>WNGL01027058.1_pt1 | contig 13661 bp, 12 predicted proteins | sample 5400591 | NCBI WGS metagenome assembly WNGL01 (sample SAMN13153377, study PRJNA577476) | soil metagenome | isolation source: 80 cm soil or saprolite under Garry oak tree replicate 1 | place: USA:California | collected 2016-06-15
GCCCATCCGGTTTCTTCCAGTCCGAAGCAATCTTGGCGAGGAACTTGTTCGGAGCCACGCCCGCCGAAGCCGTCAGGTGGAGTTCCTCGCGAATCTGTTCGCGAATCGTGCGCGCTACCTGTGTGGCGGCCGGCAGGCCCATCTTGTTTTCTGTGACGTCGAGATAGGCTTCGTCCAGCGACAGCGGCTCAATCAGGTCGGTATGGCGCAGGAAGATTTCGCGGGTCTGACGCGAGACGGCCCGGTAGCGCGTGAAATCCGGCGGCAGGAACACGCCATTCGGGCAGAGCCGTTCCGCGCGAACCGCGGGCATCGCCGAACGCACTCCAAACTGCCGCGCTTCATACGACGCGGCGCAGACCACGGAGCGATTCCCGTGCCACGCGACGATGACCGGCTTGCCGCGCAGTTGCGGATCGTCGCGCTGTTCGACCGACGCATAAAACGCGTCCATGTCGACGTGAATAATCTTGCGCCCAATCGATCGCACCGTTTCGCCCATCCGCCATCATCTTATTCCGGAACCCGCGACAGCGCGAGCGCCTGTTAAGCTATGACTACAAGTGAACCCAAGCGCGCAAAGACTTTCAACGTTCATTAGTGGGAGGAATACCGCCCATGAAACGCAAAACTATTTACCTGATCTTTTGTCTTCTCGGGATTGCACTGCCCTACTGGCAATTTGTGCCGTGGGTTGTGGCGCAGCACGGCGTGCCGCTGGGACTTTTCTTTCGGGAACTCTTCTCCACTCGGATTGGCGGATTCTTCGGCATGGACGTCCTGGTTTCTGCCGTGGTGCTGATCTTCTTCGTCCGGCGCGAAGGCAAACGCGTCGGCGTGCGTCATCTCTGGCTGCCGATTGCGGGAACATTGACAGTTGGAGTTTCTTTAGGCTTTCCATTGTTTCTCTACCTGCGCGAGGACGCGCTGGAAACGGCAGGAGGCACAGGGCGTCCCTCCCAGGGCCAGTGATCAAAATTCTCTTGGAAGGCATTATGCGCGATGCGGGACTGACGACGGTCGAAGACCTCGAAAGATTGCTCTGAGTCACTCTGAGCGTCAACGGGGCTGCTAGGCTAGCGAGCCACAGCGCCGGAGTAATACCCTTCGCGGGTGAGGATGGTCAGGCCTTCGCGCCTCACGCGCACCTCAATCGAGTGATAATCCGCGCTGCGGTCTGTGCCGGTGGGTGCGTAAACAAGAGTGTACTGGTTGCGCGCTTCTTCCGTGACCCGCGAGTAGAGCTCTTCCATGTCCCTGCTTTTCAACCCGTAGTAGACGTCGCCGCCCGAATCCTTGGCATATTTGGCCAGGCGCTCAAACTTGCGGTTGAAAAAAGCGGCTCCCACGCCAACGCCGTAAACGGAGATCTCGTACCGCAGCAAGTCCTTCATGACCGCGTCGTACTTGGTGGCGTTCACTTTAGGATTGTTCAGGCCGTCGGAGATGAGCAGGATGATTTTGCGCCGCTTGCGTTCCGGGTCGCGGTCTTTCAGCAATTGCGCCCCGGCGTAGACGGCGTCGTCGAGGGCCTTGCTGGTCTGCGCCTGGATGTTCAGCGTCGTTTCCGGAAGCTTCGGCGCGTCGCCAGTGGCGGAGTGGCCGTTAATCGTGGGCGTATCGTTGACCGAACCGGCGGGACCCGCATCAGGCTGTTCATCCAGGCGCGTGCGTTTCAATTCCGTGAGCAGCTTGTCCTGGTCGCTGATAAACCCGTGTCCTTCATGAACGTAGGTGTCAAAGCGGCAAACAAACGCTTCGTCGCTGGCGCTCAAGCCCGCAATGATGGAATCGAGGCTTTCCGCCACCTGGCGCGCGTTTTTCCGGTTCAAATCGTTGTCGATGAGCAAAACCAGCGAGAGCGGAACCGCGTCCGCGCTGAAGTGAATGATTCGTTGCTCGACGTTGTCTTCGAGGATGCGGAATTCGTCCTTGCGCAGGTCCGGAACGAGCCGCCCGGAGCCATCCTTCACCGTGACCGGAACGACGACCTGGGTCACGGTACTAATGATCTGAGCCGGTTTCTGCTGTTGTTGAGGAGGCGGGGGCGGATTTTGCGACTGTGCGGGCGCCGCGGAACCCTGTTGGGGCGCGTGAGGCTGGTGCGTGCGCGCGCGTAGTGGAACGAACGCGAGAGCCAGCGTCAGGAGGTCTGGCGGGCATCTTGGTTCCAGGGAAAGTATACATGCGTTCGATAAACAAAGTTGTGACGCAGTGCGCAGCGGCTTTGGTTGTATGGGCGCTGGGGGCAGCGGCGGGCGCGCAGGAGCCGGCTCAACAATCCTCCCAGCAGTCCGCTCAGAGGGACCAGCAAAACCCCACCATCAAAGCCGAAGTCAGCCTCGTCAACATTTTTGCCACCGTGCGGGACAAGAAAAAACAAATTATCCCTACGCTAAAAAAGGAAGATTTCCGGGTTTTCGAAAACGATCAGGAACAAAAGATTGCATTTTTTTCCGCGGAAAAAACGCTCCCCGTCACCCTGGGATTGCTGATTGACACCAGCGGCAGCGAGCAAAACCGCCTGCCCGCGGAGCAGGAAGCCGCCACCGCTTTTCTGAACCGCGTTCTGCGCAAGGGCGACGAGGCCATGGTGATTTCCTTTGACGTGGATGTCGACCTTCTTTCCGACTTCACCGAGGACCGCGCGCAGCTCGACCGCGCCATTCGAAGCGCGCGCATCAATGCACCGATGGTCAGCATGACGAATCCAGGGCCGCTGCCGCCGGAATCCCGCACCCGGGGTTTGCGCGGCACCGCTTTTTACGACGCCATTTGGACGGCGTGCGGAGACAAACTTGCTACCGAAGCAGGCCGCAAGGCACTGGTAATCATCACCGATGCCGACGATCAGGGCAGCAAAGTCCGTGTCGAGGAAGCGATTGAAGCCGCCGAGCGCACCAACACGGTGGTCCACATTCTTTTAGTGCACGATCCGGGCTTTGGGTGGCGGCCGGACATCGCGCATAAAATTGCGGATGCAACCGGCGGCCGCGTCATCGAAGTTTCCTCCGAAAAGCATTTGCACGAGGCCTTCGATCAGATCTCCGAGGAATTACGGTCCGAATACACCTTGGGATATTATCCGACCAATGCGGCGCGGGACGGAACGTTTCGCAAAATCAAAGTGGAAGCCACGGACAAAGATTTGAAGGTGCTCGCCCGCAAAGGTTATTACGCGCCCAAAGACGGTCCCGCTTGATCCGCAATCTTTCAGAATGTACCCCGCTGGCGTTCGAAAGCCGCCGATGTAGTGCCGGCGCTGCTCTGATGGAAAGCATGGCAGGTTGCCTGCGCGAGCTGGAATAAGCTTCCAAATCATGCACGGAATGCGCCGAACGGATTGACCGTGATTCGGCCCGCGTTTACCATCCTCGTTTCGCGTGCGGCTCTCGCCTATAATTCGAATGCCTATGTATACATGCTCGGTAAATGTGACACTCTGTTGTTGCACTACGTCAGCGGGTTGAAATGCTGAACGAAACCATCGCGCATTACCGCGTCCTCCGCAAACTCGGCAGCGGCGGGATGGGCGTGGTGTACGAAGCCGAAGACACGAAGCTCGGGCGGCGCGTGGCGCTAAAGTTCCTGCCCGAAGATTCTCACCGCGATCCGCAAGCGCTGGAGCGATTTTTGCGCGAAGCACGGGCCGCATCGTCTCTGAATCATTCCGGAATCTGCACGATTCACGCAATTGAAGAGCACGAAGCGAAAACATTCATCGCGATGGAGTTGCTCGAAGGACAGACGCTCGACAAATTGACACGCCAAGGCGCAATTCCCGTGGCGCGAGCGATTGAAATCGGGATTCAGCTCGCCGACGCCCTCGACGCGGCGCACAAAAAAGGAATCATCCATCGGGACATCAAGCCGGCAAACATTTTTGTCACGGAACGCGGGCCGGTGAAGATCCTGGATTTTGGGCTTGCGAAACTTACTTCGGAACATCATGCGTACGCTGACGGGGAAACCATCGGCGACCCGGAGACTTTGCTTCTCACTAGCCCGGGAACGGCCGTGGGCACGATTGCCTACATGTCGCCGGAACAAGCGCGCGGCGAAGAGCTCGACGCACGCAGCGATTTGTTTTCACTCGGCGCTGTGCTCTACCAGATTGTCACGGGCAAACAGCCGTTCCCTGGTTCCACGAGCGCGGTGGTATTCGACAACATTTTACGAAATACGCCGGTTGCCCCGGTTTCGCTGAACCCCGAAATTCCTGCGGAACTTGAGCGCATTCTCAATAAGGCGCTCGAAAAAGACCGCGACGTGCGCTACCAAGTTGCCGCGGAAATGCGCGCCGATTTGAAGCGTTTGCAACGCGAGCTGGACTCGGGAAAAGTGACCGCAGCTTCGTCGGCCTCCGCGCGAGCTGCAACTACGCAGACCCCACCCGCAGGAACAAGTTCCGTCCCGGCTCCAGCACCTTCGAGCAGCTCGGTCCTGATTACAGCTGCAAGCAAGCACAAATTGGGAACGGGCCTGACTATAGGCGGGATCGCGATTCTGCTGGCGGCTGCAATCTTCAGTGTGTACACGCTCGTGCTGAAGACGCGGCACGTTCCGTTCGAGCGGTTCTCGATTGAAAACCTGACAAACAACGGCCACGTGTCCGTCGCGGCGATATCCCCGGATGGAAAGTACCTGCTGCACGTCATGGAAGAAAATGGGTTGCAGTCTCTGTGGCTGCGGCACATTCCGACGGCCAGCAACACACAGGTGGTGACGCCGGCCGGAACCCGCTATGGGGGTCTGACCTTTTCGCCCGATGGAAATTTCATTTACTTTGTCCGGCGCGATGACGAGGAACATACGATTGCTTCGCTGTATCGGGCGCCGGTGCTTGGTGGCGCGCCGCAAGTGCTCATTAAAGACGTGGACAGTCCGGTGACGTTTTCGCCGGATGGCCAGCGCCTCGCCTATCTCCGCGCGCGCCACGATTCAGCCTTGTGGGACTTGCTGGTCGCGAATGCGGATGGTTCGCCGGATCGCGCGCTGTTCACTGGCGTTCCTATTCTGAGCGACTCCCATACCCCGGCATGGTCTCCGGACGGAAAGGTCATTGTGATTCCCCTGACGCAGCCGACCGCGGACACGTTCACAGGGTTACTCGTTGTGGATGCCGCCACTGGCAAACGGGAAACGAGGCCGGTCCCAGACGCGCCCCTTTTTCTCCATCCCGCGTGGATGCCGGACTCGTCTGGCATGATTATGACTTCGGTGGCGATCCAAAATGGGCTGCAGAACCGGCAGCTTTTGTTTGTGAGCTACCCGCAAGGCCAAGTTCGCGAGTTGACCGCCGATACGAACAATTATTGGTTACTGAGCCTGGCCTCCGACGGGCGCAGCTTGGTGACGACGCAGTCGCAGTTCAAGTACGAAGTTTCGCTGGCTTCCACGCAGTCGCCCGACGCTTTGCGTCCCGTGCAGCTTTCGTCGCACGTGGTGGTCTGGTGGTGGAGCTGGACCCCGGATGGCAGGTTGGTTTTCCCGCAAGGCGGCGACATCCGCATTCTTGATCCTAAAGGAGGAGAAAGAGTCCTGCTGTCGGACAAGAGCCATGTCTCGGATCAAATCGCAGTTTGCGGGAACGGGCGCTACATCGTTTACCGCCAGTTAGGGAAAGCGGCCAAGACCGCAGAGAATTTGTGGCGGATGGATGCGAACGGAAGCAATCCGACACAGCTTACGTTCGGGCACAATGAAGTCGACGTGCATTGCGCCTTGGATGATAAGTGGGTCTATTACATAGATGCCGCGGACAGCTTCCTGACGAAGCGCGTGCCGCTCGAAGGCGGTACGCCGGAAAAGGTATTTGACTCGGCCCTTGGCGGCGCTTCCCTGACCTCCGACGGCAAAACGCTCGTCGGGTTCGAAACGCGCGAATTAGACCACAAGTTGATGCTTAAATTCGTTTCCACGGCGGACAAGAAATCGTGGTATCACGACGTGGATCAGCGGGCTGCGCGGCCCCTGGTCTTCACGCCGGACGGCAAGGCTGTCGCTTATACGGTGCACGAAAAAGGCGTGGACAATGTGTGGCTCCAGCCGTTGGATAGTTCGCCTTTCCGGCAGCTCACGCATTTCGCGTCGGAGCGAATCGCGCAGTTTGCGTTTTCGCCTGACGGTTCGCAACTGGCCTTCGAGCGCGGCCACACGGAATCGGACGCCGTGCTGCTGCGCGACCTATCCCGCTAACGATTCCCCGCCCTGCGTCCCGGTTCTTACTGGGAAGATTGGTTCTTTTTGCCCGCGACTTTATGGTATAACTGTTATACTAGCCATGCGCTTCCGGTTCGACGCAAAGAAAAGCAAGAAGCTTCGCGCCAACCCAGGGCGCGGCATCGGATTCGAGGAGGCTCAGGAAATCTTTTCTCACCCTTACTACCTCGATCAGCGGTCCGATGCTCCCGAGCAATACCGCGCCATCGGCTGGGCGGGGGCCAAGCTGTACTCGCTGATTTTCGAGGTACGGCATGATTCCGAGGGCGAATACGTTCATCTGGTGACCCTCTGGAAGGCCTCCCGCGAGGAGCAAAAACTCTATGAAGAGCATTCGTAAGAAAGGCAAGCGCGTTTCCGCCGAATCCATCGCGCGTCTCGCTGACCAGGGAAAAAGTGTTTCTCGCTTCTTCACCAATTCCGGCCGCATGATGCCGCCGATTCAGCGCGTCAATGTCGATCTCACAGACCTCATGCTCAACGAGCTGGACATTATTGCCAGGGAGCTTAACATCAGCCGCCAGGCCGTCATCAAGACCCTGCTCCGGCAGGGCCTCGACCGTCACCACGTCGCAAGGTCCCGCCGCTCCCAAATCTAGAGCAACTTGAGAGTTCCCGTGGAAATGAATTTGTATGCCCAAGGCGGGCATGGGTTTGGGCTGCGGCGGACGAAGTTTTCCGATCAGCGTATGGCCGCGGTTGGTGTAGACGTGGCTGAAGACGATCGGGATCGTTTCGGAGTAGAAGTCCGGCGGGTAGCGACGGAGGAAGAACGTCAAAACCCGCACCCTGGGAACCGTAGAGCGGCACCCCCCTCTCCTAATTTCGCATCTAGCCTATGCTCCACCCGCCGAACTCGACCACAAGCTGATGCTCAAGTTCGTTTCCACCGAAAACAAGAAATCCTGGTATCACGACGTCGACCGGCGGGCTTCCGGGCCTTACCGGTTTACGGCGGACGGCAAGGGCGTCGTTTAAAACGTACGCGAAAAGGGCGTGGACAATCTTTGGATTCAGCCATTGGACGGCTCGCCTTACCGCCCGCTCACGCATTTCACATCGGAACGAATTGCGCAGTTTGCTTTTTCACCCGACGGTTCGCAACTCGCCTTCGAGCGCGGACACACGGAATCGGACGCCGTGCTGCTGCGCGACGTGTCGCGGTAACGGTTTTTCTGATAATCGATCCCGTCTTTGAGAGCAATAGCCTAAGTCTTAGCAGCCTCTTCCTCGATGAACGAGATCGGGATTTTACTAGTGACGTCTCGATAAATACTTCTGAGGTTGGTCCACTGAATATGGAATACAACGACGAGTACGAAGATCGGAGCTAGCAGCAGGCAAATCGCCAACACTCCAGGACTTAATAAAATCTGACCTAAAACTAAGTCCATGGCCCTAGAATGAAATTGTTGTAATTTCTTTTGTGTGACTTCATTCGGCAATTGTTCTACCGCCTTATTCCAAGAGCTAGTCCATTGGCCTGCGGGCTCGCCGACGTACTTCCACTGGAGAAACGACATTAGTATCCGATACGGAGTAAGGTTGTGGGCGTAACGGATTAAACCGTTCATTAACTGCCGTAGGAGCACGTGGGCCGGGTCATCAAATGAAAGCTTCTCAGCGGCGGCAAAATCCCACAGTTCATCACGAATAGCAAACATCTGTTGACGAAAGAGGTCGATTCTTTGCTGGGGCCACAACCAAAATATCAGCAGCATGAAAACAATCAATGAAAGAAGGGAACTAATAACAACATTCAATTCAGCGGCATTCATTTATTCGTCCTCCTTTCTGGTCCGTCCTTTTGTAGTTAATTGGCTCGAAGTCCTTGTGGGATTAATTTGCATTTCTAATTTGGTGATTCTCTGGGTCAATCGCTCCCTCGTTCTCTCATGCTGAAGCTTCTCCCTAACATACAGCGCGATAGAAATGCCAGATACCGAAACTGTCAGTATCCACTTGACAATGATATTAGCAAAAATTCTTAAAGATATTTGATAAAAACAGAATGCAACCGTAGCGCAAATTACGACGAGTTTTCCATTTGAGCGCAGAATATCGAAAACGTGGCCCCAGAAGAAGAACTTGAAGGGGACAGAAGCGGCCTTACCGGCAGCGTTTACCTTGCCGTTCGCCACGAGCGGAATACTATGCTGGATTTATACTCTTTGCAAGAGATTACCGAATTAGTTGTGTCTAGGGCCACGCTTCGATTGCCGCGCTGAAGTGTCAGTTGAAGTATCGGGCGTTTAATCTGAGTTCTGTCCGGAAAGGCCGCCGTGGGAGGAGCAGGGAAACTCACGAACGGAAAGACCATGGGCTACAGAATCAACGTGCCTGCTGGCGGAACTTTCGTAACGATTGGCCCGGTTTCACCAGCGGCTTTCGCGGCTTCCAATGTCTCTTCGAGCGTTTTTCCAGTTGCGACAATCTTGCTTCTGTCCTTCGAGAGGGCAATCCACTCGCCGATTGGAGCATCCTTTAGAACTTCCGTTAGATCAAGCGCTTTAAGAGCACTCATTTCCTTTTCCTTTCGGCAATCCTGTATTTTTCGATGCAATTCGAATACCGGGGAATTCGTTGAATCCTGCGCACACTTTAAGGGCTCTTCCCTCAGTTCATCATACCACCCGAGACCCTAGCCCTGCTGTTTTGCTTAGTGAGGCTTCCGGATTGGGAAGCGCCGGGCGGAGCTTGCCGGCGGCGAGGTCGTTCAGGGCGCGAAGGCCTTTGTTGAGTTCGATGGCGGTCAGGCGGCCCTGGCGGTAGAGCCAGCGCAAGTAGTCGGCGGCGGAGCGTTCCTTCTTTGACGAATTGCATTCCATGCAGCAGGAGACCAAGTTGCGATAGGAATTGCGGCCGAAGTGCACGCGAGGAATAACGTGGTCGAGGCACTTCATGCGGACGGGGATCCGGCGAAGGCAATAAAAGCAGAGGCCGCGCTCGCGCGCGTGGATGGACTGGCGCAGGGGGCGGGTCTTCAGGAAGTTTATTTTTTCAAGGTTGGCCGGGCGACCCAGGCGGCCCAGAGGCACGCCGGAGACAATGCCGCCGGCGCGAACGGCGCGAATCTCCTCCGGCAAACGAGGCTCGACGAGGTGGCCGGCTTTGGTGCGTTCAACCAAGCGCAGCACGCCTTGGTCGATGAGGCGGCGCACCGACTCGCGCACGGGTCCGTGCGAGAGGTTGAGATTGCGAGCCACCGAAAGAATCGAGAATAGCACGCGGCGCTTCCCATCGAGGCGGCTGTGCCGGACCAAATGCGAATAGACGGCGCGGTCGACGACCGAGAAGTGCAGGCGCGGGGCGAGAACATCTTCCAATTGCTTCCAGACTTGTTCAGCGTTTACTTTTTCGTTTTGCATGATTTGCATCCTTGAGTGGAATAGAGAAGTTCACAGCAGACAGCGGACAACCGTGAGGAAAAGAAAAGAGAAAGACTCAACACAGAGAGCACCGAGGTCAGAGCACGGAGAACACGGCCTAAGGACGACAGCTAACAGCCAGGAGAAAAAACAATAGGGATGGAATAAAAAACGCCGGCCGTTCGAGGCTCAGGTAGACAGGGATACCCCATGCGGGGGCAAGCCGGCGCTACGAAATGGACACGACAGAGCGTGCCCGGGGCAAAAACAAAAACGCCCCGACCGGAGTCGGGGCGCAGTTTCTTACATTCCCAGTCTACTAAAGTAGTGCCTGGCTTGTCAAATAAAATCCTAATAAAACATAAGTGCTTTAAATACAGCGAGATGGCAGTGGGGGGACGAGAAAAAATAGTTGCGCCACCCTGGAAAGGGCTCGTGCGCTTGGGACGGATCAGGTCACGATATTGGCGAGCCAGCGGGCGACGGCGTTCAGACCGGCCTGCACCAGGTCGCCCGAGCGAGCATCGTCCCACCACTGCGAGTCGTGCTCTTCAAACACAGCGGCCGCTTGCGCCTTAGCTACGGCGAGCTTCATGGGGAGAGTCGGGTCCACCGGCTTGGGGGCGGCGGCTTCCTTGAGCTGCGCCAGCATTTGCTGTTGTTGCTTCAGGTCCAGGATCGCGATGGGCGAATGACAAAAAGGGCATGCGGAGTTGGCTCGCAGGTCGATGGAGGCGCCGCAGCTCGAGCAGTTCACGGTCTGGACGCTCTCCCGCAAGTGTTGAAGCTCAATGGGTGAGAGCGGATGGATAAAATTCTTTTCCTTGAGAAATTCGAAAAACCCGATGAAGTGCCCATGCTCGTTCGGACATTGCCAGTAGGTGAAGCGGACGTTGCGAGCCATGTTGTGCGCCAGCGTCAAGGTGGCTCCGCATCGCGGGCACAGAAGCGCCTGCGAGAGCTGCGGCTTGGATGAGGAAGAGTGCTCGCCGATATACTTCATCAGCTCCAGCGTGGATGCGGGAGAGAGTTGCAGGTCTTTGTGCTGGTCGAACCAGAACGCCTGGCAAGGCGCGCACACGTCAATGGTGATCTGGGCACCCAGACGGCTGCCGAGCATCCAGTCCGTCATCGGAGCCGGGCAATTGGAGCATTTCATGGCCCTATGGTATCAAGCCGCGTTTGCCGTCCGCATGGCGGATTTCACGGCCGCGCTCAGGGATGTTTCTTAACGTTTACGGTTAGAACGGACTCGTGCGCTTCGGGCGCGTCTTGGAAAGCGGCTTGCGCGGAACCATTTCGTCGCGGTTGGCGGTCAGATACACGAACGAAGCCACAATCACCGCCATCTGCTTCATGTCCGGCTCCTGGATGCGTTCGTACACGTCCATGTTCGAATGATGCGTGCGTGTGTCGTAGTCCAGCGGATCCTGGACGAATTGAAAGCCGGGCAAGCCTACGGCATCAAAAGAAAGATGGTCGGTGCCTCCGGTGTTGCGAATCGTCAGCGTGGTCATGCCCACGTTGTGGAACGGCTCCATCCACTGTGTGAAGAGCGGCGCGATGGCTTCGTTGCCCTGGAGATAGATGCCGCGGATCTTTCCTGAGCCATTGTCCACGTTGTAATACGCGTCGAGCCTGGCGTGCTCGGGCAGGATTTTGATTTTTTCTGTGGTGGCCGTGTCGGGCTCCCAATCGGCAAAATGCTGCTTCACGTAGGCGCGCGAGCCCAGCAAGCCCTGTTCTTCGCCGGTCCATAGACCGATGCGCACGGTGCGGCGCAGCCGCACGCCAGTGGCCTTGAGAATGCGTATCGCTTCCAGCATCACGCCGGAGCCCGCGCCGTTGTCGGTGGCGCCAGTTCCCGCGTGCCAGGAATCGAAGTGCGCGCCGACCATCACGATTTCGTCGGCCTTGGCTTTTTCGGAGCCGGGAATTTCGCCGATGATGTTGAACGAATTCAAGTCATCTTCGTAAAACTTGTTTTGAATGTCGGCTTGCAGCGTTACCGGAGAAGGAAGCTTTTTCTCCAGCATGCGCACGAGCCGGCCATAGTTTTCGTTGTCTACAGCAACCCGCGGCGGAGCAGGAGGATCCTTGGGATCGCGTCCTCCGCCGCTCTGCACGTACACAGTGCCGTCATCGCCCGGGGACGGCTCGAGCCACGCGGCGACGCCTTCTTCGACGAGGAATTTCTGGATTTTTTCGTTGAGTTCGCGCTGCGCACGAAACCGCGCGAAGCGATCTTCTGGTCCCCGCGCCGTCGGCACAGGCTGCGTAGACTCCTCGACGAGTTCGGCGTCCGTGTAGCGGTGAAATTGTGCTTCGGTGCGTGAGGGAATTTCCGGTTGCTGCGCCGTCAAGACAAATTTCCCCTTGAGCTTTCCGCGATACTGCTCGATGTCCTCTGCTTTTTGGATGGGCGCCCAGAGGGCTTCAGCTGTGACGACGCCCTTCGTGCCGGGAGTCCAGGCTTTGGCGTAAGCGATCAATGGAAATGGACGCGGCGAAATCGCCTGAAGCGAGAAGCGTTCGTTGGACCAGCCTCTGCCGAAAGGCCACTGTTCGAGATGCACGTTGGCGAGCTGCCACTCTTTCATTTTGCCCATGGTCCAGTCGGCGGCCTGCTTGATGTTCGGCGAATTGGTCAGTCGCGGGCCGTAGACGTCCGTGAGGTAGCTCATGATGTCCATGACTTGCGAGTGATTGAAGCCTTCGTCTTTGATTTGCTGGATCGCGTTCAGATCCGCCGGGCTCGGCGCTTGCGCGCCCAGGGGAAACACGGCCACCATCAACAGGAGAATCAGCAGAGCTTTCTTATGATTTCGCACACCCGCCTCCGGACTTTCGCGATGCAAACTTGCTGGATTGGAATGATCTGGCCCACCGACACGTCAAACTACAGGTGAGACGGCTCGACGCCTCGTTGCGTTTCAAACAAAAAGTCTCGTTCGCCAGAATTCTCCCGCAACGCAGGAAAACCAATCCACGGCACAGCAGGTCTTGCGGAACATCATCGCCTCGCAGGAAAAGCGGGTCACCATCCATTCAAGGCTTCGAGGTTCCTTGCGGCGAACCCTGAGGCGGGCCCGGTGGCGTGCCAGGTTGCGTGCCTTGCGGCTGTCCCTGCGGCCCCGAAGAATTAGAGTCTCCCGCAGCGTTGTTGCCCTGATTCGGGCGCGCATAGTATCCGCGGCGAGCGCGCACCTGGTAGCCTTTATGGTCCGGCACTTCGAGCCGGATTTTGTGATAGCGGCCATCCAGCACGTAATTCGCGGGCTGATAAGCGATGGAATACTGGTTGCGAAGCTCGTCGCCGATGTCCTGAAAGGATTGGTCGAGATCATCCACGTGATAAGGGAAAAACGAGCGCCCGCCGGTTTCTTCGGCAAGGTCTTGAAGAATCTTATCACCATCAGTGAGGTGATATTTTCGGTCGCTTGTTTTCTCGGGATTAGTTTCAGAGAGCGAAACCCATTGCGTGCTGGTGCTGATGGTGTAAATGACCACGCTGGTGCGCTGTGCCAGCTCGATGGCTTCGGAGCGCGTGTGGAGGGATAAATTGTCCTCGCCATCGCTGATGAGAATCATCACGCGGCGGACGACGTCAGGCTGGTCGCCGGGCGGACGCGGCGGATGGTTCAACTGTTTCGAACAAGCTTCGAAAATGGCGTCGTAGATCGCGGTGCCGCCGCCGGCGCGAGTTCCCATGATTTGATCGCGCAGCGCTCCTGTGTCGCTCGTAAAGCCCTGGATAACTTGCGGCTCATCGTCGAAGGTCATGACGAACGCTTCATCTTTGTTGCGGCGAAGCACGCTGAAGAGAAAACTGACCGAAGCGTCCTGCTCGAACTTGATGCGGTCGCGAATGCTGTTGGAAGTGTCGAGCAGCATGCCGATGCGGAGCGGCAAATCCGACTGTTTGCTGAAATAGCGGATTTCCTGCGGTTTGCCTTCATCGAAAACCTTGAAATCGCCCTGCTCCAAATCCGGCACCAATTTGTTGCGGCGGTTGAGGACGGTGAAAAGCACGTCGACGAGGTTGACTTCGCGACGGAACGTTTGGCCGGA
>WNGL01006585.1_pt1 | contig 13659 bp, 14 predicted proteins | sample 5400591 | NCBI WGS metagenome assembly WNGL01 (sample SAMN13153377, study PRJNA577476) | soil metagenome | isolation source: 80 cm soil or saprolite under Garry oak tree replicate 1 | place: USA:California | collected 2016-06-15
CGTCATACCTCGTGCCTTCGCCGCTCGCCGTGCTCGACACCTTGCGGCGCGATTGGACGCTGCTCTCGCGCTCGCTCGCCTTCACCCTGGAAGTGACGCTGCTCGCGCTCCTGCTAGCGGTCGTCATCGGGCTCGCATCCGCCTTCCTCTTCGTGCAGAGCCGCGTGATCGAGGCGAGCCTTTTTCCGTATGCGGTCCTGCTCCAGGTCACGCCGATCGTCGCCATCGCACCGCTGATCATCATCTGGGTCAGAGACACGACCGTCGCCCTGGTGATCTGCGCCACCATCGTCGCCCTTTTTCCGATCGTCTCCAATACCACGCTGGGACTGCGCAGCGTCGATCCGGGGCTCTCCGACCTGTTTCGAATGTATCGGGCCGGACGCTGGCAGACCCTGGCGCGACTGCGCGTGCCGAGCGCGCTTCCGTATTTTTTCGCGGGGCTGCGCGTCTCCGCGGGCCTGGCGCTGATCGGCGCGGTGGTCGCCGAATTCGTCGCCGGGACCGGCGGTACGGCCTCAGGACTCGCCTACCAGATTCTGCTTTCCGGACTGCAACTCAATATCCCGCGACTCTTCGCGGCTTTGTTTCTGATCGCCGCGACCGGTATAGTGCTCTCCTTGCTCGCCGCGCTGGCCGCGAGCCTCGCGCTGCGTCGATGGCACGAGAGCGAGCTCCGTGAGGGAGACTGAACGAGGTGACTCGGACCGACGCGATGCGGGAACCCGCAATGCCTCGCATGATCGAACCCATTCCACGGAGCCTATCGAAGCATGAGTCCTGCAGCGCTTCCTCGCGCCATCCTCTCGATGTTCTCGAGCCTGCGCGATGCGTGGCGCATGGTCGCCGCGGCGATCCTGCTCGGCGTGACGGCCGGCGGCGCTCAGGCCGCCGACAAGGTCGTGTTCGTGACCAACTGGTATGCGGAGGCCGAGCATGGCGGCTTCTATCAGGCCCTGGCCGAGGGGATTTATCAGCGCCACGGCCTCGACGTGACGATCCGGATGGGTGGGCCGCAGGTCAATGTCTACCAGCTTCTGCTCGCCGGCCAGGCCGACTTCGCGATGGGCTACGACATCGCCACGCTCAATGCTGTCGAGCAGGGTTTGCCACTGGTGACCGTTGCGGCGACCTTCCAGGCCGACCCGGCTGTCATGATCGCGCACCCGGACGTCAAGGACATCCCCGATCTCAAGACGCGCACCTTGCTGATCGGGCAGGCCAGCGAGACGACCTTCTGGCCGTGGCTCAAGGCCAAGTACGGGTTTAGCGACGCGCAGAAGCGTCCATATTCGTTCAGTGTGCAACAATTCCTGGCCGACAAGAACGTCGCGCAGCAGGGCTACGCGACTTCCGAGCCGTACTCGATCCAGAAAGGCGGCGTGAATCCGAAAGTTTTCCTCCTTGCCACCAACGGCTACCCGCCGTACGCGGAAACGATCGTTACCGTGGCGAAAACGGTGAAGGACAAGCCGGACATGATCCGGCGCTTCGTCGAAGCCTCGGCGCTGGGCTGGAAGAGCTACCTCGCCAATCCCGCTCCCGGGAACGCGCTCATTAAGCGCGACAACCCGCAGCTCGAGGACGATCTGCTCGCCTTCGGCGTCGCAAGGATGAAGGACTTCGGTCTGGTTACGGGAGGAGAGGCCGCGACGCAGGGCATTCTCACGATGACCGACGCGCGCTGGAAACAGACGTTCGACTTCATGGCGCAGGCGGGCCTGATCCGGCGAGACGTCGATTATCGCAAGGCGTACACGCTGGAGCTCGTCAAGCAGACGAAGGTATTGCCCTAACCACGTGGAGACCATGCCCGACAGCTGCCCGCACCTGGAGACGATCCGGGACGTCACGCCCTCCGCTGCGGGGTGCGAGGATTGTCTGAAGACCGGCGACACCTGGGTGCATTTGCGCCTGTGTCTCAGCTGCGGGCACGTCGGTTGCTGCGACAACTCGAAGAACCGCCACGCGACGCGTCACTACCATGAGACACGACACCCGGTAATCCGCTCCTTCGAGCCCGGCGAGGACTGGGGCTGGTGTTACGTCGACAACATATTCTTCGAAACGATGCCGCGCCTGCGCCGCCGGCACTGACCGTCACGCTTCCACCGTTCCGATGATCACTGCCGATCTGCTTCGTTCGATTCCGCTGTTCGCCTCGTTGCCCGCCTCGGAGCTCGAGACGCTCGCCGCGCGCGGCGCCGATATCCGCCTGCGTCCCGGCGACTGGCTCATTCACGAGGGCGAGCTGCCGTCGTTCTTCGCGTTGCTCGAAGGGCGCATCGAGGTGCGCAAGGCGTTCCACGGCACCGATCGCCTGCTCACGGTCTACGACCCGGGCAACTATTTTGGCGAGCTGCCGCTGCTCCTTGGATCGCCGGCGGTGGCGAGCCTGCGCGCGCTCGAGGCCTCGCGCGTGTGCGGATTCGATGCCGCTGACTTTCGCGAGCTGATCGCCGGTTGTCCCAAGCTCAACGGCGAGCTGCTCAAGACCATGGCCACGCGGATCGGCCACTTGCAGGAGCTGGCGAGCGAAGCTCCTGCCGCCACGGTGACGATCATCGGCCACCGCTTCGACCTGGCGTGCCACCAGGTGCGCGATTTCGTCGCGCGCAATCACGTCGCATTCAGCTGGCTCGATCCGACCCGCCCCGATCGAAACGCCGGCGCCGTGTCGCCGCCGCAGCCGGGCGACAGGTTCCCGGTCGTCGTGCTTCCCGACGGCACGCGTCTGGTCACGCCGACCTTGCGCGAGCTGGCGGAGCGCCTCGGGTTGCAGACCCGACCCGCTGCGGTGACCTACGACGTCGCGGTGATCGGCGGCGGTCCCGCCGGCCTCGCCGCGGCAGTGTACGGAGCCTCGGAGGGCTTGCGCACGATCCTGATCGAGCGCGAATCGCCGGGCGGGCAAGCCGGTGCCTCGTCGAGGATCGAGAATTACCTGGGATTTCCCACCGGCGTTTCGGGCGACGAGCTGGGCGGCCGCGCGCTCAAGCAGGCGAGACGATTCGGCGCCGAGATCCTGGTTGCGCGCGAGGTGCTCGGCATCGACGGCGATCCGGTCACGCGCGAACGCTCGGTGCAGCTGGACGGCGAGGAGCGCGTCGCGGCAAAAACGATCATCATTGCCACCGGCGTCGCCTGGCGCGAGCTCGAGGTTCCGGGCAGCGAGGCGTTGCTCGGACGCGGCGTGTATTACGGCGCGGCCCGCACCGAAGCGCTCAGCACCGTCGGCCAGGACATCTACCTGGTCGGCGGCGGCAATTCCGCGGGGCAGGCCGCGATGTTCTTTGCCAATTATGCGCGTTCGGTGACATTGCTCGTGCGCGGGCCCTCGCTCGAGGCGACGATGTCGCGCTATCTGATCGAGCAGCTCGCATCGAAAGCCAACATCGAAGTACGAACCAGGCACCGCATCCTGCGCATCGAGGGAGCCGACCACGTCGAGCGGATCGCGCTGGAGAATCGCGCTACCGGCGAGATGCGTACCGAGCCTGCGGCGGCGGTGTTCGTGTTCATCGGCGCGGACGCGACGACGTCGTGGCTCCCGCCAACGATCATCTGCGACGCGCGCGGTTACGTGTGCACCGGCCGCGACGTCTCCGACCTCGTCGCCGGTGCGAACGGCCACTGGCCGCTCGAGCGCGACCCGTATTTGCTCGAGACGAGTCTCCCGGGTGTGTTCGCCGCTGGCGACGTGCGGCACGGCTCGATCAAGCGCGTCGCCGCCGGGGTCGGCGAGGGCAGCATGGCGATCGCGTTCGTGCATCAATACCTCGCCTCGGACGGGCTGCGGCAGGAGCGCGTCGGCGCGGCAGGAACCGAGAACAAGAAAAGGGAGAGAGCGCATGAAGGGGCTGCGTGAACGCTTCGGCCGGCCGCTGCGGCTGGCGCTGATCGGGGGCGGGCCGTCCACCTGGATCGGCCGCATGCATCAGACCGCCGCCGAGCTCGATGGGCACTGGCGGGTTGTCGGCGGCGTCTTCTCGAGCGATCCGACGCGCTCGCGCCAGGCGGGAACCGAGCTCGGCTTCGATCCGGCGCGAAGCTACGGCACGCTGAACGAGCTGATCACGGCCGAAAAATCCCGCACCGATGGTGTCGATGCGGTGGCGATCATGACGCCGAACGACACGCATTATCCGTATGCCGCTGCCGCGCTCGATGCCGGGCTCGACGTTCTCTGCGACAAGCCGGTCACGCACGACTTCGCGCAGGCCTGCGATCTCGTCGCGCGCGTGCGCGGCAAGGCGCGCCTGTTCGCGATCGCCCATGGGTACTCGGCGTATCCGATGACGCGCTACGCACGCGAGCTTGTGCGCGAGGGCGCGCTGGGCGCGTTGCGGCTGGTGCAGGTCGAATATATCCAGAGCGGGCTCGCTACGAAGGTCGAGGACGCTCCGCAGAACAACCGCTTGCGATGGTTGCTCGATCCACGCCGCAGCGGCCTGGCCCTGGTGATGAGCGCGATCGGATGCCACGCTCAGCACCTGGCGTGCTTCGCCGCCGGCCGCAATGCTGCACGGGTGTGCGCCGACGTGCGCGCACTGATGCCGGGCCGCCGGCTCATCGACTATGTCTCGGCGCTGTTCGAGCTCGACGGCGGCGCGCGCGGCACGTTTACCGTCACGCAGGCAGCCGCGGGTGGCGAGAATGACATCCGGCTTCGCGTCTACGGCGAGAAGGGGATGCTCGACTGGTCGCATCGCGAGCCAAGCTATCTCAAGCTCGCCCTGCAGGGCGAGCCGGTTCGCGTCATAGGCCGTGGCGATCCCTTTCTCTCGCCCGAGATCGTGGCGGCGGGCCGCGCGCCGCGCGGTCATCCCGAGGGCTTGCGCGAGGCGTTCGCCAATGTCTATGTCGAGCTCGCGCAGGAACGGATGGCCCGCGCCCTCGGCGAAGCGGCGCCGGCATCTCCGTATCCACGCATCGAGGACGGCGCGCACACGATGGCGTTCATCGAAGCCTGCATCGCCTCGCAACAGAGCGGCGGCTGGGTCGACGTGGCGCGGTTGCCTGCGTCCTGATCCGGATACCTGTTTTGGCGGGTTGGGCTTGACGTAATATATCGTACGATATATCTTAAGACCTATCTTGCGGGCGTAGCTCGCCTTGCCTGAGGGGTCTGCAATGCATTGTTCTACGGCACGTTTCTGGGCTCTTGAACACCGCTGCGGTGGCCGCCACGTCCGCCGTCACGGTCTTGGCGGACTGTTCGGCGCGATGGCCGGCAGTCGCGGCTTCGGGTGGCACGGCTTTCGCGCTGGGCGCAAGCTCGGCGGCGATGATCTGCAGCTCGTAATCCTCGCGCTCCTCGCCGAGAAGCCCTCACACGGCTACGAAATCATCAAGGCGCTGGAGGAGCGTTCCGGGGGCTTTTACGCTCCCAGTCCCGGGATGGTTTACCCGGCGCTGACGTATCTCGAGGAACTCGGTTACGCCTCGGTCGAAGCCGAGGGCGCGAAGAAGCTCTATCGCATCAGCGAGGAGGGTCGCGCCTACCTCGAGCAGAATCGCCGCAGCGTCGATGCGATCTTCGCCCAGCTCGAATGGGTGGGCGCGAAGATGGAGCACGTGCGCCGAGCGTTTTCCGGAGAAGCGTCCCGCTCCGACGCGGGCGACGAGACCCCCCGCGGCTGGAGCGCCGAGCTCAGCGACGCGCGCCGGGCATTGAGGACGGCGCTCGCCAAGCTTGGCGACGCCTCCACTGAGGAGCAGCGGCGCGTGGCGGAGATCCTGGCGCGGGCAGCACGGGAGATTCGCGGCTCATAGGGCTCGAGCCGGTTCCTGCGACCGGCAGATCCCGGGAAGGCGGGCTGCCGCGTTCCACCGCGGCGTGGCGCGTTGTCGGCGCGTCGCGACCTTGGCCCGAACTCTGCCGACTCATCCCGGTCAGAGGGGTAGCCGCTGCGACGGGCGCTGCGGTTCCTGATTATCTCGTCGTTCGCATTCCCGGGCAAACAAGCGACGATGCGCCGCGCGCGAGCCACGCCGCGATCATCGCCTCTGAGTTCCTTTTGCCGGCGCGAGTCTTGCTCCGGACGCCCTGGGACCCGTTCCAGGGCCTCGTTTGTAATTGTTGCGGGCATTTTCGGGACGCACGTGGCTGGATTTTCTCTTCAGGCCTGTTCACCCAGGATGTAACCGCAAGCAAAGGGAGATCGGCATGACAACCAATTCGGTATGGGTCGTCAGTCTGCTTCTGGCGACGCTGGCGATGATGCCGGCTGCTGCGCACGCACTGGAGCTGCCCAACAAGATCGGGCTCTCGGGCGTCGAGTACCTGACCGTGCAGCGGCTCTACCGCGGCTGGTCGTTCACCAGGCTGGTCGTGGTCGCCGCCCTCCTGTCGATGCTGATTCTGCTCTTCCTCCTGCGCGAGTTTCCCACGGCCTTCGCGCTGGCATGGGTTGCGTTTCTTTGCCTCGCGGGCACACAGCTCGTGTTCTGGACCTTCACGCAACCGGTCAACCGCGTCACAGCGAACTGGACGTTCCTGCCCGGCGACTGGTTCGAGCTGCGGCGCCGCTGGGAATATTCGCACGCTGCCAGCGCGGCCCTCAACCTGGTCGCCCTCGTCGCGCTGATCGTGTGCCTGTTCTGGACCAATGAGGTGCAGACGTTCGACATCCAGGCTGCGCGGCCGGGCTATGACAATGCGGCGGACCGCGCGACACAGGACGACGGCATGACCTACGGCCGGACCTACGAGCCTGCCCGCGAGGCTGCGCACGAGCCCCGCAACGCGCGCTACATGTGACCCGGGGAGCCTGTCGGGCTTCCTAAGGCGGCGGCGCGGCCCGCCGCAGGTGCATGGTCGCGCCGCTCGCCTGACACGAGCAGGACACGCCGTGAGCCTTGGCGAGGAGTTGCACGTCGGCCCAGGTAAATCTGCGCTCGTCGGCGCCCGAGCGAATCGTCGCACGGCGGTCCGCGGCGCGGGCGCTCAGCTTGAGCTCGACCTCATCGGCGTCTGCATCGCTCTGGATGTCGATGTCGAGCGTGCCCGGGTTCATGTCGATCAACGCCATGAGCGAGGCGGCGAGTATTTCGCGCAGCGCCGCCTTGTCAACGAGCGTATCCGCCGCGCCGAGCTCGGTCGTCGCCTCGACGCCGCGCAGCGGCCAGTCGTCACCGACGACCTTCAGGCACTGTGCGATGCCTTCGCCCAGCGCCGTCGTCGCGCCGGCGTCCGGCCGCAGCCACTCGATGAGCGAGCGGCAATGGGCGACAGTAGTCCGCGTTTGCGCGACCATCTGCAGTAATCCATCCATCGTGCGCGAGCTGTCACCACGCTCGTCGCGCTGGCGCGCCGCCAGCTCTGCCATGAACTGTATCGCCTGCAGCTCGCCCATCAGCCCGTGGCGAATTCCCGGCGCGAGGCGGTACAGGACGGCGTAGCGAATCGCGTCGGTCTCCCGCCCGTACTCGGAAGTCATGGTGTTGTCCGGTCTTACTTCGCGCTCGACGCGATGACGCGGCAACGAGCGCTGCGCACGCAAGACTACCTCCGAAAAAAACGCAGCACTAGTACCGGCGCGTAAATTTCACGCGTCCTGCCATGGTCGTTGCGCGGGCCGGTCGATATGTAGGCGAACGTCTTACAAAAACGCGGGTTGCTACTTCTTCGGGCAATCGCCGACACGGTGCGCGACGAGGACTTCGTTGGTGGACGTTCCCGCGCCGGTCGTCGAGATCTCGACCTTGTACGCGCTATCGGACTCGACCGTCATAGCCGAGGTCGAGCGCGCCGTGACCGAGGCACCGGCGGGCGCGCTGATGGTGCACTCGGCGGTGAATGTGTAGGTGTTCTCCGCGCGCTGGGTCGGTGTGAATTTGCATCCACTCCTGGTGAGCAGCGCGTTCTGCTGTTTCGCCTGCTCGGTTGGGTTGGTGCATTCTTGGGTCTGCAGCTTCTGTCCGCCGACCGTGCGGTCGAATTGCCACAGTCCCTGTCGGAAGGGAGGCGGGTCCTCCGCCTGCGACGCGGCCCCGAAAAGGAGCAGGGCGACGCTCGCAAGCACCCTCGCCACGATCGCGCGCCCCCCTCGTCGCGAGGCTCGCGCCGTTAGGTTCCTTAGTGTCCGCAGCCGGCAGGAACGTACGAGACCGGGATGTCGATCGGGATGCACAGCCAGCGCACCTTCTGCCAGGCGTCGACGGCAGGTGCCAGCAGAATGGATCTTCCCTGCAGCTCGGGCACCGCCGGCCCGAAATCGAAGCGTACGCGCCCATTGCTCGCATTGAGGTCGATCGTCCGGACGATGGCGTAGCCCTCGTGCGCACGGACAGCCCCATAGTCGGGGTGCTCCGGGATCGAATGCCTGCGGGTCCAATCGTCCTCGACCTGCCGCTGCAGCGGCTTCATTGCGCTGATCGCCTGTGTGAGCTTCGCGCGGATGCTGTGCTCGTGATACGCAGTCTGCAACCGCGGCCCGGCGATGCTTCCCACGAACAACAGCGTCCCGACACCGAACAGCGCGGCCAGCAGCGCGTCGGTTGCTCCGCGCTTGACCAATCGGCTTGCCGCCGTCTCGGCCGAGCGCGCGTTCCTTTCCGCCTGCCGAATCAGATCGCGTATGCTGCGATGATAGAACGTGTTGGCGAAAGTCGCAGAGACGAGCGCGGGTACCAGCCACACACACAGCACCGCGCCGGCCCACCACGCCAGGCTCGAATCGCCGAACTCGAAATCGAAGCGGGTGAAGGCGAGGGCGCCCGCCAGCGGCAGTAGCGCACAGGCCACGCCGTAGGCCCAAAGCTTGCGGTAAAAGGCCCATATCGTCGGCAGCGCGAATGCCGGCCAGTGCCAACTTGGCACGCTGCGCCCGGTGCGCTCGTATTTGACGAACCGGCGCGCGTAGTAATCCGCATGAGGTCCCACGGCGATGCGGAAAAGCACCGCCAGCGCGGGCCGGACGCGCCGCTCGTCCTGATGCTCGCGTACGAATGCCGGGAATACGATCGAATCGAGCGTGGGCGTGAACCCCGGGGGAGCCTCCTGCGACTGGACCCGACCCGTCCCCGCGCTATCCGCAGGCAATGCTGCTGTACCTACCGTCATTCCGTCCTCGCCTGCCCCGGAAACTTCCGGCAATCGGATTCTTCTCGCGAGCTACTCGCCTCGCGCCATTAGTCTAGTCCAATCTGCGCGGCGAAGTTGAAGAGAAGCGCGAACAGTGTCGCTTTTTCACGACGCGAGCCCTAGCATGGAGAAGCGCATATTATCGAGTGCCCGAGTCAGCGCGCGCTGCTGCGCGTCATCGAGCTCGACCAGTGGGGGTCGCACGGTGGCCCAGCCGGGATCGGCGGCGTAGTGCGCGATCGCGGCCTTGAGCGCCGGAATCATCGGGAACTGCTGGAATGCGGCGCGGACGGCATCGAGCGCTGCCTGCCGGCGATCCGCCTCTGAGATTTCCAACTCGCCCCACTCGCGCGCGAGGCGCGCAATCGGCGCCGGATTGACGTTGCCGGTCGCGGTGATGCAGCCCGCGCCGCCACCACGCAGCGTCGCCAGCAGGAACGTCTCACTGCCGGCGAAGACATCGAAGCCCTGTGGCTGGAAACGCTCGAGCATCGAGCGGGTATTGTTCCAGTCGCCGGAGGAGTCCTTGATGCCGGCGATCGTCCCCGGATAGACCCTGAGCAGCCGCTCGATCAGCGCAAGGCTGATGGGCACCTGCGAAACCGGCGGGATGTGATAGAGATAGATGCGCAACCGGGAATCGCCCACGCGCTCGATGATCCTGGCGTAGCTGCGGAACAGGCCCTCGTCCGGGACGCTCTTGTAATAGAACGGCGGCAGCATGAGCACGCCCGCGCAACCGAGGCGCACGGCTGCGCGCGTAAGCTCGACCGAATCGGGAAACGCGCAGCACCCCGTCCCCGGCATCATGCGTTCGGGTGGCAGGCCGGCGTCGACGAGATTTTCGAGCAGCGCGATCTTCTCCGCGACGCAGAGCGAGTTTGCCTCGGAGTTGGTGCCGAACACCGCGAGCCCGACGCCCTGAGCGAGGAGCCAGCGGCAGTGGCGGACGAAGCGCCGTACGTCGGGGCGCAGCTCCACGTCGAACGGCGTGACGACGGGAGAGAGGACGCCGCGAACGCGCGCGATGCCGGGCGATTCGGCCATCGGGAGCTCCACGATCGAATCCTACACGATCGGCGGAGCCGGTTCTATCGCTTGGCGAGCGGCATTGGCGGCGCCGATGCGTTCTCCGCTCAGCTCATTTTGGCGGCGTCTCGATCCCGATCGTACGCATCAGGCGCGCAAGCTCGTTGTCCTCTCTGGCGATCAATTCCCCGAATTCGGCTGCCGGCAGGTACGCGGGGCGCACGCCGAGATCGGCGCTCGCCTTGGCGTACTCGGGCGTCGCCACGGTCTGACGGATCGCGCCTTCGAGCATCGAGATCACCGGCTTCGGCGTCCCTTTGGGCGCAGCGATCCCGCGCCATGCCTCGAGCGCGACATCAACGCCCTGTTCGCGCGCGGTCGGCACCTCGGGCAGTGCCGGGTCGCGGGCGGGGATCAGCGCGGCGAGCACGCGGATGCTCCCCGACCTCATGTGAGCGGAAAGCGCGGCGGGAAGCTGCACCATCGCATCGACATGACCGCCGAGCAGACTGGGCACGACCTGTGCTGCACCGTACGGCACGTCGACCACCTGGACCCCGGCGGCATTAAAAAGCGCTGCCGACGCTATGTGCGTGTGGCTGCCGACGCCGGAGTTGGCCACCGTGATCACGCCTGGCCGTGATCTTGCATCAGCCACGAACTCGGCGAGCGTTTTCCATTTCGCATCGCTGCGTACCGCGAGCAGCGGCGATTCGACCAACACCCGCGCAACCGGCTCGAAGGCGTGATAGTCGAATGGCAGCTGCCCGGAGTGGTACGTGGTCGAGATCGAGTTCGAGTTCCAGACGAGCGAATATCCATCGGGTTTCTGATTCGCGACGTACTTGTAGCCAATCGCTCCACCGGCGCCGGGGCGGTTGACGACGACCACATCCGCCGTGAGCCGTTTGGCCATGCCCTCGGCGAGCAGCCTCGCGGTGACATCCGCCGACGAGCCCGCGGGGAAGAGCACCGTAATTTCAATGCTGCCCTTGCGCGGATACGGCGCCTCCTGCGCAACGCCCCACGAAGCGAGCACGAAGAGCGCGCCGCCGCAGATGGACCACCGCAGCTTCGCCAAAGCCCTCAGGCCTTGATCTTTCGGCATAGGGTCTCTTGCGCTCCCTCGGCGAGCATCTCTGCAACTGCCACGCGCCGCCCCTCGCGCGCGGATCGGATGCCGGCACGGATGACCGCGAGCGATTCGGTTGCGTCGGCCCCACCCATTTCCGGCGACGCGTCGCCGCGGACTGCCGCGGCGAACTCCTCCAACTCTTCGACGTAGGTGTCGTTGCTCATCACCACCACCGCGTCGGCGCGGTCGCTTCCCCGTTTCAGAAAGCGCAGGCCCTGCTGCAGATCGTAGTAGGCGCTGGCCTCCTTGCCGTAAACGTTCATGACGTAGTGTTCGGACGCGGAGGCATAGCTGGCATTGACCGTCGACAACGCTCCGCCGTCGTGCTCGAGGATCATGCTGGCGACATCGGGGTTATCTCCCGGAAGCACGAGTTGCGCGAGCTGCGCGGTGACCGCGCGCACCGGCCCGATCAGATACGCAAGGACGTCCACATAGTGGATCCCGATCTGCAGCATCACGCCGCCGGGCATTCCTTCGGCGGTGTATCGCCACGAGCCGAGATCGATCTTGCCGAGACGGTCGCGGCTGATGTTCGCCTCGGCGTTGACCAGCCGGCCGAATCCCCCTTCGTCGATTTTGCGTCGGATCCAGCGGAACTGGCTCTCGCGCCGTCTCTGGTAGCCGATGGCGAGCACGACGCCGGCGCTTCGGCAGGCTTCGGTGATCGCCAGCCCGTCGGCCACCGAGTTGGCGATCGGCTTGTCGAGGAAGATATGCTTGCCCGCGGCCGCCGCCAGGCGCGTCGTTTCCAGATGAACGTTGTTCGGCGTGGTGTTGATGATCGCGTCGATCCCGCGATCTTGGAGGACCGCTTCGTAGCTCGGCGCCGCGGTGCAGCCGTATTTGGCCGCGAACGCCTCTCGCTTCGGTTCGGAACGGGTGTAGCACGCCGCGATGGAGAGCTTTCCCGACCGGACGATTGCATCGGCCAGCACATCGGACCACCACCCCATGCCGATACAGGCGACGGTCAGCGGCTCGAGCGCCATGTCGCCGTCCTAGCTTCCGCCGATCGAGGCGGCTGCCGCTTTCGCCACGTGCTCGTCGAACTCGAAGCTGCCGCCGCTCACGCCGACACCGCCGAGGCATTCGCCGTCGACGATGACGGGACAACCGCCCTCCATCGCGGTCCAGCGCTCCGGGCCGGCCGCCAACGCCAGTCCGATCGCGTGCGTCACGTCCAGCGGCTGTCCCTGGGCGCCGCGCGCCGCCGTGGGCCGCATGCTGGAGGCGGCGCACGTCGCCTTCGTCGTCGCGGAGTGCACCGTATGGAATCGCCCGCCGTCCATGCGCTCGAACAGGAGGAGATTCCCGCCGGCGTCGGCGATGGCGACACTGATCGCAACGCCGGCCGCATCGGCCATGCCGATTGCCGTCGCCGCGATCTTTCTCGCCCCGGCGAGCGTCAGGCGCTTGGCACTGGCGACGTACATGCGAGTAGTTTAGGCGACGGAGCAGCTTTAGTCATGCGACCCCCCGCGCTCTCGCTGCATCCGCATGCGCGCTGCCGATCCGTCGCTCGACGGCGACCCAAGCGGAGGCTCGAACTCGATCTGTGAGGCATCGATGTCGATCAGCGGTCCCAGTTCGTAGACGTTCCTGTAGCCGTAGTCTTAGAGCGCGATGTAGGTGGAGAGGTTGAGCGATGCGCTCGGCAGCTTGGTCGGAAATGCGCCCGGGGCATTCAGGAAATTGTTATTGCAATAGATGAGGATCCGGACGCGCCTGTCCGGAAGGATTCGTTCGAGGCTGTCGATCGCGATATCGGGGAAGCTGAGATTGATCGCTCCCCTGACATGCAGCTCGTCGTATTTCTCCCGGCTGCGCGCGTCGAGGATGACGACGCCGGGCAGGCGGCTCATCTCGATGAATTGCTGCTCCGAGAGTCCATGCGTCTCCCGAGACTGGGCGGCTTCGTTCGCGACGAGGAGATAGCGCTGCATATCGATGGCCGGGTTGACCCCCGTCGGCGGGTCGCTCGCAGCCAGCGCAGCGGGGACGACCGCGATGACGAGTAACGTGCTGAAGAACCCTCGCGCCATTCGCGACTAACGCCCCGCCCAGGATGCGAGTTGACCGGACCGGGTGATTTATGCAGAGGCTGGGCTAAAAATAGATAATGACACTGGCATAGTCACCCGTGGCGGCTGTCGTTTTGAGCCTCGGTGGCAGTCGAGTGAACGAAGGTGGGTCAGCGCCGGCGCGAACGAGCCTTTGAAGCTCATCGCGCCCGCGAGGGGGAGGAGATCAGAGGCTTTCGATCCTAATGGGGCAGGCTAGGAACAAGCGAGCGTCTGCTAGGACTGCGGCTGACCCGCCATGCTGGCGATCCTCTCGTGCCGCCACTGGCAGTCGGAGCAGCGGCCGGCCGTCGGTTGCGCGTGCAACCGCGCGGCGCCGATGG
>WNGL01013846.1_pt1 | contig 13659 bp, 7 predicted proteins | sample 5400591 | NCBI WGS metagenome assembly WNGL01 (sample SAMN13153377, study PRJNA577476) | soil metagenome | isolation source: 80 cm soil or saprolite under Garry oak tree replicate 1 | place: USA:California | collected 2016-06-15
ACCTGATCGTGGTTTTGAGCCGCGACCACGAAAGCGTTGGGAGGAAGACCGGCAGGTTTGGCGCCGCGCATCTTCTGCCGGTGGTGTGACCACACGCCGTCGTAGACCCATGCCTGGCGCAGCGCCTTCGCGAGCATCCCGGGAGACGTGAAGTCCTCGTAATAGCCCGTGCGCTCGCCGGTCAACACGACATGAAGCGCATGATGCCAGTCGTCCGCCCACGCCGCGTCGAGCCCGTACCCGGCCGCATCCCGGGCCCGCACCAGGCGAGGGTCGTTGGCGTCAGTTTCGGCGAAGAGCAGCACCGACCTATGCAGCGTCGCCGATGCCGCATGCGCTTCGGTGGCCAGCTGCTCGAGGATGTTCAGCGGCGAATCGTCGACGATCGCGTGCACCGCGTCCAGACGCAGGCCGTCGATGTGGTAATCGCGAATCCACATCAAAGCGTTGTCCACGACGAAGCGACGGACCTCGTCGCTGCCGTTTCCGTCGAAATTGAAAGGAGCCCCCCAGGCGGTCCGATGTCCTTCGGCGAAGTAAGGGCCGAAATCGCGCAGGTAGTTGCCCACTGGGCCCGCGTGGTTATAGACGACGTCGAGAACGACGCCGAGACCGGCGGCATGACAGTTGTCGACCATCCGCTTAAGACCGGCTGGACCCCCATAGGCGTGGTGCGGAGCGAAGAAATCCACACCGTCATACCCCCACCCGCGATTGCCCGAGAACTCGGCGACTGGCATGAGCTCGATGGCGTCGACGCCGAGCGCGACGAGGTGGGGAAGATGGTCGATCACGCCGTCGAATGTGCCCGCCGGCGAGAAGGTCCCGACGTGCAGCTCATAAAGGATGAGGCGAGAGGGTGACAGGCCGTTCCATCTCGCGTCAGTCCAGGAGTGCAGCTCATGATCGACCACCTCGGACAGGCCGAGCACACCGTCGGGTTGCGAAGCGGAGCGTGGGTCGGGCCTCGCCTCACCGCCGTCGACTGCAAAGCCATAACGCGTCCCTGGACCGGCCGCCGCATCGGCGCTTTTCCACCAGCCACCTTCGAGCTTGGTCATTGAAGCGCGACTCCTGCCGGACACAAGCTCGACGCGCTGTTTGCCAGGCGCCCAGACCCTGAACAGATGCATCGCGCTAGGGAGATGCGGCGCGCCGCGCCAGGACGGCCACCGGAAACCCGCGCGTCAGCTCGGCGACCGGGACGCCAGGTCCGCCCTGCTGTTCTTCGCCCGTGAGCAGACTTCCCCAGCTGCCGTCAGGAATGTCGATCGCGGTGTCGGCCCAACCGCCGCCCAGCCCAACCACGAGCCGGGGCACCACGACCAGCAGACGATCGCGGACAAAGCCGACGGCATGGCGTGCCTTGGCTCCGTGCGCGATGAGTGGCGTGTAGCTCGAGCTGCCAAAAAGGTCGGGTTCAGCCCTGCGCCTCTCGAGCAGGCGGTTGATGAGCCACAGCTTCGGCGCGCCCTCGTCCGCCCGCGCGATGACGTCGCTCAATTCGGCACCACGAATCTCAGACAGCAGTCTCGCGAGGTGCTCAAAGTCAACCGGACGCCGGTTGTCCGGGTCGACGAGGCTCAGGTTCCACACTTCCGTGCCCTGGTACAGGTCGGGCACTCCTGGCGAGGTCAGCAGGAGGGTGGTCTGGGCGAGTGACGCAAGCCGCCCGAGGGCCACGAGCTGGTGACGGCCGATGAACGACTCGAGGTCGCTCTTGAACTCAGCGTCCGCCATCACGCTGCCGGCGAATTGAGTCAGCGCGTCCTCGAATGCCTGGACGGGGTTGATCCACGAAGTGTGGACCTTGGCTTCGCGGGCGGCTTTCTGGAGGAATGCCACCAGCCGATGCTCATCGACCGGCCAGGCTCCGACCATCGTCTGGTACATAAGGTATTCGAGGTTTCGGTCAGGGAAACCCTGCACCCGATGGCGCTCGTTGTGCTCGGCCCACCGCCGGACCGCTGACTCCCACTCGGCCGGGATCTGCGACAACAGGTTTGTCCTCGCCCGCACGTCGCCGCTGCGCTTGGTGTCGTGGGTGGACAGGGTGATCATGGTGGCCGGCCACTTCTTGGCGGTTCTGAGGCAGTGTTCGTGGAATGCCTCGGCAGACCGGCCGAACAAGCCTGGATCACCGCCGACCTCGTTGAGTGAGACGAGGCGGTTGTAGCGATAGAACGCTGTGTCCTCGACTCCTTTGGCCATCACTGCGGGCGTGACCTGCTGGAATCTCGCGGAGAACTCGGCCTCGTTGGCGCCTTCATGCTGCATGAGCAACAGGTCGTCCACAAACGAAAGGAGCTCGGCGTCAATGTCCGGCCGGCGGCGCGTGGCTTCCTGAACGGCGATCGAAACCTGACGCCGGTCTTGTTCAGACGGCAGCGAACCGCGACGGACGTAGGTTCTGTATACGCCCAGGCAAGCGGCGATCTCGCGGACAGCCTCCCGCAGCTCGCGTCTTGTGCGATCGCGGTGGCGGCGGTTGCCATCGCAGATGTCGACCAGCAGGTTAGTCAGGCGTTCAAAGTCGGGCGCGAGCTCGGTCGTTATGATCTCGTACTTACACGTGCGAACCACCTCGGAGAAAAGCTGCGATTCGCCGGTAAACGCGTGATAGAGGGCGGTCAAAGACCCTTCGCTGGCAGAGTCGACGAATAGGCCGTCGACATACGCGACGAAGTCATAGCCGGTCGTGCCCTGCACCGGAAAGGTGTCCGGCACCTCTTCCCCGGCGGCCAGGATGTCTTCGACCACCACGTACGTGTTTGGAGCTGCCGACCGCAACCGTCCCAGGTAGGCGACCGGGTCTCTCAAGCCGTCGACGTGATCGATGCGGAGGCCGGCAAGGCTGTCGTCTGCGACCAGTCGGAGGATCACGGCGTGACTGTCGTCGAAAACTTGTTGGTCCTCGACGCGCAGGCCAATGAGGCTGTCAATAGTGAAGAAACGCCGGTAGTTGAGCTGCTCTTGCGCGCTGCGCCAGTAGGCGAGGCGATAGTGCTGGCGCTCGAGGACCGCGTCGAGCGTGTCGAAGTCTCGGTTCACCGAGTCAAGTTCCAGACCGTCGAGGCTCTCAGGCGAGACAGGAAACACAAGATCGTGGTAGCGGACCACCGTCTCGGAGCCGTGCCTTTCGAGTGTCAAAGAGCCATTTTCGAGCTCTCGGCCGTAACGATCCCGCAGCACGCCAAGCAGCACCTTGCCCTTCATGGCCGAGATCGGAGATGCCCAGTCGACGTCGAAGTAGTTCGCGTACCGGCTCGACGGACCGTTCCGGAGCAAGTCCCACCACCATGGGTTCTGGCGTCCGGTGGTGGCCATGTGGTTGGGCACAATGTCCACCATCAGCTGCAGCCCGTGCTCGCTCAGTGCAGTGACGAGCCGCCGGAACGCGACCTCGCCCCCGAGATCCTCATTGACCCGCGTCGGGTCGACAACGTCGTACCCGTGACTGCTGCCACGCGCGGCTTGAAGGATTGGTGAGCAGTAAACGCGCGCCACACCGAGGGAAGCAAGATAGCCGGCGCAGGAGGCCGCGTCGTCAAACGTGAACTGTTTCGAGAGTTGAAGCCGGTAGGTGGAAGCGATCTGCACCCGACAGCTTCCCACAAGCGCGCCCTCAGCCACGGTCTTAGGAACCGTCTGTGGGCTCAGTGAATCCAAGCCCCTCGCGCACGAAATCGACCAGAAGCGACAAACGGCGGCACTCAGCGAACACAAGATGCTGTTTCTGAACGGGGCGCAGCGATGTGTTAACCGCAGGGTTCAAGGTTCGAATCCCTGCTCCGGAGCCAAATCCGAATACACGGGCGGGCTTGGGCTAAAGAGGACGATGAGGCTCCTACACGGGGAACCCGTAGTCCTGTGCGAGCCACGGTTCGGACTGACCGGAGTCTCGCCAGGTCGATGATTGCTTGAGGGCGGGCTACAGGCTTGCGAGCGAAGCTGAAAGCTCAGATCGGGATGCGATCCCGAGCTTTGGGAACACCCGGTAGAGGTGAGCACCGACAGTCCGGTGCGAAAGGAACAATCGGTCGCCGATTTCGCGATTGGAAAGTCCAGATGCGGCCATCTGTGCGATCTGCAGTTCTTGCGGCGACAGCGACTGGCGAGGCGCCTTGGTCGGCTCAGCGAGACGTTCGCCAGAGGCGCGCAACTCCGCCCGCGCCTTGTCGGCCCACGCATGCACCCGGAGCGCTTCGAAGGTGTCCCGAGCTGTTCGCAAGTAGGGTCTTGACTCCGTTATACGGCGCTGCCTTCGGAGCCAACTGCCATACGACAACTGCAGCCGCGCACGGTCGAACGGCCATTTTGGGTCAGCCTTGAGCGCCAACTCATAGAGGCCCTCGGCCTTCGAATCATCGGCCAGGACCGCACTTCCGTAGCGCACCCCGGCGTGGATGAGCGTTGCTGGGGTGCGCTTGGACAGGGCCTCGAGCAAAGCCATCATTCGCCGGGCATCCTCGTGCCGCCCGGCCCGCACCCCGGCCTCGACCACATAGCATGCAGCGCCCTGGGAGACGATCCCGTGGTACATGGCTTCTTCGGGATCAAACATCCGAATGAAGTGGTCGAGCGAGTCGGAGTAGCGTCCGGCTGTCATCGCCGTGATTCCGCGGGCGAATTCCGCTTCGCTCAGGATAAAGGACGACCCGAGCGACATGAGCGGCTGGGCTGCCTCGGTGATGAGCTGCTCTGCAACGCGCTCTTCGCCCCGCAGTCCCACCAAAATGGCGCGGTAGATGCGGCTGGACGCGATCCAGATCGGTTGCTCCGTTTCGATCGCCAGCCGACCTCCTTCCTCTGCGTCGCGCGTCGCGTCCGTGAAGTTGCCGGTGTTGATCCCGGCCCACGCACGCACCGTTAGCACCTGCGCAAGAAGGCTCAACCGTCCCTGCACACGCAGCAAGGCAGCCGCGCGATTCATCAGTTCAATCGATTGGGCGATGTTACCCACTGCGTATGCAGCGAAGGCAAGGAGCTGCGCTCTCTGTCCGTCGGTTGTTTCCACGAGCGCGGCCTGAGCGACCTCCCGCGAAACGCGCGCCCCTGAATCCAGCGGGGCGGCCAGCGACAGTATCGAGAGCGCCGTAGGAGTCCATTCCTCGCCAGAGATTTGCTCAACAGCTTTCACGACGCTGGCCCGTGCTTCCGACTCGGGTTCCGCCCACCGGCACCGGAGAGCTGCTCCCCCGAGCAGGTGAAGCGCAAGGTTGCGATCGCCCAGCGCCGCCATCTCCTCGGCAACGGTGACCCGTTTCAGGATTGCCTCCGCAGTCCCTGGCGATCCGTCGTAGAAGATCTCGCGCAACCAGCTCATGCGCGCCATGTCGTGACGCGTCAGGTCCAGTTTGGCCGCCTCGTCGAGTAGCCGACCGACAACCGCGGGTTGTCCAAGTTGAAAAGCCAGCTCAGCCGCTGCCAGGAGCCGCTTCGCTCGAGCCGTGCCGTCTGGTGTCAGGGATGCCGCCAGCTCCAGAGCGCTGAGCGCTGTGGCGATAGCGCCTCGATCCTGTGCTCGGGCCGCGGTTGCCTCCAGGTCTGCGGCAGCGGCCTCATCAGTACCGACCACCGAAGCGGCGCGGTGCCAAGCGCGGCGGTCTGGATCCGCTATGACCTGGGCAAGTGCAAGGTGGGCGGCCCGTCGCTGTCCGTGAGTTGCGCCCTGCTCCAGCGCAGATCGAATGAGTGGATGACGGAACCGAATGTTGGCGCCCGCAAGCGTGATCAAACCGGAATCGAGCGCCCGCTCCAGAACGTCGACAGTCACATCTCCACCGGCCTGAATGCCAGTCGCCGCCAATACTTCGGCCATGCTCGGATCGTCGTCCAGGGCGGCGAGCAGCAGAGCAATCCGGGTGTCTGTGGGAAGCGTTGCGGACCGGGCTGAGAATGTTCGCTCCAGGCGCTCGGTCAATGGCACGGTGCCTAGCGGAGAGTGGGCGTGTTCAGTCAGCGCACGCGGCAGTTCAACGAGGGCAAGCGGGTAGCCCGCGGCCTGCTCGAGGATTCGCCGGCGCACGTCCGGCCCTAGACTCGGAGCAATCGAGTCAAGCAGCTCTGTCGCGGCCGCATCGTCGAGAGGTCCGATGTGAACCTCCGGCAGACCGGCAGATCGGAGCTGGCTGTCAAATCGTTCCCGCAGGCCAGCCAGGAGCAAGATGCTGGTTGACTCGAGCCGGCGCGCCACGAAGGTGAGGACGGCAGACGTCGGGCCGTCCAGCCACTGAGCGTCGTCCGCCAGCAGTACCGTCGGCTTCTCGGCGGCCGCCTCATCGATCAAATTGAGCGTGGCCAGGCCGACCAGGAAGACATCCGGCGCCGGTCCGGCTGTCATACCGAGGGCCGTGAGCAGCGCCGCCTTTTGCGGAGGCGCGAGCTTGTCGACCGACGCCATCACGGTTTGCAGAAGCTGATGCAGTCCCGCATATGGAAACTGAGCCTCGGATTCGAGACCAGTCACCGCGAGCGAGTTGTAGCCACGGCTTCGCGCCTCCGCCGCGACTGCGTTGAGAAGTGAGGTCTTGCCGATCCCTGGCGGACCCGTGATCAGGAAGGCGCCTCCGTGCTCGACTGCCCTCCGCAAGCCCGCCTCGAGCACAGCAAACTCCGTCTCGCGCCCCACCAGAGCCCGGGCCCCCATCCCGGCATGATTGTGCGCTCGCACGAGCCGGCGCCGAAACAAGACTCGGGCTTCCCCGGACGCGACCTCCCAAGGGCGGCGGCTAGTGTCGTGGTATGGAAGCCGTCCAGCTGCCGGATGCACGATTCGTTGCAGTGCGACAGGCTGCGACCTGGACCTCCCTGTTAGTCGCCGCCCAAGCCGTAGACGTGGTGACCACCGCTGTCGACAACGCGCGGGGGACCGTTGAATCCATGGCCATGAGCGCTCATCTGCTGAACCAAGGTGGGCTCGCTCTGCTGTTGGGTGCCAAGATGCTCCTTACCGCTGCCGCCGCTGCAGCGTTGGGTCTGGCGGCGTTTCGGATCAAGCAAGGAGCGCCCGCCTCTCGAATCACCTTCCGATTCGCTCTCATGGCGGTGCAAGCTGCGACGATCGGTTTAGTGTGGGTCTGCCTTAGCAACTTGGCTCTTTTGAGCTCACTCTGAGTTCGATCACGATATGACTGGTTATAGCCCAGGGTCGCTGTCGGAGCCGAGTGTGAGACGTGTCGTCAACGAGGCCCGGGCTTCCGGGCTCACGCCCTCTCCAGCTGATTGGCGAGACGTGTGGATCTACTTCCTCATGGTCGACCGCTTCAACCGGCCCGACGCACTTCCTCGCCACCAGCCTTGGGACGACCCGACCTTCGACGGCTATCAGGGCGGCACGTTCGCGGGCGTGCAGGCCGGCCTGCATTACCTCAAAGATCTCGGCGCCGGTGCAATCTGGCTCAGCCCGGTCCTCAAGAACCTGCCCTTCGACAGATTCAGCTATCACGGCTACGGCATCCACGATTTCCTGCGCGCCGAGCCACGGTTTGCAATGGTTCCGGAGAATGCGGATCAGGAGCTGCGGGCCCTGGTTGATGCAGCTCACGAAGCCGGCCTCTATGTGATCTTCGACATCGTCCTGAATCACGTGGGCGACGTGTTCGCGTACGACGGCGCGGATGGAGACGCTCTGTCCGCCATGTCGGGTGGGGCCCAGCACAGCTACTCCGCCACACCGCTCCATGTGCACTGGCGCGACGCCTCGGGCACTTCCTCAGCCGCCGAGGAGATCGCAAGCATCACCAATCCAACTCGAGACGCGCTGGTCTGGCCGGTTGAGCTCCAGCGGAACACTTTCTTTCGCAGGCAGGGAGTTCCGGGCCCCGGCATGCCCGACACATTCGGCGACTTCGTTTCGCTCAAGCAGATGCGTACCGAGGACGGCGACCTCCAGCGGGCGCTGGTCGAGGTGTACCAGTACGTAATTGCCAGATGGGACGTCGACGGGTTTCGCATTGACACGCTGCGCTACCTGCACGGCGGCCTACCCCGCGTCTTCGGCAACGCGATGCGGGAATTCGCCGAGACTGTCGGCAAGAAGAACTTCTTCACTTTTGGCGAGGTCTTCGATGCTCAAGCGGAGCAGGACATCGCCAGGTTCATCGGGCGCACGGCGGGCGACGCCGACGACATGGTCGGGGTCGACGCCGCGCTCGACTACCCGCTCTACTTCGCTCTGCCACCGATCGTCAAAGGTTTCGCAAGTCCCACCGAGCTCTATTCGATGTTCGAGCAGCGCCGGCGGATCGAGGGTGAGGTCATCAGCTCGCATGGTGACGCCACTCGCTACTTCGTGACCTTCCTCGACAACCACGATGTCAAGCAGAGGCTGCGCTACGTGGAAAGTGATGGATCGCACCCCTACGACGACCAGGTGACGCTCGCACTCGCCCTGCTGTTCGCACTCCCGGGCATCCCGGCCGTCTATTACGGGACCGAGCAAGGTCTGCACGGCGCTGGGAGCGACGCCGCCGTCCGCGAGGCGATGTGGGGTGGACCTGGCCTGAATCAGAAGGGGCCTTTCTACCACGCGATCAAAGACCTGACAGCCGTCCGAAACGCCTTGCCTGCGTTGCGCTACGGAAGGCCGTACCCGCGTCCAATCTCGGGTGACGGCGTCAACTACGGTCTCTCGACCATGCCCCACGGGGTCGTCGCTTTTTCCCGCATCCTGGCCGACGAGGAGGTGCTCATCGTCGCCAATACGCATCCGGCCATGACCCAGAACCTCTACGTCGTCGTCGATGCTTCGATGCACCAGGCAGGAGATCAACTGGCGGTCAAGTACAGCAACCGTGCCACGCCGACGGCGTCCGAACCCTTGCGAGTGTTCGACCGAGTTTCCGTGTCTGAAGCCGATGGCACCCACGGAACCGGCCCGGTGATGACCAGTCGAGTGACGCTTCAGCCGCTCGAGGTACAGATCCTGTCTAATTCGTGAGCGCGGGTTCGGTCGAGGCGAGAGCCCGGGCAAGCTCAGATCGGGACGCGATCCCGAGCTTCGGGAAAACCCGGTACAGGTGCGCGCCCACTGTGCGATGTGAGAGGAACAGGCGGTCCGCGATCTCTCGATTCGACAGCCCGGATGCGGCCATTTGCGCGATCTGCATCTCCTGCGGGGACAGCGGCTGGTTAGGCGCACGGGTCGTCTCGGCGATCCGTTCGCCTGAAGCACGCAGCTCCGCGCGCGCCTTGTCCGCCCAGGGATGCATCCCCAGGGCCTCGAACGCATCTCGAGCCGCTCGCAGGTACGGCCTCGACTCGGTGATCCGGCGCTGGCGCCGCAGCCAGGCGCCGAAGGCCATCTGCAGCCGCGCGTAGTCGAACGCCCACTTCGGCTCGGCGTTGAGGGCCAGCTCGTAGAGCCTTTCCGCCTCCGAATCGTCAGCCAGCACGGCACGCCCGAATCGGATGCCGATGTGCACCATGGTCGCGGGCGTCCGATTTCCAAGAGCCTCGAGAAGGCTCATCATCCGGCGGGCTTCCTCTCGTCGCCCTGCGCTGACCCCACTTTGGATCACATAGGGTGCGGCCGCATTCGCCACGTACTCGTGGTAGGCGGCGCCGTCGGGGTCGAACATCCGGGCGAAATGGTCGAAAGCTTCGGAATGCCGCCCAGCGGTAAGCCCGGTCAGGCCGCGCGCGAGCTCGATTCCTGCGAGGACCATGGACAGCCGCAGAGCCACGATCCGCTCGGCTGTTTCGGTAAGGATTTCCTGCGCCTGTCGTTCTTCGCCTCTGAGCCCCAATAAGGCGGCGCGGCCGTTCTGGCTGATCGCGATCCAGATCGGTTGACCTGTTTCGACCGCCAGGCGATTGCCTTCCTCGAGTTCTCGCGTAGCCCGGCTGAATTGACCGGTGTTGATGCCCGCCCATCCGCGCACTATGAGGAGCTGCGCCAGCAGGCCAAGTCGTGCTTGCGCGCGCAGCAAGGGAGCCGCGCGATCCATCAGCGCGATCGATTGGTCGATATCACCGGCCGCGAACGCGGCGAATGCCAGGAGCTGCGTTCGAGAGGCGTCCACGTCGTCGAGGGCCGCGGCCTCCCGCACACCTCTCGATATTCGGTCCGCCGCGTCGACCGGCGCCGCCACAGAAAGGATCTCGAGGGCGCGCGGATCCGGCTCGTCACCGGCGATCTGCGCTACCGCCTCGATGACCAGTGCTTTCGCAACCATGCCGGGATCTGTCCACCAGCAGCGAAGAGCGGCGCCCTGCAGAAGATTGAGCGCCAGGTTCCGGTCACCCTGGGCTGCCGCATCGCGCGCGACGGCCACCAGCTTTGTGATTGCGTGCGGGTCGCCGGGCACGCCGTCGTGGAAGATCTCGCGCAGCCAAGTCATCCGCGCAACGTCGTGCGGCGTTAGATCCAACCGAGCCGCTGCATCCAGCAGGCGACCCACGGCCGACGGCTCTCCCAGCTGAAATGCAATCTCGGCCGCCGCCAGCAGGCGGCGCGCCCGGACCGACCCGTCCGGGGTGAGCGACGCCGCCAGCTCGAGAGCGCGAAGCGCAATTGTGGGCGCGCCGCGCTCTTGCGCGCGAGCTGCCGTTCCCTCCAGGTCGGCCGCGGCGTCTTCGTCTGTGCCCACGACTGACGCCGCACGATGCCGGGGACGGCGGTCTGGGTCCGCGACGACCTGAGCCAGTGCGCCGTGCGCGGCCCGTCGCTGTGCGGGAGTGGCCGCCTGGTCCACCGCGGATCTGATCAGCGGATGTCGAAAATGAACCTTGGCGCCGGCGATCGAGACCAAGCCTGAGTCCAGCGCCGGCGCCAGAACATCGACAGTGACTTCGTCGCCTGACTGGATGCGAGCCGCAGCCAGTACCTCGCCGAGGCTGGGTTCGTCGTCAAGGGCGGCGAGCAGCAGGACGGATTGAGTGTTCTCGGGCAGACGCTTCGCTTGAGCGGAGAACGTGCGCTCCAGTCGGTCGGTCAACGGCAATCCGTCATGGTCGGTCTGTTGAACGGTCTCCTCCCTCAACGCCCGGGGGAGTTCGACCAGCGCCAGTGGGTTGCCGAGCGCCTGAGCGAGAATTCGGCGACGTGTCGGATGCTCGAGGTCTGGAGCGACGGCGTCGACCAGCTCTCTCGCGGCCATATCGCTCAGAGGCCCCACACGAATCTCTGGCAGGTGCGCGGATCGAAGGGGGGTGTCGAACCCACCACGCAAGCCGATCAGCAGCAGAATCCGGGTCGACTCAAGACGAACGGCGATAAAGGTGAGTACTGACGAGGTTGGGTCGTCGAGCCATTGAACGTCGTCTGCGATCAGGACGACCGGCTGATCGGCCGCGACATCATCGATCAGATTGAGGGTCGCCAGGGCGACCAGGAACATTTCGGGCGCCGAGGAGGCGGACTGGATGCCCAATGCCGTCAACAACGCAGCCTTTTGTGGATCGGGCAGCGTGCCGGCTGATGCCATGACGGTTTGCAGAAGCAGCTGCAGTCCGGCGTATGGAAGCTGAGCCTCGCATTCAAGACCGGTTACCGCGATCACCTTGCAGCCAAGCCCTCGAGCATCGGCGGCGGCGGCGTTGAGAAGCGAGGTCTTTCCGATGCCAGGCGCGCCGCTGACCAGTACGGCGCCTCCGCGCTCCGGCGCTTCCCGCAGCGCGGTTGCGAGCTGACTCAGCTCGAGTTCGCGTCCAATGAGCCGCGACCCTTCCATCCCCGCCTTGATTCTGCGCTCCTCTGGGGATCCGGAAGCGCTCTCCGAGCCCGCTGGAGGGAGAGACGACTTAGTGCCGACTAAGTCATTTCGGTCATCTCGAGAGGTCAGCGCCGAAAAAAAGCAGTCGTCAGACAGAAGCGCAAGAGAGGCCCCGGAACCTAACTTGATCGCATGAGCAGCGGCGGACAGGCAGTCCAGCACCAGCTGATGATCCGCATCGACCAGATCCTCATGACAAGGGTCCTGCCCGACCTGATCGAGTCAGATGTCAGGCGGGGCGACCGAAGGATGCTGGATGCGGCTCTCGGACAGCTTGCACAGCACGTGGAAGTGATCAAGACACCGCTTGCCGCCGCGCTGCTTGCACGATCCGAAGCCTTGGCTGCGACCGGCACCGAAGCTGAAGCCGGGTTCATCCGAGCGATCGAGCTGCTGTCGAACCCGAAGATGAACTTCGAGCTCGCCAAGACGCAGCTCCTGTTCGGCGAATGGTTGCGTCGTCAGGGCAGGCGGCGTGATGCGCGCCCTCTGCTACAGGCCGCTTATGAACAGCTCGACGAGCTCGGGGTCGACCACCTGTCTGAGCGGGCGAAGATCGAGCTCGCGGCCACGGGGGAGCATGCGCGGAAGCGAACTTATGACACCCAGGACGACCTGACCCCACAGGAAGCCCAGGTCGCGGGGATGGCGGCGCAAGGAGCCCGCAACACAGAGATCGCCCATCGTCTTTTCATCAGTCCGGCAACAGTCGAGTACCACCTCTCGAAGGTGTATCGCAAGCTCGGCATCGACTCGAGAGCCAAGCTCGTAAGGTCGATGCTGCTGGCCGATTCCCATGAGGAGCGGGAGGCACACGCGCTGACCGGCTGAATCGAGGCACCCCTTGCTTCGCGTGATCGAGAATCCCCAAGTCCCTTCCGAACTGGGGTTTCCCAGGACTCGACCGATCGGGATCGCTCGATAGATTCATTTCAGTGAGCACGTTCGAGTGGCTCCTGGTCGCGTGGGCCGCAGTCTTCACGTTGAATGTCGTGCCCTACTTCATGCCGCCCACCTGGGCGGTGGTCGCGTTCTTCTTGATCGCATTTCAGCTGCCGCTGTATTACGTGAGCGCAAGATTTGGGCGCCGGCTTCTTTCTGATCGAAGGCAGCGAAATGTCGCCGCGCTCGGCAGCTGGCTGAACCAACGTCCGGGCTGGCGTGGCGTCCTCGACGTCCTCATCTATTCGCTGGGGCCGATTCCTTCCAACGATCTATTCATTGCCGCCGGCTTGAGCGGCGCAAAGCTGTGGCCGGTCGCGTTGGGATTTCTGCCTGGGCGAATGGTCAGCTATCCGCTGCTGGCTCTGGCGGCCAAAGGCGCCAACGACCAGCTGGGTGGAATCCTCACGCGCCACTGGCACGATCCGAAGTGGCTCGCTCTCGAGCTGCTGTCGATCGCGGGCATCTGGGTGTTCTCGCGGATCGATTGGGCGCGGGTTCTTCACCTGCCCGTGCCTCCGCGAACGGCCGCGTAAACAACTAGGGCTTCCCCGGATTCGACCTCTCCAGATCCACGCCTAACGTGTGGTCAGGCCGTCAAGAGGCGGCCGTAAATCATGGTCGATCACTACCAGGAAGTGGTCTAGGAGGTCTTTGAGTTGGAGAGAGCAATTTCTCGCAGTGCCGTATATCTCGGGGTTGCCGGTGTGGCGTCGATCGCCTTTGGCGCGATCACGCTGTTCTGGCCGGGTGTTTCGCTCGTCGTGCTGACCGCGCTGTTCGGCGCGTTCGCGCTCGTCTACGGGGCGTTCGCGCTCGCGTCTGGTCTCAACCTGCTCGCGCACCGCAGCACCGACTGGGTCCCGTACGTTCTCGGCGGCCTGGTCGGGGTCGTCGTCGGTGTCGTCACGTTCTTCGCCCCTGGTCTCACCGACCTGACGCTGATCTACCTCATCGCGGCCTGGGCCATCATCGTCGGTGTTTTCGAAATCATCGCTTC
>WNGL01014616.1_pt1 | contig 13658 bp, 11 predicted proteins | sample 5400591 | NCBI WGS metagenome assembly WNGL01 (sample SAMN13153377, study PRJNA577476) | soil metagenome | isolation source: 80 cm soil or saprolite under Garry oak tree replicate 1 | place: USA:California | collected 2016-06-15
TCACAACGATAGTGGAATTCGCAGTAGATCCTGACTGGACGGTTTGAAATTCTGGGTTGGCAGACATTGTAAAGTCTGGCGTTGCGGCGCCGCCGAACGAACCCGTCTGAACCGTTTCAGAGTCCACAACACTAGCGTTGACAACTGTTACGCAGGTGTTCGGCACGCTGGTACCCGAACATCCGGGCTGGAAGACTATCCAAGTACCGCTGTTGGCTGAGACGACTCTGTAAACTATATCGAAGAGGTTTCCAGTAACCGGTGCAGGCACAGAGTATCCTAATGCGACCATTGCCAGTCGCGCAATTCCCGTCGTAGCATTTGCAGACGACCGCGCAATGAATTTGGGATCGTGGATCACACTGTTCGCCGTCGTGATGTTGACTGGTTGGATGACTGACGGGGCAGTCTGGACAGAAATGTCGAATCCGTTGATAGAGTCACTCCCCTGAATGTTAACGGCAACAGTTATCATCGATCCGACAGCGCCTGAAAACGTCGCCGATGTTGACGGACAAGACGAAGGATTCTGGGAAGGGTTCGCTATGCAGACGAGTCCACTAGTTGCCCTCGCCTGCGGTAAAAGACTCGCACCTATGATTGTTGCTGAGAAGAGGAAGAAGAGGTAGAGAAGTGTAGTCATTCTTCCCAAGAATTTTCAGGACGAGCCTTCGGACTGAGAAAGATAAGTGTTACTGAAGATGCCTCTCAATATCCCTCTGAGGCTACTGGTAGCAATCGGAAGCCAACCACGGTAGTCCCAAGGAGACCTCGGCATACCTCGAAGTTTTGCGAACACTCATCTCAACACGTTTGGTGAAATTTCTGGGCACTAGTACTCAAGGACCGTTGTTAGTCGCAGGTGGGGAGACGGCAATCATTGTTTCCTTCCGTAGACGGCGCAGACGATTCCCGCAGTAAGCGGAACCGAGCGCGAGTCGACAAGCCCCTCTTTAGTCAACAGGTCTGCGATCTGTTCTCCTGTTCTGGCTCTGAGTATGGACCGTCCCAGATAGGAGAGGGTTCTGCCCCAAGCCTCGGAAACCATCCGTCCGAACAGCGGAAACAGCCCGAGAAGATAGTCGTAGTAGAAAACCTGGAAGACACGGTTCGAAGGCCGAGCAAAATCCAGGGATATTATCACACCCCCTGAACCTGTGGTCCGCGCCATTTCACGGAAAGTTCGCGGAGCATCCGAGACGTTTCTTAACGCCAGACTGATCGACGCCGAGCCGAAACATTCATCGCGAAACGGAAGATTCTCAGCCCTTGCAAGGACCCAGTCAACTTTGTCGCTGAGCTGTCTGGACTGCAGCCTATATCGCGCAGTCTTCAGCATCGACAGCGTCAGGTCCACTCCTACAACGTAGCCGCTGGCAGAAGCTGATCGGGCAAGATCCGCGGCCAACAGTCCTGTTCCGGTAGCCACGTCAAGCATTGGCTCGCTGTTGGAGGGCCTAGCTTGCTTGACAACATAGGTTCGCCATCGCCGGTCCTGCGCGAAGGAGAGCAGACCTAGCAGAAGATCGTATTCTAGCGGAACGTTCGAGAAGAGGCTCCGGACGTACCGGGCTTTGGCGTCGAACACGGTCTAGGACGTTGAGGTCTTTGGAGTGCTCGGGCTGGCCCGCATGAAGCTGTAACCAACCGCGCCGATACCTGCAATGACAACTATCAATGCTAGCGCGATGGGCAGTAACTGAGCGTTGGTTGCTCCAACAAACCATAGTACGCCAAGACCGGCGATGAGTGCTCCCCAGCCCAGGACCATTATTCGAGGAGGAGCGTAGGCATTGGCGGGGGGAAAAATGAAAGCTTCGACTACCATCCATATTCCGAAGAATGTGAAGATTAGAGGAAACGCGGTTCCTAGATTGAGGACTCCGATGTTGAAGAACGAGAGGAGAATAACTCCTCCAAGGATTATGAGGAACACTCCCGCGTTTAAAGGAGCCCACGGAGGACGATTCATTACGGATTCACTGGAATCTCGGGCAACGCCTGTTTATAGTCCTTCATATTGTAGGAGACGAGGCTGCAACTTAGGAACGCGGTCGCCAATTGCCGCTTAGGTGACTGGCCGATAGCATAGGGCGACTGCCCCTGACTTGAACGGTTTTGCCGAAATCAGCCGCAGCTTGTGCTTTTCGCCAAGACTCTGGAATTCTTGCGTGCCCCTGCCTAGGACGACAGGCTGTAGGAAGATCTGGAACTCGTCAACGAGTCCATGTTTCATGAAATCAGAAACAAGGCCGGCACTTCCGTAGATCACGAGGTCCCTGCCCGGTTCGCTTTTCATCCTCGAAACCTCCTCTGAGGCATTGTCTTTGACTAGGCGCGCATTATTCCACTTGCCCCACTCGACCTTCTTGAGGGTCCTAGAGAAAACGACCTTGGGAAGATTGTTTATCCTTTCAGTGATGACCGGATCGTCGTCCGTCGCCGCGGGCCAATAACTGGAGAAGTTCTCATAAGTCCTTCTTCCAAGGAGAACGGCATCGACACTGCTAATCAGATTCCCGGCATAGTCACCGAACTCGGTTCCCTTGAGCCAGCCTTCGCTGACGAACCAGTCGAGTTCGCCTTCCGGACCAGAGACGTAGCCATCGAGCGACATCAGATTCGATACGAGCAGTCGCCTCATGATCCCCAGCGAGGCAGGCCCCCAAAATAAGAAGTATCCAAGGATCTACTACCCACCTATTGAACTCCGACGTCCGCTAGTCGACAGGCGTGGTCAGACGTGATTGTAGATGTTTGACTGCTGGAAGGTTCCGGTGTTCATGTCCTGCTCGATCTCGCGCAGCATGAGAATTCTCTTGTAGGTGGGCGGGTGTGTCATGAAAAGTTCCGCAGCTTTCTTCCAGCTCGACTTGGCCTCTGCCTCCATTGCCATCTCCAGCTCTCGTTCGCTCAGCACCCCGTCGTGATCGAGATCATACTTTGACTTCTGGTCGATTATCGAGGCGACGTCTTTCTTCGCCTGAGCCGGGTCTTCGATGAAGAACGCTCGAGCGCCGTGAGGCTCTCCAGGCGCTATCGATAATCCGTAGGCGATCTTGGTCAGCGCACTCTCAAGTTCTCTAGGTCTCTGGGTCAGAAACGCAGAGTAGGCGTCCGCGTAGCTCTCTCGAAGACGTGTCAGCCTCAACGCAAGCAGGGTGGTGAGGATGTAGACGGCATAGGCGGCGAAGGCGATGACGATAAGAACGGCGCCGCTATTGTTCTTGTTGGACCCGCGGCCGCTGTAGCCGGTGGCATATCCTCCCCACAATACTGCTCGAGCTATCAAGTAGGCGACCAGGGGGATGGCTGAGATCATCGTGACTACGATAAAGTCGCGGTGCTTCACGTGGCCTAGCTCGTGCCCGATCACGCCTTCTATCTCGTCCTCGTTCAGCCGTTGTAATAGTCCCTGGTGGACCGCGAGGGTGGCTCCCTTACTCGTACGGCCGAAAACGAAGGCGTTGGGGGTCGGGTCTGGAGATACCGCGATGCGAGGTGTTGGGATGCCTGATTGTGAGGCTAACTGGGCTACCTTGGATTCCAGCCACTGGTTCTCGCCGGGGGCGAGATAGTGTAGCCTACTTGTGGCCCTGACAATCACCGGTCCTATCGCGTACTGGAAGAGGATGATGAAGACTGAGCCGAAGATTGCGAGTATGAGACCCTGGGTGGGGTCAAGGAAGAAGTATGAAACGATGAAGATTAGTCCTATGAATATGGCGAAGACTAGGAATATCGTGAAGCTCATCGTCCGCTTTAGCGCGCCTAGCCCGGCCATGGATCATTCCTGATCCTAGAGAACTTAATCGGGCCCTTCTTTAATTCTATCCTAGCGCGAAACGGGAGAGGTTGATGTCAAAGATCGTCTCGGAGATCAATTGCCCCAACTGTGGCGCCCCTCTCAACCTCTCACCGGGAGAGATTGTGGCTACCTGCAGATATTGCGGCTATACCTCGCTGGTTGGAGCCAACACCCCATTTCAGCTGGACCACAGCCTAATACTCAACGAGCTTGACATGGTCCGAGTAACCCAGGATCTGCAAGACTGGATGAGATCTGGGTTCATGAAGCCGGGAGATCTGGCCAAGAAGAGCAAGATCACACTGATGGAACTCAGATACCTTCCATTCTGGGTAGTGCCTCTGACCGCGACGAGCGCCTACGAGGGGGTGCTTGAGAGAATCTCTCCTCCAATGTCGAGAAAGGGGACTATTCAGAACGACTACGACTGGCTGGTTCTCGGAAGAAAGGCTGCGGAGTTCCCAACCAGAGACTACAGGGTCCCCGCCGAGGGCAAGATACCTTTTGACTTTACGAAGATAGAACAGCAATCCAAGTTTCTGAACAGCGAGCTTGACAGTCAAGAAGCGGTTCAACATGCAAAGGGTGAGGTGGAAGAAAACCAAAGGTTCTTGCTAAAACAGGAAGTGGATGAGGTTACACGGTTCGACACAACTTTCAATGTCGAGAAGCCGACGTATCTCCATGCCCCACTATGGTTCGCCCAATACGAGTACAAAGGAAGAAGCTACAATGCAATCATCGACGGCAGCAACGGAACCATGATCCGGGCCGACATACCACAGACAGAGTTCAGAATGATCTAGAGAGATGGGGGGCATAGCAAGTCGTCTGGGCATAAAGAGCATCTGCTGAGAAAGCAGACCGGAAGAATTCTGATAGTATGTGTCACGAAATTGGTCGTGCGCATCAGCCTTTAACATGAATGAGCAGTCCTATGTCAATCATGGAAGGAACTCGTCTACGGTACGAACCCGCTTTTTATCAATCGTAAGCGTCTATCCCCCGTACAACTAGGACCCAGTGATTCGTAATTGATGGAAGGAGCCTTATCGTTCACTGTATCAGAGAAAGATGGACCTGAAGCCGTTAGAGCGATTCACGAAGAATTTAAACTGGGAGAGACCAACTCGGCTAAGGCCTAGCCCACGCTGAAAGAATGGTCTGCGCTCCGGGGTCAAGCCAGACTGGCTGAGTCACGACTTGGACGTTGACACCCTTCGAGGAGGTGATGTTGAAGACCGCTTCGACCCATTCGGGCGATGTACCATTGTTGATCGCCTGCGCGTAAAGGGTCTGAACAGCACTACCTCTCGCGGCGACTATTCTGTGATACGCTGGCCACGCGGCTCGTTCAGGTAGGGACGCGGAGATACCACCGGGGATCCATGGGGACATCAGCGGGTAGTTATCAAAACCATGGAATGGTAGCAGAGTGTCGCCCACACCGTCCCCATTTAGATCTAGCCCAGTGTAGTCGCTCCAGTAGTTACCCTGCCCGGCCCCATTGTCCCATCTGTCTCCTGAACCCCGAGCCTGATAGAAATTGTCGAGGAAATTGTTATCGTAGATTGTGTTATTCACATCACTCGTGAGACCGACAATGTTGTGCGCAATAGTATTGCCTACGATAAGGTTGCCACTCGAGACCGAAACGCCTATTGCTCCTTCGTGAGAGCTTGGATTCGAGATGCCAAAAACAACCGTGTTACGGTTGACCTGGTTGCTTGAGGACTGTATGAGTCGGATACCATTGAACTCATAATATGCAAGGTAGTTCCCTTGAATCACGAAATTTGTCGCGTTGTAGAGATTTAGCCCTATGAGTGTTGTCTGGACTTTGTTGCCAGATATGATTCCGTTGCTTGAGGACGCAACGTTGAAACCTGCTCCAACAGAAATGGAGACGTTATTATTCCTGAGAACCAGATCTTCCGTTGACAAAGCATAGACGGAATCTCTCGCAAAGCTAAGGTTGGAGTCTTCAACAGTGACATTTACTGAAGAGACGGCTAAAACGTCATCATAATTGTAGGCAATGTTCACGTTCTTGATTGAGATGTTAGTGGAATTGACAGCGGCTACAAAGCCAGCATTTGAGGGCACATTGACGTTGCTTCGATTGACCAGATAGTATATTGGTTTGCCCTCGACCGTGTTTGAGGTATCGATGTCCTGTATGTAGTCGACCAGACGGAAGCATGGAACCTTTTCGAAAATGCATTGGTAGTACGCGGATGTGACTGAAGTGTCTAACAGGGAGGCTGAGATTTCATTGTTTCTCAGCACGTTTCCTGGAGAGTTAGAAATGAGCAATCCTCCTTCGATCACATTACCGCTGAGCAAGTTGTTTGGAGACGTTGCAAGAACTAGGTTCGCTTGCTGCGTTCGGCTGGTTCCCGGATAGTTCACGATTCGATTCTGGACATACTTGTTCATCGGCGAGTCTAGTGCGAAGATTCCACCGACGAAACCAGATGGAATCCCCAGAGAAATGTTGTTCTGCTCGATTAGGTTGGCCGAAGAATCCTGGATGCTAAGACCATCGCCGCAGGCAAAAGTGTTGTTGATGATGCTGCTTGCAACCGTACGGTCCAACCGAAGCCCTAGGTCACACTCTTGCGAGAAAGAGTTAGCCATGGTGATGGATGTAGAATTGAGAATTGATGCAGCAGTGTAGACCGTTCTTGACTCGAGTTCCCTCACCGTAATCCGTGTGCTGTTTACGATAAGAATTCCTTCACCAACGTTTCCCAGAGAAACCGGTCCAATTGCGAGGTCGTGGGAGTTGACTATCCCAACGAAGCCAGAATTTTCCGGAATCCCGGTAGTCGCTTCTCCAGTCGTGTAGAATATGGGTCTTCCGTTCACCGTGTTAGATGTATCGATGTTTTGAACGTAATTCCCAGAAACTTCGAAGTTGTAGGTGTTATTGGTCATGATGTCAGCTCGAAGAGTCGAATTAGAAGATGAGGTGATGACTATTCCCTGAGTCTCGTTCAGGACGGTATTACCAGAGAGATACACCCCGGTTGAATACGATACCTGAATGCCTGTGAGGATTTGCGATGGGAAAAGGCGGTTTCCTATGATGGTATTGTTGGACACGTTCGACTTCGGCGAACCGGCCACATCCAGACCGATCTCGGTCATGTTGTTGATGATTTCGAATCCGGCCACTGTTGCTTGAGGAGCTGACAAGATCGAGATCCCTCCCACGAGAGCAGTAAGCTTGTCGCCTGCCCCGATCAGACTCAGGGGCTTGTCAACCATCACGGTTTCGTGATATGTTCCAGCCGAGACCCGTACGATACCACCGTTCACGACCGAATTGACTGCTGACTGTATAGTTGGGCAGTCCTGCGGGACTGCGACGTTCGATAGTCCAGTTGGACAAGGTGGAGGAACAGGAAAGATTTGTACGCGCCCAGTCACCATTCCCTCGAAGCTGTCATCAGAGTCGATCACTGTCAGGCGAACGGAGAAGTTTCCCCAAAACGGAACCCCACCGAGAGACGCAAAAATGTGTTGAACGAGCGGGGAATGCGATTCGAACGACCATCCGTCGCCGAAATCCCAGCGAAAGTCGCTGACGGCGCCTGTTGTAGAATTGTCAGGATCATAGGAGCCGGTCGCATTGAACGTGACCGTTTGCCCTAACACGGGCTTCTGAGGCAAATATGTGAACACTGCGACGGGGCCTCGTTTGCCCACTTCGTTCATGAAGTAACCGTCAGCGGTGACAGTATCGTAGAATGTAGCACCCAATACGAGTCTCGTCCAGTCGTTAGATGTCGCTCCCCCGCCTTCTGCCGGGCAGCACGTTCCAGCCGCCAAAACAAACGGGCTGACTCCCACTCCCTTAATATCGAATGTGAGAAATGCCAGCACGCCGGACCCGGAAACGATGCCATTTCCAGACCCGCTCGCGAAGTTGACCACGCCTGCTCTGATCGTGCCAGCGGTCGAATTGTCTAGCGTGCCACCGGGGTTGTCTATGAAGGCATTGTTGAATATTGTTCCTGGTCCACTACCTGCAACACCGACGTTGTAGCTCGAAAGAGTCAGATTGGTTGGGTCATAGAATAGTGAGAATTCGTACGCGTTGAACAATGGAGCATTTGTAACCTTGATGTCGACCGTAACTTGGGTGCCGGGAGCAAGGCTTGCGCCCATGGCTGAGCAGTTGGGGTTGGCCACGGTCATGTTCGCTGAAGCGCAATCATCGTTCCATACGCCCACGATAGGGCTCTCGGAGGATGGTTGCCCCCAAGCCCTGGTCCATGCTCCATAACTGATTGAGGCAAGAGAAAGGAGGACGAAAAATGCAGCTATTGCTCTTCTCAATGATTCAAGCACTAAATCCCTGTTTCCAGGCCGCTGAACCTTGTTGCCCAGACGTTCCTTAAAAGAATATGGCGGGAGACGCCTCCAGATACTTACGCAAGAGTCACGCTGAGTCTTGTCGCATGCCTGTCACCGCATAATCGTTACCACGTCCTTGTCCGTCGGTACGTGGTCCAAGCCGACTCTCTGGCCTTCGAATTTGACACTGGAGCCGGAGACAAACGCGTACTTTGCGCCTTCCACGAATCGAGGATGAATCTTCTTGCAGACATCCCGCAACGTGGACCCAGCGGGCAGAATAAGGGGCTTCTCGTAGTCCGCCTCTCCGTCTGGACGCTTTAGATATATCCGGATGAAATCCAGTGTGTCCCAGATTCTTTCCGCGAGTCTGTCCATGTTCAGACCCTTCTCTGCTGAAACAGGTACGAAGTCCATCCCGACCTGTTTCTTTACGGCCTCCAGGTACTCTTCGTTAACTAGGTCAACCTTGTTGAGCGCGACAAGTGCAGGAACATATCTTCTGTTCCCAGTCAGGACATCGATTAGCTGGTCGTCTGTAATGTCCTCACGGATCAGAATACTCCCGTTGCTGACCCCATAGGCTTCAGCTATTCCCTTGACAGTGGCGTTGGAGAGCTTGTTCAACTTGACACTGGTCGTAATTTGCAGTCCTCCTTTGTTGGATTTCTTTATGACCACGTCCGGGGGCTTCTGGTTGACCCTTATGCCCATCTCGTGCAACTCACGCTTCAAAAGTTCTACCTGGCCCGGCTGGAAAACGTCTAGAACCAGCATCACCAGGTCCGCATTCCGCGCCACCGAGAGAACTCTTCGCCCTCGACCCTTTCCGGAGGATGCGCCACTGATGATTCCGGGAAGATCCAGGATCTGAATGTCAGCGCCATTGAGGCGAAGGATTCCCGGAACCACCGTCAGCGTCGTGAACGCGTATGCCGCGACCTTCGACTTTGCGTTGGTGAGGCGGTTCAGAATTGTGGACTTGCCAACGCTGGGCAACCCGATAAGGACGATGGTGGCGTCGCCTCCCTTCCGAATCTCAAAGGCCGGTCCGCCGCCCTTGCTGGTTGAAGCCTCGAGTTCTGCACGCAGCCGCGCCAGCTTTGCCTTCAGCAGACCGATATGATGCTCGGTACCCTTATGGACCTGGGTCTTACTCATCTCCTCCTCAATCTGTTTGATCTTCTCCGGCAGACCCATCCACTGCCACCAGCCTCAACAAACCGAGGGAAGATTGTGAACCTTACGTTCCGTCCAAATCATACATCAAGATGACCATGACAATGGCCGCATCGCGAACTGTAAGTCCAAGGCCGCCCTCACATTCGCTCTATCATGCTGCCTTTATACTTGAACCAGCGAACTCGTGATCAGCAAGGCAGGGTTATTCCTTGAATATTGACTTGGTGAGGAAAGAGATCCCCGTAACTTCTCGACGCGCCTACTTCGACAACGCCGGCACTGGTCCGCCCTCGATCAATGTTCTCAATGCTATTCACGAGTACCTGACTGACTGGCGGGATTACGGAGAGAACTGGGAAGAATGGCTGCCAATGATCATCGAGTCCCGCCGGCTCTTCGCAAAAATGATCGGAGCCAGTACCGACGAGGTGGCTAGCGTCCCTAACGTCAGCTCCGCACTGATCAGCCTGGCTAGCAGTCTAAAGTATAAACCCGATGGGAACATTGTCATCAGCGAACTCAACTTCCCCACGAACATCTACATCTGGCACCTCCAGAAAAAGCATGGCCGCGCCAAAGATGTACGGCTGTTACGCCGGGACGGGAACGGAATCGTCCCACTGGACGAATGGGAGAAGGCGATCGACGATGATACCTCGATCGTTTCCCTCGACTACGTTTCCTGGACGAATGGCTGTCGAGAAAAAGTGCGCGAGATAGCCGGGATCGCTCACGACCATGATGCTTTCGTTATAGGAGACTCTTTCCACGGACTCGGGGTCTTCCCTGTAAACGCAAAAGAGGATGATCTAGACGCGCTCGTCTGTGGAATGTACAAATGGATGCAAGGACCACATGGTGCGGCCTACCTCTACACCAGCCGAGACAGGCTCAACGGACTAGTCCCTAACTACATCGGATGGCACGGAGTCGAAGACTCTGTCGTAAGAAGAATGTCCAAACAGGAGGACTTATTCGGCAAACCCTTCAACATCGACGACGCCGAACCGGCTTCGGACGCTACGCGTTTCGAAGGGGGAAGCTGGGGAGTCGTCTCGATCGTTGGTGCGAAAGCCGCCCTGGAATACGCCCTCAAACACGACCAAGAAGAGAGGTATCATCGGATCCTCAAAGTTACAGAACACCTCATCGAGGGCTTGAAGAAGAAGGGACGGAGAATACTCACGCCGCTTCAGTCTGATCGTCGAAGTGGAATAGTAGTCTTCGAAGACGCGGACCCGCACGCGACCTTTGACAAACTAAAGTCACTGAACATCACCGTCGCCAGTAGGGTTAAGGCTATACGCGTCTCACCCCACTACTACAACACCGAGGAAGAGATAGACAAGCTCCTCGCAGCACTGTGAGACCTTCCGTTTGAACATCGTCGTCGTCAATAACTACAAAGAAGATGAAAAAGCCAAACAAGCAGCTAGCAACCTAACACGGTGCGCAGGCCAACGAATCGAGATGATAGACTACAGGACCAAGGATCTGCGGGACATAATCATGAGCAAATCCCCAGACCTGGCAATTCTCACCGGATCCAACTTCATGCTGTCCAAGTCTGACACCCGAACGGTCTTCAAGCACGAGATGGAACTGGTTAGAGAACTGGACCTTCCGTTTCTCGGAATCTGCTTCGGTCACCAGCTAATCGGCTCCGCCTACGGCACAGAAATCACCGACCTGGGCCAGACAGTCAGAGCCTTCAAAGAAGTAAGACTGCTCAGCCACGATCCAGTGTTTGATGGACTCCCTGATACTATCAAGGTTTCCGAGTCACACCGTCAAGCACTCGTAGACGTGCCGAAAGGTTTCCGACACCTCGCCGAATCATCCACATCGCGAGTCGAAATCATTGCCCATGAGACTCGTCCAATCTATGGAGTACAGTTTCATCCTGAAAGGTCAGATGACAAGAATCCCCACGGGCAGCGAATAATTCAAAACTTTCTGAGACTGGTTGCAAAGTCCTAGGGCGATGCTCTAGTAGACAAGATAGTGGGGAAGAAGCCTCACATCCAGAGCCATCGCGAGAAAAACGATGGCCAAGTATGGGCTGGAGAACTTGAAAGCGGTCCAAGCGAGAGCCTTGGTCGGGTTGAATGCTAGCCGTACAACGATCAGAATCATACCCACTCCCACTATGCTCGCAACGGCTAGGTATAACGCGCCGAAGCCAAATGGGAGAAGCGTGAGCGACAAAGGGACAAGGAGAAACGTGTTCAGAGCTATGTACTGCGCCGTCTTCCGCTCGCCTACCACGACTGGCAGCATCGGAATCCCAGCTTTCGCATAGTCGCCCACGGCCCTCATTGCGAGAGCCCAGAAATGGCTTGGGGTCCAGACGAAGACCAAGAGCGCCATCAGCCACGGTGTTGCGGCAGAAACATTCCCTGTCGCAGCAGCCCATCCGGCGAGGGGTGCGCAACTACCGGCAGACCCTCCGAGGACAATGTTGAGGGTAGTTCTCCGCTTCAAGTATTTGGTGTAGAACAGCACATAGATGGCTGCTCCTAGAAGTATGAAGAGGCTGGCGACTGGGGAAAGGAAAAAGGCAGATACTCCCAAACCCCCGCAGATTATCGCAATCCCGAATACTAACGCTCTGACAGGAGAGACATCTCCCTGCGGTATCGGGCGTTTTCTCGTTCGTCCCATCGACCGGTCGATATCCTCGTCCAGATAACTGTTGAGAGCGCCTGCTCCCCCCGATGCGAGAGTGCCCGCCACGATAACGGCCACGAGTCGAGTTAGGTTGATGCTTCCAGGTGCGACTAGAAACGCCATCAGAGCCGTAAAGTCGAGCAAGAGAACGATCTTCGGCTTCATCAACTCCCAGTAAGCATTGAAGACGCTGGATCTGTACGCTCGCAATTTCGGCGAAACGAAGATTTACGGATCGTGGTAAAAGGGTTTAGCGGGAACTGTTCGCAAAAAAGTGATCTTAGTCGGCGCTGCGGATCCGCTGGAGCTTATGGTTCGTCTTCCTTCGCCACCAGCCGACTCCGTATTTTACCGTCAGTACGGTGAGGCTTCCGATCAGCGTGGCCATCGCCTTCAGTATGAACGTGAGGGGGCTGGAGTTCAATGTCAGCTGTGATTCTAGGAACATATTGCAGATGAAACAGCGACCGTTCCCATTATCGACATGGACCACCACAGTTGCATTGTCCTGGAGTGAAGGAATTCCATCGTCCGTTGCAGTGAATGTTAGAGTGTATGTGCCTGGCTGAACTCCCTGTATAGGCCAGTAGAAGATTCCTGTGGCGGGATCGAATGATGAACCGTCAGGAAGCCCGCTGGCTGTCACTGTGATACTATCGGCTGAGGAGTCAGAATCTGTTGCGTTCACCGTAAACACCAGCGTCTCTCCTTGCCGGACGATGAGATTCCCTGGAACGTTCAGGACGGGCGGTGCTTCAACCTCGGTGACGGTTATCGTGAGTGTAGCATTTACGACCTGAATCCCGTCCGTTGAGGATATGACTACTGAGTATACTCCGGGGGCTTGAGCTTCAGACGGTGTCAAGCTGAAGATTCCGAACGCAACACCGGAACTACTGCTTGATGTGAAATTCGCGCCGAGGGCAGAGCAGGAATCGCATGCTATACTGATCTGCATTGAGGAGTCCTCCACCGCGGTTGCGTTGAATGTGAGATTTGACCCCTCAGTGACAGTTTGGTTGCCTAGAACTGTGAGAACAATTGAGGGGTTTGGTGGGACCAGCACTGCGATGGATTGTGTGACAGAGAATATAGTGCCGTTAGTGTCTGTAACGACTAGGACTACAGAGTATGTGGTGGCGTTGTCGTAGACGTGGCTTACAGGATTCCCGGAACCTGTTGACCCGTCACCGAAACTCCAAGTGAATCTATACGGGCTGAGACCGCCACTTGTCAATGCGGTGAAAGTTACTTGCTGTCCAGTCTGGGGCAATGATGGGCTGAAAGCAAAAGTCGCATTCAGGAGAGAAAGTTGGCTGGAGACGACGATTGATTGAATTGATGATAAGGTTTGTTGGGGCGAAATGCTATCCGTGACAGTCAGAGAGACATTGAACGATCCGGAAGAAGAGTAAACGTGACTCACAGACGGGCCAGCATCAGTAGAACCGTCACCAAAGCTCCAAGAGTAGCTGTACGGCGAGACGCCTCCGGACGCTGAGCCATTGAACAGGACCGGTTGTCCGATCTCTACTGAAGATGGACTGTATGTGAAGCTGGCAGTAAGAACTGCATTAACGGTCACAGTTTGACTCGATGCGGCCTTGATTCCGTTAGAGTCGGTAGCGGTCAC
>WNGL01006588.1_pt1 | contig 13652 bp, 9 predicted proteins | sample 5400591 | NCBI WGS metagenome assembly WNGL01 (sample SAMN13153377, study PRJNA577476) | soil metagenome | isolation source: 80 cm soil or saprolite under Garry oak tree replicate 1 | place: USA:California | collected 2016-06-15
GAGCAAAACGACCCCATCGAGCAGCGCGAACGACTTGAGCATCAAGCCGGCGGCGAACAGCAAAAGCTCGATGAAGATTTCCTGATCGCGCTCGAGCACGGCATGCCGCCTGCCGGTGGCATGGGCCTGGGCATTGACCGCCTTTGCATGATGCTGCTGGGCCAGGAAAGCATCCGCGACGTGATCTTGTTTCCGCAACTAAGACCAAAGTAGGGCTGCGTCCCGCCTGTCTCTGAAATCTCCAGGGGCTGGCCGGCTGATGGCGGGATTGGACATTGCCGCTGGTCCCTGTTACTTTCCGTCCGACATTTTATGATTACGCTGAATAAACCTGCCGAAACCCGCGTTCCGGCCGAAGCTGGCCCCTCCGATTTCATTCGCGACATCGTCGCCACCCATGTCGCGGAGAAGAAATATCGGCACATTCATACGCGTTTTCCTCCTGAGCCCAATGGCTACCTTCACATCGGCCACGCCAAATCCATTTGCCTGAACTTCGGCATCGCCCGCGAGTTCGGCGGTATATGCAACCTGCGGATGGACGATACCAACCCGGCGAAGGAGGAGGTCGAGTACGTTGATTCCATCACCGAGGATGTGAACTGGCTTATCAGCGGCTGGGCCGACGATCGGCTTGGACTGAAGACCAAGGGCAAGACAGCCCAAGTTCAGCTCGTCAACGGGAAGGAAGACTTTTATCTCGGCCCCGGCGCCTCGAACCTCGAACTGGAGCCGTTCTACGCCTCCGATTATTTCGAGCAACTCTACCAATACGCGCTGCAGCTTATCAAAAGGGGCGTCGCCTATGTCTGCGATCTCTCGCCCGAAGACACAGACAAATATCGCGGCGGCCCCGATCGTCCCGGCAAAGACAGTCCCTTCCGCAAGCGTGCCATCGCAGAGAATCTCGACCTCTTCACGCGTATGAAGGCCGGCGAATTCCCCGACGGCGCGCGCACGCTCCGCGCCAAAATTGACATGGCTTCCCCCAACATCTGGATGCGCGATCCGGTGCTCTACCGCATTCGCCACGCCGAGCACCACCACACTGGCGACAGATGGCGCATTTATCCGATGTACGATTTCGCGCATTGCTTGAGCGATTACATCGAGGGCATCACCCATTCGATATGCACCCTCGAGTTCGAGGTGCATCGGCCACTTTACGATTGGATTCTGGAGCGACTGGATTTGCCGCGACCGCTGCCGCGTCAGTATGAGTTTGCCCGGCTCAGCCTCGGTTACACGGTGATGAGCAAGCGCAAGCTGATGCAGCTCGTTACCGAGGGCCTGGTCTCCGGCTGGGACGACCCGCGCATGCCCACCATCAGTGGTCTGCGCCGGCGCGGGGTCACGCCACAGGCCCTTCGGAGCTTCGCCTACAACATCGGCATCACCAAATACAACTCGCTGACCGAAGTCGCCGTGCTGGAGTATGCTATTCGCGAGGACCTGAACCAGAACGCGCTGCGCCGTTTGGCAGTGTTGCGCCCCCTCAAAGTGATTATTACCAATTACCCTGAAGGCAAGCTCGAAGAGCTCGAAGCGATCAATAACCCCGAAGACCCCAACGCGGGCATGCGCAAGGTCCCGTTCGGCCGCGAGCTGCTTATCGAGCGCGACGACTTCATGGAAACGCCGCCGCCAAAATATTTTCGCCTGCGCCCTGACGGGGAGGTGCGCCTCAAATACGGCTACATCATCAAGTGCGACGAAGTGGTAAAGGACGCCAGCGGCAACGTTATTGAGCTGCGCTGCAGCGCCGATCTCGACAGCAAAACCGGCGGCCCGACGGCCAGCCGAAAAGTCAAAGGCACCATCCACTGGGTCAGCGCCGGGCACGCCGTAGATGCCGAGGTGCGCCTTTATGACCGCCTTTTCAGGGCTCCGGAACCGGACGCGGAGGGCAGTTTCAAGAAACACTTGAACCCGCATTCGCTGGAAGTCGTGACTGCGAAATGCGAGCCGAGTCTGAAGGAGGCCAGGGCTGAACTCCGCTACCAATTCGAGCGGTTAGGGTATTTCGCGCTCGACAAAGACAGCGCGTCCGGGAGGTTGGTGTTTAACCGGACCATCACGCTCAAAGACACGTGGGCCAAAGCGACGCAGAAAAGGTGAAGCAACCGGGAAGGATGACTGCGCGTGTCGCGGCCCACATCGGCTCGAAGGAGTGAATCTCGCAGGAAATTAGCTTGTGCTTGGCCCTCGATAATGGCCTACTCACGCCAACAGGTCCGAAATCCAACCGTCAACTTGTTTCACCCATGAAAAGAAAACTTCTTATCGCTCTAGCCGCCATATCACTTGCCATGTCCAGTCAACCTGTGCCTGGCGCCGATAACAGCGATGCTTCCGCTGAACTCAAGGACCTGATCGCCAAGGTCCAGTCCAAACTCAAGGAAGGCAAAAAAAACGAAGCCGACCTGGCCGGTGAGCTCCACGATTTCGACGTTTTGCTGGCGAAACATAAAGACGAAAAAACCGATGATGTCGCCAACATCCTCTTCATGAAGGCCATGCTCTATTTCCAGGTGCTCGACAATACCGCCAAAGGCGTCGAGTTGGTCCAACAGGTCAAACGCGATTTTCCTGAAACCAAGCAGGGCAAGAATGCCGATGAGGTGCTCGATTCGTTCAAGCAGCAGGAGGAATTGAAAAAGACTCAACGCGCACTGGTGGCGGGATCGAAGTTTCCTGACTTCGATGAAAAGGACGTGGCGGGCAAACCACTATCTGTAGCCAATTACAAAGGCAAAGTGGTGTTGATTGACTTCTGGGCGACCTGGTGCGGACCATGCGTGCGCGAACTGCCCAACGTGCTCAAGACTTATGAAAAGCACCACGCCGATGGATTTGAAATTATCGGCATCAGCCTCGACAAAGATGAGACCAAGCTCACCGACTTCACCAAGGAAAAAAAGATGCCCTGGCAACAGTTCTTCGACGGCAAGGTTTGGAGCAACAAACTGGCGGTCAAATATGGCGTCAACAGCATCCCGGCCACCTACCTGCTCAATGGCGAAGGAAAAATCCTGGGCAAGGATTTGCGCGGTGAAGAGCTGGAACAAGCCGTAGCCAAGGCACTGGTAAAAAATTGAGCCGAGCCTGGGTGTTTCTCGTTCCGTCTGCGGTCTCATTAGCACCGTGGCTTCAGCCCGGTGGAGAATGCGGCGCAACAATGGCGAACTGTTTTCAACAGTTTGCCTACCCGCGACGAAGCAGTCGAAATGGCTGGGACTACACCATTCCCCTGCACCACCGGGCTGAAGCCACGGTGTTAATGGGATGAGGTGTCGAAGGTATGAGTTATCCCGGCCAGGAGCGGCATCGGGGAATAGAGATCCAGCCCTGCGTTGCGCCCGCTTTCACGGAGGAATTGCCTTTGACCCTCCTGTTGGCGGCGCTACTCTCGAATCCCAATGTTCGAGCACCACCGAGCGCCGCTGCTGCCTCTGCGCGCCTTCTACGCCCGTGTGGCGCGCGGTTCTGTCGTCGGGTTAGCCATCGTGCTGGCGTCTTTGGGCCTCGGCATGGCCGGTTATCATTACTTGGAAAAGTTGGCGTGGCTCGATGCCTTCGTGAATGCCGCGATGATTCTCTCCGGAATGGGACCGCTGGCGCCTCTCCAAACGCCTGTGGGAAAACTGTTCGCCGGCTGTTACGCGCTGTTCAGCGGGCTGGCGTTCGTCACCACAATGGGAGTGGTTTTTGCGCCCGTTTTCCACCGGTTCATCCACAAGTTTCATTTGGCATTCTATCAGGAAGACGAGCAGAAAAAAAGCACGTGAACAACTGGTTCAGCAGTTCTCATTGTGGACCAGATGGGGAAGCCGGGTGAGGGCACCCGGCCTACAAGAAGGCGGTTCTGTGGGGGGTGTAGGCCGGGTGCCCTCACCCGGCGTCAGTTGAAGCGCCCATAATGAAATGCTGCAACTGGTTCGCATGGCTTGGCCCCGAATTGAGGCAGGCGCACTTACGTGAGCGGCTTTTCGCAGTAGCCCGGCCTCGAAGTCCGTAAAAGTCCCGACTCCCCAAACCCCAGTTTCGGCTTGCAATTCACGATGGATGGTATATATAGACGGGATAGCTTAGGCTAATGGGCTTCGGACGATGTGGTTGGTTGTCATCGTGCCCGACTCTCGGAAGTAACCAGATCCAAGCCAAGTTCGGACAATGAAGATTCTGATTCAACATTCGCGCACCGGATTGTATTTCCGCAGCTTGGGCGATTGGACAGCCAACGCGCACGAGGCCCTTGATTTCCAGCACTCGCAAAGAGCCATTGATTTCGCCCGACAACATGGCCTTTCCGGCGTTCAGATCGCGGTCAAGTTCGGCGACAATGAAATTGACGAGATTGTGCCGTTGCCGCCACTGGCGGCCACGGCGCCGAGCCTCCCACAGCAAATTTACCACTAGGTTGGTGGGCTTGACCCGCGTTTGGCAAAGGTAAAACGCAAATTGCCGGCTTGGTTTCCGGCCAGAACGTTTCGCGCTCCGGCACCCACCTCTCCCAAATTATCACGATAAATCTTGTCGCAAATTATCGTGAAGCGAAACAATAGGAGCTGCATGTGAGTATGCGCCATTGGCGATGCTGCTTAAAGTCTTGATTATTCCCGATAAGTTCAAGGGCACACTCCTTGCCAGTCAAGCCGCTCAAGCCATTGCTCGCGGCTGGCGCAGAGCCAGACCGCACGACTTGCTGGCTTTGCTGCCGATGAGCGACGGCGGCGACGGCTTTGGCGGAGTCATCAGCAAACTCCTCCGCGCCCGGGTTCAAACCATCCGAACAGTTGATGCGGCCCATCGCCCGCGGGAGGCCAAGTGGTGGTGGGAAGCCAAAACCCGGACGGCGATCATCGAATCGGCCCAGGTCATCGGGCTGGCGCTGTTGCCGCCGAAACACTTTCATCCATTCGAGCTGGATACGTTTGGTCTGGCGGCGGTGCTGCAAGCGGCTGCAGCACAGGGAGCTAAACGCTGCTTGATGGGTATCGGCGGCAGCGCAACCAATGAGGGCGGCTTTGGTTTGGCCCGCGCATTGGGCTGGGAGTTTGCGGACCGCAACGGCAAGGCCATTGAACACTGGACGGGCTTGCACACGCTCAACCAAATCCATGCCCCAAGGCGTCGGCGCTGGTTTCGCGAATTGTTGGTGGCGGTGGATGTGCAAAATGAACTGCTCGGACCCGGCGGCGCGACCCGCGTTTATGGACCACAGAAAGGTTTGCGCCAGGGAGACTTCCAACTCGCTGAGGGGTGCCTGCGGCGTTTGGCAAGCATCGCCCAAAAGAAAGCTGGGTGCGATTTGGCGCGTCTTCCTGGGGCGGGCGCCGCGGGCGGGCTGGGGTTTGGCTTGGCAGCGTTCTTGGGCGCGCGGTTGGAACCAGGGTTTGAAAGGTTTGGACGCCACGCGGCACTTGACCGCCACCTTAGGTGGGCGGATTTGGTGGTCACCGGCGAAGGGACGATAGATGACTCGACCCTCATGGGCAAGGGCGTGGGCCAAATCGTGCAGCGCTGTCTGGACCTGAGCATTCCCTGTATTGGGCTGACGGGAACCAGCGCGGCCAGCGCCTCAAAGTTATGCGCCTTCACGCAGACCCACGCCCTGACCTGGTTGACAACAGTCGAGCAAGCGAAAGCGAGGCCGGCATATTGGCTGGAACGGCTGGCGCAGCGAGTGGCGCAGGGCTGGAGCAGCTCAAGCTGAAAGCTGAAACGCCGAAAGCTGAAACGCTGAAAGGTTTCCTGGTTCATGTATCGAATTTCAGCGTTTCAGCGTTTCAGGCAGCAGCGCACCCGAGAGGCGGAGCCGGACCCTGTCCTACGCCCGGTTTGGCTGGCCAAGGCGGGCTTCGGCCAAATCAATGTCGCGCTGGATGTGACGCAACACTTCGTCATTGATGACGCGCTCGTTGCGGAGTTGGAGAATGGTCTTGCGTTCCACCTGAAGGGTCTCGTGCGACAACTGCTCGTAATCTGAAGAAAAGAGCCCGTGCGGAACCTCAGTATCGCTGGGTTCGCAAACTTCCAATTGGCGGATGCGGTCTTGGTATTCAGCCCGCAACCGTTGCAGGGTGTCGGCATTCATGGATTGTGATTTGGCGATTTCGCTGAGCCGGGCCAAGGCGGCTTGATTGGCTTTGAGCCGCGCGGCGCGCTCTTCCTTTTCCGCCGCGCGATCATCCTCGATGCCGAGCCAGCGAATAATCGGTGGCAGACTCAAGCCCTGGACGACCAGCGTCGCGAGGATCACGATGAACGTCAGGAACAGGATGAGATCGCGACCGGGAAAGGGTGAGCCGTCTCTCATGGTGAGCGGCACTGCCAGAGCCGCGGCCAGCGAAACTACGCCGCGCATGCCGGTCCAGGCAACCACCGCGACGTGTTGCCAGGCGGGGTAGGGATCACGTTGACGGATTCGTTTGAAGAGCAACCGCGGCAGGTAGGTTGCCGGGAAAACCCACAGAATACGAATGAGAATCACCGCCAGGCTGATGAGGACGGCGTACCACACGAGTTGAGAAATGGAGCGGCCAGCTAAATGACGCAGCACCTCAGGCAGTTGCAGCCCGATGAGGATGAAGATGAACCCATTCAAGAGGAACTCAATCATTTCCCAAACCGGGCCGGCCTGAAGCCGCGTGCGTGAGGTCGTGATCTCAGGGACGCGCCAACCGGCATACAGACCGGCGGTCACGACGGCCAGCACGCCGGAGACGCCCAATTGTTCCGCAGGCAAATAGGCGGCAAATGGCGTCAGCAGTGAAAGGGTGATTTCGATCGGCGGATCATCAATGGGCTTTTGAATCACCGCCGCCAGCCAGCCGACGAGCAACCCGATAAGAATCCCGCCGAGGCCCACGACGAAGAAGTGGCCGGTTGCGCTGCCCAGCGAGAATGAGCCGGTGACCAGCGCGGCTAGAGCGAAACGGTAAGCAACCAAAGCCGTGGCGTCGTTAACCAGGCTCTCGCCTTCCAGGATGGTCACGATGCGGCGCGGCACGCGCAGCCTTTCAGCAATCGCCGTCGCGGCAATGGCATCCGGCGGCGAGATAATCGCGCCCAAAACAAATCCAGCCGTCAGCGGCAGGTCCTGGATGAAATAGTGCGCCAGAAAACCGACGGAGGCGGTGGTGAACAGAACCAGCCCGACCGCCAGCAACAGGATGGGGCGCAGGTTGGCGCGGAAGTCGCGCCAGGAAGTAAACAATGCTGCCGGGTAGAGCAGTGGCGGCAGAAAAAAAACAAACACCAGCTCCGGATCCAGGGCGACTCGCGGAAGCCCGGGAATCAACCCGAGCATCAATCCGCCGATCACCAGCAAAATGGGTAAAGGCACACGGAGCCGTCTGCCGAGCAGCGCCAGCCCGGCGACCGCCGCCAGCAGGCCCAAAATCACTTCGATGATGTTGATCATGCCGGCAGGACTTTATTGCCAGAAGAGTCGTTTGCAAATCTTCAAGCTTCAAACTCCAAGCTCCAGGGAAACTCCAAACTCCAATTTTTAAAGGCAGGCACTTGAAGCTTTGAGCTTGTGGCTTCCCTGGTGCTTGGAGTTTGGTGCTTGGAGTTTTCATGTCCGCCTCTTCACAACGGTCCGTCGTCCACCTGGATGCCGACGCCGCGCTGCCACGCCGTTTGCGCAAACCGTGCGAACCGGAACTCATTGGAGCGCAGCTTTGACCCGTTTCAGGTTTTCCTTGGCCTCGAACAAGCCCGGATCCACCTTGAGCGCGGTTTCGTAGCAGTCAACGGCTTTCTTTAAGTCATTACTTTGCACGTAAAGGTTGCCCATGATGACGTGGGCACGGGCGTTTTTGTCGTTGTTCTGCAATGAACGCCAACAATAGTCGGTTGCCTGGGCCAACTGCCCCTGGTTGTAGAGTTTCAAGGAAAGGTTATAGCAAATGTCGGAGATTCTTTCTTTGACCATCGCGGTCGTTTTGCGGTCCGGATTCCAGTTGTGGTTGGGATTAAATTCGATCGCCTTTTCGTAAAAGATCAACGCTTGTTGGAACTCTTTGGCCTGCTCAGCCTGCACACCCAGATGAAAATTGGCGCGCGGATTGCCCGGCTGCCGCGCCTGGACTGTTGCCCACAAAGTGTCGGCGCTGCGCCAGTCAAAATTCCTGTTGAACGTGAGGAGAGCAAAACCGGCTGCGACCAAGACGCAGCCGCCCCACCACGCGCTTCTACACGACCGGTTTTGTGCGAGGCTAAAGAGACCCGCTACCAGGAATGCCAGGCTCGCCGAGGGTAAATAAAGGAAGCGTTCGCCCAAAAAGGCGCCGATGGAAATGATGTTCGATACCGGCAAGATCGTTACGAAGAGCCAGAGAACTGCGTAGGCCACGCCAGGGGCGGTTCGCCTCAGTTTCCAAGCCGCTGCCAGCAACGCAACAATACCGATGAACGGCAACAGTACCCACGGCTCAACCGCCGACTGCGGCAGCGGCACATCGCTGTAATCCGGTGTCAGCGGATAAGGCGCCACCACCAGCTTTAGATAGTAGCCCAGCACCTTGAGCACCGTCAGCAGCCGATGAGAGGGGTCTTGGCTGGCCAGTATCCCGGTTTGATGGGCCGCCACGAACCCGCTCAAGACGGCAAATCTTAGTGCCAAATAAAGCCCCAGCACGCCGGCATACATCAGGTATTTCTGCGCTGGCCCTGCGAAAACACTGGCGACCAAGCTCCCTGCCCCCGAACTGGAGCGCTGTAATCCAGTTCGGCGCGACTCTACCGGTTTTGCCACTGTCCCTGGCGTCGAACCGGAGTTCGGCCCTCCTAAGGAGGAGACGGAGCAAACGGCGTTCGGCCGGCTGAGGTTGCGGCCGAAAAACCATTCGTAGGCAAAAATCATCGCCGGGATAGTAATGGCGATTTCTTTCGAGAGGAGCGCCAGCGAAAAGCAGAGCACAGCGCCTGCCTTCCAATCGTTCAAATGGCAAATGAACGTCAGCAGGCCGAACATGGCGGCCAACAGTTCGGTGCGGCCGACCACCATGTTCACCGCCTCGGTATGGACCGGATGGAACGCATACAACAGCGCGCAAAAGGCCAGAGCTAATGGGCCCGTTCGGCCGGGCATGGCTCCGAACAACCGGGCCAGCAAAACCAACAATAATGCCGCATTCGCCCCATTTATCAGCAGGTTGGTGAGGTGGAAGCCGAGCGGATGGTTTCCCCAGAGCGCATAATCCACCGCGAAGCTGGCGACCGCCAGCGGGCGATAAAGCAGCACTCCCTTCTCATAGGGTGTATTGGCCCAGTAGTTGGAGACGAAAATTTTCGGCAGGTTCGAGAGGCTTCGAATCAGCGAGTTATTGCGAATGATCGTGTCGTCATCAAGGTTGAAATCGTTCCACAGCGAATTGGCATAGACGGCGCAGGTCAGGACAAAGAGAGCGACGACTAAGGGCCAATGCTTTTTCATGGTGCTCCGAAGCTGGGCAAAAAGGACTCCGGACAGTCGGGACTTGGAGCTTGGCAGCCTCTACTCCATTGCCGCCAAAATTTCATCCACGCGCACCGTCGCAAAATTGGTCGCATAATCGGACATGGCGTAGGGGAGAATCAACTCGCCGTTGTGGATTAAAGCGCCGCAGCTATAGACCACGTTGGGCACGTAACCTTCGCGCTCGGTTTCGGTGGGCTTAAGCAGCGGCTCGCTGAGGCGGCCAATAACTTTGGCCGGATCATCGCGGTCGAGCAGAAAAGCGCCGATGCAATACTTGCGCATGGGCCCGACCCCGTGGCTGAGCACCAGCCAGCCAGCCTCGGTCTCCATCGGTGAACCGCAGTTGCCCAGTTGCACAAACTCCCATGGAAAGGTCGGTTTGAGGACCACCTGCGCCTCATGCCAGAAATGGATGTTGTCCGAATACATCAAATAGATGTTCTCGTTGTCCTGGCGGGAAAGCATGGCGTAAAGGCCGTGAATCTTGCGCGGGAACAGGGCCATGCCTTTGTTCTGCACCCCCGAGCCGTTGAGCGTGATGAATCTGAAATAAAGGAAGTCCGGCGTCTCCAGCAATTGCGGCAGGGTGAGCTTGCCGTCATAAGCGGTGTAAGTGGCGTAATAGGTCAGCGTGCCGTCTTCGTTTTGGAACTGGACGAAACGCGCGTCCTCAATGCCGTTGGTCTGCGATGGGGAGGACGGGAAGATCACGCGTTCAGAAAGCCGGCTTTCCGGAGGGAACAGCACTTCGTAATTGGATTGGGCCAGGTGCAGAATCCCCTTGGCGACTGATTCACTCTCCGGGTCTGTCGCCCGCACCTGTCTGAGGACCGAATCGAGTTTTTTCTGGAGATCGCTCAACGTAAAGGAATCCGGCAACTCCCCCAGCACCCGACGAGTGAACGGGCCGGCCAAGCCCAGTTCATAAAGTTTCCGCTCGAAGAGGGCCTTTTCGTAAGAGGCATTGGGCACCTGCCTCGGCTCAGCCAGAAAGCGGGTCGGTGTGTTGATGCTGATCTGGTTTTGGACATCTACGAAGCCGGTTCGGAACGTAACGGAGGAGATGTGCCCTTCACCCGTCGCGCGCAAACTCAGGATGAACCGCAGCGCGCCGGGCGGCAGACCCGACTGGTCCGGATGCGGCACGACCGAGGGATTGAACAGCGCCGCTGCTTCCAGGGCGTATTCGTGCGTGAAGTAGGCGCCCAACAACAGCTTGCGTTCTTCGGATAACTTTTGGTTGGTCAGCAGTGACTGCTTGACCCCTTCGTAGCGCCCCATGAACAAATCGCGGGTTTGCTGGTGGCGCCCGGCGAACTCAGCTAAAACCTGGTCCAGCAGGAGGCGGATCTCCTCTTCCGAGAGCGCCATGACGCGAGCGCAGATGTTGACCACGCGCTGTTCGTTCGCGAGGCGAAACGCGCGAATCAAAACCCGAGCGCGGTCGGGATGCAAGGTCAGGCCGTTGCGTTGGATATTGATACTCTTCATTGCCGAATAGCTAAATTGGCCCAGGCAGCAAGTCAAATAAGCGCGTGAGGGCGTTCAAACGTGATGCGTGGTGCGTGATGCGTGGTGCGTGATGCGTGATGCGTGATGCGTGAAAGGCACTGCGTCACACGTGAAACGTGAAAAGCAGAGGGCTTTCGGAGGCAACGCGCGCTGCTGACACTCAGTGTTGCACGGTGTACAAGTCCAGTGACTGGGCCGGCTGACTAAAAGTGCTGACGGCAACTTCGGCCAGCTTCATTTCCGCCAGAGACAGCGAGAACGACAGCGTTGATTCTGCCCCTTGATTTTGATTGACGCGGTCCACGTGCAGAGCGTCGTAGCAGCCGCCGCTGTTGGGCGAATACATTTCCAGGCCCAAGTCGTTCCAGCCCAGGAACCAATCGAAACCATGGGCAGCCTGCTCGTACCAAGACCCGTCGGAGGTCAAACGATAAGCGTCCAGGCTGGCGGAGATCATCGCGTGGGCTTCGAGCGGCTGTTGGTCGAAGTCTGCGCGGGGCCCTCCACGACGATAAAAGCCGGAGCAGCCGATCGGTCGGAAATAGCCATCCTCGGAAGTCTGCAATTCAACCAGCCAGCGCAGCGCCTTGAGGCCGGTCTCGCTGACTTGCTCCTGGCCGGTGGCCGCGCCGCTCACAATGAGGGCTTGGGCCAGCCGGGCGTTGTCGTAAGTCACGCAGTCCTCGCACCAGGGCCAATTGTCGGCGCCCGCCCGCTCGAAGCCCTCCATCAGCCGTTGTGTGAGGCTTTCGCGGATTTGATTGGCCAGCCGGTCCCCGCTCAGCCGCCGCGAATACTCGTGGATGCCAAGCAAAGCAAACGCCCAGGCCCGCGCCGAGGTGAATTCGGCAGCACCGGGCAGCGCGCGGTTGAAGAGCTCCCCCGCCAGCGCCTGGAAACTCTTCCGGCGCGAGCGGCCCACGCAGGTCCCCAGCGCCCAGAGCGCCCGGCCATTGGAATCCTCAGAACCCTGCTCCTCCACCCACTTGCGATCGAAGCTCATGAAGTTGCGGAACCGCTTCGCGCGGCGATCAAAGGCGTGATTGAGAAAAGCCAGATAGATCGTGGCCAAGGCGCGCACTTGGGCGGATTCCTCGCCCAACTCTTCGAGCAAGACCGTCAAGATAAACGCCCGCGCATTGTCGTCGGTGCAGTAGCCTTCAGCGAAGTTCGGCACGGTGAAGATGGCGTGTTGAAAAATGCCGGTCGAGTCAGTCATGCGCGCCAGGTGGTCCAGCTTGAAATCGGGCAACTGGCGCGGCTGCTGGTCCAGGGTCTTGATGGTGAAAATTTTCCGGGACATCACCGCGCGCTCCAGCCGGGCTTGTTCGAAGGAGCGCATGTACAGCCGGGCGACGTTGCTCCAAATCATTTCTCGGCCCAGCTTGTAAGCGTTCTTGCGGATGAGGTGCCGGCGCGGCTCGTCACGCAGCAAATGCAGCACTTCACGGGCAATGGCCTTGGAGTCGGCGAAAGGCACCAGCACGCCCCGTTCCTCCGCCAACAACTCCAGCGCGTGCCAGTAGGGCGTCGAAACGACGGCTTTGCCTGCGCCGAAGGCGTAAGCCAGCGTGCCGGAGGTGATCTGCGCCTCATTGAGATAGGGCGTCACATACAGGTCCGCCGCGCCGATGAACTCCTTGAGTTCCTCAACATCCACGAACTGATTGTAAAAGATGACGTTCTTTTCGATCTTGTTCTTCTTGGCCAGCCTTTGGAGGCTGAACCGATAAGCCTCGCCCTGCTCGCGCACCAGCTTGGGATGGGTCGCGCCCAGGATGATGTAAACCAGGTTGGGAAACTCGGCCAGGATTTCGGGCAGCGCATTGAGCGCATGCTCGATGCCCTTGCTCGGAGAGAGCAGACCGAAAGTCAGCAGCACCAGCCTGCCCTCGACGTCAAACTTGTCCTTGTAAAAATTCGGGTCCACAAACGGCATGTCGGGGATGCCGTGAGGAATCAGATCGATCTTATCAAGGGGCGTCTCGTAAATCTCCTGAAGCAACTCCCGCCCTCGCTGCGTCATAACGACCACGCGGGTGGACTGGGCCAGCAACTCCTGCATCACGCGGCGCTGGTCCGGGTCGGGCTCGCGCAGCAGCGTGTGCAGCGTGGTCACCACGGGCATCTTCAGCGAACGCACCAGCCGCAGCACGTGACTACCGGCCGGCCCGCCAAAAATGCCAAACTCATGTTGCAGGGACACGGCCCCGACATTGGTGATGTTGATGAAATCCGCCGCCCGTTGATAGGATGATATGTCCTGCTCTTCGATCTCGAAGCGCACGCGCGCAGGATAATCGTAGCCGCCTTCAACGTCATTTACCGGCACCACGAAGCATTCTGTCTGGGGATACTCGGCGGCAAGGGACTCGCAAATGTCCGCAGTGAAGGTCGCGATGCCGCATTTTCGGGGCAGGTAATCGCCCACGAACGCAAGCTTTCGGATTTCCGAGGCTGTTTCCATAGTTTGCCAACGATTCAACCATAAATCTAACCGTGGTTGCACCCGTTTGCCAATAGTAGATTCACGACAGGGTGTGAGACAAAATTCTTCCTTTAGGCCACCAGCGGCAGCGCGTCGTTAAGTGCCGCCCGCTTATTGAGGCGGTGTTTCCAGAACTCGTCGAGTCTGCGGCTGCTGTGGATGCAGCGCAGAGCGAGGATGTTT
>WNGL01006590.1_pt1 | contig 13649 bp, 9 predicted proteins | sample 5400591 | NCBI WGS metagenome assembly WNGL01 (sample SAMN13153377, study PRJNA577476) | soil metagenome | isolation source: 80 cm soil or saprolite under Garry oak tree replicate 1 | place: USA:California | collected 2016-06-15
GGCAGCTCCAGCAAGGCTCTGGTTGCCGTATAGCCATCGGCTTCGGTAAAATTTCCAGCGCACTGGAGCTGCGGATCGAGCGGTAGATTGGCCGCGTCCAGGGCTGCTCGATAGCCGGCGATGCGCTCGATCGCGTCTCTCGCCTGCGCGGTCTTGCCAATATAGGCGATGCGCCGGTGCCCAAGGCTGATCAGATGTGTGGTTGCGACAAAGCCGCCCTCCCAACTGGTAATGGTCACCGAGGGTACCCCGGAACGCGGGCTGCGCTGATTGTGGATGAGTACAAAGGGCAAACCTGAGCGTTCGAGATGCTCAATGGCCTCATCGGATGGGAGGACCAGCAAAATACCATCTGTAGAGTGGTCGGTAACCGTATCAATCCATTGCACCTCTTGTTCGGGTTGGTAATTGGTCGAGGTCAGGACCAGGCGAACCCCAGCCTCGCGCAGCACCTGAGCCACTCCCTCTAAAATTGGCAAATAATATTCGTCGTCCAGACGCGGTAAGATCAGATCCACCAGCCCGGTTTTTCCTTTTCGTAAAGCGCGAGCCGCACGATTGCGCACAAAGCCGTATTCTTCAATCACTCGCTCAACTCGTTTGCGGGTGGGCAGTGCCACGTCTGCACGATCGTTCAAGACCTTCGAGACAGTTGGCACCGAGACGCCTGCGATTTGCGCGATCTGCGCAATAGTTGGGCGCTCATCTGTTCTATGTCTCTTTGCCATTGGAACATCCTCCCAAGGATTTTTCAGAAACTTTCGATTTCTATTATAGCACATCAGCGACCAAAGTACTGCTCTTTATCGATCTATTTCCGGCGACACTGCAAAAAAGTGGGCAAATTGCCAAATTAACCTTGACAACCCAGCGCAAAATCAGTATATTTATACTGATGGGACTGATAACGATTTCTTAAAGTATCGAAAACTCTCCTTTTAGCCAAACTCTGGGCCTGTCCCTCGCGGGGCACCTCGGCTCAACAGCAAGCGCCCGGCTGCCCGGGCAGAGAAACAGGAGGTACTAAGAGAAATAAACACACGAAGCGACAAAAAAATTTGGTTCAGTGACGACCCTTGTTTTGAGACCAGTGCCTGATCTATTTTTGCGAGGAGGTTTTCCATGTTTTCAAACCTTGCTCATTCGCTTGGGAAGACGAAGATCCAAACGAAGACAGTTGTCTTCTCCCTGCTGGCGCTTTTACTCATCGTGCTGGCTGCCTGCGGCCAGGGAAGCTCAACTACCTCGAAATCCACAAGCAATGTGCTGACCATTGTCCCCAGCCCCAAGGGCGATTTTACCAATGGCTTTAGTCCGTATTCCTCGAGCGCCAACTATGGCTCCCAGGGCATGATTTACGAGACGCTGCTGTTCTTTAACCGCATGAACAGCGAGGTCAAGCCCTGGCTCGCCCAGAGTTATGCTTTTTCTAATGGCGCGAAAACCCTGACGTTCCAACTGCGCACGGGTGTCAATTGGTCCGATGGCCAGCCCTTTACCTCTGCCGATGTGGTCTTTACTCTGGATATGCTCAAACAGTATCCGACGGCTGACACCAACGGCCTCTGGCAATATCTTCAGAATGTGCAGGCACCTGATAACAACACGGTTGTGGTTACCCTGAATGCTCCCTACACGCCTGTCCTCTGGTACCTGGCCGGCCAGACCTGGATTGTCTCCAAGCACGAGTACGCGAGCGTAGGTGATCCGACCAAATTTGCCGATGACAATCCTGTTGGTACCGGTCCCTTTGTGCTCAAATCGTTCACACCGCAGTTGATCGATTTAAAGAAAAATCCCAACTACTGGCAACCAGGCAAACCTACAGTCGACGAGATTCACTATCCCTCTTTCGATTCGAACACGAGTGCCGAACTGTTGCTCCAACGCGGCGGTGTCGACTGGACGGGCCTCTTTACACCCAATATCCAGCAGACCTACGTTTCCAAAGATCCGGCTCACAACCACTACTGGTTCCCGAACCGCAATATCGTCATGCTCTACCTGAACACGGCCAAAGCTCCATTCAACCAGCTCGCCGTGCGCCAGGCGATTAGCAATGCGATCGATCGCGACAAGATCTATAAGATCGCTGAGAGTGGCTATGAGCCAGTTTCCAGCCCAACCGGCCTGCTGCTCCCTGCCAACCAGAGCAATCTGAACTCTGCGTACGCGAACGCTTCGTTCTCGCTCAATCCCACGAAGTCCGACCAGTTGCTGCAGAGCGCCGGATTTACCAAGGGTTCCGACGGCATCTACGCGGATAAGAGTGGCAAAAAGCTCTCTTTCCAGATCGATGTCGTAACCGGCTGGACCGACTGGGTAACGGCTGATCAGATTATCGCATCGAACCTGAAAGCGATCGGTATCAATGCTACGGTGAACGCGATCTCCTTTAACTCGTACTTTAGCGCGCTGCAGATGGGCACCTTCGATATGGCCATCTCCTGGACCAATCCTGGTCCGACGCCGTTCTACCTGTACAATTCGCTATTGAACAGCACAAACAGCGCAGCCATTGGCAAACAGGCCAGCTCGAACTTTGAGCGTTGGATAGACCCCAACGCTGATAAGCTACTGGCTCAGTATGCCACCACCACCGACTCCTCGCTGCAACAACAGGCCCTCAACGGCCTGCAGCAGATCATGGTGGAGCAACTGCCCAGCATTCCTCTGGTGTATGGCGCGACCTGGTACGAGTATAGCACCCGTAATTTTACGGGTTGGCCCGACACGAATAACGCCTATGCCTCTCCGGCGCCTTTCGATTTCCCAGATGCGGAAGTGGTGGCACTCAATCTGAAACCCGCCGCTTGATGCCTCCTGGGGGATGGAAGCGTCAGCTGACGCTTCCATCCCTTTATTCTCTGAACAGCACAGCGTGACTCGCGTGACCGGGTACGCTGCCTTGAGAAAAGACAACCCGAGGCATGGCCAACACCTGTTGATGCTGGCCCATGCACCGCTGGAAGGAGTATCCAGGTGAAGCACCTGCTACGCCGTATTGGCTTCTATCTGGTGGCTCTCTGGGCCTCGATTACGATTAATTTTATTATCCCGCGCCTGGCGCCAGGCGATCCTGCAGGCGCGCTCATGGCACGTTTCCAGGGACGCATGACTCCCCAGGCCATCCATTCGCTCGAACTGCAGTTTGGCATCTCTCACGACCCGCTCTGGATGCAGTATTTTCAATATCTGAACAACCTGATCCATGGCGATATGGGAACGTCTTTCACCTATTTTCCAACGCCTGTCCTGACGGTGCTCGTCCAGGAACTTCCCTGGACACTGACTCTGGTCGGCACGTCAGTGTTAATTAGCTTTACGTTGGGCTCACTGATCGGCGTACTGATCGCCTGGAAGCGCGGCTCCTTCATTGATGGCATTCTTCCACCTCTTCTAACTTTTTTCTCGGCCATTCCGTACTTCTGGTTGGCGCTGATCGCGCTCTATATACTCGCTTATACGCTTAACTGGTTCCCGCTCAACGGAGGCTACGATACCTCCACAACGATTGGCTGGAATACGGATTTTCTGCTTAGCGCGCTTAATCATGCTCTACTTCCGGCCTTTACGATTGTGCTGGCCTCGATCGCCGGCTGGATGCTGGGGATGCGCAACGCGATGATTACCACCCTGACCGAGGACTATGTGCTGCTGGCCGAGGCCAAGGGACTGAGCGAGCGCCGGGTCATGTTCGCCTATGCAGCCCGCAATGCTATTCTACCCAATGTGACCGGCTTTGCCCTTTCTCTGGGTTTTGTCGTCGGAGGCGCGCTGTTGACCGAGGTGGTCTTCTCCTATCCTGGCATTGGTTTTGCCCTCCTGCAAGCGGCGCAAAATTCCGACTATCCGCTCCTGCAGGGGATTTTCCTGCTAATCGCTCTGGCCGTGCTGGGTGCCAATTTTATTGCTGACCTGGTTTATGTGATTCTTGATCCGCGTGTGCGCTAAAGAAGGGAGCGATTGAGATGAGTCTATTTCCACAATCGCCCGGGAGCGAGTCACAACCCGCGGTTTCTCCCTCGCTTGTAGAGAGCGTTGTTCCCTCCTCAGGAGGACAGTCTGAGAAGGGGAACGCACCCGTACAGTGGCGGAGTTCGTCGCCGCTGGTCAGTCGTTTGCGTATCTTGTGGCGGATCTTTACCCTCAATCGCAAAGCAACGATTGGCATCTGTATTGTGCTCTTTTTTGTTCTGGTGGCGCTTATCGGCCCGCTATTTATCCATACCGATCCCAGCGCGTTCTCGAATGATGTGCTGGTCCCACCTTCAGCGGCTCACTGGCTGGGCACGACCCAGACGGGGCAGGATATCTTTAGCCAGCTTGTCGTTGGCACGCGTGTCTCGATTCTCTGGGGCTTTGCCACCGGTCTGCTGGTGACGGCGCTCTCGGTAATTGTGGGCCTGATCGCGGGCTATCGGGGCGGATTTGTCGATGATGCACTAACCCTGCTGATCAATGTCTTTCTGGTCCTGCCGGGCTTCCCCCTGGCGGTAGTTCTGGCGGCTTACCTGCCGTCGAAAGGGCCGCTCACCGTGGCTCTGGTCATCGCGCTGACGAGCTGGGCCTATCAGGCCCGTGTGCTGCGTGCCCAGACGCTTTCGATGCGCCACCGCGATTTTGTTGATGCCGCCCGCTCCAACGGTGAGTCGGCCTGGCGGATTATCTTCTATGAGATCTTTCCCAATGAAATCGCGATTGTGGCCGCGGGCTTTGTGGGCACGGCGATCTATGTCATTCTGGCCGCAGCCGGCCTGGAGTTTCTCGGCCTGGGAGACGTCAGTGTAATCGACTGGGGCACGATGTTCTACTGGGCACAGAATAACGACGCACTCTTACTGGGAGCCTGGTGGTGGTATGTGGCGCCTGGCATGTCTATTGCCCTGTTGGGTGCTGGACTGGCTCTGATCAACTTTGGCATCGACGAGGTGGCCAATCCGCGCCTGCGCACCGAGACCAGGCTGATCAAGCGTATCTCGCGCTTCCCCGTTTTTCGTAGACGAGAGACACAGGCCAGCTAAAATGTAACTACTTTTTTACAAGGTATCACTTCACAACGAATAGGAGAACAGATGAGCATTATTCCCAACACGCCTATCCAGACTCAGGTTGAGACTGATCTGGCAGGGAGATTCCCCGCGCATTTCCTCTGGGGCGCGGCCACGGCCTCTTATCAGATCGAGGGTGCAGCCCGCGAGGATGGCCGGGGTACCAGCATCTGGGACGATTTCGCGGCCACACCAGGCAAGACCTATCAAGGCCAGAGTGGGGAGATAGCAGCCGACCACTACCACCGGGTTGAGGAAGATACCAATCTGATGGTACAGCTTGGCCTGGGTGCATATCGTTTCTCAATTGCCTGGCCGCGCATCCTGCCCGAGGGGCGTGGCGCCATCAACCCGGCCGGCCTGGATTTCTATGATCGCCTAGTGGACACGCTGTTGGCGAAAGGCATCCAGCCCTTTGCAACTCTCTATCACTGGGATCTCCCCTCGCCGCTGGAGCAGGCCGGTGGCTGGCTCAATCGCGCCACCGCCTATGCCTTCGCCGATTATGCCGAGACCGTGACCCGGCGCCTGGGAGACCGCGTCACGAGCTGGATTACGCTCAACGAGCCATGGTGTAGTGCGTATCTGGGCTACGGGGTCGGTGTGCATGCACCCGGCCTGCGTGATCGCCAGGCGGCGATCGACGCGGCTCATCATCTCCTGTTGGGACACGGCCTGGCCGTACCACGAATGCGTGCTTACCTGGCGGGCGGCGCGCAGGTGGGAATTACCCTTTCCCTGAACCAGGTCTATGGTGCCGACGAGCGAGCCGAGACGGCGCGCGATATGGAACTGGCCAATGCCTTTAGCAACGGCTGGTTTCTTGATCCGATCTATCGCGGTGCCTATCCCGAACGGTTCTTTGAGCACCTGGCACTCAATCCGCCACCTCTTCAGGAGGGCGACCTGGCGATTATCGCAGCTCCGCTAGATTTTCTGGGCGTGAATACCTACTCGCGCATCCTGATTCGCGGCGCGCAGCCGCAGCCACTGGCCGATCGCTTTGAAACTGTCTCGCCCGTGCCCAATGCCTGCTATACCGATATGGGCTGGGAGATCTATCCGCGCGGTCTGCGCGATCTTCTGGTCGATGTGGGACGCAACTATGCGGTGGGCAATCTCTATGTGACCGAGAACGGCGCGGCCTTCCCCGATGCCTGGGACGGCGGCGACAAGGTCAGTGATCCGCGGCGCGTCGACTATCTGCGCTCGCATATCACAGCCTGCGCCGAAGCCATAGAGCAAGGAGCTCCACTGCGCGGCTACTTTGTCTGGTCGCTAATGGACAATTTTGAGTGGGCCGAGGGCTATACCAAGCGCTTTGGGATAATCTATATCGACTATCCTACGCAGCGCCGGGTGATCAAAGAGAGTGGCCACTGGTACGCCAGGCTGCTGCGCGACTTTGGCAACAAGCATAGATGATCTCTGCCATGTGTTCTCTCCTTTTTCGTGATCAGAGGTCCGCGACTGCGGGAATGACCTCACGACCGATGATCTCTAGCGGCTCGATCCGGTACACGTGCGGGATCACACCAAGGACCGTCTGAATCCCCATTCCGGCGAGCCAGCGCAGTTGCCCAGGCAGTTCGCCAACCCTGGAGCCATCTTCGCCCACGTCGAAGGCAAACATACAGGTCTTCTCAATCGCGTTGTAATCGCGGCCCTCGACCTCACAATGCTGGCGCAGGACCTCCAATTTCTGCGGGATCTGCGGGCCGGGTTGCAGGTTGCAGGCGTCGGCGTAGCGTGCGACCAGCCGCAGGGTCCTTTGCTCGCCACTGCCGGCAATCAGAATCGGCGGATGTGGCCGGGCGAGACTCTGCGGGAGGTTGAGCGGGCGCTCGATCCGGTAGTGCTTCCCCTCGAACGGACGCTCGTCTCCCTGTTCGCCATGCCACATACGCAAGCAGATCTGGAGCATCTCCTCCAGTCTCTCGTAGCGCTCTTTCAGTGGAGGGAACGGCAGTCCCGAGCCGCGTGCCTCCTCTTCGTAATCGCCGGCTCCAATGCCGAGCCAGGCACGGCCACCAGATAGTACGTCCAGGGTGGTCACCGTCTTCGCCAGTAAGACTGGCTGCCAGTAGGGCGCTGCCGTCGCCATAGCGATAGGCTTGATCCGGCTGGTGTGAGCAGCCAGGAATGCCAGCGTTGTATAACAGGAGAGCACCTCGCGCTCTGGCCCGCCTAAATAGTGGCTTTGCCACACGTGGTCCCCCACGCTGATGCGATCAAATCCTCCCGCGTCGGCAGCCTGCGCGATCTTGACCAGCGTGGGGCCGATCTGGCTTGCCCCTCCCGGCCAACTAAAATCATAGATGTGGAGTCCCAATTTCATACAGCAATACCTCCAATCATATACAAACAAGCGTTTTCGGCAAGAGAACTCACTCAGAGTGCTTCTGCATTGGACCTTCTCTTGCTTGCAGTTTCAGGCTCTTCAGCTTCGAGGGCTAAGATTGGGTGAAACTGGGTGGTTGGCCAATGGTACTCAATTGCAGACTCGCCAGTCGCCATTGCCCTTGTTGTTGGACAAAAACCAGCGTTATGCGAAACTGCCCCTGAATGGGGTTGCCGCGATAGGCTGCATGCTGGACTTGACGACCGGTCAAGACGGCTGCATCGTTGTACACGCGCACCTTGACCTCATCCAGGTTGAACGATTCGTACTTCAAGTCACCAGAGCGATGTCGGGCGAACCACTCCTGTTTGGTCAACATGAAACCGAGGGGCCCTATTCCAATGAAGTCATCTGTAAGTGTTTTCTCAAGGAAAGCGGTATCACCGCGTAGTTCGGCGGTGGCCCAGGCATCTGCAAGACGCAGCACCTCTTGTTCGATCTGTTCCCGGTTCATCGTGTAACTCCTTTCTGTAACAAGTTGATTGTCTCTTCTGAAGAAAGCTTCCTTCTGCTTTATTTGCCGGCGAGCCGCGCAACCACCGGGGCAAAGTTCTCTACCTGTCCTGCAGAGACCTGCAGATAGGAGAAACCATAGCGCTCGCGCTGCTCAAGCAGATGCGCAACCGCCTGCTCGGTAGTGAGCGGTCTGCCTGGAATGGACCACCCTCCTGGTTGGGAAGAGAGAGCAGTTCCACTGTCAGTGATTTCCAGGTCGAAGATTGTCTGACACAGTTCCAGGTCTGCGAAGCGGTCGCCGGCAGCTTCTTTGATCCAGGCGATTTTTTGTTCCAGGGTGGCGTCTGCCGGGTCCACACCTTGCGCGGCTATCTTTGACCCGATGGCAATGATATCAGCTTCCCTGGCTGCCAGCTTGAGCATGCGTTCTCCCGCGCCTGCGACCAGAATGGGCGGGTGCGGCTTCTGGGCGGGTCTGGGGTAGCCCTTCATCTCTGTAATCGTGTAGTACTTGCCGGTGAAACTGACCGTCTCTTCTGTGAAGAGTCGTTTCATGATCTGAAGAGTTTCCGCGAGATGATCGACGCGTGCGCCCGCGCTCCCAAACGGAATGCCCATCTGTTGAAACTCGGACGATGAGACGCCTGTTCCCAGGCCAGGTTCAAAGCGGCCATCGGAAAGCAGATCGAGCGTGGCGACTTCCCTGGCTAGCAGCACAGGATGACGATATCCATTACAGAACACATAACTTCCAACGCGCAGCGACGTGGTCGCCGAGGCCGCGACTGCCAGCGCTGGAGTGGGAGCCAGGCTCCCTACGTTCATTCGATCAGGGATTAACAAGGTCGCGTAGCCCAGCTCCTCGACTCTGCGGGCAATGGTGACCCAGGCAGTACGGGATGGGGCATGAGCCTCTACGACGCCAAAGCGAAATGGTCGTGGCATGCGAGTGATCTTCCTTTCAGATGACTGGCATTTTCCTTTACAGGAGCCTACGTGTAGCTTATTATGTAGACAACTTACCTGACTATTTTTTAGGTATACAGACTATACAACAAAATTGAGGGAGTGTCAAAGTCATCTTATTTTTTTCATGAAGGAACGTCAGCAGTTCCTTGACGCAATAGCAGAGTTTGTGGCCAAATGAGCCTTGACGTTCCTGGGTAGGAATCACTGGAACAAAAAGGGATACCACACTTCTTTGTGTAGTATCCCTATCCTCGCCGCTATCTCACCGCATCACCCCAGCGCCGACGTACCAGACATCACCAGGCTATCGCCTTTCGCGCAGGGAAGCTGGCTGGTGGGCCCAATTCCGGCCTGCGCGACCGAGAACTTACCGGCGAAAGCATTGCCCAGCTTCGAATTGAGCGTCTGCTGAATTTGCGCGTTGTAGCTGTTAATGGGTATCGAGAACAGGCCAAACACGCTCAAGCTTGTGTTCGTGACGGTCAAGACCAGCTTTCCGCCGCTCGCCGAGGGCGCGATAGTCGAATCCGCCGTGCCGATGTTCAGCCCGTTCCAGTAAATATCCGACTGGATATACAGGTTTTTGCCCTGCACCGAAACACGAATATTCTGGGCGGTAAAGCTGCTGCCAACAGGTAAGCTGCCAATGCTGCTGCCGATCGAGGCAAGCGAGGAGGCCGGAATCTCGATAAACGTGTTGGCGGCATCATTGTTAATAGCGGGCAGCATGGTTGCCATCGGGTTGCCATGTCCCACGGTATTCGCAACCGGCAACTGCGACTGTGTGGATGCCTGCCCCAGCGACACCGGGATTTGCAGGTTGAAATCCAGGGCCGCCTGCCCACAGTTCGGCGTAGTATTAACCGAATTGACTCTACCGAGTGGCATCTGCAGCGTATCTACGGGGCCGCTAGCAAGCGCGGGCCCTCCATTGATCGGATTCGCGCTTACCTGGATGGTAGATGAATCCAGCACACTGAAGCTGAAGAGCATCGTGGCAATGGTTGGCTTGGGATCGCCGGGGTAGAGCGAAATTGAAATGGTCGCTGCCAACCCACCCGGCTGCGTCACCAGGTTTTGCAGTGTAGCCGAAGGCTGGATCAGCGTAGTTGCCATCTCCAACGCCCAGCCCTGGTCTTGCGCGGGCAGCTTGCTGATCAGAGCATTAATGGCGCTATTAAATGATTGCGGCACCCGCCGCGAAATACCATCCTGAAACCTCGGTTCCATCATAGCCAGGGTGACATAAATCGACGCGTTGAGCGACGTGCTGGCGGCAAGCTGCTTATTCGCTGAACTATGCCGTGTGGTATTTGTAGTTGCCAGGGCCGGATTGATAACCGAAACGCCCAGCACCAGCACAGCCAGCAGGAGCACCCAACCCGCCTGAATAAAGCGTAACTTTTTCATCGTTCTCTCCTTGCCTTAGCTCGGCAACAGCTTAGTGATATCAATTGGCCCTTTAAAGCAGAACACCGTCGGGGTTGGCTGCGCGGCTATGCCCTGAATGGGAGGAGCCTGGATCAGCAGCGTCAGCAATTCGGCTCCACCGCCGCATCCAACGCTTGAGCTGGTATGCACCGCGATGAGTTTCGCGCTTTTCAGCGTATTATGCAGGGAAGGCATGACCGAGCTGATCAGCAACTGGTTAAGCGCCTGCTGCATGTGATGCGCCGCGGCAGGCCCCGCGTCCAGTCCATCGCGTTTCAGGTGCATCACATGCAGCTGCAGGTTCTGCTGCTTATCAATCCCGATGGTGCTGTCCAGTTCAACCGGCAGGATGCGATGGATGCCGTTCGCGTCGATATGCAGGTTCAGGTTAATATCGATCCCATCGTTTGGCATGGGCGTAACCTTCATATCGGTCAGCGCGTTCTGCTTCAGCCCAAGCTGCTTCACAAAGATGGAGGTCAGCGCGCCATCATCCAGCGCCAGTTCCATCATGCGCGGCCCGGCAATGGGTGTAGGCGTCGAGGTTGCGCCCGAGCCATGTGTAGAGCCTGGAGTCCCCGGTGTTGTGCTTGTATCCGGTGACTGCCACGACAAGGCGGCAAAGATGCCACCCAGCACTAACAACAGCAGCAGCAAAATGCTAGCAGCCAGCAGCAATAAGCGCCGCCGTCTCCTCGGCCTGCGCCCGCCGCCTCCGCCTCCCCCGCCGTTGTCGATGATCGGAGGAACGGGAGGCGCTATGATAGGATCAACCGTATCCAGCAGTTCAGCGTTGGCAAGGAATGTACCGGCCAGCGGCGCGGAGATTTCCTGTGTTGGCTCTGTTGGGGTTGCCGGCGCAAACGGATCAGGAGCCAGTGCCGGTTCAAGCTCCGCCTCCTCCGCGATGGCGACAGACTTACTGCTCCACAGGAAAACGGCAGGTACTATAGCTATGAGACACAGGATCATAGTAGTGAAGAAGATAGCACTGTATACCCCGTGCGCCGAGGCGATCACGTGCGTGGCATATCCTTTCGCCCATTGCGTTGCCTGGTCAGCTGTAGGATTAAGCGGCAGCGAAGGATACTGCGAAACCAGTTGCTTGAAGTAGGCCAGCCCCCACGAAGTCAGGGCCGCCAGTCCGAAGATCATACCGGTCATGCGCAGCGAAGTCACGATGGCCGAACCCATACCCGCCTGCGTTGCCCGCACGGAGTTGATGGCGGTTGTGCTGATCGGCGCGATCACCAGGCCAAACCCAAACCCGGTTGTCACCGTACTGACCGTCATCTGGCTCCAGTCAACGTAAGTAGGCCAGCGGCTCATCAGGTAAAAACCAACGGCGGTGAAGAGCAAACCAAGCACACCCGTCACGCGGCAGGAGATACGTCCACACAGCCAGCCGCCCAGGAACGCACCGATTGGAATCATCGCAGTGAGGCGCAGCAGCGCGAGACCACTGAACAGCGCAGTCTGATTATCAGGAATCTGGCTTCCCAGCACCGTATCGACATACAGCGGGATATCGGCCATCGCGATAATCAGCGCCGCGCCGACCAGTAAGCTGACCAGCGCGCTAGCGCTGAATGTCAAGCGTTTGAACACCGAAAGGTCAACGACGGGATGGCGTACCTTCCGCTCAACGATGATGAAAAGGATCAGGAAGACCACGGCCAGCACCAGCGCAATGGGATTGTTCTGCGGCCCTGAGCTATTGGCAGTGGTCGGGCCAAGATCGGTACCCTGCTGCGCCAGCCCCAGGCTGATACAGGTAAGCGCCCCGCCAAGCAGTGCAGCGCCGATCCAGTCGATGCCATGAGCTAAGCGCTTGCCCCTGGGGATGATAAACCACGCGGCAGCCATCAGCGCGAGCACAAGCGGCACATTGAAGTAAAAGATGTAGGTCCAATCGAAATGCTGCACTACCAGCGCCCCGTATAAGGGACCAACCACGCCACCCGCCTCGGTCACCGCGCCGATGATACCCAGCGCCAGCCCGCGCCGCTCCTGCCCATAAAAATCGCTGACAATCGCCATCGCCACCGGCACAACTGCGCCGCCGCCGATAGCCTGCAGGAAACGAGCCGAAATGAGGAAAATCAGTCCCGGAGAGGAGGTATCAATGCCGATGGCGCCGAGAAAACTCAGATCGATGTTCTCGCCAAAAAACGGAGCCAGCCCGCACAGCACAGAGCCGAAGCCGAATATGAACAGGCAGAGCAACAAAATGCGCCGCCGTCCATAGATATCCGACACGCGCCCCATCAGCGGCATGGCAATGATAAATCCCAGCAGGTACGCGCTCACAATCCACGCCGCGTGATCCAGGTGAATGAAGGAGATATTGATGCCCGGATCGATAATGATTTTCGGCAGTACCGTCACCACCACCGTCTGATCAAGCGCCGTGAAAAAGACCGCCACACAGGCCACAATCATCGCCGCCAGCGCCGTCCGCCTTCCTCCCACATTGCTCACACTTTTCCCCGGCGCCATGAATCGCTTAAAAGAGCTCGTAATCTGCCGGGTAAACGAGCCAGCCGCTTTCGGCGGTCCTCCTGTCGCCCCCGTCGCCTCCATCTTCCCTGTCCCGCCCGCTCCTCCTGTCCCACCTACCGCCCCGATCTCACCGAAGGTGCCCGGTGCGCCAGCATCCTCATCTTCCGGCACCGCCGCCGTATGGGACGTATTAATAAAGTCCCGTTTACGCAGCCGCGCCGATGTCTCCTGGTCGTCTTCTAATGTGTACATCTGACCCCCTGAAAAAAAGATAAGAACCAATACAAAAATCTATATAAAAAGAATATCTCGACAGACACGATGACGAACCTACAAAGATTATGCCACAAATTCCGTAGGGTCGCTGCAATCATCCAGGGCGACCGCAAGGGTGCGCCCGTACCCTACACGGAGGGCGTTCCGTTCGTATAGGGTACGGGCGCACCCTTGCGGTCGCCCTGGATGGGCCCCTACAGAATAACTCTTATGATTTTTTGAAAGTTCATCATCGTATCCACTGCAATTATTGAAGCTGTGGAGCTGTAATCGTCACCGTCTCGTTAAAATTCGAGATGGTAAATGTGCGCGTCGTCTGCGCGGTATCGCTCTTCGCCGCCTGGCCAACAACCGTCACCTGGTAGGGTAAGGTATCGGCTTTTCCGGCGCACACACTGGTCGAGAGCAGAGTACCTGCCGGGGGATTCCCACCCGTGAGAAATGACAGGTAATGCGCGTCGAGCATGCCACTCACCCGCCAGCATGGGGTACCATTGACGCTATCATCGGTCGGCCCCGTCAAATTGGTCAGCTTACTGGCAAGGCCGATAATGCCTGTATCG
>WNGL01008700.1_pt1 | contig 13649 bp, 14 predicted proteins | sample 5400591 | NCBI WGS metagenome assembly WNGL01 (sample SAMN13153377, study PRJNA577476) | soil metagenome | isolation source: 80 cm soil or saprolite under Garry oak tree replicate 1 | place: USA:California | collected 2016-06-15
GTCGACGTCGCCGGGCGGGCCGAGCCGATCGTGGCGCGCTTGCGGGACGGGGGGCTGGCGACGCGGCAGGCCGTGGCCGGCGCGCTCGTGCGGCTCGATGCGCCGCGGCTCGGCATCCTCGAGCCGGGACGGCCGGCGATCCGGGCGGGACTCGAGCCCGGCGACGTGTTGCTCCGCGCCAACGGCGACACAATGCGCTCGTGGAGCGACGTGCTGCACGCCGTCTGGCACAGCCCCGGGCGGCCGCTGCGGTTCGACGTGCGGCGCGGCACGACGGTGCTGCAGGTGACCGTCGTCCCCGAAGCGCGGACGGAGACCGACACGACGTCTCCGCGGCCGAGGAGCTACGGCGCGATCGGCGCCGGGCTGGATCCCCCCACGATCCACGTGCGCGAGCCGCTCGGGCGGGCGCTGCTCGCCGGGCTCGATGAGACCCGGGCCCGGACGCTGGTGGTGCTCGGGTTCCTCAAAGGACTCGCGCTGGGCCAGATGTCGCCCCGCGACGTGGGCGGGCCCGGTCTCGTGTTCCAGATCTCCGGCCAGGTGGCCGGGCTCGGGATCGACTGGTTCCTGACCTTCATGGCGTTCTTCTCGATCAACCTCGCCGTCCTGAACCTGCTCCCGATTCCCATCCTCGACGGCGGGCAGCTCGCGTTCCTCATCGCGGAAGCGGTGCGGCGCAAGCCCGTTTCGACGGCCGTGCGGGCCCGCCTCACCCAGATCGGCTTCGTCGTGCTGCTCGTGATCATGATCCTGGCGCTCACGAACGATGCCCTTCGCATCCTCCCCCGTTAGGGACGCGCTGGAAGGCTACGTCGCCGGGCGCATCAAGGCTGAGCGGGTGGTGATCGCGGTCGCGACGGCCTATTACGGTGGGGAAGAGGGACGAGGGAAGGGGGAAGGGTTGCAGCCCCTCATCGCGGTCATCGATCGCGCGTCGCCCGGCATCGTGGAGCTGGGGAGCGTCGAGTCCCAACCCGGGTTTGCGGTGGAGCCCGCCGAGCGGCCGTTTCCCAAGCAGTACGAGGCGGAGTTGCGGCGGGCGGCGGAGGAGTACTTAGGCCGGGAGACGGCCGGGGAAGGGGGAAGGGGGGAAGGAAAAGGCGTGATCGCACGGATGCTCGGCGCGATCCGGGGCTTGTTCGGCGCGTCAGCCTGACCACCACCGCCGCCAGCGCTCCAGCACCCCCGGCGACGGTTTGCCATCCACATCGGCGAAGGCGGCAAGCAGCTCGGTCGCATCCCGGTAGCGGTCGTCGGGGTGTTTGGCGAGGCACTTCAGCACCACCCACTCGAAGCGCTGGGATAGCTCGGGACGCTTCTTGCGGAGCGAGGGCGGAGGATCCTCGACGTGCATCCGTGCGAGCTCGAACCAGTCGGTCGAGGTGAACGGCACCTCGCCGGTCGCCGCCTTGTAGAGCGTGACGCCGAGGGCGTAGAAGTCCGCGCGCGCGTCGACGGGGCGCCCCTGCGCCTGCTCGGGAGAGAGATACTGCGGCGTGCCCATCGTCATGTTGACGCCGGTGGACGCCACGTAGCCGGAGATGGCGCGCGCGATCCCGAAATCGGAGATGACCGGGCTGCCGTCCGCGTGGATCAGGATGTTGTCGGGCTTCAGGTCCCGATGGATCACGCCCTGCTCGTGCGCGAACCGAAGGCCGCGCGCGACGCCGGCGGCGAGGCGCACGATGTCCGACTCGGGGAGCGGGCCCTCGCGCTGGATCCGGGCGCCGAGGCTGTCGGGGCACAAGTCCATCGCGAAGTACACGTAGTTCCCCGAGCGGGCCACGAATCGGATGCGGATGATGTTCGGGTGCATGAGCTGCGCCGCCGTCTCGGCTTCGTTCCGGAACCGGATCTCGAACTGCGGGTCGGCGGCGTAGCGGGGCTTCAGGATCTTGACCGCGACGGGCGTGCCGTCCAGCTCCCGACCGACGAACACCCAAGCGAAGCCGCCTTGGCCGAGGAGGCGCTCGAGGTCGTAGGGGCCGACGGTGCGGCCGACGAGGTCGGTGGGCGCGTGCGTCACGAGGGCTTTACAAACCGATACCGGCCGTCTAAGTTACTGCGCTCTCAATAATTAGGGAACCGGGACAGATGTACGACAAGACGACGCCGGTCAGGAAGTACGGGCAGCACGAGCGCGACACGGGGTCCGCCCCTGTTCAGGTCGCGCTGCTCACCGAGCGGATCAACAGCCTCACCGATCACTTCCGGGTCAACCCGAAGGACTTCCACGGGCAGCGCGGCCTGCTGAAAATGGTCAGCCAGCGCCGCCGCCTGCTGGAGTACCTCAGGCGGAGCGACCTGGAACGCTATCGGCAGCTCATCGAAGAGCTGGGTCTCCGCCATTAGTCGTGCTGGCGTCGCGCTGGGCGCCCCGGGAAGAGCACCGGGGCGCCTCGCGTGTGTTTCTTTGTGCTCTAGACAGGCACTATGGTGAAGCACGTCGAACGCGCGTTTGCGGGACGCCCGCTGAAGCTCGAGGCGGGACGCCTCGCGAAACAGGCCGCGGGCTCCTGTCTCTTGCAGTTCGGGGAGACGGTCGTCCTCGCCACGGTGACGGTGTCGGACAACGTCTCGACCCTGCCGTTCTTTCCCCTGACCGTCGAGTACCGTGAGAAGAGCTACGCCGCCGGTAAGATTCCCGGCGGCTTTTTGAAACGGGAGGGCCGGCCCTCGGACGAGGAGATCCTCGCGGCCCGCGTCGTCGATCGCTCGATCCGGCCGCTCTTCCCCGAGGGGTTCAAGAACGAAATCCAGGTCTTTCTGTACGTCCTGTCGGCGGACCAGGAAAACGACGCCGACGTCCTCGGCGTCACGGCCGCGTCCGCCGCGCTCACGATGTCGAAGGTGCCGTGGAACGGGCCGATCGCGGCGGTGCGGGTGGGCCGGGTGGAAGGCGCCTGGATCCTCAATCCCACGTTCCAGCAGCTCGAGTTTTCGGACGTGGACATGGTGGTGTCCGGCGGGCGGGACTCGATCGTGATGGTCGAGGGCGGGGCGCTGGAGCTCACCGAGGCCGAGATCGTGAAGGGCCTGGAGGTGGCGCAGAAGGGCATCCGGGAGCTGCTCGACGCGGCGGACGAGCTCGTCGCGGAGATGCGCCAGCCCAAGATGGAATGGACCCGGGTCGAGCCGCCGGCGGACCTCGTGGCGCGCGTGCAGCAGCTCGCCGAAGCGCGGGTATCCGAGGCGCTCAACCTCCCCGAGAAATCGGAGCGCGCGCAGGCGCTCGCGTCGCTGAAGGCGACGATCCAGGAGCAGCTCGCGGCCGAATTCCCCGAGAACACGAAGGACGTGGCGAGCGTCATCGAGGAGATCGAGTACCGCACGATGCGGGAGCAGGTGCTGTCGCACGGAGAAAGGGTCGACGGGCGGGACCTCGACACCGTGCGCCCGATCAGCTGTGAGGTAGGGGTGCTGCCGCGCACGCACGGCTCCGCGCTGTTCACCCGCGGCCAGACGCAGGCGCTCGTCTCCGCGACGCTCGGGACGGTGTCGGACGAGCAGCGCATCGATTCGATCGACGTGGCGCAGGAGACGTCCAAGTCGTTCATGCTGCACTACAACTTCCCGCCGTTTTCCACCGGCGAGGTCCGGCCGATCCGCGGCACCTCGCGGCGCGAGGTGGGTCACGGCGCGCTCGCCGAGCGGGCGCTGCAGGCGCTGCTGCCGCCCTACGAGCAGTTCCCCTACACGATCCGCATCGTGTCCGACATCCTCGAGTCGAACGGCTCGTCGTCGATGGCCACGGTGTGCGGCGGCTCGTTGGCGCTGTTCGACGCGGGCGTGCCGATGACGGCCGCGTGCGCTGGCGTCGCGATGGGGCTCATCAAGGAAGGCGACCGCGTGGCGGTGCTCACCGACATCCTCGGCACCGAGGACCACCTCGGTGACATGGACTTCAAGGTGGCGGGCACGCGCCAGGGCGTCACGTCGATCCAGATGGACATCAAGATTCAGGGCCTCGACTTCAAGATCGTCAGCGAGGCGCTCGACAAGGCGAAGCAGGCCCGGCTCCACATCCTGGACATCATGGACCAGGCGATCCCCCGGCCGCGCTCGCAGCTGTCCAAGTACGCGCCGCGCATTATCACGGTGCAGATCCGGCCGGACAAAATCGGCGACCTTATCGGCCCGAAGGGCAAGACCATCCGCGCGATCCAGGAGCAGACCGGCGCCGAGATCAACGTGGACGACAACGGCCTCGTCACCATCTCCGCGGTGGGCGAAGGCGGCGAGCGGGCGCGCGACATGGTCGCGGCGCTCGTCCAGGAGCCCGAGGTGGGCAAAGTGTACGAGGGCGTCGTGAAGAGCACCACCGCGTTCGGCGCGTTCGTGGAGATCCTGCCGGGCGTGGAAGGGCTGCTCCACATCTCCGAGCTGCAGCACGGCCGCACGGAACGCACGGAGGACGTCGTGAAGAAGGGGGACCACGTCCGCGTCAAGCTGCTCGAGGTAGACGAGCGCGGCCGCATGCGGCTCTCCCGCAAGGCGCTGCTCGACAAGCCGGAGCCCGCGCGCTCGCGCTGATGGAGACGGTCCGGCTCGACCGGGAGATCTTCCAGACCACCGCGCCGACCGGTGTGACCGTCCTCTCCGAGCGGGTCGCGAGCGTCCGCTCGGCGGCCGTGGGCATCTGGGTGCGGAGCGCCAGCGCGCACGAGCCGCGGCCCAAAATGGGCGTCTCCCACCTGCTCGAGCACATGGTGTTCAAGGGAACCGAGCGCCGCACCGCGCAGGAGATCGCGCTGGCGCTCGAGTCCCGGGGCGGCTCACTCGACGCCTACACGTCGCGCGACACCACGGCGTTCCAGGCGCGCGTCCTCGATACCGACCTGCCCCGCGCGCTCGACGTCCTCACCGACCTGGTCCGCAACCCCGTGCTGCGCCACAGCGACCTGGAGCTCGAGCGCAACGTCGTGCTCGAGGAGATCAACACCGTCGAGGACACGCCCGACGACCAGGTGTTCGACCTATCCTATCAGGCGCTCTGGCCCGAGCATCCGTACGGCTACTCGATCCTCGGCACCCGCGACACCGTCAGCGCGTTGTCCGAGGACGACCTGAAGCAGCTCCACGGCCGCGCCTACTTCCCCGGTAACTGCGTCATCGCGGCAGCGGGCAATCTCACCCACGAGGTGTTGCTGGAGGAGCTGGGCCGCCAGGGCTGGTTCGACCAGGCAACGGGCAACCCTAAAGGACTCCCTGGCGGTCGCGGGCAACCTGCAACGCCTTCTGTCACTCCCATCCGCCCGGCCGTTCGGGGAGCCGAAGCTCGGCATTCCAAGGACACCGCCCAGACGCACATCGTGTTCGCGACCGACACGGTGCCGTATGCCGACCGCCGTAAGTACGCACTGCTCGTGCTCGCCAACGTATTCGGCGGCGGGATGTCGAGCCGCCTGTTCCAGCGGATCCGCGAGGAGCTGGGACTGGCGTACGCGATCTATGCATTCACGAGCTTCTACCGCCAGGTGGGCGTGACGGGCGTCTACGTCGGCACGCAACCCAAGAGCGCGGCGCAGGCCGCGGGGGCGATTCGCGAGGAGTACGCGAAGCTCGCGCGCGAGGGGCTCAGCGGCGCGGCGCTCGCCGAGGCGAAACAGCAGACCCAGGGCCAGTTGATGCTGTCCCTGGAGGGTCCGTCGGCTCGGATGTATCGTTTGGCGGGTTTTCCGGTCTACGGGGAGCCCTACGAGAGCCTCGACCAGGTGCTCGCGACCGTCGCGGGCCTGACGGCGGACGACGTCGCCGCCGTCGCGGCCGAGTTCTTCGATCCCGAGCGCCAAACCGTCGTCTGGCTCGGGCCGGAGCGCGAACGCTAAAGCGTTATCTGACACGTTGTACGATGCACCACGTACAACGTGTGACGTGCAACGTGCAACGGAGATCAGCATGATCGTCGGGGTCCCGAAAGAGATCAAGACGGCGGAGCACCGGGTGGCCCTCGTGCCGGCGGGCGTGGAATCCCTCGTGGGCGACGGCCACGCGGTGCTGGTCGAGCAGGGGGCGGGGGTCGGGTCGGGGTTCGGGGACGAGGCGTACCGCGCGGCGGGGGCGACGCTCGTGCCCGGGGCCGCGGAGGTGTGGGCCCGGGCCGAGATGGTCGTCAAGGTGAAGGAGCCGGTCGAGCCGGAGTGGCCGTGCCTGCGGAAGGCGCAGGTCGTCTTCACGTACTTCCACTTCGCCGCGTCCGAACCGCTCACCCGTGCGGTCATCAAGTCGGGGATCGTCGCGATCGCGTACGAGACGGTGCAGCTCAGCTCGGGCGAGCTGCCGCTGCTCACGCCGATGAGCGAGGTGGCGGGGCGGATGGCGGTGCAGGAGGGGGCGAAGTACCTCGAGATGGTGTACGGCGGCAGCGGCATCCTGCTGGGCGGCGTTCCCGGCGTGCTCCCCGCCGAGGTGCTGATCCTGGGCGGCGGGGTGGTCGGAGCCAACGCCGCCAAGATGGCGGCAGGCCTGGGCGCCCATGTCACCCTGCTCGACCTGTCGCTCGACCGCCTGCGCTATCTCGCCGATGTCCTCCCTCCCAATGTCGACGTCCTCTACTCGAACCGCCACAACCTGCTCGAGCAGCTGCGCAAGGCCGATCTCGTCGTAGGGGCGGTGCTGCTGCCGGGGGCCAAGGCGCCGAAGCTGGTGCGGCGCGACGACCTGAAGCTCATGAAGCGGGGGTCGGTGATCGTGGACGTCGCGGTGGATCAGGGCGGCTGCATCGAGACGATCAAGCCCACCACGCACGAGAACCCCGTGTACGTGGTGGACGGGATCATCCATTACGCCGTCGCCAATATGCCGGGTGGGGTCCCGCGCACGTCGACCCTCGCGCTCACGAACGCGACCTTCCCTTACACCAAGCGGCTGGCACGCAACGGCTGGAAGAAAGCGTGCAAGGACGATCCGGCGCTGTTCCTCGGCCTGAACGTGGTGGAAGGCAAGGTCGTGTATCCCGCCGTGGCCGAGGCCTTCGGGCTGCCGTCCGCCGATCCTCGGACGCTCGTGTGACGCCCGCCCTGTGGCTTCCATTCATCGAGAGATACTGATCGGAGCCCGCCCGGAGGCGGTGTGGGAGGCGCAGGGGCTCGCGGTCATCAAGCGCACGTTGGAGAGCGCCGATGGCCTTCGATGACGCACTCGCGGCGCGCATTCGCCGGCGGCTAGGCAAGCGTGCAGGACTCACCGAGAAGCGGATGTTCGGCGGACTCGCCTTTCTCCTCAACGGGAACATGTGCTGCGGCGTGCACGGTCAGGAGATGATCGTCCGTCTCGGTCCGCAAGACACCGAGCGAGCACTGCGGGAACCACATACGCGAGTCTTCGACCTCTCGGGCCGGCCCATGAAGGGATGGATTCTCGTCCGGCCTGCCGGCCTGGCACGGGCGAATGCCCTTGCGAAGTGGGTGAGGACCGGACTCCAGTATGCCGCTTCCTTGCCGGCCAAATGATCGGCGTCGCCGCGCGAGCCGGACTGCCAGGAGATGAACGTTTGGCCGCGGGCCTGCGCGGCTTCGGGCCGCTCGGAATCCTCGCCATTCTCGTCATCCTCGCGGGCATTGCCGTCGCTCCGCCGCTCGGCGCCGTGGTGGTCCTGGTGTGGGCCTGGCGGTCGCGCACGCCCTGGCGCGAGATCGGCTACGTGCGGCCCACGAGCTGGCTCGCCAGTCTGGCCGTGGGTATCGCCTTCGGCGGCACGTTCAAACTCCTGATGAAGACGATCGCGATGCCGCTGCTCGGCGCCGATCCGATCAATCACGCCTACCATTACCTGGTGGGAAACCGGGCGGCAATCCCAGTAACGCTGTTCAGCATGATCGTCGGCGCGGGCTTCGGAGAAGAGACGGTGTTCCGCGGGTACATGTTCGAACGCTTGGGCAAGCTGTTCGGAGCCGGCGCGGGCGCAACAGCATCGATCGTGCTGCTCACGTCAGTAGTGTTTGGACTGGCTCACTACTCTGTACAGGGGCTCGCCGGCGCCGAACAGGCCGCGATCGTCGGGCTCGTGTTCGGCACGATCTTCGCGGTCACCGGCCGGATCTGGATGTTGATGTGTGCCCACGCCGCGTTCGATCTGACTGCGTATGCGATCATCTATTGGAATCTCGAATCGGACCTTGCCCACCTCATCTTCAAATAGGCACAGAGCAGGGCTGATGACGATCCACATCGGCAGCAACGCGCGAACGGCTACGCAGCTGGAACGCGTGCTCGACGCGGAGGCCGCGAAGCGGCTCGGTCTGCAGACAGCCTGGTTCGTCCGGACCGCCGAGGAGTGGAAGATGCTTGGCAGACGCGGCACGGGTCGCAATTGGAACACGGTCCTGAAACTCGCCGCGCTCACCGAAGCCTGAAATCATGCTCGTTGGAGGTTGCCGATGGGTAAGCAGCGGCTGGAAGCATTCAGCGATGGCGTGATTGCCATCATCATCACCGTCATGGTGCTGGAGCTGAAGGTGCCGCACGGGGCCGACTGGATGGCGCTGCGGGCGCTGACCCCCGTGTTTCTGAGTTACGTGCTCAGTTTTGTGTTTCTCGGTATCTACTGGAACAATCACCATCACCTGCTGCAAGCGGCCCGGCAGGTCAACGGGCGGATCCTATGGGCGAACCTGCATCTGCTGTTCTGGCTGTCGCTCACCCCCTTCGTGACGGGCTGGATGGGCGAGAACCACTTCGCCGCCTGGCCTGTGGCGGTGTACGGTGCGGTGATGCTGCTCGCTGGCGTTGCATACTTCATTCTCACCCGCGCGCTCATCGCCCACCATGGCAGGGACTCCGTGCTCGCCGCCGCCCTGGGAAGCGACTTCAAGGGCAAGGCGTCGCTCGTGCTGTATGCGGCGGCGATTCCGCTCGCCTTCGTGAACCGATGGCTGGCGTGTGGGCTGTACGTCCTGGTCGCCGTCATGTGGTTCATCCCTGACCGTCGCATCGAAGCCGTGCTCGCCGGGCGAGGGTGACTTAGAAACTCACCTTCACAATCCGACCCTCCGTCCCCACCAGCCAGCCGGCGATCTGGCTGGCGAAGGCCACCGCCCAGTAGTTCTGAACGCCCTCGAGCGGGAGCCAGTGGCCGCCGTCGTCGGATGACCAGGCCGCCCCCTTCGGGCCCGTAACCACCACCGTGGCACCGAGTCCCGGCACGTAGCTCAGCCCGTAGACCGACCCCGTGAAGGGCGTCCGCGTGCCGAGCGTCCACGTCCTTCCGCCGTCGCTCGAGCGGGCCACGTTGTCGGCGAACGCGTCGGGTTGCGCCAGCTCTCCGCCGCCGAGGATGCCATGGAGCCGGTCCCGGAAGGCCACGGTGATCACGCCCGAGCTGGCGGTTCCCTGCACGATGGGCGTGTCATAGGCGTTCCATGTGTTGCCCCCGTCGATCGTGGCGAGGATCCTGGCCCGCGCCGCGCCGCCGGTTCCGATCCAGGCCAGATCCCCGCCCTGAGTGGCGACACAGGTCCCGCTGGCGGCGAAGGCCGCCTCCCCGGGCTGCGCCGGCGGCAACCGCTCGGCGATGCTCGTCCACCGCCGGCCGTCGTTCGTTCGAATCGCGGGGAAGCGCCCGTTCACGGCATCGCTCATCGTGATCGCGCGCTGCCCGTGCCAGAACGCAAAGCAGTCGTAGAACGCGTCCGGATCCTGGTTGACGAATTGCAGGGACCAGTGCTGCCCGCCGTCCTCGGTCCGGTAGATGCGGGACCGGTCGCCGGGGCCGGCCGCGAGGAGATAGGCGACCGTTGCGCTCTGCCCCTCCACGTCGCGGAATTGCAGCGTCTCGGCGCCTGGAACCACGCCCGCCCGCCAGGTCTGGCCGCCGTCCGTGGTGACGGTATATGTCCCGCCGACGCCGCTCGCCCACACTACCTGCTCGTTGACCGGACTCACGGCCTGAAGGCGATTGGTGGTGCCGCTCTGCTGCGGCGTGAGCGTGGGCGTCGTGGCTGCCTGGATCGCGGGTCGCGCGAGCTGCGGTCGCTGGGAGGGGGCCGGGGGGGCCGGGGGGGCCGGGGGGGCCGATGTCTCCGCGCAGCGCAGCGCCAGGGCGGCGACCAGCGCGGCCGCCGCAACGGAAATGGCAAGAGGGCGAAGCATGATCGAACCTCCAATCGCGGGGAGCCCGGCACACCGCTGCGACAGTATTGCGAGCCGCGCGCGGCCGCAAGGCCGCCGATTCTTGTCTGCGGCCGCCGCAGCCGGCAGATTGTGCGCGGTCCATTTAGGCGCAGGCACGTGCAACCGAGAATGACGCTTCACGGCGCTGGTAGGCTGCAGTCTCGCGGCGAAGAGATCGCGAACAGCATCAGTCATGGCGTGGGCCTCCTGGCGGCGCTCGGGGCCGTGCCGTCGCTGATCGGCGCGGCCGTCCGGCGGGGGAGCGCCGCCGGCGTATTCGGCGCGAGCGTCTTCGGGGGGACGGTCGTGACGCTGTACCTGGCCTCCACCCTGTATCACGCCTTGCCGTCGCACCAGGCAAAGCGCGTGTTTCGGATGATCGATTACGGAGCCGTCTTCCTGCTCATCGCCGGTACCTACACGCCGTTCACGCTCGGTGTGCTGCGGGGCGTGTGGGGCTGGACGCTCTTCGGGCTCGTCTGGAGCCTCGCCCTGGTAGGGATCGTCCTGACGTTCGTGGGAGGAATCCGGTTCATGCGGCTCTCCACCGGCATCTACCTGGGGATGGGGTGGCTGCTTCTCATCGCGATTCGGCCGCTGTGGCAGCGCGTCCCGACGGCGGGTTTGCTGTGGCTCCTGGCCGGCGGGATCGCGTACACCGTCGGGGTAGGGTTCCTCGCCGCCAAACGGATGCGCTACAGCCACTTCGTCTGGCATCTCTTGGTCCTTGCGGGCAGCAGCTGTCATTTCATCGCCGTGCTGCGGTACGCGGGCTGACGCGTGGCTCAGCTCTCGATGCTCTGGCGCAGGCTCGACCAGCCGGGTCATGAATCCTGCCGGCTGTCCTCCCGCCGTTCGTCTTGGGAGCTAGCCGGAACGGCGGTCTTTGCGCACGAGCGACGGCCTTGCCGGCTGAACTACCTGGTCGTGTGCGATTCGGCGTGGCAGACCGTCTCCGGAAGGGTCGCCGGCTGGGTGGGAACGGAGGTGGTCGAGATCGCGCTCGCGGTCGATTCCGCTCGCCGCTGGCGGCTCAATGGCGCGGCGTGCCCCACGGTGACGGGTTGTATCGACCTCGATCTCAACTGGCGAGTTCGCGACCGACCTCGAGGTGAACGACGCAGGGTTCGTTACACGCTACCCGGGTTTCTGGGAAGCGGAGGCGGTCGGATGAGCCCGGGGATTGAGTCTTTTGCGGGTGCGCCGCACCTTAGAGAGCGACTCCCCGCGTCCGGCCGCGCGCCGCGGCGTCGGTCACCTTAGGAGGTTCGTCCCGTGTCCGACCTGCGCCTGGCGCTGGAAGACGCCCTGGGCCCGAGCTATCGCATCGAGCGCGAAGTGCGGCCGGTCGGTGTCTGCCGCATGTTCGTCGCGCAGGGGACAGGTGGCACCGCCGAGCTGCTCGTAAAGGTGCTGCCCGCGGAGCTGTCGCTCGCCGCGGACTCGGGGGTGTTCGAGCGGGAGCTCCTCCGGCTCGCCGATCGACTGGGACATCCCCAGCTCGTGGCGCCGCGCGGGGGCGGGCGGGCGGGGACATTCGTGTATCACACGCGGCGCTTCGTCGAAGGGACGACGCTACGCGCCCTGTTGGCGAGCCACGGCGAGCTGCCGCTGCGGCGGGCCGTGGACATTCTTCGCGACGTCCTCACCGCCCTCGCCCATGCGCACGCCGCGAGCATCGTGCACGGGGACCTGCGGCCGGAGCACGTGCTGCTTGCCGACCTGCGCGCCCGCCTACGTGGCGCCGGAGCGCCGCGGCGGCGGCACCTCCGCGGGGCCGCGCGATGACATGTTCGCGGTCGGCGTGCTGGTGCACGAGATGTTGACGGGGCGGCCGCCCGCACCCGAAGCGGAGTCGCTCGAGGAGGTGCGCTCGCTGCCGCCGTGGCTCGTGGAGCTGGTGCATCGCTGTCTCGCAGCCGACCCCGCCGCCCGCTGGGCCGATGCCGCGGCCGCGCTGGGGACCATCGGGCGTCCCAGTGGCGGCACGGGGGGCTTGGGGGACACGGGGGGCACGGCATGACGCCCGGCGCGGTGCTCTGCTACCACCGCATCGGGGGACCGTTCGAGCTCGGTGTCACGCGGGTGGCGCGGGCGGTGTTCCGACGCCAGATGACGGCGCTGGCGCGGGCGGGCTGGCGGACACTGACGTTGGCCGAGTTCGCGGATCGCGTACAACGTGGCGCCGCGGCATCGGACAACGAGTTTCTGCTGACCTTCGACGACGGCTACGCTTCCCTCGCGCAGCAAGCCTATCCCGTGGTCGCGGACCTGGGCTTCACCGCGACGACGTTTCTGATAACGGATCACGTCGGCCGAACGAATACCTGGGACGTCCGCTACACGTGGCACCGGCTGACGCACCTCGACTGGAGCACGGTCGAGCGGTGGCAGGCCCGTGGCTTCCAGTTCGCCTCACACACCGCGTCCCACGCGCGTCTCACGTGGCTGGACGACGCGCGAGCGGCGGACGAGCTGGGCCGGTCGCGCGAGCTGCTCGTGCAGCGGGTCGGCACGTCCGGCGGCCGGGCCGTCGCTTATCCCTTCGGCGCGACGGACGCGCGCGTGGAGCGGCTCGCCCGTGCCGCGGGGTACGAGCTGGGGTTCGGCGGCGTGCGGGGGAGCGGCAGCCCGCTCAGGCTTGCGCGGGTGCCGGTATACATGTGGGACGTGGGCAGAGTGCCGTGCGGCTTGCGGCACGACGCGGTCGGCTCCGCAGGACGGTTCGTGGCCCACCTTGCGAACCGGTGCGCGGTGGGGACTTCCGTCGTCCGTCATCCGTTGTCCGTCATCCGTAAAGGCCTTGACGGACGACGGATGACGGACGACGGATGACGCGTTACAAGATATCTCCCGCCGTCACCGCCACCCCCATCGCGTGATAGCCCTTGTCCACGTAGACGGTCGCCCCCGTGATCCCGCTTCCGAGCGGGCTCGCGAGGAACGCCGCCGCGGTGCCCACTTCCCGGGCGGTGAGGGGCTCGGTCAAGGGAGCATTGGCCGCGTAGTACTGGACCATCTTTTCGATCTTGCCGATCGCGCTCGCGGCACGGGAGGCGAGCGGGCCGGCGGAGATGGTGTTCACCCGCACCCCGTACTGGCGCCCGGCCTCGAAGGCGAGCGTCCGGGTGTCGCTCTCGAGCGCCGCCTTCGCCGAGGACATGCCGCCGCCGTAGCCCGGGACCACGCGCTCGCTCGCCATGTAGGTGAGTGACAAGAACGACCCACCGGGGCGCATCAGCGGCCCGAGCCGGGCTACCAGCGAGACCAGGGAGTAGGCGCTCACGCTCACGGCGGTGAGATAGCCTCCGCGGCTGGTCTCGAGCAACGGCTTCTTCACCTCCGGGCCGTTCGCGAGCGAGTGGACGACGATGTCGAGCGGTTTCTCCCCGAAGTCCCGGACCAGCTGCTCCGCGAGCCCGGCGACCGAGAAGTCTCCCACGTCCTTGTAGCGCTTGTTGGCGCGGACGTCCTCCGGTGCGTCCGCCAGCAGGTCGTAGGCGGCGTCCAAGGGATAGATCTTCTCGAAGGCGAGC
>WNGL01006594.1_pt1 | contig 13643 bp, 14 predicted proteins | sample 5400591 | NCBI WGS metagenome assembly WNGL01 (sample SAMN13153377, study PRJNA577476) | soil metagenome | isolation source: 80 cm soil or saprolite under Garry oak tree replicate 1 | place: USA:California | collected 2016-06-15
ATCTCCGATCGCCTGCGCCGCAGGCCATCCGCCCGTGACGAGGGCTGGTCGCGAGAAGCTCGACGGGGCACAGAGAAGCAACCTTGAAGGCGCGGAGGTAAGCCCAGCGCGCAACTCAAGATCGCGAGGGGAGATCGTCGTCCACGCCGTCCGTTACGCTTCTCGCACCTTTGGGGATGCCGGGGTCCGCGTCGTCGGCTCGATCGCGACCCGGCGTCGCCATGAACGCCGCCAGCGCATCGCGATCCCCGGGGGGCATGGTCAAACCGAGTTTGGAGCGCCGCCAGAGCACGTCGTCCGGAAAACGCGCCCATTCCTTTGCCATCAGGTAATGCACCTCTGCGCCCGTCAGCTCCAGTCCGAAGGCCGGACCAAGGTCGGCCCGGCTTTTGGCGTCGCCAAGGATGGCCTCAAGACGCGAGCCGTAGGCGGCGACCAGACGCCGGGCCTGATCCTCGGTCAGAAAGCGCCAGCGCTCGCAGGCACCATCGACCTCTGCCTCGAACCGGGCCCATGCAAAATCGCCTCCCGGCAGGGGCGCCGTCGCAGTCCAGCGCGGCGACATCGGGTAGAAAGGCGTAAGCTCGGAGACTGCCCGTTCCGCGCGCAGCCGCGAGGTTGTGACACCGCCGCCAAAGATGGTCAGCAGCGGCGCCTTGCCGCGCCTGACATCGACCGCCATCGAGCCATCCCGCGCGTCGCGCCTGCTTGCGGGGTCCACGACCATGTTGGCGCCGGAAAGCGTCCTGATCACGTCTGACGGTTCGACCCGCTCGCGAAAATAGCGGTTGGCCGCGTCGCAGAGATACACCACATCGTCTGCGGGCATCGACACGGCAGAGGGATCACCCTTGAAGGTGTGGCCCACGGTGCCGATCAGCGTGAAATCGCGCTGGTACGGACTGGCGAAAATCAGGCGCCGGTCAATGTTCTGGAAAACATAGACGTTGTCGGTATCGAACAGGCGCCGGACGATAATCTGGCCGATCTGGGCCGTCCCGACCTGTGGCGGCGGCATCCGCAATACGGTTTCTGCAACCGAAGCGGTCCAGGCGCCGGTGGCGTTGGCCAGCGCCCTTGCCGTGATGACCTGACGATGGCCGCGATCGATCGTCACCAGCCGCCAGGTGTCGAGCCGCTCGGCGCGGACGCAACGCGCGCCGGTGCGGATCACGGCGCCCCGCTCGGCGGCATCGACGGCATTCAGGACCACCAGCCGCGAATCGTCCACCACGCAGTCGGAATATTCAAACGCGGTGCCGAACGGCCGCTTCAGCGCGTTGCCGACCGGATGGTGCGTGACATCGACCGTGGCTGACGCCGGGAGATCGCCGCGCGGGGCCAGCCGGTCGTAGAGCAGCAACCCCGATCGCAGCAGCCACGACGGACGCTCATCGGAATGCGCGGGGATGACAAAGCGCATCGGACGCACCAGATGCGGCGCGGTCCGCAGCCAGATGTCACGCTCGGCCAGCGCCGCACGGACACGGAAAAACGCTCGGCGCTCCAGCACCGCCAGATCGCCGTGGATCAGCCGCGGCGAGGCCGAGGACGCGGCGGCGCCCAGGTCGCCCTGCTCCAGCAGGATCACCCGCAAGCCGCGTCCCGCGGCGTCGCGCGCCACGCTGACGCCGTTCAAGCCGCCGCCAATGATCGCAAGATCGTAGTCCGCCATGGGTAACGTCTGTGTCCGGAATCCGGGGTGCGCTGCACCTTGCAACGCCCTCTTTAGCGAACTTCGGATTCGAAGGGACAGGCAAATTATGATGCTAGTGTGGTTCGGTTCAGAAGTTCCCTTGCCGGACCGGCAAGCGATAATGCAGCTAACTTCCCCGCCACCACCAGATCCCGATCAGATTCATATTGGGAGGACAACCCATTCATGGTCGCGAGCGACACAGTGAAGCTGGTTCAAGCATCATGTCGCGGTGTCACCATCCTTTCAGGGAAAAGGCTACGGCCGATTGCTGATGGCACACGCCGAGAAGCTGGCTGCATCGTCGAACTTCGAACAAGTCAAACTCTACATCAACAAGCTTTTCGTCGAAAACGTGCAGCTCTACATCCGACTAGGGTACAGCGTGGATCGCGAGGGCGCAGTCGTATCTGGAATTAAAGGGCACGTCATTGCGAGGAGCGTAGCGACGAAGCAATCCATATCTGCTTTGCAGACCACTGGATTGCTTCGCTTCGCTCGCAATGACGGAAACACCGAATATGGCGCCAGCTAGGCTTGCAACATGCTCACTCTGTATTTCTTTACGCGGCGAAATGGATTGCTTCGTCGCTTCGCTCCTCGCAATGACGGTTTGCATGTTTGACAATTGAATCGGAACTATGCGCGGCTTTAACCGGTCTTGCGCGCGGGCTCGATCGCATTGCCGCCGCTACGTCCCACCAGCACGCCGTACTGACCGATCGGCGCGGGCTTGCCGATGAAATAGCCCTGCACCGAGTCACAGCCCTGATCGGCGAGGAAACCGAGTTGCTCCTGGGTTTCCACGCCCTCGGCGACGATCGACATTTCGAGGCCGTGGCCAAGGCCGATCACAGCCCGAACGATTGCCGCCGATTGCGGATTTCGTCCGAGATTCATGACGAAATCGCGATCGATCTTGATTTTGTCGAATGGAAACGCCTGCAGATAGCTCAATGAGGAATAACCGCTGCCGAAGTCATCCATCGAGATCCGCACGCCGAGCGCCTTCAGCCGCCGCAGCAACGCCAAGCCGCGATCGAAATCCTCGATCAGCACGCCTTCGGTGATTTCGAGCTCGAGCCGGCCCGGCGACAGCCCGGTTTCGAGAAGTATCGAGTGCACGAGGCCGACCAGATCGCCATGCATGAACTGCGCCGGCGACAGGTTGACCGCGATCTGCAGCGGCATCGACCACGACGCGGCCTCGCGGCAGGCTTCGCGCAAGATCCATTCACCCATCTCGACGATCAAGCCGCTCTCTTCCGCGAGCGGGATGAAATCAGCTGGTGGAACGAAGCCGCGCACCGGATGCAGCCACCGCGCCAGGGCCTCGAAGCCGATGACTGCGCTGCTGGCGACGGTCTGGCCCGACGTCGCCTGCGGCTGGTAATGCAGCGAAAGCTCGCCGTTCTTGATGGCGAGCGAGAGATCCTGATGCAGCACGCGGCGGTCGCGAATCTGCTGGTCCATCTCGGGTTCGTAGACGCCAATCGAGCCACGCGATTTCGCCTTGGCACGGAACAATGCCGCGCCGGCGTTGGCAAGCAGCGACGCGGCGTCTGTGCCATTGTGCGGGAATACCGAGATGCCGGTGGTCACACCGATGCGAACCGTTTTGTCGTCGATCGGGAACTCCTTCGCCAGCGCTTGCGCGAGCTGTTCGGCCAACGCCTTCCCGGCGGCGGGTTGCTTGCCGTCGATGATCAATCCGAACTCATCGCCGCTGAGCCGGGCCACGACACCGCCGCGCGCCGAGGCCTGGATGCGGCGCGAGACCTCGATCAGCAGCTTGTCGCCGACCGCATGGCCGAACACGTCGTTGATTTCCTTCAGGCCGTCGAGGTCGACGGACAGCACCGCGAACTCCTCATTGGTGCCTTCGCAGGCCTCGATCATCTGCGCCAGCGCCTGCAGGAACGCCGCGCGGTTCGGCAGATCCGTCAGGCCGTCATGATACGCCATATGCGCCATGCGCGACTCGGTCTGGCGTCGATCGGTGACGTCCTCGTGGGTCTTGATCAGGTATTGGGGCTGGCCGGCGTCGTCGAGCACTGTCATGCGGCGCGTCAGGAACAGCCGCAACCCGTCCTTGGTGCTGATCGGGTGTTCTTCCGTGAGCAGCCCGCGCTTCCTGATCGCCGCCTCGTCGCGCGCAATGATCAGCTTTGCTTCTCTCGGATTGAAAATGTCGGCAGCCGTCAATCCGGTGGCATCCTCGCGCCGACGGTTGAGGATGGTTTCGGCGCTGCGATTGGCGAGAAGGTATCGTCCGTCGCTGACGCGTTCGACGATCAGCGAGACCGGGATGTTATCGACGATCAGTTCGAGAAACTTCTTGGTATCCTCGAGTTCCTGGGAAAGCGACATGCGGTCGGTGACGTCATCGAACAGCGCGATCAGGAATTCCGGCCGCCTCTTGTCGTCGCGCACGATCACGCGGGTGCTGGCTATGACGCGCTTCTTCGAACCGCGCTCGACCACGATTTCATTTCGGAACTGGCCATCGGATGAATTGAGCGCCGACCGGTCCGCCTCAACTATCCGTGCCGCTGTCTCGGTCTGAAAAATTTCATCGGCACGCTTGCCGAGAATGTGGTCGCGGGAAAAGCGCGAGAACCGCTCGAACGCGCGGTTGGCAAATATATAGCGGCCGTCCTCGATGCTCTTGGCGGCCACGCAGACCGGCACATTGTCGAGCATCGATTCCAGGAACTGCTTGGTTGACGCAAGTTGTCGCGAAAGCTTGCGCTGCTCGCTGCAATCCTCATGCGTCGCCACCGAGCCGCCGTTTGGCAGCGCAAAGTGCTTGACCAGAACCGATCGTCCGCCGGGCAGCTCGGTAACGAGGCCTTCCGGGGTGCTGGCATGGTCATAGAAATTCTCGACGCTGACGTCGAGGACGCTGCGCGAGCGTCGCAACTCCAGCAGTTCCGGTCCGGTCATATTTCTGGAAAGATCCGAACGCGCCAGGCCGTAGATCTCGAGATAGCGATCGTTGCAGAACACGATCCGGCGCCGCGGGTCCGTCATCACCACGCCGTGACTGAGGTTGTTCAAGGCGGAGCTGATGAATGCATTTCTGCGCAACTGCGAGCGCTTGACCCTGCGCAACGCCGAGAGCACCGACAGCGCGACAGCCGCGAGAAAAGACGAGACAACGATGCCGCCAATCAGCATCTCCCAGATCAGGCTGGGGTCGGCTGAACCGACATAGCTGGTCGGCGAAAAGCTTTCGGAGACGGCCCAGGCGGATGCGGACGGCGCAACGGCTGCGGTCAGGCACACGACGGCCTGCGCAGGAATCAAGATCTTGCCGCCTGCCTGCCCGTCCTTGTCAGCCATCAGTCACCCGCCGAATTCTGCGGCGGAGTGTCTGGCTTCACGGGTTTGGATCAGGTAAACGCGTACCCGTGCAAGTCAAAAATGTGACTCAAATACCGGCAATTGCCCCGACATGATTAATGCTTCCCTAACAGGCCCCGGCCCGGAAAAACGCCCGCAAACGGATCCAACCGATCCTGCAAAAAAGACCATCCCAAACAGAGCGATAGTGTGGGAATAGGATTGAGCCCGAACGCGCCAAGGCCTTGAGGGGCGCGTCGGGTCGGATAGAACACGAGCCCGGATCCGAACTGCGAATGGACAAAGTTGAGTGCGTCGTCATCGGTGCGGGGGTGATCGGTCTTGCCGTCGCCCGGCGGCTGGCACAGGCCGGCCGCGAGGTGATCATTCTGGAGGCGGCCGAAGGTATCGGCACCGTTACCTCCTCCCGCAACAGCGAGGTGATCCACGCCGGCATCTATTATCCGGCCGGCAGCCTGATGGCGCGGATGTGCGTCGGCGGCAAGCGCGCGCTCTATGAATACTGTGCGGATCACGGCATTCCGCATCGCAATTGCGGCAAGCTGATCGTCGCAACAACGCCGAAGGAAACCCTGAGGCTGCAATCGATCAGGGCTCACGCCGAAGCCAATGGCGTGCTCGATCTGCAAACGCTCTCCGGCGACGCCGCGCGCGCACTGGAGCCGGCGCTGAACTGCGACGCCGCCCTGCTCTCGCCTTCCACCGGCATTGTCGACAGCCACGCCTTCATGCTGGCGCTGCGCGGCGACGCCGAAGCTGCCGGCGCGGCATGTGCCTTTCACACGCCGCTGCTGCACGCCAGGGCCGCGGCGGATCGAATCGAACTCGACGCCGGCGGCAGCGCGCCGATCAGCCTTGCATGCAGGCTTCTCATCAATGCCGCCGGTCTGGCCGCACCCGCGGTCGCGCGCAGCGTCGACGGCATGCCGATCGACCTGATACCGCCGGCCTATCTTGCGAAGGGTAACTATTTCAGCTGCAGCGCGCGGGCGCCGTTTACACACCTGATCTATCCGGTGCCCGAACCGGGCGGGCTCGGGGTGCATCTCACCCTGGACATGGCGGGACAGGCCCGGTTCGGTCCCGACGTGGAATGGGTCGACGCCATCGATTACGCCGTCGATCCGGCGCGGGCGGAAAGATTTTATCCGGCCATCCGGCGATACTGGCCGACGCTTCCGGACGGCGCGCTGATGCCGAGCTATTCGGGAATGCGACCGAAGATCGTGCCGCCCGCGGTCGCGGTGCAGGATTTCCTGATCCAGGGGCCACTGGATCACGGGGTCGCCGGACTGATCAATTTGTTCGGGATAGAGTCGCCGGGCCTGACGTCATCGCTGGCGATCGCGAATTATGTCGGCGAGCTTGCAGGGGTGTGAGCGTTTGCTGCGCGACTTACCGTCGCGCCCCCATGAGTACACACCAAAAAATGAGCGCAATTGCGCTCATCTTTGGATGACGGTGGTGTTTTAGAGAAATTCGTGACGCTCGTTAGTGCAGCGTTTCGCTCGCGGTATGTCTCAACCGTTCGATCTCGTCCTTGACCATCAGTTTCCGGCGTTTTAGTTCGACAATTTGCAGATCGTCCGTTGAAAGGTGCACGAGAGCTTCGTGCAATTCGTTTTCGAGAACCTTGTGTTTCCGTTCCAGTTCAACGAGATGAGCCTGAATTGCCATACGAAACCTCCTCGGTGGGATTAAGATTCGATGCGGACGGGCGACTGTACACGAGCCGGCGAATCTGTCGATGGGTATCAAAAATTGCGGTGTCATATTGGGTGTCATATGTAACGAACCGTGACCATGGAACCCGCATGGTGCGGATGCGAAGGCCACCCCCTCTGCTGCACCGCCCGGGCGAAGTCCGGATTTGAGGGCGCGCCGGAAATTCATGATTCCAGTGCGCTTTTGGTTCAAACTTTACGTAATCGACCGGCCGGCGAAACAAAGAGAACTTCTGAGTAACCACCACACTTGCTTGCAGACCGGGCTGACAGGGACGATATTCCTTCCACAGGCTTCCACAGCGTTTCGCAACCTCATCGCGTTTTTCGACCGACGTACACCATGACCAACGAAGATGAGCGCGAACTCGAATCCGAGCTCGCACGGCTGCAGCAGGAACACCGCGATCTCGACGCGGCGATCGATGCGCTGCATCAATCGCCCGCGCCGGATTTGCTGCGGCTGCAGCGGCTGAAGAAGCGCAAGCTGCAGTTGCGCGACCGCATCGCCTTCATCGAAGACCAGATCACGCCGGACATCATTGCGTAGATTGGAGCATGATCCGGAAAAGCATGCCCTCGGACTTGATCCGAGGGTGGGTACCGGTTTTCCCTCGCGACAAACGCGAAGCGTTTGCGCGGAGATCATGCTCAAACAAAAAGATAGAGCGGTATGACTATTCGAAGAAAAGTCATCCCGCTCTAGCCATTCCTCCGATCTGCCATTGCACGCCGGGAGTTTCAAAAATTTCGGTTCGCTGATGTCGTTCGCGCGATCCATCTCGAGGCGGCCGATCGGCTGGCCGTCACAGAGGCGAGGCAAAGCCAGATAGCCCTGGTCAACGCGGTGCGAAAAAAGCATTCCGCCTCGTTCTCCGCTTGACTCTTTGAGAACAAAATAGGAACATCGTTCTCGCCTCCAGCCATCGGGAACTCCGCCATGTCCGAATCTTCTTCATCACTGTCTGATGCCAATCGTTACGAGCAGGCCTGCGACCAGGCCATCGCGATGTGCGACGGAAACATGCGCAGCACCATCAAGGCGCTGATCATGGCGAACGAGTATCTGGAAAGTGAGTTGCAGGAATTGCAGGCGGCGGTCGAGAGCGGCTGCGCCGCGGCAGGATTGCCGCACACACGAATCGACGCCGCCTGATCGCGGAATCAAACCTGGAGCGGCACCATGGCCGATGTCACCTATTACGTCGCGCTGCCCTTCCTGCAGGACGACACCGGCGCGCCGGTCGCGGGTGCCGCGGAAGAGTGCCACAGTCCGTCGGTTGCGTTGCGGCGCGCGGAAGTGCTGGCCAAGGCCGCCGGCAGCGTCGGCGCGGTCGCCTTCAGCCGCACCGGCGATCCGATAATCGGCGAATTCAGCGACGCGAAATTACTGAAAAAATTCGGCGACGTGCCCGACGATCTGAGCGGGCTCTGAGAATTCGCTCCTCATCACCGTTGATGCCGCCGCGGCGTCTTGCTGGCTCGCGGCGTCATCGTAATTCCCGGAAGAAGGCGCGCACTTCGCCCGCAAGCAACTCCGGCTGTTCGAGTGCCGCGAAATGCCCGCCCTTGGGCATGATGCTCCAGCGGCGAATGTCGGTGAACACGCGCGCTGCGGCGGTGCGCGGCGGTTTGAGGATTTCACGCGGGAACTGCGCGTAGCCGGTAGGCACCTTGATGGTGTCGCCGGCGGGCAGAATCGCCGAACCGTGCAGGCGGGCATAATAGGGCCAGAACGAAGAGCCGATCGCCCCGGTAAACCAGTAAAGCGAGATGTCGGCGAGCATGCGATCCCGGCTGATTGCGCGCTCGACGTCGCCATCGCAATCGGACCAGGCGCGGAATTTTTCCACGATCCACGCCGCCAGGCCGGCGGGTGAATCCGTAAGGCCGAAGGCAAGCGTCTGTGGGCGGGTGCCCTGGATCCATTGATAACCGGTCTCTTCGCGGGTCCAGTGCGCAAGCTCGCTCAGATACTGCCGCTCCTCCTCGCTCGGATTGGGAAAGGAGGAAGGATCGCGGCCCGCGGCCATCATCAGATTGATGTGGATGCCGATCATGCGATCCGCATGCGCATAGCCGAGCCGACTTGAGACCGCGGCTCCCCAGTCGCCGCCTTGCGCGCCGAAGCGGTCATAGCCGAGCACGTCATGCATGAGGGCCGCGACACAATCGGCTATTTCGGGAATGCCGAACCGCCGTTGGCCGGGGCGGAACGACAGGCCATACCCCGGCAAGGACGGCGCCACGACGGTGAAGGCGTCGCGTGCGTCGCCGCCGAAGCGTGCCGGATCGGTGAGACGCGGGATGAACTCGAGAAACTCGAACACCGAGCCGGGCCAGCCGTGCAGCAAAAGCAACGGCATGGGGTCGGGGCCGACGCCGGGCACATGCAGGTAGTGCAGATCGACGCCGTCGAGCGGGACACGGAATTGCGGAAAAGCGTTCAGCGCGGCTTCCGCGGCCCTCCAGTCAAAATGGTCGCGCCAGTATTCGGTGAGTTCGCGGAGATAAGCGACGTCGGTGCCATAGGCCCATGGATCGCCGGGCGCCTGGTCGGGGAAGCGCGCGCGGGCGAGACGGTCGCGGAGGTCGGCGATGTCGGCATCCGGGACACGCAGGGTGAATGGGGTGGGTTTGACGGTCATGATCCTGCTCGGCCGGTTGGACAGACCGCTCAGTTTCTAGAAACGCTCAACCGCCGTCCAGCGGCGGTATCAGCCGGCCAGGTGGCTGCATCTGCATATCACGCTTCATGCCGCCGTTGCGCCTTGCGCACATACATCGCGCTGTCGGCTTCTTCCAGCGCCCTCCCCGCTTCCGCATGAAGGCCGAGAATCGCAACCCCGGTGGATGCGCCCGCCGTGACGGGGCGGCCGCGAAACACGAATGAGAGCCGATCGACGGCTTGTTCCAGCGCCGCCGCCTTGGCCTTGGCATCGGTCTCGCTGAGGTTCCACAGCAGCAGCGCGAACTCGTCGCCGCCAAGCCGCCCGATCACGTCCGATGAGCGCACATGGCGCTGCAGCACCGCCACAACGGCCTTCAGCACCTGATCGCCGGCGGCGTGTCCGAAGGCGTCGTTGATCGGCTTTAGCCGATCAACGTCGAGCACGATCAGGGCCGCCGTCGCATGATAGCGCTTGATGTAGGCGACCGCGCGATTGAGCTCGCGCTCAAAGCCGCGCCGGTTCGGAATATCCAGCAGGAAATCGGTATCCGCCGAGGCCTCCAGTTCCTCGATCCGCACCCGCGCCTGCGCCAATTGGACCTTGAGCCGTCGAATCGCCAGTTTGGCGTCATTGGACGTGACCGACAGCCGGGGCGCCGACCCAGGTGCTATTTTCACCCGCCGTGCGCCCTGCGGGGCCTCCTTGGGTTCCACCACACCGCTTTTTCGGCGTTTTGGGGCACCTGGAGCGGTCCCCCTGGTTTTCTTCTTCATGGACGTCCCTGAGAGGCTTGCCGGGATTCACCAAGACAGGATAGTCCATTCCCAATCTCTTGCCACGCCTTGCCGAAGCTTGGGCCGATCTTATAATCCGGCCTATGTTTTTGGATTCTCGAAAAGAATTGACCGTATGACCGCGCCCGTAGCCATCATCATGGGAAGCCAGTCCGACTGGGGGACCATGCGCCATACCGCCGAAACGCTGACCGCGCTCGGCGTCGCATGCGAAAAGCACATCGTCTCCGCACATCGCACCCCGGACCGGCTGTTCGCTTTCGCCAAAGGCGCCAAGGCGGCCGGCATCAAGATCATTATCGCCGGCGCCGGCGGTGCGGCACATCTGCCGGGCATGACCGCGTCGCTTACCGAACTACCGGTATTTGGTGTTCCCATCGAATCCAAGGCGTTGTCCGGGGTCGATTCGCTCTATTCCATCGTCCAGATGCCGGCCGGGGTTCCGGTTGGGACGCTGGCCATCGGCAAGTCCGGCGCCATCAACGCCGCGCTGCTCGCCGCCAGTGTGCTGGCGCTGAACGATCCGGCGCTGTCCAGCAAACTCGTCGCCTGGCGCAAACAGCAGACCGAGGCGGTTGCCGAGCGCCCGGAGGGTTCTGCGTGACAGTCTCAAATCCGGTGAAGCTGAAGCCCGGCGACACCATCGGAATTCTCGGCGGCGGACAGTTGGGCCGGATGCTGGCAATGGCGGCGGCGCGGTTGGGCCTGCGATGCCAGGTGTTTTCGCCGGATCCGGATTCGCCGGCGTTCGATGTCGTGCTGAATGCGACCTGCGCGGAATATGCCGACGTCGAGGCGCTCGAGCTGTTCGCCAACGACGTCGATATCATCACTTACGAATTCGAAAACGTGCCGGCAGCCTCGGCGATGATCCTGGCCGCGCGGCGTCCGGTGCTGCCCGAGCGGAAAATCCTGGAAACCACGCAGGATCGCCTTGTCGAAAAGGATTTCGTGAAACGGCTGGGCATCGGCACCGCCGATTACGCCGATGTGTCGTCGGCGGCGGCGCTGCGCGCAGCGATCGCGACAATCGGCCTGCCCGCCGTGCTCAAGACCCGCCGCTTCGGCTATGACGGCAAGGGCCAGGCGATCATCCGCGAGGGCGACGATCCGGACCAGATCTGGGACGACCTCGCCACCAAATCAGCGATCCTCGAAGCCTTTGTGCCATTCGAGCGCGAGATTTCGGTGGTCGCCGCGCGCTCGGCCGACGGCCATGTCGAATGCTTCGATGTCACCGAAAACGAGCACGTCGACCACATCCTGAAAATCTCGCGCGCGCCGGCGGCGATCCCGGAGGCGCTGGCGGCGCAGGCGCGTTCCATCGCGGAGACGATCGCCAACGCACTCGATTATGTCGGCGTGCTCGCGGTCGAGATGTTCGTGGTGCAGGCGGATGGTGGCCGCACGGTCCTGGTCAACGAGATCGCGCCGCGGGTGCACAATTCCGGGCACTGGACGCTCGACGGCGCGTCGATCTCGCAGTTCGAGCAGCACATCCGCGCCATTGCCGGCTGGCCGCTCGGCAAGCCGGTCCGTCATGGCCCGGTCGTCATGACCAATCTGATCGGGGACGATATCCATGGCTACGAGCAATGGCTGACGGTCCCGGGCGCGACCGTGCACCTCTACGGCAAGGGTTCGCCGCGGCCGGGCCGGAAGATGGGACATGTGACGCAGGTCGGAGCGGCGCCACCAAAAACCGCGTGACCGGGTACGAAAAGGGCAATTTGGCCGCGCCCGCAGGTGGACATTGCCGCCTTTGTCTGATACATCCGCGCGCTTGAGGTTAAGGGCTCGGCCTTTTCGTCGGCCCTTTGCTTTATCAGAATTCCAATCCGATCAATGGAAAGAGGATGCCGCGTGCAGGTTCTCGTTCGCGATAACAATGTCGATCAAGCCCTCAAGGCGCTGAAGAAGAAGATGCAGCGCGAGGGTATTTTCCGCGAGATGAAGCTCCGCGGTCATTATGAAAAGCCATCCGAGAAAAAGGCCCGCGAAAAAGCGGAAGCCGTGCGCCGCGCGCGCAAGCTCGCCCGCAAGAAGCTGCAGCGCGAAGGCCTGCTGCCGATGAAGCCGAAGCCGGTGTTCGGCGCCGGTCCAGGCGCCGATCGCGGTGGTGCTGGCGGTCGTGGCGGTCCCGGCGCCGGGCCGCGCGGCCCGCGCTGATCTCTTCTTTTCTTTCAGCAAATATGTTGCCGATGACGCGGGCCTTTGTGCCCGCGTTGTTGTTTTGGCCGATGCATTTTACGACGCAGCGGGCTACCAATATGGCTGGCGCGTGAGTCTGTTGCATCGATGGCTATTCTGGGTTCCCCCGCATCTTCCGGAGCTTCGCGCCTCAGTGCGCGCGCGGTCGCGCCGTTGGCTGTAGCGATCGCGATCGCGCTCTGCGGCTGCTCGATCAATCTGGGATCGCTGTCGCCGGAACCTGAAGCCCCGCCCAAGCCCGCTCCAACCGAAACGAATGTGGGCGATGCGCGGGCCGCCACGACGCGCGGCCAGGCGCTGGCGCGATCCGGAAGGACCGAAGAAGCACTCGCCGAGTTCGACAAGGCGATCACGCTCGATCCGCATCATGCGGAGGCGCTATACAGTCGCGGCCTGCTCTATCAGGGCGAAAGACGGCATCAACTCGCGATCGACGATTTTACCTCTGCGAATGGCCTGACACCGCAGCGGGCCGAACCGTTGCTGGGCCGCGCGATCAGTTACCTCGCGCTCGACAAGACCAAGGAAGCCGCCGCCGATCTCGACGAGGCCGCGCAGGCTGACCCGAACAACGCGCAGATCTGGACCACCCGGGGGCTCGCCTATGAACGCCTCGGCGACAAGACCAAGGCCGCCGGCTCCTATGGCCGCGCCATCGGCATCCGCCCCAAGGACGAAGCCGCCCAAAGCGGGTTTGCGCGCGTCGGCGGCAAGGCCGGGCAGAACTACCAGACGTTCTAAGTTATTTCGGCAAGACGGCGTGAAACACCGATTTCGCCGCCGACAGCATGTCTTCGGCAACATTCCTGTGTTCCCGCGCCGCCGGTTCGGTCGCCTCGGCACGCAGATCGAGCGGCGGCGAGACCGGAATATCGGCTGGCGGCGTCGGGCGGCGGGCGTCGCCGACTCGCGCTGCATCGGCGGAAGGCGGTTTTCCCTGCGACGATGCTGCCGCCGAATCGACCGCGTCTCCGGGAGGCGTGGAGACCATGATCGGCGGCGGAAGCGGCCGGACCGATGGCGCGGGCACGATACGAGACGCTTCGGCCGGCGGCGCCGACGCGACGCGAGGCGCATCGGGGGTGCGGGGTGTATCTGCAGCGCGAGCGGCTTCCTGCGTACGCGGCGAACTGTCGGTGATGCCGCGCAAGCGCTCGATCGCGGCACGGGCGAGATCGTT
>WNGL01006596.1_pt1 | contig 13641 bp, 12 predicted proteins | sample 5400591 | NCBI WGS metagenome assembly WNGL01 (sample SAMN13153377, study PRJNA577476) | soil metagenome | isolation source: 80 cm soil or saprolite under Garry oak tree replicate 1 | place: USA:California | collected 2016-06-15
TCCTGCCCGACATAGCGCATGTCGGCGGCGCGCGCGGCGGCAACGCCCTCGGCCCGGACGCCGCTCGCGGCGAGCGCCTTCTTTCCGTCGGCGACCAGCGCTTCGTAGACTCTCTCGATCGAGTCGAACGATGCGTCCACGAGCCGCGTGAACCAGGTGCGCACGAAGTCGTAGCGCAGATCCGAGAACAGCATGCCGAAGGCGCAGAAATGCCCTGGAGCGCGCGGCACGATGACCCGCTTCATGCCGATCTCCCGCGCGATGGCCGAGGCGTGCAGAGGGCCCGCGCCCCCGTAGGCGATAAGGGTGAACGCGGCGGCGTCGAGGCCCCGCTCGGTCGATACCGCCTTCACCGCGTAGGACATGGCCGTGGCCGCGATGCGCAGGATGCCCTCGGCGGCGCGGATGACGTCCAGGCCGAGCGGCCCGGCGACGTGCTCGCGGAGGGCGCGGTCCGCGGCGCGAAGGTCGAGCTGCATTTCGCCGCTTAAGAAACGGTCCGCGCCGAGCCGGCCGAGAACGAGGTTGGCGTCGGTTACCGTGGCGCGAGTGCCGCCCAGCGCGTAGCAGGCAGGACCGGGGTCCGCGCCCGCGCTTTGGGGACCGACCCTGAGTGCGCCGCTAGCGTCCACTGCGGCGATGCTGCCGCCTCCCGTGCCGACCTCGAAGATGTCCATCATCGGGATCTGCACCGGAAGCGCCTGCGCGTAGCCGCCGACGAGCGCGGCCCCGGTGGTGAGCGCCTCGCCCCGGCGGATGACTCCGGCCTTCGCCGTGGTGCCTCCCATGTCGAAGGCGACGGCGTCGGCGAGACCGAGCGTCCTGCAAAGCGCCTGCGCGCCGACGACGCCTGCGGCCGGGCCCGATTCGAGCATGCGCACGCACTCGCTCCTCGCCTGGCGCGATTCGTAGAGTCCGCCTGTCGATTGCACCAGCAGGAACGATCCCGCGAACCGGGATTGCTTCAGGCGCTCGTCGATCCCGCGCACGTATTCGCTGACGACCGGACCGATGTAGGCGTTCGCGGCCACGGTCGAGCAGCGCTCGAACTCGCGGTATTCGCGGGACAGCTCGTGCGAGGCGGTGACGAAGGCCCGGGGCAGGCGCTCGCGAACGATCTCCGTCGCGCGCGCCTCGTGAGCGGGGTTGACGTAGGAGTGAAGGAACATGATCGCCACCGCGTCGACCCCCGCCGCTTCGAGCCGGTCGCAGGCGGCGTGCACGCTCGCCTCGTCGAGCGCCACGTGTATCCCGCCTTCGGCGGTGATGCGCTCGCGGACTTCGAAGCGGAGCGCGCGCTCGACGAGCGGCACGTGTTTCCTGAAGTAGAGGTTGTACGCGTCGGGCCGGTTGATGCGGCCGATCTCGTAGACGTCGCGGAAACCCTCCGTGGTGAGAAGCGCGGTCTTGGCCCCGGTGCGCTCGAGCAGGGTGTTGATCGCGATGGTCGAGCCGTGCAGAAAGGCTTCCGCGCCGGCGAAGCGCGCGCCGGCTCTTTCCATGCCGTGGGAGATGCCGTCGACCAGCCGCGCGGGCGTCGACAGCGCCTTGCCCAAGAGCAGCCGCCCGGTTTTTTCGTCGAAGGCAACGATGTCGGTAAACGTTCCGCCGATGTCGGCGGCGAGGCGGGTGCGCAGAGCAGCGTGCTGCGAGGATCGGCGGCCGGACGGCCGGAGCTTCTTCATCGTGCGCGGATGATACCAACGCCGCGGATATCTGAGACAATTGGGCGCCGTCGTGATTGCGTAGAGACCCCTATGACGCCGGGCGGGAGGCGGATATGAAAGGAAAATTCAAGGGTGCAAGGCTGTTTTGGGTCGTTACGGTCGTTTTTGTGGGCACCTTCGGCTGCGCTCACAATGAGTCGAAGCCTTGGAAAATGCCGGCGAAAAAGAACCCGGAATCCGCAATGATCTTCGGCCGTATCGAAACCGCCGACAGCAGCAAGCACCTGCTGCTGCGAAACGTCAACATTCTGAAAAAAGGCCGCGTTTACGCAGGAATGGGCAGAGGAGCCATCGGCGAACGCACGACTATTCTTTCCGACAACTACTTCGTCGCGCCGAATGTCGAGCCCGGGGTCTACTTTATTTCCGGGTTCGATGCCGGGAATGTCTATCATGTTTTTCCGCCTGCGACGATCCAGGAATTCAACGTCGCCGCCGGACAGCTCAAGTTCGTGGGCAGCTTTCTCTACGAAGAGAAAGGCGGCGGTGTGTTCAGCCCGGGCTCATTTAGTCTGAAACCCACCAACAAGCCGTCCGAGCTGGAGATGCTGGGACGGCTGAACTCAGTAAGCGACGGGACGGGCTGGGAGTCCACGATCCGAAGCAGGATCAGAAAGCTCGGCGGCAATCCCGACAAGCCCGCGCAAAAGACGGGCAACTGAGTCGGCAACTGTTTTGCGAACGTAGGAGCTTCCTGTCGCCGAGGAGAGTATGGATCTCAAGGACATCAGGCTCTACGTGGACGATCGGCCCGCGGAGGGCGTGTTTCGCGTGCGTCGCGACGTGTATTCCGATCCGGAGCTTTTCGAGCTGGAGCAGAAATTCATCTTCGAGCGCACCTGGAATTTCCTCGGGCTCGAATCCCAGCTGCCGAAGGCCAACGACTTCATTACCTCCTGGATCGGCCGCACGCCCGTTCTGGTGACGCGCGACGCTCGCGGCGCGCTCGGGGCCTTCGTCAACGTGTGCCGCCACAAGGGGTCGATTCTGTGCGCGGCCGAGGAAGGAAACGCCAGATACCACGTGTGCCCTTACCACGGCTGGGCCTACGACGCCTCCGGGAGGAACGTCGACATCAAGGACCGCAAGACCGGGAGCTATCCGCCCTCGTTCGACGCCGAGGACCACAACCTCGTGCCGCTCGCACGCGTGGCGAGCTACAGGGGCTTCGTGTTCGGGAGCCTGTCCGCCGAGGTCCCGCCGCTCGAGGAGTTTCTCGGCGACCTGCGCTTCTTCATCGACGTCGTCGCCGACCAGGGGCCGAAAGGCTTGGAGTTCATCCCGGGGCGCTCGGTGTATACCTACCGCGGCAACTGGAAGCTGCAGCTCGACAACGGCCTCGATCCCTATCACCTGACGACGACGCACCTCTCCTACATGGACCTGCAGGCGCGGCGCCGCGAGGGAGCGGGCCATCTGGAGGCGCGCCAGTACGACTGGGCGAAGCGCAACTCCGCCGACGGCGGAACCTTTGCGCTCGCCCACGGGCACGCCGCGACCTGGCTCGAGCAACCCGAGCCGGAGAAACGACCCATCTACCCGACGCTCGGCGAGATCCGCGCACGCGTGGGAGCGCTGCGCGCCGAATGGATGCTCAAGGCGCGCAACGTGCACGTCTTTCCGAACATGCAGATCGCGGATGCGATCACGCTGATGCTGCGCACCTTCAGGCCTCTCGCGGCCGATCGCACCGAAATGAAAAGCTGGTGCCTCGCGCCGGTCGGCGAGTCGCCCGAGCTGCGCGCCTGGCGGCTGCGCCAGTTCGAGGATTTCTTCAACCCGGGGGGCCTCGCGACGCCGGACGACACCGTGACCTACGAAGGCTGCCAGAGCGGCTTCGGCGCACAGCCGGTCTCGTTCCTGCAGGGTTACGCGCGCGGCATGGCGGCGATGAAGGCCGGTGCGGACGAGGCAGCTCGCGCGATCGGAATCCGGCCCGAGGCGAGCGTGCGAGGCCGCTTCGAGATGTTCAGCGAAGTCGGCTTCCACGCGCCTTATCGCGAGTGGGCGCGCCTGATCCAGGCGGGCGCCGCGGGCACGAAGGCGTATCCGTGAACGCCCGCGCTCAAGGCCAGTCGCTCGCCGCGGGTATCGAACTGGTGCACCGCGAAGCGCGGCTGCTCGACGAGCAGCGCTGGGACGACTGGCTCGCGCTCTACACCGAGGACTGCGAATACTGGATGCCGGCGTGGAAGGCGGACGGCACGCCGACGACCAACCCTCAGGCCGAGCTCTCGCACATCTACTACGCCAGCCGCGCGGGGCTGGAAGACCGCGTGGTGCGCATCCGCTCCGGAAAATCCGCGGCCTCGACGCCGATGCCGCGTACCGCCCATATCCTCGGGAGCGTCCTCGCCAGAGAGTCGCCTGCGGACCGGCTGCGGCTCGAGTCGACCTGGGTGAGCCACGTATATTTCCCGCGCTCGCGCGAGAGCCACGCGTTCTTCGGGCGCACCGAGCATGAGCTCGTGCTGCGCGGGGGCGACTGGCGCATCGCGAAAAAGAAGATCCTGCTGCAGAACGACTACATCCCCACGATGCTGGACGTCTACTGCGTCTAGTGAAAACCGGGGACAGACCACGTTTTCGATTTTCGAAGAGAGATCGCGCAAAACGTGGTCTGTCCCCGGTTTTCGAAGCGACGCGGCTGCTGGGCAAATGGACCAAGCTCGCGCAAGGTCACGTGATGTTCGGCTCGGGCTGCTCGTGCGGTGTGAGCTTCGGCAATCTGCGTCCTGCCGACTTCGAGCCGCAGATCCTCGAGTACGTTAAGGCGAAGCACGGCGTCAGCGGATTCGCCGGCGTCGCCGATTTACTGCGCTCGATCGTCAAGCGGAATGAAGAGAAGCACGGCGGGCAGCTTGCGCTGCTCGCCGACCTCGAACGCAGCATCGATTCCTTCGACGAGCTGCATCGAGGGCGTTAGCCTACGGGAAAGCGCGGAACGTGTGAACTCAGCGGTGGGCGGCTTGCTGTCGCTTCGGACCAAAGTTCCGGGTCGCACGAGCGAGGTACGCCGGCAAGGGATCGACTACCGTTCGACACGCAATCCGGCTGCGCGCCACTCGGGCAGCCCGGCTTCGAGTCTGCGGGCTTTGATGCCTTTCTTGCGAAGAAGCGAAACCGCGTCGTACGACATCAAGCAGTACGGGCCGCGGCAGTACGCGATGACCTCCTTGCGCTTGGGCAGTTCCCGCAGTCGCTTTTCGAGTTCGTGAATCGGGATATTTACTGCGCCGGGCAAGTGGCCGGCGGAAAACTCCTCAGCCGGGCGCACGTCTAGAACGACCACGAGGCCCTTTTTCGCCCGCTCCAGCACTTCCCGCGCCGGCACCGCCTCCATTTCATCGCGATGCGCGAGCCAGCTGCGCAGGAGCCCCTCGACCTCGGCGACGCGGTGCTCCGAAACCTCGCGCAGCGCCGACAGCAGAGCCGCGACGTCATCTCCTGCAATCGAGTAGAAGACACGCAAGCCCTCCTTGCGCGCCGAGACGAGGCCTGCCTGGCGCAAGGCCTGCAGGTGCTTGGACGTGTTGGCGACGGAAAGGCCGGTCATGGCCGCCAGAGTATCCACACTGCGCTCGCCCTGAGCTACGAACTCGAGGATCTGGAGCCGCCCGGCGCTGCCAAGGGCCAGGGCGACCCGGCCGATCGCGCCATAAAGCCTTGCCTTGTGCTCCGCGTCAGTTGACTTGGTCATATCTTATATTCTACTATTCAACTTATTAGTTGAATAGTACCAGAGGCCGAATGAACCCTGTCGATTTGGAGCTGGCGTTGCGAGGCGGCGTGTTCGTCGCTGTTTTCGCGGCGCTCGCGCTCTGGGAGCACATGGCGCCTGCCCGGGCGCTGAGGTTATCACGCTTCCAGCGCTGGCGGGCGAACCTCGGCCTCGCCATTGTCAGCACCCTAGTGGTGCGCTTCATCGTGCCCGGATCAGCCATTGCGATGGCGGTCGTCGCCTCGAAAGAAGGCTGGGGGCTCTTCAACCGCCTCGAGGCGCCGGCTTGGAGCGCGATCCTTTCCGCAGTCGTGCTTCTCGATCTGATTGTCTATTTCCAGCACGTTCTGTTTCACTCGGTGCCCGTTCTCCTCCGCCTGCACTCGGTTCACCATGCCGACCCGGATTTCGACCTCACCACAGGCATTCGTTTCCATCCAATCGAGATCCTCATTTCAGCGCTTATCAAGCTCGCCGCAGTCGCGGCACTCGGTGCACCCGTTGTCGCAGTGCTCGCCTTCGAGCTGCTGCTCAACGCAACCGCGATGTTCAACCACGCCAACGTCTCGTTGCCGGTGTGGCTCGAGCCTTGGGTGCGCCGTGTGTTGGTTACGCCCGATATGCACCGCATCCATCATTCCGTGGTCGAAGCCGAGAGAAACAGCAACTACGGTTTCTGTCTCTCGATCTGGGATCGGCTACTCGGTACCTATACCCGGGCCCCGCGGGGCGCGCTCGACATTGGGCTGTCGGCGTGGCGCGATCACCGAGTGGTCGCGACTTTACCCGGCACGCTTGGCATGCCCTTCCGCCACGAGGGCGGCGCCCGGTGAGCCGATCTTAAAACTAACTTTTCAGTGTATAGTTCAGACGTCGTCGCGAATTGCTGAATAACAGGCGAAGGAACCAAGTTCTATTCCTGTGTGTTTCAAGTAGCAACGAAAAGGAGGCGACAACATGGCACAAGACAATGCATCTGTTCGTACCGGTTCCACCATGATGTTGATTGCTGGTCTGGCTTTCGTTGGGTATGCCGTAGTCTTTTTTATCCGCAGTTTTATCGGTACTGGTTTTGAGCTGGGCGTAGAGACCTTGAATGGCGTAACCAAGGAACAGCTCAACGCTCTTAACCCTGCGGTGGTCTACTACATCAATCATTTGCACATCGCGACCGCTGGTTTCATTGCCGCCACCGGCATCGCCGTTGCAGCCCTCTCTTGGTGGGGAGTCCGCAAAGGAGAATGGTGGGCGTGGTGGGCAGCCATGGTCTCCCCGGTGGTGGGTTTGGCGGTTGCTCTGCCGATGCATTACTTTGGTCACTTTAACTTTAACTGGGTGAGCCATCTGGGACCGATTTATCTGGCAACGCTCCTGTTTGTAATCGGGGCTCTACAGGTCCTTCGAGGCTTACTGCAAAAGGGCGTCTCGTAATTTTCCAGTAAGCAACCGGGTCATTACGACGGCCCCAGCGCCCGCTCTGGGTCGACGAGCGGCCCTTCACCGAAGGGGGACCTGACCCTTGGGGTCATTCGGGTATGTCCGAGCGCGCGAGGCGCAGCGATTCGATCATTGCCCGGAAGTCCTCGGGGGCTTCGCGCTCGAACGACATGCGCTCGCCCGTGCGGGGATGCACGAATCCGAGAACGCGCGCGTGGAGCATCGGCCGCGCCGCTTCGATCTTCGGACTCGCGTAGTCGCGGATGTACACGCGTTCGCCGACCAGGGGATGGCCGAGCTCGGACAGGTGGATGCGGATCTGGTGCTGCCTCCCGGTTTCGAGGCGGCATTCGACCAGGGTCGCACCCGCGAGCGGAGCGATCGGTCTCACGTGCGTGACCGAACGCTTCGCCTCGGGCGGAATTCCGCCCCTGGGACGCCGGAAGTGCCCATAGGAGCCGCGGAGTCCGTCGCCGCGATCCATGACGAGATGAGTTTCGACGCGCTTCGCGGCGACCGTGCCGTGCGCGATCGCATGATAAACGCGCTCGATGTCGTGCGCGCGGAACTGCGCGGCGAGGCCGCGCTTTGCGTCCGCGGTGCGCGCGAACACGATCAGCCCGGTCGTGTCCTTGTCGAGCCGGTGAACCACGCCGAGCGCGCGGTCAAGGCCGCGTCCGCGCATTCGCCGCAGCAAGGCCCGCGTGCAGTCGACGAGCGTGTCCTTGTCGCCCGGCTCGTAGGCGACGCTCAGCATTCCGGCGGGCTTGTCGACGACGACGACGTCGCGGTCGAAGTACGCGATCGCGCTCTCGGGCAGCGCGCCGCTGCGGAGCTTCGGGGCGCGCTGGTCGACGATCACCACCGCGCCGGGAGAAACGCGCAGCGCCGGGTCGAGGCACCGCTCGCCGTCCACCGTCACGCGCCCTTCGGTGCACAGGTCGCGCGCGCGCGACCATGCCACGCCCGTCTGCTCGCGCACGATCGCGGCGACGGTGGGGTCGGTCGGCCTCAAGAGCTAATCGAGCGGTTCGACCTTGACGATGGACGCGGAACGGGCGAGTTCGGCTCGCCCTCCCTACTGCGGCGGCCGGCGTAATCATCGTCGCGCCTCATCCACTCGCCGCGTCTCGCCTGCATCGTCATCCCAGCGGTCGTTCCAGTCCCCGAGATTGTACCCGTAGCACGGCGATTCGCGCGAGAGCTTGGGCAGGCCGAGGCGCTCCGGTGTTGGCGAGCGGCGCGTCTCGTCTCTATCGTTTCCACGCCACCACCTCGGTGTGCGAAAAGCAAAAAAAGGCGTCCGGGTCGCGGCCCCACGCGCGCCAGGCGGCGGCGATACCTTCGAGGTCCGAGCGAGTCGCGAGGCCGCACTCCAATGCGCTGTCGGCGAGGCTGGATCGCAGGACCCGCTCGGCGAACATCTCGGCCCGGTCCCGGGTTGCGTCCGCGTCGGCGTCCGATTCGGTCGAGGTCGTGATGCGCATCTCGCCGAAGCCCGCCTCCCGGAGCCACCGGCGCAGGTGCCGGCCCGCGTTCGGCTCCCCGCCGTTGCGCCTTGCCAGATCGAATTGGACGGCGAAGCACCGGCGCATCCGGTCGCTCTCGGGGTAGAAGATCGCGCTGCCCCAGTCGACGACGCGCACGCCGAGCACCCCACCGGGGACGAGTAGCGCCAGCAGCTGCCGGAGCGCGTCGACCGGGTGGCGCAGATGCTGCAGCACCTGATGCGTAAAGACGGCGTCGAACGTTCCGGCGGCGAAACGCGGCTCGTAGATGCTGCCGACTTCGTAGCTCAGGTTTCGCGCCGTCGTTGCGCGTGCGAGCGACTTTGCCGTCGCGATTACCTCCGCCGAAGGGTCGATGCCGATCGTCTCGCCCGGCGCCACGCGCTGCGCAAAACCGGAAGTGATGGAACCGGGCCCGCAGCCGGCATCGAGCAGGCGCATCCCCGGCTTCAGGAACGGAAGGAAGAACGCGGCCGCCGTTTCCGCCGTCCGTCTCGCGTGACGAGCGACGACCGACGGGTGGTGGCCGAGCTGGTAAGTCTCGCTGGCGGGCACGGCGCTCGACGTTGGAATCCCGGCATGCGCCGAGCTCATTGGGGCTGCAAACCCGACTCGCGCGCGACCTCGCGCCACAGCACGATCTCGTCCTTTATCATCGCCAGGAACTGCTCGGGGGTACCGCCGACGGGCGACGAGCCGTGAGCCCGAAGCCGCTCGCCGGTTTCGCGGGACTTCAACGCCATCGTCACCTCGGTGTTGATGCGGTCGACGATCGCGCGCGGCAGACCTTTCGGTCCGGCAAGCCCGACCCAGAACACGACTTCACAATCGGGTATCCCGGACTCGGCGATGGTCGGGACATCCGGCGCAGCCGCGCTGCGTTCGCGCGACGCCACGGCGAGCGCGCGAAGCTTTCCGGCCTGCACGTGCGGCAGCGTCGTCGGCAACGGACTGAAGAACAGGTCGGTTTGACCGGCGATCGTATCGGTGACCACTTGCCCTCCGCCCTTGTAGGGAACGTGATTCATCTTGATCCCGGTCCTTGTCGCAAATAGCTCCGCGGCCAAGTGGGATGGGCTGCCCAGCCCGGCAGAGGCGAAGTTGAGCATTCCCGGCCTCGCCTTCGCGAGCGCGACCAGCTCCCGGAGGTTCTTCACCGGGACGGAGAGGGGCACGACCACGAGGATCGACCCCTGGGAGATCTGAATGATCGGTGTGATGTCGCTGATCGGATCGAAGTTGACTTTGTTCACGGCCAAGGCTGTCGTGTACGCCGACGAGAGCATCGTCAGCGTGTAACCGTCCGGCGGCGCCTTGAGCGCGGTCTCGGTGCCGATGATCCCGCTGGCGCCGGGTTTGTTCTCGACGATGACCGGTTGCCCGAGCGCTGCGGTCAGTCGGGCGGCAACCAGGCGACTGGTCGTGTCGGTCACGGCCCCCGGCGGAAACGCGACGATGATCTTCACCGGCTTGGTCGGGTACTGCTGGGCCGAAAGCGGTGGACATGCGACGAGTGCCGCCATAGCCGTAAGCGCGTACGAAAGTGCTGCCCGGACTCTACGCATGGGACTCCCCCAAGGACTAGACGGCTCGCGGTATTGCTGGGAGGCCCAGTCGGCGCTCCGTACCATCACCGCATAACCCTATTGCAACGATACGCGGGTGGCGTATAAATGAAACCTGGAAAATGCGCCCCACCATATAGGGAAAGCCGATGGCCCGTGCCACCCCCGACTGGCAAAACCGCATCGGACGACGCTTGCGGCTTCGCGACCTTCACATCCTGTCCACGGTCGTGCAGTGGGGCAGCATGGCCAAGGCGGCCTCCCATCTCGCGATGTCCCAGCCCGCCGTCTCGGAGGCGATCGCCAACCTCGAGGCGGCGCTGGGTGTCCGTCTGCTGGACCGTACGCCGCGCGGCGTCGAACCCACGCTCTACGCGAGCGCTCTGCTCAAGCGCGGGCTCGTCGTCTTCGACGAGCTGCGGCAGGGGGTAAAGGAAATCGAGTTTCTCGCGGATCCGACCGCGGGCGAAGTCCGGATCGGCTGCATCGAGTCGCTGACGGCCGGGTTTGTCCCGGAAGTGATCGATCAGTTCTCGCGCAAGTATCCGCGCGTACTCGTGGACGTCGTGAACACGCAATTGGCCACGCAGGAGTTCCGCGAGCTGCGCGAGCGAACCGTCGATCTGATGCTGGGCATGATCCTCAAGCCCGTCGCCGACGACGAGATCGACGCGGAGGTCCTGTTTCAGGACGAGTACTTCGTGGTGGCGGGGTCGCGCAGCCCCTGGGCGCGCCGGCGCAAGGTCGCGCTCGCAGACCTCCTTGATGAACCGTGGATCCTCGTTCCGCCGAACAACGTCTTCGCCCCGTTCATGGCGCAGGCCTTCAGCGCACAGGGCCTGGAGCTGCCGCGCGCCGGCGTGACCTCGTTCTCCGCCGTCATCCGCATGCAACTGGTCGCGACGGGGCGCTTTCTCGCGATCATGCCGGGCAGGATGCTGCGGCATAACGCCAAGCGTTGGGATCTCAAGGCGCTGCCGATCGCCCTCGATGCGCTCTCCTTCCCGGTCGCCATCTTCAAGCTGAGGCATCGCACCGTCAGCCCGGTGGTCGAGAAGTTCGTCGAGCACTTGCGGGCGGCGGCGAAGTCCATGGCCGCGCCCGCATCCGTCCGTCGAATCTAGTCGAGCGGTTCGACCTTGACGATGGACGCGCCGTGGTTGCTGCCGATCCAGAGCGTGCCAGGGCTCTTCGAATCGTCGAGATAGACGCGGCGGATGTTGGTCGGGCGCGGCAGCATGTATTCCGTGTACTGGCCGCTCTTGATGTCGAGGCGCGACACGCGGTCGGTCAGCATGGACCCGGTCCACGCCTCGCCGTTCTTGCCGGCCACTGCGTCGTAGGGCGCGCTCCACGGCGTGGGCACCTTCCACTCCGTGATGCGCTCGGTCCGGGGATCGAACATGCCGATGGCGTTGCCCTGGTATTCGGCGAACCACAGCCGGCCCTGGTGATCGACGCGGCCGCGGCGCGGGCGGGAGTCCGGGGTCGGGGTCGGGTAGACGGTCGCATTCTTCGTCTTGGCGTCGATTTTCACGATGTTGCCGGCCGCGAAGTCGAGCAGATAGGCGTTGTTCTGTGCGTCCGAGTGGATCCCGTAGGTGCCGATGCGCTTGCCGCTGCGCGGATCCTTGAAGGCGCCCAGGTTCTCCATCTTGTCGGAGACGAGATCGAGGCGGTAGATGTGGCCGCCGTCTGAGTTCTTGATCCACACCTTGTTGTCGCTACGGGTGCCTTCGATCGCGATATGGCCCAGTTGCCCTGCGTCCGAGTCCCATTCCTTGGGGGTCGTCCACATCCGGAACTTCTCGGTCTTCCTGTCGAATTTCGCGATGGCGCTCTGGTACATCACGCCGACCCAGGGGTTGTCGTCGCGGTCGATCTCGAGATCGAGCGTGCCTTCCGACCATCCCGGCTTGACCACGGGGATCGGATATTGCGTCACCTTGCCGGTCTTCGGGTCCATCTTGCCCAAGAACATCTGGCCGAAGTCCGAGTACCAGACATCGCCCTCGCGATCGAGCACCACGTCGTGCGGCTGGATCAGGGGGTTCGGCAGATCGTATTCCGTGATGATCACGCGGGTGGACCTGCCCGTGAGCCGCGGCTCGGTCTTGAGCGGGTAGGCCCAGGTCTGCTGCTGGCTTAAGTTTACGCTGGCGAGCCATTCGGCGGTCTTTCTGCCGCTGCCGCCGCGCTCGACGTCGCGCGTCGCCTTGCCTGCGAGGCGCTGCGGTTTCAGCGGCGTGCTGCCGGGATAATAGCTGGCCATGCGCTGGAAAATCAGCATGAAGCCGTCGGTGTCGTACGTCGATTTCATGATGCGCTCGAGCGTGTGGCAGCCGTTGCAGTTGAGGAGAAAGCGCTTCTGCCCGTCCGTACCCGGCATGCTCGACAGCCATTCGGCGTTGGTCAGGTGCGCGGAAAGATTCCTTACCTTCCTGAGCCTGATGTCGGCGCCGGCCACGCTGCCCGCGGCGACGTCCGCGCCCCTGGCTCCGTCGATCTCGAAGCCCGCGGCGCGCGCCTTCAAAGCGTAATGCCCGGGCTCGAGCCTCGCGGCTGGAAAGGCAAAGCGCCCTTCTGCGTCCGTGACGACGCTGACGCTGATCGTCGAGCCGTCCCGCTTGGCGCTGACCACGACGCCTTCCATCGCCCCTTCCTCGGCGGAGCTGACCTGGCCGGTCAGGGCCACGGTCCCTTGGGCGTACGCGACCACGGGGAAGAGTACGAAGCAAGCAATGGTTACGGCGCGGCAGATAACGGTATTCATAAGAGCCTCCCTGGCGGCTGCATGCCGACCTAAGCGCGCGCGAGCGCAGCCTTCACCCGCTCCGGCGTCATCGGCACGCGCCGCAACCGCACGCCGGTCGCGTCGAAGAACGCGTTCGCCACCGCCGCCGGGATGACGCGGATCGACGGCTCGCCCGCCCCGGTGGGCGCGATCTCCGGATGGTTGATCAGCACCACCTCGATCGCCTGGGGCGCGTCGCCGATCTCCAGGATCGGATAGCTCATCCAGTCGATGCTCGTCACCTTCTCGCGATCGAAACGCACTTCCTCGAAGAGCGTGCGCGACAGACCCTGCACCACGTTGCCTTCGATGGTGTAGCGCAGGCCCTCGGGGTTGATGATGAGGCCGCAGTCGTGGGCGACGGTGAATTTCTTCCCCCAGATGCGCCCGCTCTTGCGCTCGACCTCGATCTCCGCGACCGCCGCCACGAGGGTGCCGTTGCGCTGCGCGTAGGCAATGCCGCGGCCGGACAGGATGTCGCCTGAGCGGGCGGCGCGCGCTTGCCGCGGCTGCCAGCCGGCTTTTTCCGCCGCCGCCTTGATGACCGCGGCATCGCGCGGAGCGGTGACGTATTTCAGCCGGAACGCGACCGGGTCTTCGCCCGCGGCGACCGCCAGCTCGTCGATGAACTGCTCGCTGCCGAACTGGATCTGCGGCCCGACCGGATCGCGCAGGTGCGAGCTTCTGAGCGGCGAATTGGCCTCGAGGAGCGGCGGGATCACTTCCCACGCGAGCAGCTTGTTGTCGAAGCCGTAGGATTCGGCGGGAACGCCGAAGTCGATGCTCGGTTTGGGAGGCAGGCCGATCGACATGCCGGCGAGGCTGTCGCGCGGATCCGATTCGTTCGTGTCGATGTTCCTGCGCGAGAAGCCCTTCGAGATGAACTCGT
>WNGL01006598.1_pt1 | contig 13639 bp, 6 predicted proteins | sample 5400591 | NCBI WGS metagenome assembly WNGL01 (sample SAMN13153377, study PRJNA577476) | soil metagenome | isolation source: 80 cm soil or saprolite under Garry oak tree replicate 1 | place: USA:California | collected 2016-06-15
TGCAGGTGCAAGCGTCTTATACTTTCTCGAAGTCGATTGATAATGCTTCCGGTCAGGGAGGCGGCTCAGGAACGAATGGCCTCATTAATTCCGGCGCCGCCCTGGAGACGAGTGGTTTTGCCGGTGACCAATTGAATGACCGCGCCAATCGTGGCGTCTCAGATTTTGATCGGACTCATCGCCTGGTCGTGAGTTATTTATGGGAATTGCCGAAACCGGGTTTTGCCAATCGCTCGACTTCCAGTCGTCTGTTATTCACCAACTGGGAACTGTCGGGCATCATTACAGCCATGTCGGGTCTTCCGATTGATGTTGTGGATGCTGGCGCGGGTTCGCTATATGGTCTAACGGGCGGAGGGGCGCGGGCAAGCTGGGCTCCAGGCTCTACTCGCAGCACCGCGACCAGCAACATTCCGGCAGGCTACTTCTTTAACCCGTTTGCGTTCGCTCGGGCGCGATTGATAGGAGGACAAACTATTCCGAGTTCCGGCGGTGCCGCAGTCGCCGACGCCACGTGTTCGAATGCTACAGTAGTCTGCACCGACCTCGGCAACGTCGGGCGCAACGTCTTGCGCGGGCCGCGACAAATAGACATAGACTTCTCGATCATCAAGCGTTTTCCGATTCGCGAATCAAAGAACATCGAATTCCGCGCCGAGTTCTTCAATCTCTTCAATCAGGTAAACTTTGCCAACCCGATCAGCAACCTCAACGCCATACCAACAACAAACTTCAGTCCGACCGGACAGATCATCAGCCCAGGCGATTTCGGACGCATCATCTCGACGAGCAACAACCCGCGCATCATTCAATTCGCGGTGAAGCTCAATTTCTGAGTTCGTGATCAGCTTGTTCGTGTAGAATTGCTCACGGTCCAAATCTTCGTCGATACTCACTGGAATCAATGAAAGCCTTGACCATCTCGGCGCCCACAAAGTTTCCATTGAATTGATTCAGCTTATTCAGCCAGAAGTTGTAGCCGTCAAAATTTGTGTCGGGCGCGTCGTTCGGATTGCGTCGCAAGTAACCGAAATACTGCATCAGCACAAAGGCGCGGTTGAATTCCTGCTGGGCCAGTGTCGAATTCTCTGCCACGCGACGCAATGCTCGGGCACGCGCAGCCACTTCGGCGGTTGTTGACGCGGAACCAAACTCATTGATGGCGGCGGCATGATCGGTAGCTGAAGGGGCGACGCCGGCATTCGCGAACAGAGCGTCAACGAACTGCGCCGGACTCAGCGACGTGGGATACGCCGACGCGAAGCGCGAACGCTGCACAAACTGGCTGGCAAAGGTCTGCTTGTTGTTTTCAAGAACGGCTTCCCACCCAGCCTGGCCCACAATCACACCTCGTCCGAGCTGCAGAGCATCAGGCAGAAACTCGCTCAGCTTAATCGGCACCGGTGAGTTTGGCAGATTTCCGTAGGCAGCTTTGTAGAAGCGATAGACGAGATAACCACTCTGCTGAAATTCAATCGAGAGGAAGAACGCTGCCGAGACGTTGATGCGTTTGACTTCAATACACTGTGCGTTACTGCCACAGGAAGTGATCTCATTGATCCAGAAAGCCAGCCCGTCTGCGTCCGCTTCGCGATTGAGAAAATCTCGATACTGCCAACGCACGAAAGTCTGCGCGTCATCGATGGGATTGGAGACCGGATTCGAATTAGGATCGTACAGCTCGGCGGTATTAAGGCCGAAGGTTCCGCCCGCGGCCATCACCTTGCCGTTGAGCAGCAGAGTCGCGGTGTGGAAACGCCGTCCGCTATTGAGATTGCCGGTATTGCTCCAGGTGCCGATGGCCGGATCATACAACTCCGATCGGTCCGTAATGTTGGGGAAACCATCTACAAAGAATCCGCCGGCGACGAGCACCCTGCCGGTCGTTAGCAACGTGGCGGTGTGAAAAGCACGACCTTGGTTGAGATTGCCAGTGATGGTCCATATCCCTGTGGTCGGGTCGTAAAGCTCCGCGCTGTTGGTAACCTGGCCGGTACCAAAGTTGACGAAGCCGCTTGCAACGAGGACCTTGCCGTTGGACAGCAGAGTTGCCGTATGGAGCTCGCGCGCCGTGTTGAGATTGCCGGTGCTACTCCACGTCCCTGTGGTCGGATCGTACAACTCCGCGCTGGAGATCACACTAAAGTTAGTATCTTCGCCCCCAGTGACCAAGACTTTGCCATTTGGCAGCAGCGTCGCCGTGTGACCCCCGCGGGCTGTGTTGAGATTCCCGGTGTTGCTCCATGTTCCAGTATTTGGATCGTAGAGTTCGGCGCTGTTACGGTTTTTATCTCCTGACACGACCAGGACCTTGCCGTTTTGCAGTAGCGTCGCAGTGTGACCATCGCGAGCGGTGTTGAGATTGCCGGTCACGGTCCACGTTCCGGTGGCCGGATCGTACAGCTCCGCGCTGTTAAGAGCGAAACAACTTTGCGGAGGTGGACCACAACTGAAGCCTCCTGCGACCAGCACTTTGCCGTTTTGAAGTAATGTCGCCGTGTGCGTGTTGCGATCGGCGTTGAGATCAGCAGTGCGACTCCATATCCCTGTGGCCGGATCATATAGCTCTGCGCTTTTGAAGCTTCTGTTACTGTCAGTGCCCCCAGCAACCAGGGCCTTGCCATTAGGCAGCAGCGTCGCAGTGTGAAACTGGCGGCCTGTATTGAGACTGCCGGTGTTAGTCCAACTTGGACCAGCCGCCGGTGTACGCGTGCTCATGTAAAGATCCAGCCCCCCGGATCCGCCCGCACGATCTGAGGAGAAAAAGAGCGTCATGCCGTCAGATGAGAGATACGCATTTTGCTCGGCAGAGGCTGTGTTAATTGTGTCCCCCAAATTCACCGGAGTTGACCAGGCACCAAGCGTACTCACTCGCGTGGCGACCCACAGGTCGAGGGCTGTGCCATTGGAACCAGCGCGGTTCGAGTGAAAGATTATTTCTAACCCATCATGCCGGATCGAAGGGTCGTTCTCGTTCGATGCGCTGCTCAGTTCCGTCACCGGCGTGGCCGGCCCAAATGAACCGTCGGCCATTTGCTCACTCACATAAATGTCGGCGGCGCCGAGGCTGGGTGTCCGCGTGCTCCCGAAGTAGAGTTGACGCGTGCCCCGCGCGATGTCCTCGAAGTATGCGGGGCCGTTGTCGTCGTCCGCTGAGTTGACTCCCGGGCCGAGGTTCACGGCTGGCTGCCAGTCGAAATCATCATGCGGGTTATTGCGTCGAGAGAGCCAGATGTCTATTCCGCCAAGCCCACCCGGACGCTTACTCTGAAAGAATAGCAAGCGCCCGTCGCGTGAAAAGGCCGGGTTCCCCTCATCGAAAGTGGTGTTGACAGCCGGCCCGAGATTCATTGGCGAACCCCACGGGCCATCAACGCTGGCGCGCTGCGAGACGTACATGTCAAAGCTGCCGAGGCTGCCTGCGATACGGTTAGAAGTAAAGTACAGGCTCAAGCCATCCGGCGAGATCGCAGGCTGCTGATCACTGGCCGTCGAGTTGATCGCGGCGCCAAGGTTGACCGGCGCCGACCAAATTGCGGGTGGCCTTGGAGTCGGCGTAGGAGTCGGAGTTGGTGTCGGCGTAGGCGTCGGTGTCGGTGTCGGTGTCGGAGTAGCAGTTGGAGTCGGCGTAGGTGTCGGAGTCGGTGTGGGCGTTGGCGTAGGAGTCGGCGTCGCCGTCGCGGTGAATTGAATATCAAACACGCCTGCCGGAGTGCCGGCGTGCAAAGAGTTTCCCGAAGCGTCTATTGCCAACGCATTGATGTTCAGATTGGTTAGACCGTCGTTGAACGGGTTCCAGGTTGCGCCGTCATCTACGCTCTTGAATACGCCATAGGTTGCTGGAAGACCACCGCGGTCATAGGTCCCCGCGTAAAGGACATTGGGGTGGACTGGGTCGATCACCAGCGAAGAAACACCGCTACCCGGTAACTCCGCTCCAATTCGATTCCAAATTTTGCCGCCGTCAGTGCTTTTGTAAATTCCGCAAGTGTCAGCGGCGAGTGTGCACGCCGAAACGTAGAGAGTGGCCGTATTGATTGGGTCGATCGCCAGCGCAGAAGCCGCGTCAAGAAATGTACCGCCGTCGCTATCTGATCTGTTCCATGTCGCGCCTCCATCGGTGCTCTTGAACACGCTGGTGCTATAACAATCATCATAGGTCGCATAGAGTGTGCTTGGGTCTTTGGGATCGATCACGAGCAATGAGGGATATATGAAACCTCCAGTAGTGTTCCAACTGGCTCCGCCGTCGGTACTCTTGAATAAGGAATCGGTAAGGACATAGATGACTGACGAATTACTCGGAGCTACTACGGCCAAGGACGCATAAGCATCAGCGGAGCCAGGATGGGCATTGATCCACGTCGCGCCGCCATTAGTGCTCTTCGAAAGCTGATAACTGTCGCCCACCCGGGCATAAATTATGTTCGGGTTGCGAGGATCGAACGCCAGGGGAAAGAAATTGTTTGGACTCCAATTTTTACCGTTGTCAATACTCTTGAATGTAGAGCTGTCACTCCCTGCATAGACATTCGCATTTCCCGGGTTGACTGCCACGGAACTCACATTGATTCCGCGCAGGCCCTTATTCATGGCCTTCCAACTGGCGCCACTGCTTGAGCTTTTGAATACTCCACCGTCAGTTCCGGCACAAAGGATATCCGGATTATGAGGATCGATTGCCAACGCGTTGACGCCAAGATTAGTGAGACCGTCGTTCAAAGCGCTCCAGCTTCCTCCGCTGGTGCTCTTGAAAACGCCGCGCTGAGTTCCGGCATAGATGATGTTCGGATTAGCAGGATCAATCAGAATCGAGCTAACGCGCCAGAAGTCGCGCTGGCCATTGTCCCCGATGTTGTAAGCGGGAAGGCCATCGTTGAAAGCGTTCCAGCTTGCGCCGCCGTCATTGCTTTTATAAACGCCAAGGGTTTCAGTTCCAACATAGATAACGTTCGTATTGGTTGGGATCGCCAGCGTATAGACCGTGCTTCGGCTATCCAAACCCACGTTGACTAGAATCCAGCCTCTGCCATTGTCGGTGCTCTTCCAAACTGCGCCGCCCCCAACAGAACCCGCCGCATAGATCACGTTTGGGTGAACCGGATCGATCGTCAATGTATGATGAACGGCATAGGGCAATATGCTGTACTTCGTTATGCTCCAGCTTTCGCCACCGTCCGTGGTCTTGTAGATAGCTTTGTAGGTGACACTGGGGTCGGTGATGTCTGGCCCCGCGGCGTAAACGATGGCGGCATTTGTAGGATCAACCGCCAGTGCGAGTACATTAATGGGGCCGTACTGATTCTCTAAGCCAATGTTGATGGCCTTCCAACTTGTGCCGCCGTCGGTGCTCTTATAGACACCATGCCCGGCCACATAGATAGTCGGCGGCGAAGTTGGAGCAATCGCCACGATTTGCGCGGAGTCATTTGTAAGAGTACTGCTCCAGCTTTCACCACCATCAGTGCTTTTGAAGACGCCGCTGCCGGTAGCCGCAAAGATCGTGGCTGGATCGCTTCGATCAATTGCTAAAGAGAGCGCCATCCCGCCTTCAGGTCCGTTGCTGGTCCACCTGTTCAAGCTTAGCTGGTTTTCTTGACTCGATGCGGATGAGACCAAGCCAAAGTCCGATTGCTTCGCCGACGCCGCAGTGATAGAGGCTAATGGTAGGGCGATCCCAACCACTAAACCGGCCAGTGCTAATGCCAAGCCGCATAGCTGTCGCGCGTGGTTTGTTTGGTTCTTCATACGAGCCTCCTCTGTCTTGTGAGCTCACATCAATCCTCATTTAGTTCTGGTCACGGCTGGCCGAAGCGTTGACGGTATTCGGTTGCAGAGATGAATGCCTTGACCATCTCCGCTTGAATGAAATTGCCGTTGAATTGATTTAGTTTATTCAGCCAGAAGTTGTAGCCCTGAAAGTCGAGCGTCGGCTCGGGCGGATCGTTTGGATTGCGGCGCAGGTAACCGAAGTATTGCATTAGCACAAACGCGCGATTGAATTCCTGCTGCGCCAACGCAGAGTTCTCTGCCACGCGACGTAATGCGCGGGCTCGCGCCGTCGCATCGGCGGTTGTTGTTGCCGAACCGAACTCGTTAATAACAGCGGCGCGGTCGCTAGCTGAAGGCACGACCCCGGCAGTCGCGAACAGCGCGTCAACGAACTGTGCCGGGCTCAGCGACGCGGAATAGGCAGAAGCGAAGCGCGAACGCTGGACGAACTGGCTGGCAAAGCTTTGCTTGTTGTTTTCAAGAACGGTTTCCCACCCGGCCTGGCCCACAATCACACCTCGTCCGATCTGCTGCGCATCAGGCAGAAACTCGTTCAGCTTGATCGGCACTGGGGAGTTTGGCAGATTGCCGAACGAGGCTTTGTAGAAGCGATAGACGAGATAACCACTCTGCTGAAATTCCATAGACAGGAAGAACGCAGCGGACACGTTGATGCGTTTGACATCAATGCACTGTGCGTTACTGCCGCAGGAAGTGATCTCGTTAATCCAGAAAGCGAGACCGTCTGCGTCCGGCTCGCGATTGAGAAAATCGCGATAGTGTTGGCGGACGAAGAACTGCGCGTCGTCGATCGGGTTTGAATTCGGATTGGTGCCGGGATCGTAAAGCTCGGCGCTATTCAGGAAGATCTCAAAATTGGGATCGTAGCCTCCCGCGACAAGAACCTTGCTGTTGGGCAGAAGCGTTGCTGAATGACCCTGGCGGACTGTGTTCATGCTCGCGGTGATGCTCCACGTGTCGGTGGCTGGGTCGTACAGCTCCGAGCCCCGACCATCCTCGACACCCGCGACCAACACCTTGCCGCCGAACAACAATGTCGCTGTGGGAATAAAATATGAGTTGACGCTGTTGAGATCGCCAGTGTAAGTCCATGTACCCGTGGACGGGTCATACACTTCGGCACCGGGCCGGCCGCCACTGTAACCACCCACGATGAGGACCTTACCATTAGACAGCAGCGTCGCTGTGTGAGCATTGCGGACCGTGTTGAGACTGCCGGTGTAACTCCAAGTCCCGGTGGCTGCGTCATACAGCTCCGCGCTGTTGAGCCTAGAGAAGCAGGGAGTTTCACCTAAGCTACAGCCCCCTGCGACGAGGACTTTCCCATTGAGCAGCAACGTCGCGGTGTGGTCCCAGCGTCCCGTGTTGAGACTGCCGGTGTAAGTCCAAGTCCCTGAGGCCGGGTCGTACAGTTCCGCGCTATCGAAAGTGCTGCTGCTGGGAAAGCTGCTAGCGGCCCCTGCGACCAGGACCTTGCCATTCGGCAGCAGCGTTGTTGTATGGCCGACGCGGGCGATGTTGAGATTGCCGGTGATGCTCCACGTCCCGGTGGCCGAATCGTAAAGTTCCGAGCTCCGAGCATCGTCCCCGCCGCCGGCGACCAAGACCTTGCCGTTCTGTAACAGCGTTGCAGAGCCCCCGCCGCTTATAGGCCTGCCGGTGTAACTCCACGTCCCTGAGGCCGGGTCGTACAACTCTGCGGATTGGTCCGCGACCAGGACCTTGCCATCCTGTAGCAGCGTCGCGGTATGGCCAGCACGGTCTGTGTTGAGACTTCCGGTGAAGCTCCAACTCGGATAAACCGCCTGTGCAAAAGCGAGTCTTGCTGGACCCAGCACCAGGGTGGCTGCACTCATCAAACCGACGAGTGTCAGTATCGGGCTCACATGATGTCTAGCGTGGCTCTTGCGATTGTTCGTCGGAAGCATTTCATTTCTCCTTTCGAGCAAAGCGCAGAGCTCTTGGGCAAATAGATTGAAAAAGGATCGCAGTTTGAGATAGAAACCCTTTCGGTTTGGGGGATTCCGAAGGCGAGCGCATTTTGACCGACGCGAATCCCTTGCGCGAATTTCCGGCTTTTACTGGTGCTCCAAACGCGCGCGTGTTTGTTCCGATCCGAAGACGGGAGAATCAAACTTCTTGTGCTGAGCATAATTCCCTTCCTAACTGTGTGTGACGAACGGCGAGAAACATGTCATGAAGGGGGCAGCGATGAATCGAGCAACGGCCGGAAGTTGAGGAAACGAGCCCCTGCCCTGACTTCAATTGTCGGATGGAAATAGTGCTAGCGGCCGTAAAGTGCGAGTCGAAGAATGATTTGTTTTTATTGGGGCTTAGGCGTTGTTGTGGATTGAGGTGTGGTTCGCTCTACTCTGAAATAATAATCGTCGATGGCCTCGAGCTGGCCGGCGACGGTTAGGCCATTGAGCGTCATGATGTAATCCTGATGCCGAAGGAGAGAGGGATTGAATATAAGCGTCACGCTCTTGCCTGCGCCGTTTGCTGCTGCTTTGAGCCCTCCGCGATGTAATACCTGTTCGCCGCCGACTGTTCTCAGCACTACATCGTAACGACTATAGCTTTCGCCCTTAAAGACGAGTTGCAAGCGAACCGCCCTCGTATCCTGCTGAAGGGTGAGCGAGTTAGTACCGCTAATGTCGCGTGAGTTAAATGGCAACAACACGAGCGAAGCGACCTGTGTAGGGGCCGATGTTTGCTTATTATTGACGGTCTTTGGTTGCGGGTTTTTATCGTTCTCGTTCGATGCCGTGTTGCTGGAGCGAGCAGATTGGTCTTCATTGCCTGGAGGCGCCTGCACTCGCAAGCGTTCCTCTTCCTGCTTTCTGCGCGTGGCTTCTTCATTTTGAACTCGCTCACGCTCTGCTCTCTGGTTTTGAAATTGTCTGACGAGTAACAGCGAACCTGCGAGCGCCATTAGCAACCCAGCAGCAAGAGCCCCCTGCCAAATCAAGGGGCGGCTGGCAAAGAGACTTGAGATTGGTTGCCACCAGGAAGTGGTGGTGGCAGCAGGGGCTGGATTGTTTGTGTTTACGGCGGCCGGATTCGTCGAGGCCGCAGTGACAGCGCGGATGAACCCGCGCGCTTCTTCCACTCTCTGTTGGCGTGGCTCGCTGGCTAGAAAGTGTTGTTCGAACCGCTCGCGGCTTGGTCCGGTCAGATCGCCGCGCGCGTAAGCATCAATCAGATCGTCTTTGACGGCGAGGAAGCGCTCAAAGAGTGAATCGTCGGCGAAATATGCCTCTTCGAGCTCGGTCTGTTCCTGCTCGGATAGTTCTCCAAGCAGGTAGCGAGCACATGCATCTTCGTAATCGTGGATTTGTTCCACGCTCAGGTCTCCTCTATTACTCAGTGTCTAATGACTGATTTCGTGTCTTCGCGCGAACGATCCAGACAAGAGGTAATACAATCCCCCAACTCGGCTCTAATGCGGCAGGCGCGTAAACGCAGCGCGTTGAGCGACATATTCAAAGCATCGGCTTGGCGCTTGCGCTGCTCGATCTTGATTCCCTTTTCTTCGCGATAATACTCAATGATAAGCACACGGCTGGCAGCAGGAAGGTTGCTCAGGCAGACCTCAAAGCACTTAAGGCGGGCTTCTTCCAGATGCCGGCGCTCGTCTTCATTCTCGTCGGTTACGATGAGGGGCGCGGGCGCCAGATCGAGCGTGAGAGGCTCTTTGCCGCGGCCACGCAGAGTCTCTTTTAGCAGGAACCGGGCCACACCATAGGAATAAGCGCTGATATCTTTAACACCTTCGCCTTCCTCCAACCTTTTCGCGACGCGGTTAATAGTCTGGTCGGCGTGATCAGCGGGCGAATTGCTGCCACGAGCTTCAAAGAACTCGATCAGCTTGCGCCGCACATTCTCGTACTTCTCGCCCGCGCGCTCGCGGTTTGCATCAAGTGAATCAAGTAAACGCTCGAAGGCTTCCTTTGTAAGTGTCCAATCTTTCTTTCGCGCCGCGCTCCGCAACATAGCAATGGGAATTCTAACTCATGTTACGCAAGGGACAACTTTGCGGATCTTGCCGCCTAATGTGCGGAGAGTCTCTGATCTTGCGCGCTTGGACCATTCACTCGCCGCATAGCGGCGCTTTGACTCTAGCCCTGTCTTTTAAGGCAGGGTCAAAGCGGCCTGACCATCATGTTCGTCGCGTCAGCGACGAATGAATTATCTGGAGCGATACATAGGTGTTACCTGTGACTTGAAGTCATCGAGGAACGGTTCAATCGTCGCTGACGCGACGCGAATTTCTTTTCGCGCTTTCTACCCGGCCTTGAAAGACCGGGCTAAACTCAGGTTGCCGCTACGCGGCAGAAACCTAAGCCAGGCGGTGGCAACCACTTCTTATCTATTTCCATTCGCCTTGCAACTCGAACGCGGCCCAATAAAATGGAGCGTTCCAGCGCTTCTGCTTCCACATCTCGATTTTCGCCGCTCGCAAGGCCGCGGCCGGTCGCAAATCATCTTTCAGCATTCGCTGATAGAATCTCTTCATCAACTCTGCCGTGGCGGCGTCATCCACCTTCCACAGACTCGCAACCACACGCGGCGCGCCCGCGTACATGAAACCGCGCGTTAGACCAACTAAACCCTCGCCACGGATCTCTTTTCCGAGTCCCGTCTGGCAGGCACTGAGTACCACCAGATCTACGGGCAGGTTCAGGTTGTAAATCTCATTTAAGCGGAGAAAGCCGTCCTCGGGTTCGCCACGCTCATTGACTAACGAGAGCACGATTCCGGACAGTTCGGGGTGTTCACTATTGAAAATTCCGTGAGTGGCGAAATGCACAAAGCGATACTGGGCCAGTTCGGCGCTGGTCGCGGTCTCTCGGCTCGCGCGAAAGTCCGTGGCCTTCAGACTTTGGCCCGGCGGTGCGGCCGCCAAGATGCCCTCGGCCTCAAAGCGCGTGAAGGGCAACCGCGTAATACGCGACTCTTCGCGGACAGTTCCGTTAGCCTCCATGTTGGCTGTAAACCGCGTGGCCCGTTCGAGCACCGTGCGGGAATAAGTTAGCTCTACCCGACTCTCCTTACGCCTGCCCGGTGTCTGCTGTGCGCCGCCACGCTGATGATTCTGTGCCGTCACTGCCTGCACCCGCGCATCCGTTTCCTCAAACACTGGATCAGCCAACACCGCGACGCTCTTCGACGGCCGCGCACGATTTGCGGTCTCGCGCCGCAGCACGGCGAGCGTCGAAGCCGACGGCAAGGTGACGATCTCGTAAGCGGTAATCAAAGGCTGCCCAGCGCCCGTTAACTGTCTTCCGTTCTGAGACGTTGGCCCTTGGACTTCTTTGGCCGTTGGATTCGGCAGCGCGCCGAACGGCAGGTATTGCAACGCACCATCGCCGACAATGACCAATCTCTTGGCCTGCAATTGCGACATGAGCGCAGGCGGCAACAACATGCGGCTCAGTTGGTCGGCGGCGGCCGCATATTCCGCATTGATCTGAGCGCTCGTCGTCCAACGCTTGCCGTCGCTCAGCAGTTCAATGACACGGCGCACGCTCGTCTCAATCTCGGCGCGCTTCGGTAACTCGAAATCCTTGATGGAAGTCGGCGTCACGACCCATAGATAGCTTTGATCTTCGCCCAGTGCATACTCTAACAATGCCGTCTCAGCGTCGAGCACGTCGCTTTGTATCTCGCGCACGCTGAGCGGCGCGGGCTGCGTCAGCGCCGCATAGCGCGGGCTTGACTGTCGTATCTGCGCTTCAACTTGCAGGTAATCGGCGGTCAGCTCATCAACCTCTTTTCGCAATCTGATAGCCTGTTCTTCAGTGTGTTTGCCGCTGAGCAGGCGCGTCTGCCGTTCCGCCGCGGCATTGAGTCGTTGGTGCAAAGTACGCTCGTTTGTGAGCAATGTGGGATCGACACCTTGACGAATATTAGCTCGCGCTTCGTTCAACGCTTCTAGCAGAGAGCGTGCGCGGCCCCGTTCGCTAACTTGCAACGCCGACACGTCGTACTGTTCACTCGCATGCTGCTTATGCAATTGCATCAGCACGTCAACCTCAAGTTCGTAGGGATACCGGGCCGATGCGAAATAACCGGCGCGCGCCTCGTCTCCGGCGACGCTCGTCCGCAGAGATTCAACGATCTTGATTGCCTGCTCCGATGCGCGACGAGCATCCTCAAGCTGATTGAGGGAGAAATGACACGAAGCTGTGTTGTTGAGGGCGTAGAGAAGCAATTCGCGGTTGCCGATCTCCTGGGCAAGCGTGGCAGCTCGCTGAGCAGCTTCGAGCGCTTGTGAATAGTTCCGCAGACTCTTGTGTGAGTCGCTGAGACCGTTCAGCGCGTCAATTATCTCTCGCTGGTCCGCTTGTTTCTCGCTCAGCGCCAAAGCTCTCCGGAAATATTCGAGTGCCTCTGCGTAGTCGCCACGGCTTTGATAGATGTTCCCGATTGTTAGAACCGAGAAGATGGTCTGTCTTTGGTTCCTTATTTCTTCGTTGAGCTTTAGCGACCGCTGCGCGTATTCCAAAGCCCTCGTGTAGTCGCCCTGCACGTTATAGGCCCAGCCGATTTTATCGAGCGCGTTCGCGATCAATCTCTTCGCACCAGCCTCTTCACCCAACGCCAGACTCTTACGGTAGTGCTCTAGCGCCCGGGCGTAGTCGCCGATGCTGCCATAGACGAGACCCATATTCATCTCACCGTTAGCAACTCCAGCCTTGTTGCTCAAAGCTTCCTGGATCGTCAGGCTGCGCTGAGCGCAGTCCAGGGCTTGGCCGAAATCGCCGATGTTCCTGTAAACGAGGCTCATGGAACTCAGATTGTTTGCCCACCAAGCCTTGTTCCCCAGCTCTTGTCCCAAGCTCGAACTTCTTTCATAAAACTCCAATGCGGCGGGATAGTTGCCCAGTAGGAAACTAGTCGTTCCCATATAATTCAAAGTGACCGCCAACTGTCTCTTATTCCCTGTAGCCTCGTTCAACGGAATGCTCTTCTGATAAGCATCCAGCGCCTCAACGTAATTGCCATTAATTTGGTGAACGTACCCGTTGAAGGCGTGCTCACTGGCTCGGTTGTTGAGATCGAAGATCTCAAGTAGTCTTTTGTCTTCCGTTGTGCTGGCTCGTAGCGTCTCTATTTTCACCTCATAACGTCCGGCATAGCGGCCGCCAGTCGCCATCTCCTCCACCGAGCGCAATTCGAGTCGATAGGTTCCTGAGGCCTCGGCCATGAGCAATACCTCTTCTGGTCCCTTAGCTCCAGATGGACCATCTACTCGAGCCACCCGCTTGCCGTCCGGCGTAAAGGCCATAACCACCAGGTCAATGCCACGCTGGTCAACAAACACGCTGGCGAATTGTCCCGCCGTCAGTTGAATCAAATAAGCATGAACGTCGTCGCCTGCGAGTTCGCGCTCAATGGGCTTGCCTTGTTCAAGTTTGATGGCTTGTAGGTTGTCAGTGGTGACGCGGCTGGGGTCTTGCGGGGCAACCGTTCCGGCGGCGCGGCAGGGCTGCGCTATGACCAGCCAGATTAAAAGCGGGATGACAGGCATCGAAAGCGCGATGATGTATTGGCCAGTGTGCCGATGCCGGGTGTTCTGAATCGAATCTGTTTTCGTTGAATAAGCCACGATAGTACCTCTAGCTTGAGACTTCTCCTGCGAAACATCTGGCAATGAAAAGGGAACACGCGAGGCACGGTCTTACCGTTATGCGAGCATAGTGTGAACTCGACCCGCGATATTTGCAATGTAGTCTGGGCTAGGAGTCCGTGAGGTCGGACAGATCGTGGCGATCTTTGTAGCTGCATGTGGGAACGTGACGGCCGCGCGCGGTTGAAATGGTTTTCGCTCCGAAAATAT
>WNGL01014678.1_pt1 | contig 13638 bp, 10 predicted proteins | sample 5400591 | NCBI WGS metagenome assembly WNGL01 (sample SAMN13153377, study PRJNA577476) | soil metagenome | isolation source: 80 cm soil or saprolite under Garry oak tree replicate 1 | place: USA:California | collected 2016-06-15
CAGCAACGGCGACGCCAACAGCAACAGCGACGGCAACACCTACTGGAACTGTGACTGCAACAGCAACGCCTACGGCAACTGCCACAGCAACTGCGACAGTTCCGCCTTCGCCGACGCCAACCCCAACCGCATGTACGGGGAGGTGTTCGCCGACGCCGAGGCCTCGTCCAACTCCACCGCCTCGCCCGTAGGCCCCCTAGCTTCCGAGCGATAGGTTAACGGTGAACTGTAGCCGGCATTGCTGATGTCAGCTTCCGAAACGTTCGCGCTTTCCGGCCGGGGACGATCTGCAATTACCCAGCGCGGCTCCGGCGCAACCGAAGGTTTGACCGCGGATGTCGCTGATCACCCGGATTTCATTTAAGGGGAATGGTGTGGAAGGAACGTGGCCCGTCGAGTAAAACGGCGTCATGTAAACTCCATCCACTTCAAAACGCGATGATTTTGGCCTGGTAATCCGTGGTTTCTTTTTCTAGCGGCTCAGCGTAAAGAATGCGCGTGACGGAAGCGCCGAAGAAATTTCATTTCCTCGGAATTTGCGGGAGCGCCATGGCGTCGGTGGCGGCGGCGCTGCAAGAGCGCGGCTTTAGAGTCACTGGTTCGGACGAAAATGTTTATCCGCCGATGTCGAACTTTCTCGAGGAGAAGGGCATCGTGCTGAAGCAAGGCTATCGCGCGGAGAACATCCCGTCGGACGCGGATATAGTGGTAATCGGCAACGCCATGAAGCGGGGCAACCCTGAAGTGGAAGCCGTCCTGAACAGAAAGCTGTTCTACCTTTCGCTGCCGGAAGTGTTGAAAAATTATTTTTTGCGGGGCCGCCATAATCTTGTCGTTACCGGGACGCACGGCAAAACAACTACCACGGCGCTGCTCGCATGGATCATGGAGAAAGCCGGACGCAAGCCCGGTTATCTCATTGCCGGGCTGCCGAAAAATTTCGGCCAGGGGGGGCGTCTGAACGATTCGAAATATTTCGTGATCGAAGGCGACGAGTACGACACTGCGTTTTTCGACAAGCGCTCCAAATTCATTCATTATCTGCCGGAGCTGGTGATCGTAAACAACATCGAGTTCGATCACGCGGACATCTTTAAGAATCTCGACGAAATCAAGCTCAGCTTCCGGCGCTTACTCAATATCGTTCCTCAGAATGGAATGGTGCTCCTGAATGGCGACGATCCCAATTGCGTCGAGGTCGCAAAAGATTGCCTGGCGCAGATGATCGAGGTTGGCTTCTCGAAGAATTGCGCCCAGCGAATCCGGGACGTCGCTTACTCGGCTGAAGGTTCCAGGTTCAAACTTGGCGAAGACACTTTTGAAATCCCGCTCGTTGGCGAATTCAATGTCCACAATGCAGCGATGGCTGCCATGGCGGCGCGGTTTTATGATGTGCCAAAGACGAAAATCGACAGTGCATTCAAGAGTTTTGCTGGGGTTGCGCGGCGGCTGGAGCTTCGTGGCGAAGCGCACGGCGTGAAGGTGATTGACGATTTCGGCCACCATCCCACGGCAATCGCGCAGACGTTACAGGCGCTGCGTCAGCGCTATCGCGGGCACCGGCTGTGGGCTGTCTTCGAACCGCGCTCGAATACGACCCGGCGCGCGATCTTTCAACAACAACTTCCTGAAGCGCTGAAATTGGCCGATGGAGTTTTCATCTCGCAGGTGGCAAGGCTGGAACAGATCCCCGAAGCTGAGCGATTAAAACCAGAGCGGGTTGTGGCTGCGATTGCCAAGGCTGGTCGACCTGCGTTTTACGAACACAACGCCGATACCATTGTGGATCGAATCGTTCCAATGCTGCGGCCAAAAGATGTGGTCGTGGTTTTCAGTAATGGCGGGTTCGACAACATCCATGAGAAGTTGCTCGCGCAGTTGCGTGCGTGATTCGTTTAACGATCTAACGAGGCAGCGGCGCCGCGCTCGTATGGTCGTGCACAATACGCCAGCCTTCTGGCAGGCGTTTGAAGATGAGGGTGAAGCGTCCGTGCGGGGAATCTTTTGCACGCTTCAACCCCCAGCGGCCGAGCACCACAGCTGCGTCAGGTGAAAGCAGCGTGATCTCGAGATCGGAAAAGGTGAGCGTGCCCATCTTCGCGCGATCGGAATATTTTTTCCTGTAACGCTCGCGCACGGTTTCCCAGCCGCGCCTAATTGTATCCTCCGAGGCGAAGACAGTCGATGCTGATCGTGCGTAGCCATTCATGAATCCATCGATATCGCCCCGGTTCCATGCGTCCCGTTGCGCGCGGAGGACGGACCGGATCTGGGCAATTGCGTTTTGGGTCTGTGTCGGCGCCGCAGACACAGTCGCCGCCGTCGAGATACAAAAAATGATTGCGAGGGCGCACCTGTGCGCAAGACTTGAACGGCGAATCGCTTGCAGCATTGGTAATCCTTGATAAGCTACCAGCCCTGCCTCATCCAGCGCCAGCACTAAAGGATGGTCTCAACCGAGGGAAATACGTTGACGGGTTTCATAAATCTATTACGGTCGCCCATCCACCCAGATAGGACTGTGCACCGGCTTTTCTGCATCGCGATGCTCGTGCTTGCCAGCGCGACGTCAGCTCCAGCTCAGGGAGCATCGCAGCGTCCCCAACAAGTGCGACCTGTCAAAGTAGCCGATCCGCCACCGACAGAGACGCCTGCTTCCAAGGTAGCGAATCCGCCACCGGCAGATGCGCCTGCTGTTCCGAACACGCCGGCGACGGTTCGGCTCCAGTTTCCAAACAGCGATGTGGTCGATGTCCTGCATCTTTACGAGCAGCTCACCGGCAAGAAATTGGTGATGGATAATTTTGTGCAGGGCAAGGTGAACATTTTCATCGCGAAAGACGTTTCGCGCGATGAGGCAATCAAGATCATCGAGATGAGCATGGCGCTCAATGGGATTTCGCTTGTTCCGGCTGGCCGCGACTTAACCGACGTTGTGGGAGCTGGCCAGAATCCTCGGAAGGCCCCGGTACCGATTATTTCCGACCTGGCGGACATTCCGGCGGGCAACCCTGTGGTCAGCTTCTTGTTCAAGTTGCAGTATGCGGACCCGCAGGAGCTTCAACAGGTGTTGATGGCATATTTCCAGGGGAGCTCAGGCACGATCAATATTCTGGCCCTGCCGAAATCGTCCAGCCTTCTGGTGACGCAGAACGCCGACATTATTCGGCAGCTTGCCGGTGTGATTGACCAAGTGGACGTGGCGCCGGCGGAAGTGGTGAGCGAATTCATCAAGCTCGAGCGCGCCGATGCCACGAAAGTAGTCGATATGCTCAAGGAAATTTTTGAAAAGAGCACTGAGACGACGCCGGGCCAGCCGGGTGTTCGCGCGGTGAAGATGCCCGGAGCGGTGCCGCAGCCGATGCCGGTCGAGGCGGGCGGCGGCATCCTGTCCGAGGAAGCCGTCATCGTGGGTAAGATCAAAATTACTCCCGATGTGCGCACCAACCGCATTCACATCGTGACGCGCCCGATCAACATGCCTTTCATCCGCCAACTGATCCACGAATTTGATGCCAACGTTGAGTTTGCAAAACCAATTACCCGCTATTTGCAATACGTTTCCGCGGGCGATGTTCTGCCGGTGCTGGTGGAGGCTTTAACCGAACCCGGCACAGAGGGAGGGGGAGCCGGCGCTGGCGCGGTGCCCGGTGGTGGCGCCCCGGGTCAAAGCCCGCAACCGCGACAACAACAGCGAGGCACAAGTTCCTACGGGGGCGCTGGCGCGCTGGGCGGCCTGGGCGGAACCTCGGGAACCGCCACTGGGGGCGGCAGCACGCTGAATATTTCTGAAGAACTTTCCACGCAACCGGTGGACACGACGCCTAAAGCAGTCATAATCGGAAACGCCAAGCTCATAGCAGATCAGCGTGCGAATTCAATTATCGTTCTCGGCAGTCGCGATATTGTTGTGAAGGTGAACAAAATCTTGGATGAAATGGACGTAAAGGCGCCGCAAGTGGCGCTGAGCACCGTCATTGGCCAGTTGGAACTCAGCAACAACGAAGAATTCGGTGTCGATTGGTTCGCAAAGTATAATAAGAGGTTCGTGGGCATCTCGCGCAACAACACGATATTTGGCAGCAACAATCCGGCAATTCCGCTGCCGAGTGTCGCTCCTTCAATTTCACCTGGAATCGTCAACACCGGAACGGGAAACATCATCGATCCTTCGAATCTGATCAATTTCAGTCAGATTATTCAGAACGTAGCCAGTGGCACCAACATATATGTCGCGGCTGGCAACGCGTTCGCCGCGATTGTGCATCTGCTCGAGTCCACCGGTCGGTTCAGAGTTATGTCGCGGCCGACCGTGTTCACGAGCAACAACAAGAAAGCGATCATCGCATCAGGGCGGGAGGTTCCGGTTCCGGTAAATACCCTTACAAATTCGAATATTGGAGGGGTTGTAAATAACACAGCTGCTGTTTCGGCGAGCATCGAGTACAAGAAGGTGGTGACGCAACTCGAGGTGGTGCCGCTGATTAATTCCGAGAAGGAAGTGTCGCTCGATATCTTGCAGAAGATCGACAACATTGTGCAGGGCGGCAACGTCCTGATCAGTGGCAATGAGGTCCCGACCATCGCAACACGTTATGTCCGCACGAATGTTTCCGCGGCGAACGGATCGACCATCATTCTGGGCGGGCTGGTTGAAGAAACTAAGCAGAAAAACTATCAGGGCTTTCCCTACCTCTCGCGCATTCCCCTTGTCGGCTCGCTTTTCCGTGCCACGTCAAGCGGCAAAACGCGCACGGAGCTGATTGTTCTCATGTGTCCGCAGGTGACCCTGACGAAGTTGGACGCTTATCGGCTGCGCCAGAAATGGGAGGACACCACACATTTTGGCCCCGAGTTGGATCAGAACGAGTGTCCAGAAATGGGAGGACACCACACATTTTGGCCCCGAGTTGGATCAGAACGAGTGTCCAGATTGCCCCAAGGTGGAAAGTGGCAAACAGATAAATTTGCCGCCGCCTGATATTCCCGCCGCGAAAGATATGAACTAACTCGCTTCTATCTTTATGAAACCAATAGCTCTCGCATTAATTCTCAGCCTCGGCGCGACCGTCGCGCAAGCTGACGAGTTCGACGTTTTGTCTCACGATGTTTTTCGTCCGACCGACTCATTGGCTCAACGAGACGAATATGGGCTTGTCCATCAGGGGCCCCATGTGAATGCCACAGATTTCGCGCCGAGATATCACTGGCGATGGTGCTACTACTTTAAGGCCTCCGAACAATTAATTCTCGAACCGGCGTACGTCGGCTCCATGCAAACGGCGTTGCGACGGCTGGGTTATTATTGCGGGCCGATCGACGGCGTGTTTACCCCAGCAGTAAGCGACGCCATCGCGCGGCTGCAGAAGAACTATTCCATGCACGTCACCGGGATGCTCAACGATCCGGTGCGGCGCGCGCTTCATATGCCGTGAGTTTTTCTGAATGAACGCAGCTCCCAGCCAATCCCTGATTAATTTGCTGCTGGAAAGCGGCGTGCCTTCGAACGAAGAAGCGGTCCAGCTGGCCACAAACCTGAACGGCGGTTCATGGGTGGGCCAGGTGCTCGATTCCGGCAAGGTGGACGAACAACGATTCCTCAGCGCAATTGGGAATTTCTTCCGGGTGCCGGTTGTCTCCATCGACGCGAAAAAGATCGATCGCGACACATTATCGACCCTACCGAGTCGTTTTGTTTTTCAACATCACATTCTGCCCATTGAGGTGAAGGAGAATTCGGTCGTGTTGGCTACTTACGATCTTTTCAATTCCATTGGCCGCCAGCTCGCAGCGCAGCTTTTGAAAAGGCCGGCCGAATGGGTGCTGGTGCCGCGCGCGCAGCTTTTGCGTGCGATGAAAACCCTCTACGGCATCGGCGCAGAAACTTTCGACGAAATCCTGAAGACGAACCGCGCCTTCGAGGTGTTGCAGGACTCCGAAACCGCCATCGAGCTCAACGCCGACGATCCGGAGGCGTCTGTGGTGAAATTCGTAAACCAGATCATTCGCGAGGCGATTTTGGAGCGCGCGACCGACATTCACGTCGAGCCGCTGGAAAACGATTTGCGAATTCGGTATCGAATCGACGGAATTTTGCACGAGGTCGCTGTGCCGCCGCAGTTGCGCGTCTTGCAATCGGCCATCATCTCGCGCCTGAAAGTAATGTCGCACATGGACATCGCCGAACGCCGATTGCCTCAGGATGGGCGCATGAATTTGCAGGCGGGTAATCAAAACATCGATGTGCGCGTTTCGACCATTCCCACTGTCAATGGCGAATCGATCAGTCTGCGGTTGCTCAGCCGCAGCGAGCAGCAGTTCGGGTTTGATCGTCTCGATCTCAGCGAGAGGCAGGAGAAGATCATTCGCCATTTATTGGCGCAGCCCAACGGCATCATCCTTCTCACCGGCCCGACCGGCTGCGGCAAATCGACTTCCCTTTATTGCTTCCTGACCAGCATCAATTCAGTGCAACGCCGCATCATCACCATCGAAGAACCGGTCGAATATCGAATTCCCGGTGTCTCGCAAATCGATGTGAAACCGGAGATCGATCTGACTTTCGCCAAAGGTCTCCGTCACATTTTGCGACAGGATCCAAATGTGGTGATGGTCGGCGAGATTCGCGACATTGAAACGGCGGACATCGCGATTCGCGCGGCCATGACTGGCCACCTTGTTTTCAGCACGCTGCACACGAACGATGCCGTAGGCGGCATCACGCGTTTGCTCGACATGGATGTGGAACCGTTTCTGCTCGCCTCGGTGGTGAAATCCTTCATCGCGCAACGGCTCGTGCGCACGATTTGTCCGGACTGCGTCGAAATGGTTGACTATCCGCACGAGTATCTCGCCGAGATCGGTTTTCCGGTGAAAGAACACGGCACGCGGTTCCGGCGTGGCGCCGGTTGCGATCAATGCCGCCAGACCGGCTATCAGGGTCGCGCGGCGATCTATGAAATTTGCCTCATTACTGAGCCGCTGAGAAAGCTGATCATGCAAAAGCGCGATGGCGGCGAGCTCAAGCAATGCGCCATCGCCGAAGGCATGGAGACATTGCGGCATGACGGCTGGCGACGCGTCGCCCAAGGCAGGACGACCATCGAAGAAGTTGTGCGCGTCACGCAAACTGACGAAGTGATGGCTGAAACCACCGAAGAAGCCGAGCCGGTGGTAGCCGCCGAATCAGCCTAGGCGCTACTATTCAAAATTGGCTGTCGTATCATTCGCCACGCAATTCGCGAATGGCCATGGCGTAATCTTTCGAGTGAAAAATTGAGGTGCCGGCGACGAGTACGTTTGCGCCGTTTTCGATTGAGAGCCTGGCCGTGTCCGCGTTGATGCCGCCATCCACTTCGATGTCGATCTTGCTATTCAGCGATCTGGCGCGCTTAACTTTTTGCATTTGATCAGTTCGAAATGGTTGGCCGCCAAAACCGGGATGCACCGTCATGACCAGCAACAAGTCAATCTTGTCCAAAAAGGGCTCGACGAGATCAAAGGAGGTTTCAGGATTTAAAGTTAACCCGGCGCGGCAACCGCCGTCTCGAATTTGCTGCAACGTTTTTGCGACATGGTGCTTCGCTTCCGGTTCAGCGTGAACGGTGATGAAATTTGCGCCGGCTTTGACAAATCGCGGCACGTAATGATCGGCATGCTCGATCATGAGATGGACATCGAGCGGAAGACTCGTTAGGCCGCGTACAATCCTGACAATCTCCGGGCCGAAGGAAATGTTATCGACAAAATGTCCATCCATGATGTCGCAGTGGATCCAATCCGCGCCTGCGGCCTCGACGCGGTGGATTTCGTCACAGAGTCGCGAGAAATCGGCGGCAAGAATGGACGGGGCGACGATCACTCTTCCCATGGAGTGATGGAGTAATGGAGTAATGGAGCGATGGCAAGCCCCTCCGCAATACTCCGGCACTCGAACACTCCATTACTCCGATAGAAATGCGCTTGACGGCGCGCCGCGCCGTTTCATGTTACGGCGTTTCAGGCTGGCCGAATCGCGGCGCGGGGGATGGGTCCTGCGAAAATAGACCCAGCTCAGACGGGTGAACGCGCTTCCTTCGGACTGGAAAGTGCTACTAAATAATTCATGTTCAACGGACTTTTCGGCTGGTTATCCAGCGACATCGGGATCGATCTCGGAACGGCGAACACTCTTGTTTACGTAAAAGATCAGGGGATCGTTCTTCGTGAGCCATCGGTGGTGGCCGTGCAAGCGGGCACCAACAGGGTGTTGGCAGTAGGCGACGAAGCCAAGCGCATGCTCGGCCGCACGCCAGCGAATATTGTCGCGGTGCGTCCGCTCAAAGATGGTGTCATTGCCGACTTCGAAGTTACCGAGGCGATGTTGCGGCATTTCATCAGCAAAGTGCATAATCGCCGCGTGCGCGCGAGGCCGCGCGTGGTTATCGCGGTCCCTTCCGGAATCACTGAAGTGGAAAAGCGCGCGGTGCGCGAATCGGCGACCCATGCCGGCGCGCGTGAAGTTTATTTGATCGAAGAACCGATGGCAGCGGCGATCGGCGTGGGACTTCCGGTGCAGGATCCTGCCGGCAACATGATCATCGATATCGGCGGAGGCACGACCGAAGTCGCTCTTATTTCGCTTTCCGGAATTGTATTTAGTCGAAGCGTGCGTGTGGCTGGCGACGAGATGGACGAAGCGATCGTACAGTACATGAAGCGCGCTTACAATTTAATGGTCGGCGAACGGACGGCTGAGGAAATCAAAATCAAGATCGGCTCAGCGTATCCTAGCGAAAAGGAAACGAGCGTGGAAGTGAAGGGCCGCGATCTGGTCGCTGGTCTGCCTAAAACACTCATGATTACTTCTCAGGAAGTGCGTGAAGCGTTGCTTGAACCGATTTCGACGATTGTCGATTCCGTCCGTATTACTCTGGAGCGCTGTCCGCCCGAGCTTTCTGCAGACCTTGTGGATCGGGGACTGGTTCTCGCAGGCGGAGGCGCGTTGCTGCGAGGGTTTGACAAACTTTTGAGTGAGGAAACAGGTTTGCCTGTCCATGTAGCCGAAGATCCACTCAGCGCGGTGGCGGAAGGGACCGGCAAATGCCTCAATGAACTCAAATTTTTGCGTCAAGTCGCCTCAGCCGATCGCCAGTGGCGCTGACAAGACCGAAAAGCGGAAAGCGGAAAGCGAAAAGGCTTTTGATTCGCGGGTGGCTCTATTCTATCCGCTATCCGGTATCCGGTCTCCGAAATCGAGATGAGTCGCACAAACATCATCGCGCTGCTGATTTTTGGCGCCATCCTGGGATATTTTCTTAGCTTCGGCCCAACCACTACTCAGAAGTTCAAGGCTGGCGTCTATCAATTGCTGGCGCCATTCTTGACTAGCGGCTCAGGGCTGAAAAAACAGATCACATCCGTGCGCACCGGGTTGAAGTCGCTCGATCAACTGGAGCACGAGAATGCGGCACTTGAGGTGCAAAATCGGGAGCTCCGCGCGACCAACCAGGGCCTGCGCGATGTCGAGCATGAAGTGAATCGTCTGCGTCACGCCCTCAATTATCGGGAGCGCTCGGTCTTCAAGTTGATCGCGGCAGAAATTGTCGCGCGCGATTCTTCCACTTGGTGGCGAACGGTCACGATTAACCGCGGCAAGAGGGATGGAATCGAAATCGACATGGCTGTGGTAACGGCCGAAGGTCTGGTGGGGAAAATAACCACTGTAAGCGACAGCATCTCGGTTGTTTTATTGGTTTCCGATGAAAACTGCCGGGTCGCGGCCTCGATGGAAGGGAGCCGCGAGCAGGGGATCGTCTCTGGCGAGCGAGTGACCACGGGACTAAGCCCGCTTTTGGACCTGAATTTCTTGTCGAAGCAGGCTGACCTAAAGCCCGGCCAGAAAGTTTATACCTCGGGAGTGGGCGGCGTTTTCCCGTCCGGTTTACTGATCGGCGCGGTGAAAAGTTTTCGTGTTCGGGAGTTGGATGGACAAGCACAACTGACCCCAGCGGTCGATCTCTCGCATTTGGAGGATGTGTTCGTAGTGACAGGCCGAAGATGATATTCTTTTTTCTTCTGCTAGTCCTGGTGTTGGCGGCGCAGATTGCGGAGCTTTTCATCCCGGCGCTGCCGTGGCTCTACAACGCCCACGTCTATATCGTGCCCGTTATTGTTTTCTATGGAGCAATGGCCCTGCCGTTGCCCCTCATGCTCGCGCTTGCATTGTATGCAGGGCTTTTGCTGGATGCGCTTACCGTGCAAGTGATCGGTGGGAAGGTTGAAATCTCAACCGGATCGTCGATACTGCTTTACGGTGTGCTGGCAGGAATAATGCACGGCCTGAGACCGCTCTTTGCTCGCGGTCGTTGGGAAGTGCATTGCATCCTGAGCGGCATTTTTACTTCGTTAATAGTTTTGGCGCAATACCTGATGATCACATTCCGCCGCGGCTCTCTTGTTTTTACCCGTGAGATTTGGTGGCAAATCGGGGGGCCCGGTCTCATTGCCATGGCAGTGGCGCCGATCCTGTTCTGGCTTCTGCAATGGATGGGACGGATGACAGCTTATTCGTATGGTCCCGAAAGGGGGCGATTCGAATGAAGAGAGGCCGTTTGACTTCGCGTGTGCGGATTCAATTTCTGGCGCTACTCATGCTGCTGGGTATGGGCGCCCTCGGCCTGAAGCTTTGGTGGATACAAGTGGCGCATGGCGCGGAATGGACTGCCCAGCTGCGCGGCAGTTCTCAAGCCACTGTGCGCATCCCCTCAGTGCGCGGCGAGATCAAAGACCGCAACGGCGTGACCCTTGTCCAAAACCGCGCCAGTTATGAGGTGGATTTTTATTTGCCGGAAATGGTCAAAGGTTATCGAGAACGTTTTGGTTCGCCGCCGTTGACCGAGTATCGAGCGATCATCAACGGCATGCCGAAAGATCAGAAGGAACCGGACATCATTAAAATTGTTAATGATGGCATCGTCCCGCGTCTTAACGAGCTTGATCTGGCGCGCGACTACAACGCCGGCAAGCTGGAGCGGCACTATCGCAACGATACCGAGGTCCCGTTTTCCTATATCAAAGACATCGATTTTCCCACGATGGCAAAATTTTCGGAGCACGATGTCGGATTACCGGGCGTGGATATCGCGATCAAACCGGTGCGCTCTTATATTTATGGCGCGCTGGCCGCCCATATTCTTGGTTATGTCGGAATGCCTGACGACATCGACAAAGAAGAAGCAAGGAAGTTCACCTTCTATCAGCAGGACGTCGAAGGAAAATCGAACGTCGAAAAAACGATGGACGAATACCTGCGCGGAAAACCCGGTGTGCGTTATTTGCGCAAGAATGCCAAGGGAACTATCGAGGGCGTGCTGCGCGAAGATCCGCCGCAGCAAGGCGCAAACGTTTTCCTGACGATCGATGCGCGCATTCAGGCGATTGCAGAAGAAGCGCTGCGCGCAGTGAGCCGGGCCGGAGCGGTTGTAGTCGATCCGAACAATGGCAACGTTTTGGCGATGACTACTGTTCCATCGTTCGATCCGAATACTTTCATCCCCAGCATAAAGGCGAAGGATTGGAAGGCGCTGCAAAAAGACGAGGGGGATCCATTGGTCAACCGTGCGATCAGTGCCTTGCCGCCAGGGTCAACATTCAAGCTCATCACGGCGCTCTCCGGTCTGCGCGGCACCAAAAATCTCGCAGGCGCCAAATACAGCTGCGGTGGCGGTGTGAGTTACGGCGATCACTTCTTCCAATGCTGGGTAGCCGAAAAACATTATACGCACGGTACAATTGGCTTGGCTGATGCGATCAAGGTGTCGTGTGACTCCTTTTTCTATCAGTACGGAAACGCCGCGAGCATTCAGTCGATTGACGCCGTTGGCAAGATGTTGGGAATCGGCGAAGAATCGGGCCTGCAACTTACGGGCGAACAAACCGGCAATATGCCAGGCCCGGAGTGGATGCAAATCCATCATCCGCAAGAGAGGTGGTCACAAGCTCAAACGGCTAACGTTTCAATCGGCCAGGGCTACACACTTGTTTCACCACTTCAATTAGCAATGGCCTACGCGACAATTGCAAACGGCGGTGTGTGCTATTATCCACGGCTGGTTGACAGAGTCTTGAAGCAAGACGGTTCTCCTGTGCTGGACGACCATGGTAACGTCGCAGTGCCACAGACGCCGCGAGTGCGATCTGATTTACGCCAGGAACTCTCGCCTGACAAAATCGAGCTCGTGCGCAAAGGTCTTTGGAAGGTTGTTAATGAAGACGGAGGAACCGGTGGCAGAGCGCGTTTGAAGGAAGTCCAAGTCGCTGGTAAGACCGGCACTGCCCAGGCTACCGACCGCGGCCACAAAGATACCGTTGCATGGTTTGCTTGTTTCGCCCCGTTTGAGCATCCCAAATATGTGGTTGCAGTGATGGTGCAGGGAGGCGAACACGGTGGCAGCGTCGCCGGACCGATCGCGACGCGAATCTTGGAACGCACGCTGGCGATGGATAAGGGCGATTTTGACATGCAAGTGGCTTGGCTTGCGCCTGCGCACAAGTCGAACCCGTTCCAGATGATTAAGGACGTAAGTTACGCCGGCGGAAATCTGGGGGGCAACGACGAAGAGGATGCCGATGCTTCGCAAAATGCCACCGCGCAGATGGCAAGCTCAGACGCAGCGCCTGATGTCGAACCGGAAGCAGATTCGCAAGGGCAAGTGAGACGGCGAGGCACCGCCCCTGTAGCCCGCGCTGTTCCGGCTGCGCCCCAGGCTCCCCGCAACTTTTTCCAACGACTCTTTGGAATGCACCCGCGACCGGCGCCTGTGCCGGCGCCCCAGCCGCCGAGCCGCCGGCGCGGAACAACACGATGAACCATCGGTCAGAAACACTGCGGCAGGAGTCGACAGTTTGGCTTATGACCGGTCAACCTCTTCAATTTTATGATAGACAAGGTAAAAAAGATTTTGGGGCTTCGTTCCCGCAAGACGGGGAACAAGCTCATACTCAGTGTAGAAAAACTCGAGTCTCGCGTCGCGTTGCTCGAGAATGGCCGCCTCGAGGAATACAGCGTCGAGCGTAAGAGTTCACGGAACATCGTCGGCGGCATTTACAAGGGAAAAGTCAAAAACATCGAGATGGGCTTGAAGGCGATGTTTGTTGACATCGGCTTCGAAAAGAACGCATTCCTTCATTTTTGGGATGCAATTCCGGCCGCGCTTGACAGCGGCATTGAAGAAATCGATCGGCGTACGAACAAGCGGCCCCGAAAACGGATAACCGTAAGAGACATACCGACCATTTATCCAGTGGGCTCTGATGTAATTGTGCAGGTCACCAAGGGTCCGATCGGCACGAAGGGGCCGAGGGTGACAACCAATCTCAGTTTTGCCGGGCGCTACCTCGTTCTGATGCCGTTCAGTGATCGCAGCGGTATCTCGCGAAAAATCGAGAGCCCTAAAGAACGCGAGCGGCTACGCAAGATTGTGCGTGAGCTGGACATGCCCGAAGGCATCGGCGTAATCATTCGCACTGTAGGCGAAGGCCAGCGCGCAAGATACTTCGTGCGCGATTTGCGTTTCCTTCTCGATCAATGGGCCAAAGTCGAGCAGGCCATTCGTGAGCACCCCGCTCCTTGCCGCCTCTTCGAGGAGCCTGACCTGA
>WNGL01021784.1_pt1 | contig 13638 bp, 6 predicted proteins | sample 5400591 | NCBI WGS metagenome assembly WNGL01 (sample SAMN13153377, study PRJNA577476) | soil metagenome | isolation source: 80 cm soil or saprolite under Garry oak tree replicate 1 | place: USA:California | collected 2016-06-15
GAGCGCCGGCATCGACGCGCCGTCGTACGGCAGCGTCGCGGTCGCCATCTCGTAGGCGACGACGCCCATCGTGAAGATGTCGGAGCGGACGTCGGCGTTCTGCCCCGTCAGCAGCTCCGGCGCGACATAGTGCAGCTCGACGTCGGCGAGCGCGCGTCCCCGCAGCGTCTCGTCCGCGAGCGTCGCCAGCAAATCCTGCGCCTGCCAGATTCCGGCGGTCGAAATCATCAGCCGCTCGCGATCCTCGTCGACGTCCGAGGCGACACGCATGATCTCCGGGCTCACACCGCACAGGAGCCCGCCCTTCCGATGCAGCACGCGCGCCGCGTCTGCAAAATCCCGCAGCAGCGGTTTCAGCCGCGGCCACGGCAGCGCTCCGGCGGTCGTCAGCGCGTCGCGCAGGCTCGGGCCCTCGATGAAATCGGTGACCAGGTAGACGAGATCGCCCTCTTCTCCGTAGTCGCGGACCTGGATGATCGAAGGATGCGCGATCTGCAGCGTGCGGGCTTCGCGCAGGAAGCGCCCGCGGACGGCCTCCCAGTCTCGATCCGAACCGCGGCGGAGCAGCCGGATGGCGACGGGATGTCCGAGGACGCGATGCATGCCGCCGAACACCTCGCTGCCAAGACGGCCTGCGCCAAGCCGCAGACCCAGTTCGTACGTGCCGAGCAGTCCGCCCGAGATCTGAGCCGGCGGCCGCCCGCCGGTCACGATCGTCGAACGCGATGAACCATCCCCCGCCTGGAGCGCCCGGCCGAACTCGGCGATCGACTCGTAGCGATCGTCGGGAAACTTGGCGAGCGCGCGTCCCAGCACCACGTCGATCCACTTCGGTAAATCGCGACGGAGCTCCGTCGCGGGCCGCAGCGGCTTCCTGAGGAGCGCGTTCACCAGTTGCGCTGCGTCCGGTTCCTCGAATGGCGGACGCCCGGTCAGCAGCTCGTAGACAACCACGGCCAGGCTGTATTGATCCGATCGCGAATCGAGCTGTCCTCCGAGCACCTGCTCGGGGGCTGCGTACGTGAACGTTCCGACGAATTGAGACGCGGCCGTCAGCCGCGTGGACTCCGAGGCCAGGTCGCGCACGAGGCCGAAGTCGACAATCTTGTGCGCGCGCGTGCCGCCGCCGAAGTCGTGCGCGACGATATTGGCGGGCTTGAGGTCGCGATGGAGGATGCCGGAATCGTGCGCGAGCTGCAGCGCACTGCAGAGAGGCGACACGATTGCCTGTACCTCGTCGAGCGGCAGGGGGCCCCGCGCGGCGATCTCCTCGCGAAGGCTGCGGCCGTTCAGCAGCTCCATGACGAGGAACGGGCGCTCGTCCGCGTCGAGGTTGAAGTCCAGGATGGAGACGATGTTCGGGTGCCGCAGCTGCGCGCACGCGCGGCTCTCGCGCAGGAACCGCTCGCGTGCCGCCGGATCGCGCGCGAACTCCGATCGGACGATCTTCAGGGCGACCTCGTCGCCAAGCAGCCGCCGGCGCGCCCGGAACACGGCGCCCATCCCGCCTTCGGCGAGGGGCTCGATAATCTCGTAGCGCCCGTCGAGAATCGTTCCGGCAGCGAGCACGTCGAGCATGATATGCCACGGACGTGGATTGGCCACGGACGACGCCGACCATGTTCGATCTTGGCCACGGACCGCGTTCGATCTTGGCCGCGGACGACGCGGATGACACGGTCAGGCTTTGGATTGGCCCGGGAACAGGATCGACAGGCCGCACGGCGCATCGCACAGGCGAGCGCGGAAGGCACCTCTTCCTGCCCATGGCGTCCGTGTGGTCCGTGGCTTAAGATGCCATCCGTGGCACGCGTGCTTGCAATCGACATCGGCACCTCGTCGGTCCGCGCGACGCTTTACGGCCGCGGGCTCCGTCCGGTGCGCGACGGCGCGCATGTGAAATATCGATGGCGCATCGGGCACGATGGCAGCGTCGAAACCTCGCCGGCGACCATCGAGCGAGCCATCGTCCGCGCGATTGACGCAGCGCTCGAACGCCAGCGCGGACCGGTCGATGCAGTGGGCATCGCGGCGTTCTGGCACAGCCTGATGGGCGTCGACGCGCACGGCCGCCCGGTGACGGCGGTGCTGCCGTGGACCGACACCCGCAGCGCGCAGGAGGTCGAGGCGCTGCGCGGTCGCGTCGACGAACGCGCCGTTCACGCGCGCACGGGCTGCCGCCTTCACTCCACCTACTGGCCCGCTCGCCTGCAGTGGTTCCGTGACCACGATCGAAAGGCGTTCCGCGGCGTGCGCACGTGGATGTCCTTTCCCGCGTACCTCGAACGGCGATGGCTCGGGCGACATGCCGAGAGTCTCTCGCAGGCGTCCGGCACCGGACTCTTCGTCCACAAGGACGGCCACTGGGATGCCGAGTTGTGTGAGGCGTGCGGCATCGATCCCGGCCGTCTGCCGCGGATCGTCGACCTGGACGATCGTGAGGCGGAGCCGTCCTCGGCGATCGCGAAGCGCTGGCCGCAGCTCCGCGCGGCACGGTGGGTACCGCCCGCCGGCGACGGCGCCGCCAACGACGTGGGCGCCGGCTGCACGGCTGACGGCCGGACGGCGCTGATGATCGGAACCTCCGGTGCGCTGCGGCAGATCTGGACGACCGAGGTCGAGCCGAAGGTGCCGTTCGGGCTCTGGCGCTACTGGCTCGATCGCCGGCGCGTGGTCGTCGGCGGAGCGCTGAGCAATGGCGGCAATCTCGTCGCATGGATGCGGCAGACGCTCGCCCTCGAGGACGGTCCGCGGCTCGAGCGCGAACTCCTCCGCATGCGTCCCGACGCGCACAACCTGACGGTGCTCCCATTCCTCGCCGGCGAACGCAGCCCGGATTATCTGCCGGATGCGCGTGCGGCGATCGCCGGCCTGAGACTCGGATCGACGGCGCCCGAGATTCTTCGCGCCGGCCTCGAATCGGTCGCCTTCCGATTCCTGGCCGTGCTCGAACAACTCGTGCCCATCACACCGGTCACGCATATCGTGGCGACGGGTACCGCCTTGACGGCATCGCGCGTGTGGCCGCAGATCCTCGCGGACGTGCTCGGCTGCCCGATTGCCTTGCCGCGCGAGCCGGAGCTGACGAGCCGCGGCGCGGCGGCCATCGCGTTCGAGCAGCTCGGCATCTCACCGCTCGAGCGCAACCCGTCGGTCCGGCGCGTCTTTCATCCGGACGCGCGACATCACGACGTCTACCGCGCGGCCGCGGACCGGCAGGCGCAGTTGCTGCGCGCGCTGTACGGCGCGGCGCTGTGCTAACGTACCCGCGCATTCATGGAGACAGGCCTCGACATTCGCCAGAGCGGCGCGCTGGACTTCCTGTCGCTCGGCGCACTCGTCCATCGCCTCGATCCCGGCGTCATCCCATTTCGGAAGGCAACGGCGTGCTCGGTCCACGTGAGCGGCGGCGAGTTCAACTGCGCTGCAAATCTCTCCGACTGTTTCCGGATGCGGACCGGCGTCGCGACCGCGATGGTCGAGTATCCGATCGGCGATTTGATTGCAGGCCAGGTGCGCACGATGGGCGTCACGCCGTATTACAAGATGTTCGTCCACGACGGCGTGCGCGGCCCGAACATGGCGGCGGTCTACAGCGATCGGGGGTTCGGCGTCCGCGGGCCGATCGTGTACTACAACCGCTCGAACGAAGCCGCGTCGCTGCTGAAGCGCGGCGACTTCGACTGGAAGAGCATCTTCGGCGCCGGTGTCCGCTGGTTCCACAGCGGCGGCATTTTCGCGTCGCTGTCGGACACGACATCAGAGCTGATTATCGAGGCGATGCAGGCCGCGCGCGCGCACGGCGCGATCGTCTCGTTCGACCTGAATTATCGCGAGAAGCTCTGGCGCGCCGCCGGCGGGGCCGATCGGGCGCGCCAAGTTCTCGGCCGGATACTGGAGCAGGTCGACGTCCTCGTCGGCAACGAAGAAGATCTCCAGAAAGGTCTTGGGATGCCGGGCCCGCAGGTCGCCGCGGCATCGAAGCTCGATCCGAGCGCGTTCTTCGGCATGATCGAGCGCGTCACCGGGCGATTCCCGAACATGAAGGTCGTGGCCACGACGCTTCGCGAGGTACATTCGACGAACCGTCACGCCTGGGGCGCGGTGGCCTGGATCAACGGCCGCACGTACGTATCCCCGACGTGCGACCTGGACGTCTACGATCGCGTAGGCGGCGGCGACGGTTTCGCTTCCGGCTTCTTCTACGGCTTGCTGACCGGCGAGAATCCCGAACAGGCCGTCAGGCTCGGCTGGGCGCATGGCGCGCTGCTGACCACATTTCCCGGGGATACGACGATGGCGACGCTCGAGGAAGTGCGCGCGTTCGCGACGGGGGGATCCGCGCGCATACAGCGATAATCCATTGGCGATTGCCAATTGCAGATTGCCGATTGCTGAGTGACCGAGTGCCGTTTGTCGATTGGCGTCAATCGTCACTCGAGCAATGCGTCAGTCGCCAATCCTGAAATCGCCAATTCGTGAATCGGCAATCGGCAATCGCCAATCGGCAATGCCTCTATCTGAATATGCCCCGGAGCTTCTTTCCCAGGCCGTTGAAGAACCCCTGCATCGCGCGGCGCAGCTGCTGTTTCACGGTGCCCTGGTGGATCGGACAGAGCCGCGTCGGGATGTCGTCGCCGTCCTTGAAATACTCGGTATAGACGGGACACTCCTCGACCGGTCTCAGGTACGACACTTTGCACAGTTGCACGTCGCGCAGACCGTCTGGTTGCGCGAACTCGTTCGCGCCGCGCGTGCGCGCAGCGGCGCGGATGAAGTCGCTCCAGATTGGGAGCGCGTAGCGGGCGCCGTAGGCCTCGCGGCCGATTGGCGACGGCTGGTCTTCGCCGACCCACACGCCGGCAACAACCGACGAGGTGAACCCGACGAACCACGCGTCCTTGAATTCGTCGGTCGTACCGGTCTTCCCTCCCGCCGGAAACCGAACACTGTAGGTCGTTCGCGCGGGCGCGCCGGTGCCGCGATCCAGCACGTCCTCGAGCATCGAGACCATCTGGTAGGCGACCTGTGCGCTGATAACGCGATCCGACTTGACGGGATTCTCGTACGCGAGGCCACCGTCGGCGTCGATGACCTGCATGATGCCGCGCGGACGGACGGCGAGGCCGCCGTTCGGGAAGGCGGCATACGCGGCCGTCAGATCGAGCGGCGTCACCAGGCCGGTGCCGAGCGAGAGCGACGGCACGTCGGGCATGTCGCGGAGGCCCACGTCGGACGCGAGGCGCAGCACGGGCCCCGATCCGATCCGCTGCTGCAGAAGCGCGGCCGCGCGATTGTTGGACTCGATCAGCGCCGCGCGGAGCGTCAGCGAGTCGAACGATTCGTTCTTCGCGTTGCGCGGCGCCCACTCTTCCGGACCTTGCGGCGCGATCGACATCAGCCCGTCGAGCACGCTCACGGGTGAATAGCCTTTCGACAGTGCCGCGGCATAAAGGAACGGCTTGAACGCCGATCCGGGCTGCCGGCGGCTGCGCCATGCGCGGTTGAACTGCGACTGCCGGAAGTCGCGTCCGCCGACCATCGCGAGAATGTCGCCCGTGGCGGGATCGATGGCAACCAGCGACGTCTGCAGTTCGCTCTTGCCGAAACGCCGCAACCCATTCTCGACTGCGCGCTCCGCCGCCTCCTGCAATTCCGGCACGAACGTCGTCCTCACCTCCCAGTCGGGTGGATGGTCGCCGCCGAAGCGATCGCGGAACTGCTGGCGAAGGAATTCCTTGGCGTAGCCGGCGTGCGCCTCGATCGCGCCGGGATACGGCCGGATGCGCGGGCGGCTCTGCGCCGCCGCGCGCTCCTGCGCGGGGGTGATGACGCCTTCCTCGCGCATGCGCTGCAGGACCACGCGGCTTCGCTGAAGCGCGCCTTCATAATTGGTCCACGGCGACAGCGCCGACGGCGCGCGAATGAGGCCGGCCATGAGCGCGGCTTCCGCCAGAGTCAGCCGCGCGGCCCGCTTGCCGTAGAGATTCTGCGACATCGTCTCGACGCCGTACACGCCACCGGTCAGATAGATCCGGTTCAAGTACAACTCGAGAATCTGATTCTTGGAGAGCTGCTGCTCGAGGAGCAGCGCGAGCACGGCTTCCTGGGCCTTGCGTCCGAGCGTGCGCTTGTTCGAGAGAAAGAGCGTGCGCGCGAGCTGCTGCGTGAGCGTGCTTCCACCTTCCAACCGGTCCGCGCCGCGCGCATCGCGCCACGCGGCGCGCGTGAGGCCGATCGGATCGATGCCGAAATGGTGGTAGAACCGATGGTCCTCGACCGCAATCACCGCGGCTCTCAGGTCGGGCGAGACCTCGTCGAGCGACACATCCCGCCGCTGTTCGTCCATGCGAAACCATGGACGTCCGTCGGCGGAATAGAACCACGTGTCGCCGACGCCGCGGCGCAGCTTGTAGACCGCCCAGCCCTGCCGCACGGACCAGACGACCACGACGGCGGTCATGGCCACCAGACAGGCGTAGAGCCCGGCCGCGATCCGGCGCTTCATGCCGTTCGGCGCCGCGCGTGGAGAATCAGAGAGAGCACGGTGTAATAGACGGGAAAACCGAGCGACGCGATCGCCAGCATTCGCGGCGGCGCAGCCCAGCGCGCGATCAGAATCGCCATCGCCACCGCCCACAACGCGCCCAGCACGAGCGTCAGCGTCTGGAGCACCGGCGTGCGCGAGGGATAGATGTAGCCGATGCGCACGAAGATCAGTCCGCTAAGGGCGATCAGAATGGCCGCGTTCGCGGCCGGCGTCACGTGGAACAGCAGCAGGTATAGGACAACCACGTTCCAGTACGAAGGAAAGCCGGTAAAGAAGTAGTCGGACGTCTTGGCGTCCGGCGCCACGAAGCCGTACATGCTGCTCAACAGCACGAGGCCGACGACCGGGAACAAGGCCGCGCTGGACAGGCCGCCGGACGCGGTGAGCAGGAGCATCGGCAGGAACACGAACGTGATGTAGTCGACAATGTCGTCAATCCGCGCGCCGTCCACGTCAGGAAGGACCTCTTTGACCCGCACGCGACGCGCCAGGCGAGTGCGAGCCGGACGTCGCCGCGCAGCACCCCCCACGCGCCCGCGAATGCAAACACCGCCCCGCACGCCGTGTACATATGGACGAGCCAGGCGGTCGCGCGGCTGCGTGCCCCGGGCCGGATAAGGCCGGGCTTGGCGGTTTCGGTCTCCATCGTGTAGAATCTGAACACATTCCGATTCCCAGCGGAGTGTCCTTTTTCTTCAAGTTAATGCCGCCGCCTGAGCGATCAAGGCGGGAGGTCTGTTCCGCTGATGGCGCACCCCGGGCGCCTGCGCGGCGCAGCCTTCGGGGAAACGGACTGTTTTCAGTGATCTCATCTTTGTTCCGTCGACCACGCTTCTACATCCCCGCCATCCTGACGGCCTGCGCGTTGATTGGCGCGGCTGTTTACGCCAGTCGGCGCCACGCCGCCCCGCCTGAGCTGGCTTTCTCCGAATTCGTGCAGCAGGTCGATCGCGGACAAGTGAAGCGGATCCGCTCGGCGGACGGCACCCTCACGGTCACGCTCGCCGACGGCACCACGGCCATCACGGTGGCGCCTGCCGGCTTCTTTTCGGACCCGGCGTTTGCGACCAGTCTCGCCCGCAGGGGTGTGCGAATCGAGATGCAGCCGTCGGCGGATCCGAGCGCTCTCAGTCCGAGCGCGATCGCGATCGCGGGATTCTTCCTGGCACTCCTCGGCTTCACCGTGTATCGAACGACCGCTGGACGGATCCACACGCCCGGGCGCGCGAAGCTCGCCGAACGCAATGGGCAGATCGTGACGTTCCGCGACGTCGCCGGCGTCGACGAAGCCAAGGACGAGGTCAAGGAGATCGTCGACTTCCTGCGCGAGCCGGAGCGGTTCTCCGCCGTCGGCGGCCGGATTCCCAAGGGCGTGCTCCTCATCGGACCGCCGGGGACGGGCAAGACGCTGTTGGCCCGATCGATCGCCGGCGAGGCGGGCGTGCCGTTCATCTTCGCGAGCGGGTCCGACTTCGTCGAAATGTATGCTGGCGTGGGCGCGGCGCGCGTGCGCCGCCTGTTCAAGGACGCCCGGCGCCACAAGTCCTGCATCGTCTTCATCGACGAGCTCGACGCCGTCGGCCGCAGTCGCGGGGGCAGCTCGCTCAGCCACGAGGAACGCGAGCAGACGCTGAACCAGTTGCTCGTCGAGATGGACGGCTTCGAATCGACGAACGGCATCGTCGTCATCGCCGCGACGAACCGGCAGGACATCCTCGACCCGGCGCTCCTTCGTCCCGGCCGATTCGATCGGCAAGTGATGGTCGGCAACCCCGACTTGAGGGGTCGAGAAGCCATCCTGGACGTCCACGGCCGCAAGGTCGCGATGGCGGACGATGTCAATTTGCGATCGATCGCGCGCGGCACGCCAGGATTCTCGGGAGCGGATCTCGCGAACCTGGTGAACGAGGCCGCGCTCGCGGCGGCGCGCGCCGGACGCGGGGAGGTCTCGGGCAAGGACATGGAATCGGCCCGCGACAAGGTGTTGATGGGCGTCGAACGCCGTTCGGTTGTGTTGAGCGAGCTCGATCGCGTCAACTGCGCGTACCACGAGGCCGGCCACGCCGTTATCGCCGCGCTGCTGCCGATGGCGGACCCGCTGCACAAGGTGACGATCATTCCGCGCGGCCGTGCGATGGGAGTGACGATGCAGCTGCCCGAGGCGGATCGGCACACCTACACAAAGGGTTATCTCGAAACGCAGATTGCGGTGCTGATGGGCGGTCGAGTCGCCGAGGAGCTCTTCATGAATCACATGACGAGCGGCGCGTCGAACGACATCGAACGCGCAACCGACATCGCGCAGCATATGGTCTGCGAGTGGGGGATGTCGGCGCTCGGCATGCGCGCGTTCCGCAAGGCCGGCAACAGCTTCGACCCCGACAAGCCGCACGCGATGAGCGAGGCGACCGCGCGGCGCGTGGACGAGGAGATCGAGAAGATCATCAACGGCGGCTACGACCGCGCGTACGATCTGCTCAACCGCAACCGGGAGTCGGTCAAGGCCATCGCCGAGGCGCTGCTCGACCAGGAAGCGCTCGACGCGGACGAACTGACGCAGTTGCTCGCCGCATCGCACGCCTGCGCGTAGAACGACGGCGGTTCGCGAACCGCCCCTACGCCTTACCCCTTGAGCCGTTTATCGATTTCGGCGAGCGCCGCGGCGATCTGCTTCTTCCGCACCGGATGCGTGGTCGCGCTTGCCTGCCGCGTGAGCTCGGCCTTGGCGAGCTTCAGCGATTCGATCTCCTGCACGCGTTCCGGATTCACCAGCGGCGGACCACCGGCGCGACGGCGATCCGCCTCGCGTTCTTCCATTCGCTCCTGGATCCGCGCTTCGGCGTCGACCAGGCCTTCACCCGAGTCACCCATCTCTCAAGGATACAGGACGAAAGACGGAAGAAGGAAGACAGAAAACGGAGGAAAATACCTCGGTGGCAAAGCGCGGCGGCGTTCTGGCGCTGTTTCATCCGGCGGTCGGCGACTGGTTTCGGTCGTCGTTCGCGGCGCCCACGCCGCCGCAGGCGCAGGGATGGCCGGCAATCGCGCGCGGCGATGCCACCCTGATCCTCGCGCCGACCGGCAGCGGCAAGACGCTCGCGGCCTTTCTGTGGGCGATCAATCGCGTGATGTTCCCGCCTCCGCTCCCGCCTTCGCTGGCGTCAAGCGCCGTGCGAGCTACGGCGGGCAAGCGCCGCACGGACATCGACCGTCGTGGCTGTCGTGTGCTCTACATTTCGCCGCTGAAGGCGCTCGCCGTTGACGTCGAGCGCAACCTGCAGGCGCCGATCGCCGGAATCGGTCGCCACGCGGCGGCGAGAGGGAACGCGTTCCATACGCCATCGGTGGCCGTCCGGACCGGCGACACGCCGGCGGCGGAGCGCGCGCGCTTCCAGCGCGAGCCCGCCGACATCCTGATCACGACGCCCGAATCCCTCTATCTGCTGCTCACCTCCAACGCGCGCGAGGCGCTCCGGTCGATCGATACCGTCATCATCGACGAGATCCACGCGCTGGTGCCCGTCAAACGCGGCGCGCACCTGGCGCTGTCGCTCGAGCGGCTGCAGGCGCTCACCGCGACGCCCCCGCAGCGCATCGGGCTGTCGGCGACACAACGGCCGCTGGACGAAGTGGCGCGCTTTCTGGGCGGCGCCCGCGGTCGCAACGCGGGCCGGGGGATACGGGGAACACGAGGATCCTCGAAGGCGGCTGTGTCGGACCCCGAGGAAGTCATCCACGACGAGTTCAGATCTGCGGAGTCTGTCCCGCCGAAGCCGCGAAGCAGCGACGGCGGACCGCAATACCGCGACGTCACGATCGTTGACACCTCGCACAAAAAACAGCTCGAGCTGAAGATCGAAGTCCCGGTCGAGGACATGGCCCGGATCGGCGAGACGGACGACATTCCGAGCGGTCCTGCGGCTCAGGGGGTGAATCGATCGTCGATCTGGACGGCGATCCATCCGCGGCTGCTGGAGCTCGTGCAGCGCCACCGATCGACGCTGATCTTCGTCAACAGCCGGCGCATCGCCGAGCGTCTGGCGTCAGCGATCAACGAGCTCGCGGGCGAAGCGCTCGTCCGCGCCCATCACGGATCGCTCGCGCGCCCGCAGCGGATCGAGATCGAAGACAAGCTGAAGGCGGGCCACATCCGTGGCCTCGTCGCAACCTCGTCGCTCGAGCTCGGCATCGACATGGGTGCGATCGATCTGGTCGTCCAGATCGAGGCGCCGCCGTCGGTCGCGAGCGGCATGCAGCGCATCGGACGGTCGGGCCACACGATCGATCAACCGAGCCGCGGGATCATCGTCCCCAAGTATCGCGGCGACCTCGTGGCCTGCGCCGCGGTCACGCGAGCGATGCACGAGGCGCAGATCGAGTCGAGCCGCTACCCGCGCAATCCGCTCGACGTCCTCGCCCAGCAAATCGTCGCCATGGTCGCGATGGAAGACTGGGACGTCGACGCGCTGTTCCACGCCGTACGCGGCGCCGCACCGTTCGCCGAATTGAGCCGCCCCATCTTCGACGGCCTCCTGGATATGCTCTCGGGCCGCTACCCATCGGACGATTTCGCGGACCTCCGCCCGCGCCTGACGTGGAATCGGCTCGAGAACACGGTCGCGGCGCGCGAAGGCGCCAAGCGCGTCGCCATCGTCAACGGCGGGACCATTCCCGATCGCGGACTGTACAGCGTCTTTCTCGCCGGCGAGCGCGGACCCGGCGCGCGCGTCGGCGAGCTCGACGAGGAGATGGTCTTCGAGAGCCGCGTCGGCGAGACTTTCCTGCTCGGCGCCTCATCGTGGCGCATCGAAGAGATTACGCACGATCGTGTGATCGTGTCGCCGGCTCCCGGCCAGCCCGGGAAGATGCCGTTCTGGAAGGCGGACGCGGCCGGACGGCCCCTCGAACTCGGCAGGCATATCGGCGAACTCGTCCGGAGCCTTCGGCAGATGCCGCCGGCGGCGGCGCTGCAGCGTCTGACACGGCACCACGATCTCGACGCGCAAGCGGCGGAGAATCTCCTGCGCTATCTCGCCGATCAGGCGGCGTCAACGGGATCCGTCCCCGACGACCGCACGATCGTCATCGAACGCACGCGCGACGAGCTCGGCGACTGGCGCATCTGCCTGCTGTCGCCGTTTGGCGGACGCATTCACGCTCCATGGGCGATGGCGGTCGTCGAGCGCGCGAGGGCGGAGCAGGGAATCGACGCCGAGACGATGTGGACCGACGACGGGTTCGTCGTGAGGTTTCCCGAGACCGAGACTCCGCCCGACCCCGCGCTGCTCGTGCCGGCCTCCGACGAGGCGGAAGCGCTGGTCGTCAGGCAGCTCGGCGCGACGGCGCTGTTCGCCGCGAAGTTCCGCGAAGCGGCCGCGCGCGCGCTGTTGCTGCCGCGGCGACGGCCGGGCGGACGGACGCCTCTCTGGCAGCAGCGAAAGCGCGCTGCGGACCTGCTGGCCGTCGCCGCGCGATACGGATCGTTTCCAATGATTCTCGAGGCGTACCGCGAGTGCCTCCGCGACGTCTTCGATATCCCCGCACTTGTCGACACGCTGCGCCGCATCGAGGCGCGCGAGATCCGGACCGTCACCGTCGATTCCACGATGCCGTCGCCATTTGCCTCGGCGCTGCTCTTCGGGTACGTCGCCAACTACATCTACGACGGCGACGCGCCCCTGGCGGAGCGTCGCGCGCAGGCGCTCTCGATCGATCAGAACCAGTTGCGGGAGCTCCTCGGCGAGGCGGAGCTGCGCGAGCTGCTCGACGCCGACGCCCTCGCAGACGTCGAGGCGCAGTTGCAGCAGCTCGACGAACGGTACCGCGCTCGCTCCGTGGACGGCATCCACGATCTGCTGCTCCATCTCGGCGACCTGACCGCCGCGGAAATCGACGCGCGTTCGGCCGTCGCCGCGACAGAGGCCATCGAACGTCTCCTCCGCGAGCGCCGGATCATCCAGATCGGCGTCGGCGCCCGTCTTGTTTCCGTCGAGTACGCGGCGCGGTATCGCGACGCGCTCGGCGTCCCGCTACCGGCTGGCTTGCCCGAGTCGCTGCTCGAACGAGCACCCGATGCGGCGCTCGATCTCGCGCGCCGGTACGCGCGCACGCGCGGACCATTCACCACCGAGGAGTTCGCGACGCGTTATGGGCTCGGACGGGCTGTCGCGGATGCGCTGTTGAAGACGCTCGCCGGATCCGGGCGCCTGCTCGAGGGCGAATTCCGTCCGGGCGGCAGCGGCCGCGAGTGGTGCGATCCCGACGTCCTGCAGAGCATCCGCCGGCGATCCCTCGCGAAGCTCCGGAAGGAAGTCGAGCCGGTCGATCCACCAGTCCTCGCACGCCTCGTTACCTCCTGGCAGGGACTCGTCCGGCGGCGGTCGGGCCTCGACGCGCTGCTCGACGTCATCGAAAACCTGCAGGGCGCGCCGTTGCCCGCCTCGATCCTGGAGAGCGAGATCCTGTCCGCCCGCATCGAGGGCTACACATCCGCCGATCTCGATGCGCTTGCAGCGGCCGGCGAAGTGGTCTGGCGCGGCGTGGAACCGGTCGGCGACCGCGACGGCCGTGTCGCGATCTATCTCACGGATCACATCGCGCGCCTGTGGCGTCCGGCGCAGCCTCTCGATCTGTCCGAGCGCGAGCAGGCGATTGTCGCGTTCATGAAGAAGGCCGGCGCGTCATTCTTCGCGGCGCTGCACGACGCCGCCGGCGACGGCTACCCCGGTGAAACGGTTGGCGCGCTCTGGGATCTCGTGTGGAAGGGCGTGCTGACAAACGACACGTTTCATGCGCTCCGCGCGTTCACCAGAGCGCCGTCGCGGCGTCCACGCAGGAGAGAGCGAACGGCGTCACGGTCCTTTCGGAGCCGGCGCGTCGCTCCGCCGTCGGCGGAGGGCCGGTGGTCGCTGCTCACCGATCGCGTTCCCGCTCCCGCGAGCGACACACACTGGTCAACGGCGATGGCGCAACAACTGCTCGCCCGCTACGGCCTCGTCACGCGTGAGATCGCGGCCGCGGAAGGCATCGCGGGCGGCTTCGGCGCCGTGTATGACGTGTTGAAGGCGCTGGAGGATGCCGGCCGCGTG
>WNGL01023460.1_pt1 | contig 13635 bp, 14 predicted proteins | sample 5400591 | NCBI WGS metagenome assembly WNGL01 (sample SAMN13153377, study PRJNA577476) | soil metagenome | isolation source: 80 cm soil or saprolite under Garry oak tree replicate 1 | place: USA:California | collected 2016-06-15
CGGCCGAACCGCACCTGCCGCAAGAACGAATCCGCGACCGGCACCACAGCCAGATCCTCATCCAGCACCGTCCAGTACCTCACCCCGGACGGCAGCCTCACCATGAACGCTCGCACCCCGTGATCCCCCGATCTCGTGCATCCCGTGTGAACACCTACCAGCCACGAGCACCACACCCGAGGAGATCAGCAGCTAAACGACACCCGTGTCGCGCCGGCGCCACATGATGCAACGGCCAGACCCGCCCCTGGAGAACGGATATGAAGCAGGGCTTCGATGCGCCAGTGGCCGCGGATCCATCGGGCGAGGTCGCCGGGGCTGGCCTGGGTGACGGTGAGGCTGGTGATCCCATAGACGGTGACGGTCCGCCACCTGCTTGCGGCAAGAGGCCGGACCCGCCGAGTGATGGCGGTGGCCTGGGCCGCGTGCGGGAAAGCCAGCCCGGCCGCGACTGTAGCGGTCTTCAGAGTTGCAGAACGCCGAATATTTGCTGTTCCCAGCCGCGCTGTCGGTGTTCGGCCACGAATACAGATCAGCCATTCGGCGTGTCAGTCCCTCAGCTGGTTGAATGTTGCTCAGCCGTGCCCACGAGGCGCGGACGGGGTCTCGCCTGTGCGCTTGGGCTAGCCGCCGGGGGTGACGAGGCCGGTTTCGTAGGCGATGACGACGGCCTGGGCGCGGTCGCGCAGGTTCAGCTTGGCCAGGATGTGGCGGATGTGGGTCTTGGCGGTGTCGTCGCTGATCACGAGGGTTTCGCTGATCTCGGCGTTGGACAGCCCGCGGGCGATCAGGGACAGCACCTCGGTCTCCCGGGGGGTGAGCTGGTCCAGCGTCCCGGCGGGCGGCACGAGGCCGGGGCGCTGGCGGGCGAAGCCGGCGATCAGCCGCCGGGTGACCGAGGGTGCGAGTAGCGCGTCGCCGGCGGCCACGACGCGGACGGCGTGTACCAGCTCGGCGGTGGTGGCGTCTTTGAGCAGGAATCCGCTGGCACCAGCTCGCAGCGCCTCGTACACGTACTCGTCCAGGTCGAACGTGGTCAGCATCAGCACATGCGGGCCCGGCTGGCCGCCTGCGAGCAGCTCGCGGGCGGCGGCCAGCCCGTTCATGACCGGCATTCGCACATCCAGCAGCACCACGTCGGGCTGCAGCCGCCGCGCCGCCTCGACCGCCTGCGCGCCGTCGGCGGCCTGCCCGGCCACGGTGATGCCGGGCTGGGCTCCCAGGATCGCCGCAAACGACTCCCGCACCATCGCCTGATCGTCGGCGATCAGGCACCGGATCGCCGCGTCGCCTGCCGCCCGCGGTTCGGGTGCTGCGGTCACGCGGCCCCCCCGGCGGGCAGCTCGGCGGTCACCTCGAAGCCGCCGCCCGGCGTGGGGTCGGCCGCGAACGTGCCGCCGAGCAGCGTCACCCGCTCCCGCATGCCCGCCAGCCCGTGCCCGAACCGGTGGCCGTCGGCCGCCGGGGTGCGGGCGGCGGCCCCGTTCCGCGCCGCCGCCGGCGGACCGTTGCTGACCTTGAGCCGGACGACCGTGGGTTCCACGTCCACGGTCACGCTGACCGCCGCGCCGGGGGCGTGCCGCCCGGCGTTGGACAGCGATTCCTGCACCATCCGGTAGCCGCACACGCCCACCGCCGCGGGCAGCGGTTCCAGCGGTCCCCGCCGGGACAATTCCACCGCCAGCCCGGCGCCGCGCGCGGCCTGGACCAGCGCGGGCAGGTCACCCAGGCACGGCTGGGGTGCCTGCTCGGCGGTCTCGCCGGTGCGCAGCACCCCGAGCAGGCGGCGCATCTCGGCCAGGGCCTCGCGGGCGGTCCCGCCGAGCTCGCCGAACTCCGTGCGGGCGTCGCCGGCCAGCCGGTCCAGCCGGTAGGGGGCGGCCTCGGCCCGCACGGCGATCAGCGACAGGTGGTGGGCTACCACGTCGTGCATCTCCCTGGCGATCTTGGCCCGCTCCTCCAGGACGGCCCGCCGGGCCGCCTCGGCCTCGGCGCGCTCGGCCGCCCCGGCCAGCGCGGCCCGCGCCCGGTGACGGCCGCCGGACGCGTCGGCGGCGACCGCGACCGCGGTGAGCACGACGGTCCCGACGGCCAGTAGCGCCAGCCCGGGCCGCGGCCGGGCGGCCTGCAGCCACCACGGCAGCAGGGTCAGCGCCCACATCCACCACAGCACGCCCCGCGGGTGCCGCATCCCGGCCGCGGCGAACGTCACGACCAGCACCGTCACCTGGACCGGGTTCCACGGCCAGTCCGCGAAGACCACGCCGGATCCGTACCGCCAGTCCAACCCCAGCCATGGCACCGCGGCGAGCGCCAGCCAGCCGATCCGCCAGCCCAGCAGCGGCCGCCCGGCCGTCAGCGGCAAAGGCGCCACCCCGGCCAGCGACACGATGATGAGGCCCGCCATCCACCAGGATCCCTGCAGGTGCAGGAAACCGGCCAGCCCTCCGTCCTCGGGAGCGCCACCCAGGATTATCTTCTGCGAAACTTGGTTCCCCCCGACGCCGAGGGTCAGGTACGCGATGCTGGCCGCGGCCGCCGCCGTGGTCGCCGCGGCCAGCCCCCAGGCAGCGGCACGACGCTGCCTGGGTGAGCGCCACCGCCACACCGGGTCCGCGCCGGCTGCAACCTGGATCAGCGCGCGCCAGGCACCGGCCGACGCGCGCCTGGCGCCCGCGGCGGCCGCTCCGGCGGGACTGAGCTGCACGATCTCACGATAGGCGGCGCGGCCCGCCCGCACATCGCGCCACGGGGTGTCACCCACAGGGGTGAGCCGGGGCCGGCCGCGGCGCCCTTCCTCACCCCTGGCGGTGAGGCCGGATTCCCGCCCGCAGGCTGACGACACGCGCCCGCCTGGTGGGCAGCCTGGATGCCGTTACCCGGCACTCCATATCCGGGAAAGGTGACCTCTCGTGAAACGGATCTGCCAGGCGCAGCGGTCATCCCGCGACGGCGCGACCGCCCCGGCCAGTCTCTCGTGATCTGCGCTGGCGGCGCGGCCGGATGGAGCCACGACCCAGCCCTTGAGGAGGGGCATGATGAACGACACCACCCCCACCGGCGTCATGCGCCGACCACGGCGGCCACGGCCGCCGACAGCAAGGACCGTGGCCGCCATCATCGCTGCCGCCATCGTGGCCCTGCTGGCGGCGGCCTGCGGCGGCTCCTCGACGTCGTATGGTCAGTCGTCGCCCATTCAGTCGTTGTCGAGCAGGTCACAGTCGGCCAAGCTGCTCGCCTTCCCCGGGTGCATGCGCTCCCACGGCGTGCCGCAGTTCCCCGACGGGCCCTTCGAGCTCGGTCCGCCAAACGGCGAGGCCGCAAGGCGATTGTATGGGGTCAGCGGTTCCCAGATGTGGTCGGCCGTCGGAACCTGTCGCCACCTGCTCCCGCCCGGCACAGGTGCCTTCTATCCCCGATCCGAGATACCGCGGGTAGAGCAAGATTTGCGCGCCTTCGCCAGGTGCATGCGCTCCCACGAGATATCGCAGTGGCCCGACCCCAGTTTCGACTCCCGGGGGCGCCTTGCTTTCTTTGGGCCCGGGGCCGACAACCCTCCGGGCTCGCCAACGGACCACGCAATGAACCAATGCTCCTACCTGGCGCCCCTGGGAGCCAACACGGACTTCCTCGGCGGGTAGCACCGAGACTTCGCCCAGCCGTCGGCGACGCTCGCGGCGCGGCTTCGCCGCGGGCCGGGGCCGGGGGCGGCAATGCCAGCCGCTGGTGCGCCTGCGTTGCGGGCCGCCTGGGGCCGGAAGCGGAAGGGAGGGAGATGGATCGTGAGTGAGACGGTTTCGCGCGGCCGCCAGGCCGGGCAGCAGGCGGGGCCACCGGCGGCCGCGCAGGCGAGGGGATCGCGCAGGCGCCGCCGGGCCGGCTGGGCGGCCGCGGGCCTGGCGGCCGTGCTGGCGGCCGGGGCGGTGGCTGGGTGGCAGGCGGGGTTGTTTTCTTCGGCCGCCTCGCCGGGGGCGGGGCGGGCGGCGGGGGGGCCCGCGCCGGCGACGGCGGCGGTGAGGCGCCAACATATCGCGGCGACGATGCCGGTGGCCGGGACCCTGGGGTATGCGGGCTCGTGGACGGTGACCGGGCACGGCGGCGGGAGGCTGACCTGGCTGCCGTCGCCGGGGCAGGTGATCCGCCAAGGGCATGCGCTGTACCGGACCGGCAACGGTTCCCCGGTGGTGCTGCTGTATGGCAGTGTGCCGGACTGGCGGGCCCTGGCTGAGGGGGTGAGGGGGGCGGACGTGGCCCAGCTCAACCATGACCTGGTCAGGCTCGGGTATGCCAGCAGCGCGGGTATCGCCGCGCTGGGCTGGGATTACTACTCGTGGCAGACCCGGTATGCGGTGCAGCAGCTTGAAGAGCACCTGGGGGTGTCCTCCCCGCCGGGGAGCTTGCCGTGGGGGCGGGTGGTGTTCGAGCCGGAGGCGCTGCGGGTCAGCCAGGTGACCGGCAGCCTGGGCGGCCCGGCGTCCGGGCCGGTGCTTCAGGTGAGCTCGGACCGGCACGTGGTGACGGTTCCGCTGGATGCCGCCGACCAGTCGGAGGTGCACAAGGGCGACGCTGTGACCGTGACGTTGCCGGATGGGGCGGCGACGCCGGGAACGGTGTCGGCGGTGGGCAAGGTGGCGTCTGTGTCCGGGCGGCAGGGCGCGACGATCCCGGTGCAGGTGACGCTGACCCGTCCGGGGGCGGCCGGCATCCTGGACCAGGCGCCGGTGACGGTGCACATCACCACCGCGACCGCGCGCGACGCGCTGGTGGTGCCGGTCAGCGCGTTGCTGGCCCGGTCGCCGGGCCGGTATGTGGTGGAGGTCGCCGGGGCGGGGAACACGCGGCGGTGGGTGCCGGTGCGGCCCGGGATCTTCGACGACGCCTCCGGGCTGGTGCAGGTGAGCGGGGCGCTGAGGCCCGGCCAGCGGGTCGTGGTGGGCGCGTCATGAGCGCGCGCGCCGGCGTGACGCTGCCCGGTACAGGCCCGCGGCTGCGGCCGGGCGCCGGGCCGGGCCCGGTGCTGGAGCTGGAGGCGGTGACCAAGGTGTACCCGACCCGGCCGCCGGTGACCGCGCTGGCCGGCGTGAGCCTGGCCGTGGCGGCCGGTGAGCTGGTCGCGATCCTGGGCCCGTCCGGGTCCGGGAAGACCACGCTGCTGCACCTGGCCGGGACCCTGGACAAGCCCACCTCCGGCACCGTGCGGGTCACCGGCCTGGACGTGGCCGGTCTGAGCGACCGGCAGCTTGCCGGGCTGCGGGCGGCCTCGGTCGGGTTCGTGTTCCAGCAGTTCTTCCTGGCCGAGCAGCAGACCGCGCTGGCCAACGTGGCCGACGGGCTGCTGTATGCCGGCTATGGCGCCGCCGAACGGCGGGAGCGGGCGGCCGGGGCCCTGGCCCGGGTGGGGCTGGGGCACAAGCTCACGGTGCGGCCGACCCGGCTGTCGGGCGGTGAGCGGCAGCGGGTCGCGATCGCCCGCGCGCTGGCCGGAACCCCGGCGATCGTGCTGGCCGACGAGCCGACCGGCAACCTGGACCAGGCCACCGGCGCGGCCATCTTGGACCTGCTGGCCGAGCTGAACTCCCGCGGGGTCACGATCGTGGTGGTCACCCACGACCAGGCCATCGCCGCCCGGATGCGCCGGCGGGTCGAGATGCTCGATGGGCGGATCGTCGCCGACACCGGCAGGGCCGGCGGCGGCGACACGGGCGTGCGGCTGGCCCGCCCGCGTCCCGGGCAGGAGGGACCCCGGTGACCACGTCGACACCCGGCGCTGCGGGCGCCCGCAGGATGCCGCTGGCCGCGCCGGCCCGGCGCGGCTGCGGCTGGCGGACCTGGCCCGGCTGGCCGCGGCCGGGCTGGCGGCCCGCACACTGCGGGCGGCCCTGTCGGCGCTGGGCATCGCGATCGGGGTGGCCGCGATCGTCGCAGTGCTCGGGCTGTCCCAGTCGTCGGCGGCGGGGCTGAACGCCGAGATCGCCGCCCTGGGCACCAACCTGCTCACGGTGCGAAACGGGCAGAGCCTCACCGGCGGGACCGCCGAACTGCCCAAGCCCGCCCCCGGGATGATCGCCCGGCTGCCCGGGGTCACTGCGGTGCAAGACGCCGGGCTGGTCAGCGGCGTCTACGCCTACAAGTCCCCGCTCATCCCCGCGATCGAGACCAACGCGCTCAGCGTGCAGGCCGCCAGCCTGGGCCTGCCCGCGGTGGCCGACACCAGCCTCGCACAGGGCCGGTTCCTCGACGCCGCGTCCGCCCGCGAGCCGGTCGCGGTGCTCGGCGCCGAGACCGCTCGGCTGCTGGGCATCGACCGGATCGTGCCCGGGGAACGGATCGTGGTCGGAGCGTCCCCATGGGGCCAGTGGTTTTCCGTCACAGGCATCCTCAACCCGGCGGTGCTGGCGCCGGAGATCGACTCTTCCGTGCTGATCGGGTTCCCGGCCGCCCGCAAGTACCTGGGCTTCGACGGGCATCCGTCCACCATCTACGTCCGCACCGCCGGCACCCTTGCGGCCACCACCAGAGTCGACAGCCTGCTCGGCTACCAGGCCAACCCGGCAAACCCCAGCCAGGTCAGCGTCTCCCAGCCCTCGGACGCGCTCACCGCCCAGGCCAAGGCCAAGGCCGCGTTCAATACCTTGTTCCTCGGCCTGGGCGCGGTCGCGCTGCTGGTCGGCGCGATCGGGGTGGCCAACATCATGGTCATCTCCGTCCTCGAACGCCGGTCCGAGATCGGGCTGCGCCGGGCGCTGGGCGGCCGGGGTCGCCGCCGGTGCCGCAGCCACCGCCATCTACGCCCGCCACAAGGGCTGGGCTGTCGTCATCCCCCCGCAGGCCTGGGCCGGCGGCATCGCCGCCGCCCTGGCCATCGGCGCCCTCGCCGGGCTGCTGCCCGCGATCCGCGCCGCCCGCCTGTCCCCCACCCAGGCCCTATGGACCCTGTGACCTGCCCGCAGGCCCGGCCGCTGAACCCAGGACCGGCAGCCCCGGTCCCCGCCCACCGTCCCGGCACCGCCCCGCGAACCGCACCACCCCGACGATCACCCGGCCCTCGAGGAAACCATGATGAGCCACAGCACCCGCGTCATCCGCCGGCCACGGCCGGCACGACCGCGGCCAGGGCGAACCGCGGCCGCCATCATCATTATCATCACCGCCGCCGCCGCCGGCCTGGCGCTGCTGACGGCGGCATGCAGCGGCAGCAGCCCGTCGCCGGCGGGGTCCAGCGGCTCACCGCACGCCGGCTGGTCAGCGACCTCCCCGTCAGCGGTCGCCTACTCGGCCTGCATCCGCTCCCACGGCGTACCGACCTTCCCCGACCCCGACAGCAGCGGACAGGTCCCCAAGGCCGACCCGCAGCAACTCGGCGTCAGCAGCACCCAGCTCCAGGCGGCCCAGCAAGCCTGCCGGCACCTGTACCCGACAGGCGGGTCGCCACAAGACTGCATGCTGACCCGCGACTGCCCGCCGGCCCTGGTACAGCAGATGCTGGCCGCCGACCGGAAGCTCGCCCGGTGCATGCGCTCCCACGGGTGGCCGACCTTCCCCGACCCCACCGACGATGGTGCCAGCGGGCCCGTTTTCAATATCACTGCAGCCGGGATTTCCGACGCTGCGTCACATACGCCCCGGTTCGAGGCGAAGCTGGACGAATGCGAGCGCCTGGCGGGAGGGAACGCCCCGGAGTCGTTCGGGTGACCCCGTGCACGCTGCCGCCGCATAGCATCCGCTGCTCCGACGCGGCCCCGCACGTGCACATTCTGCGCCCGCGGATGTCATCGGCCTAACAATCACTGTCCGGCTGGTGTCATCGGCTGCCTGCTAGACCGGGGAGGGCCGCGGCGCCGCTCCGGACGGAGCAGGCCATGAACGCGAAACCAGCTAGTCCGGGTGCGCGCCGGCAGCCCGGTGCGGCCAGGCCCAGCCCCGAAGGAGGGCGTGATGAACCACAGCATCCACGTCCCGCGCTGGCCACGGCGGGCAGGGCCGCCGGCGGCGCGTACCGCGGTCGCCGTCATCGCCACGGCCGCCCTGGCGCTGCTGGCGGCGGCGTGCGGCGGCGGCGGATCACCGGCTGGTTCGGGCGGCGCATCGCCTGTGGGAGGGTCGTCGAGCAGCGCGACATCGGCACGGCTGGTCGTCTTCTCCCGGTGCATGCGCTCGCACGGCGTGCCGCTGTTCCCCGACCCCGAACCAGGCCAGACCGAGATCAAGCTCCCTGCTCCTCACGGGCAGCCGGTATACAGGGTCAGCAGTTCCCGGTTCAACTCCGCCCTCAGCGCCTGTCATCACCTGCTCCCGCCCGGCGTGGGCGCCTGGTATCCCCGATCCGATATCCCGCGGGTGCTGCGCGCCATGCGGGAGTTCGCCCGGTGCATGCGCTCCCACGGGATAACGGGCTGGCCCGACCCCAGCTTCGATTCCCAGGGGCGCCTTGGCTTCATCGGCCCCGGCTCCGACAACCCCCCGGGCTCGCCGACGGACCACGCGGTGCAGCACTGCCACCACCTGCTGCCCCCCATCGTCACGGCGCTGGGCCCCCCCTCGTAGCGAGGAGACTTCGCCTGGCCGTCGGCGACACTCGAGGCGTTGCGCTGGCCCGGTTACGGGGCGGCGGCTCACCGCTTGCCGGCGGGTCAGCGACCTCCCGTCAGCGGTTGCCTACTCAGCCTGCATCTGCTCCCACGGCGTGCCGAACTTCCCCGACCCGGACAGCAGCGGACAGGTCCCCAAGGCCGACCCGCAGGGCACTCGGTGTCAGCAGCACCCAGCTCCAGGCAGCCCAGCAAGCCTGCCAGCACCTGTACCCGAGCAACGGCCGTACGCTCAGCGCCAGTTCACTCCGGCAATGCTACGAATCCGGTGTCTGCCCACAGGTCCTGGTGCAGCAGGCGGTGAACGCCGGACTGAAGTTCGCCCGGTGCATGCTCCCACGGCAGGCCTGGGTCGGCGGCATCGGCGCCGCCCTGCTCATCGGCGCCCTCGCCGGTCTGCTCCCAGCCATCCGCGCCGCCCGTCTCTCACCCACCCAGGCCCTGTGGAGCATCTGACCAGCAGTCCAGCCCGTTCCGAAGACCCGCGGGCAGAATGCCAATTCGGCGTCACGAGGAGACCGTCGTGCTTACCTGAGAGCGAGCACCGAACGAGCCTTCCGGATCGTCAGCTGTCGGCTGTCGGCTGTGATCATCAGGGGCGTCCACGCGGTCATAGGCGTCAGGACGCACCTCGGGAGCGTGTTGCCGGGTTGCGGCTTGATGACTTCTTGCGGGCTGCCGATCAGGCTCGTCGTGCTGTCCCGGACTGTGCCATTGCCTGCAGCGGCTCGGACCATTTAGGCGCAGCGATGCCGGCGGGCTGCCCGGCAGGCAGGATGGACTGTCATGGCGACCTGGAGTGAGCTCCAGTCCGGCGCGCCCGGCATCGCGGCCGTTGCGCAGACGTTGTGGCCTGGCATTGTCGCGCTGGAGCGGGGCGAGCCGAACGTGGCGGGCACGCCGTGGTCCGCGATCGCGTACCTGGCTACCGTCCGGCCCGACGGCAGCCCGCGGCTGCACCCGTTCTGCCCGGTCCTGGCCGCGGGCAGGCTGTACGCCGCGATCCCCCGCTCCTCGCTCAAAGGCGATGACCTGCGCCGCGATCCCCGCTGCGCGATCCACGCCGTGCCAGGACCCGAGGACGACGAACTGGCGATCCGAGCCCGCGCCATCGAGGCCGGACAGGACCTGGTAACCAGGGCCGCGATCATCGTGACGGTCCGGCCCAGCCGGGTCGGCGGCATGATCGAGACATTGTCACATGACCCGATCTTCGAGTTCGACATCCTTCGCGTCGACGCCGCCAAGTGGCTCGACATCGGACAGCCCGGCACGCGGGCGGTGCGGCAGAGCTGGAAGGCCCGATGACAGCAGCCCGCCTGTCACAGCCGCACGACCAACCGTTAGCGAGCAGATACGCCACCCTGGCACCAGGCAGCCGGCAGGCGCAGCGCCGCGCCGCGCCGCGCCGACCATCACGGGCAGTGACCATTCTCCCAAGACCCCATCGCGCGTACCGCCGAATAGGTAGCCGTCAAGGCCTGGCTGTCGCCCGGCGAGAAGGCGCTCAGAACCGTCCGTTCGGCACGCGATTGGTGGCGCCGCGCAGTGTTGTTCAGGGTGGCCACGGTCCAGTAGGTGTGCCGATCTCCCAGTGGTGCCCGAACGGTCGATGATGCGGCCGAGCCGCCAGCCGCGTTCGTCCCCGGCCGCCGAGGTCACGGTGGCGCCGGCGGCTTGCTAGAGCGGCGCTGATCACGCTGTCCGGGTCGCCGGTGACCAGCAGGGTGCGGCTAGTGCCGCCGCCGATCGCCACCGCGCTGAAGCGGCCCCTGCGGTAGTCGGTGTTCGCTACCCAGAAGTACGCATCGCCGGTTGCCAGTTGCGCGACGATGTCCTCACCCTCGCCGACTTGGTGGACGACCGTCGCGCCGAAGGCGGCCTGGTAGAACGCGATCGCATCTGGGGATAGTCGACCCACAGCTGGGGCTGGATGCGGCTCACCGCGACCCCCGGCTGCCGGAGGTCTCTTGCCAGATTCCCAGCACGTTGCCGGCGGGGTCGGCAAAGAGCGCAACCCGAAGTGTGCCTTCGGGGTACGGCGGCATGACAATCTGCCCGCCCCGGGCAGTGATGGCGTCGAGGGTGTCGTCAACGTCGGCCACGTAGATATAGGCGCGCAGCCCGTCGGCGCCGGCGACGGCCTGGTCGGTGACCCAGCGTCCAATGACGTGCCCGGTTCCGTCGCTGAAGCTCGGCCCGTCCGGCGGCCCATGCAGCTGCCAGCCGAACACGTCGCGGTAGAACCCGGCCGATGCGGCGACATCGCGGGCCGGGATGTGCAGGTAGGAGACACCGGCGATCCGGCCGACCAGCGAATCGACAGCCACGCGCCACCTCCGCCATCACTTTGGTTACGGATATACCATAGCTAATATGGGACTGTGCCACGAACCGGCCCCGGCAGCAAGCCCCGCCGCGTGTACCGCTCCGCGCAGCGCACCGCCCAAGCCCAACACACCCGCCAGCGCATCATCGCCGCGGCCGCCGAGCAGTTCGCCAGCACCGGATACCCGGCTACTACGATGCGGTCGATCGCCGCCGCCGCCGGCGTGTCGGTGGCCAGCATCGAACTCGCCTTCGGCACCAAGGCCCAGCTGCTCAAGACCGCGATCGACGTGGCCATCGCCGGCGACCACGACCCAGTCGCGGTCCTCGACCGCGACTGGGCCACCGCGGCCCAAGCGACGACCACCGTGCATGACTTCCTCACCGCGGTCGGCCGCACCCTGCGACCCGCGATGACCCGCTCGGCCAGCCTCGTACTGGCCGCCTACGACGCCGCCGAGACCGACCCCGCGCTATGCGAACTCGCCAGTCAGCTCGCCACCCAGCGCGCCACCACCGTCGCCTGGATCATCGACGGCATCCGCGACCGCGCCGCCCTCCGCGCGGGAATCACCCGCCGCCACGCGATCGACCAGATATGGCTGCTCATGGACCCCGCCGTCTACCACCGCCTGACCCGCTATCGCGGCTGGAGCCCCGCCAGCTACGAAAAGTGGTTCACCGATACAATCCGCCGACTGCTCCTCGATTGACCCGCGGAGTCCCCCGCCGGACGACAGCCCAACAGCTGAGCCCTGCGCGCCGATCGCCCAATTCGGGGCCCCTCCGAGGCGGATCAACATCAGAGATGTCGGCACGCCGAACGGCGGATCTGGTGCGGCCGCGCTATCCGAACCCGGTCGCGTTCCGTCACAACGTGGCTGTCTCCGAGTTGCCGAGAATCAGTACCAGAAAGGCTGACAACTCATCACCCGGTGGCAAGTACCGTGACCCGTTCGTGCCAACAAGCTTGTCCCAGCGAACCCAGCCGACCAGGTCACAGCGCCCTCCTGGGGCCAACTAACGCGTCCCGGCTCAGCGGCGACGACAGCCTGGCGCCCGGTGGTGACCTCCGGGACGTACTTGTAGATGGTGGCGCGGCTGACGCCGAGCAGCCGGGCGATGGAGGAGACGGTGTTGTCCGGCCGGGTCAGCAGGTCCCGGGCGTGGCGGATCTGCTCGGCGGTCATGGCCGGGGGCCGGCCGAGGCGCACGCCACGGGCGCGGGCGGCGTCCAGGCCCTCGCGGGTGCCCTCGACGATCAGTTCGCGGATGAACTCGGCCAGCGCGGCGAAGACGTGGAAGACCAGCCGGCCGCCGGGGGTGGTGGTGTCGAGTGCCTCGTGCAGGCTCTTGAAGCCGACACCGTGGCGGCGCAGCGTGCCGACGATTCCGATCAGGTCGGCAAGCGACCGGGACAGCCGGTCCAGGCTCGGCACGACCAGGGTGTCGCCGGGCCGCAGGTAGTCCAGGCAGGCCTCCAGCTCGGGCCGGTCAGCGTTCTTGCCCGACAGCTTGTCGGCGAAGATGCGGAGGCAGCCCGCCTCGGCCAGGGCGTGCTGCTGGCGGTCCAGTAGCTGCCCGGACGTGCTGACCCGGGCGTAGCCGATCAACGCCCCGGTCCGGACGGCCGACTCGGGGGCCAGAAGGCTGCCGGGGCCTTCGGAGGTACCGGAGTGGGGCGCGGTCACACCCGGGACTGTAGAAGAAACGGCGTCAGCTGGATTGATAGACACGCCGGCTTTACAACACCTTTTACGACGCTCGCCAGGCGGCGGGGCGCCCGGTCCGGGGTGTCGATGTCCGAAGTCTTTTGCACGGATGTCCGAAGTCCTGTGCACCGACTGTGCACACCACTTGCGGTGTAGCTGCCCGGCCTCATCCGGCCGGTGGCCCCGGTCGTGGCGGACCGGGGGCACCGGGAAGGTGGCCGGGACTGGGCCGGCGTCCGGCCAGCTGGCGGCAATCCCAGCCGTAGACCTGCCTGGCGAGCTGGGCTCGGCGGCGCCGCGGGCGCGGTCAGCCCTGCGGCTGCGCCGGGGGCACGCAGGCAGCCGGATAGCCGGGCCTGCAGACGTCGAGTTCGGCCAGGTGCTGGTGGATATCGCAGGTGAAGTGGCGGATGAGGCGGGCGAACTCGGATCGCTCGGCGCTGGGCCAGCCGGCCAGGATCGTGGTGAGCCATTGCCGCCGGGCGAGAAGGAACTGGCTGGTCACCTGGCGGCCCTCGGCGGTGAGCTGCAGCCTGGCCGCCCTTGCATCCTCCGTGTCCGGGGTCCTGCTGACCAGCGCCAGCCGTTCGAGTTGCTGGGCCTTGCGCGTCACCGCCGGGGCATCGATGCGCAGCCGTTCTGCCAGATCCGTCAGCCGCAGGCTTGTGCCCTCCGCCTGCAGCGCGTAGAGAACGGCCAGTCCGGCTTGGTCTATATCGATGCCCGCCTGGCTGAGCAGGAACTCGTGCAGCCGGGCCTGCTTGAGCCACCTGGCCAGCGAGTGCAGCGCCGACTCGATCTCGGCGATCGTCTCGTCGTGCGCGGACGCGGCCGCACCGGGGACCGGGGTCTGGGCTGGCATGGTGCCAGGCTAGTGCCGCATCAAGCTACGTTTGCCCGGTCGATGATGCGGCGGAGTCGTTCGTCGTAGGCGTGGTTGTTGCGCCAGATGATGTAGCGGCGGATCATGCTGGCTTGCTCTTGGTGGCTGGCGTGGTCGGTGCCGT
>WNGL01017803.1_pt1 | contig 13634 bp, 11 predicted proteins | sample 5400591 | NCBI WGS metagenome assembly WNGL01 (sample SAMN13153377, study PRJNA577476) | soil metagenome | isolation source: 80 cm soil or saprolite under Garry oak tree replicate 1 | place: USA:California | collected 2016-06-15
CACCCACCGCGCGAGAGCCGCCGGATCTCTTCCATCGCATCGGAAATTGCGCGCTCAGGGACGTCGTTAACCACCTCGACCCTGCCGATCTCGCGCGGCAGCACGAAATGCACCACACTATCCTGCGTTTTCTTGTCGGTTTGCAGCCGGGCGAGAACCTTGCGTGTATTCACCTTCACTTCCGGCAGACGGCCCAAACTGAGCACGGCGTCAGTAATGCGGCCGGCCGTCACGCTGTCTGTGCGGCCCACCGTACGCGCGATATGAGTGGCCGCGATCATGCCCCAAGCTACCGCTTCCCCGTGAAGCAGTTGCCCATAACCCGTTTCCGCTTCGAGCGCGTGCCCGATGGTATGGCCCAGGTTGAGGACGCGGCGCAATCCGCCTTCCCTCTCGTCGGCTGAGACCACCTCTGCCTTTAGTTTGACTGATGCCGCGATCAGCCATTCCAGCTCCAATGGATCGCGCTTCAGGATCTGGTCACGATTCTGTTCAAAGCGTAGGAACAGTTCCACGTCCCCGATAATCCCGCACTTCAGCGCCTCGTAAAGGCCGGCACGGAATTCTCGATTCGGCAGAGTGGACAGCACGCCCGGATCAATCAGAACCACCCGCGGATGATGAAACGTCCCCAGCAAATTCTTGCCTGCCGCGAGATTCACAGCCGTCTTTCCGCCAACCGAAGCATCCACTTGCGCCAGCACCGTGGTCGGAACCTGCACCAGTTCAATTCCGCGCATGTAGAGCGAAGCCAGCAATCCACCCACGTCGCCCACCACTCCTCCGCCCAGGGCGACGATGACGGCCTTGCGATCCGCGCCCAAGCGCGCCAGTTTTTCCGCTAAGGTCTCCACCGTCTCCAAACGCTTGGCGGGCTCGCCGTTCGGCATTTGTAAGACCTGCGGCTTGAATCCGCTGGCCTTTAACGAGCGCAGCAGTTTGGCCCCCCACCGTCGGTAAACCGGCGCCACCGTGAGCACGAAAATCCGGCTGGACTGTGGAAGCAACTCGGCCAGCAGTGCCCCGGCACGCGTAAACAGGCCATTCTCGATGCGAGCCTGGTAGGGCCGCGGCGGGACGTGAATGGTCACTTGCGCCATGCGCCCCATCATCATAACGTATGCGCGAAAAGCATTTCCGGTATGTGAGGGTGTCAAGTGGTACCATTTTGCCTACATGAAGCACCTGCCAGCCGAAACCGATTACATAGTCGTGGGCGCCGGTGTGGCCGGTCTGCGGGCAGCGATCGGGCTGGCGGAAGCGGGACGCGTGCTGGTGCTAGCCAAGCGCGAAGTCACGGACTCCAATACTCAACTGGCACAGGGCGGCATCGCGGCCGCGCTCAACATTTCTGTATTGGAATTTGAGTTTACGACCGGCTTGCACACTGTGGATGGACGCGTCTCGGGAATTTCTTTGATTAGTGACCAAGGAGTCGAAGAGGAGATTGCTGCTTGCTCGGTGCTGCTGGCCACCGGAGGCATGGGCCAGCTTTATCGCAACACCACCAATCCCGACGTGGCTACGGGAGACGGCGTTGCCATGGCTTTCCGGGCCGGAGCAGAAGTCAGTGACATGGAATTCGTTCAGTTCCACCCCACCGCTCTCTACTTGAAGAAAGCTCCCCGGTTTTTACTGTCCGAGGCGCTACGCGGCGAAGGGGCTTGCCTGCGCAATCTTGAACTGGATCGGTTCATGAGCAAGTACCATCCCATGGGTGAACTGGCGCCCAGGGACGTGGTGGCTCGGGCCATTGTCCACGAAATGGAAGTCAGCCGGGTCAAAGATCCCTTCGTTTATCTCGACCTTACCCACCTGCGCGCCGAGAAGGTCAAGAAGCGCTTTCCCCGCATTTACTCGACCTGTCTCGAGTACAACATTGACATCACCGAGGACCTGATTCCGATCCGTCCAGCGGCCCATTATTCCATGGGTGGGGTGCGTACAGGTCTGGCCGGCCGCACAAGCCTGCCGGGGCTCTACGCCGCAGGCGAGGCCGCGGCCACCGGCGTACACGGAGCGAATCGGTTGGCCAGCAATTCCCTGCTTGAGGGCCTAGTGTATGGCGCACGGGCCGGCAAGGCCATGCGCGATGAGTTGAAACATGCTGTGCCGAAGAGCAAGGAACCGAAGAAAGCGGCTTACTCAAATGGTCCGGTTGATGCTGGTCTGGAGGAATTGATCGGCAAGATCAAGGACCTTATGTGGAATGATGTGGGCATTGTCCGGACGCGTCAGCAGATGCAGAGCGCGATCCAACAACTGGAAGAACTGGCACCCAGACTGGCTCATCCGCATACCCGACGTTCGTACGAAGCGGCGAACCTACACCTTGCGGGACTGCTCGTAGCGCGATCCGCCCTGGCGCGCGAGGAAAGCCGTGGCGCCCATTATCGGATTGACTTCCCCGATCACGATGATATGAAGTTTTTGAAGCACTCGGTGGTTAAGGGCGAGGGCGTTAAGTTTGTGTAGTGTGGAATTGTTGACAGTTGATCGAAGTGCCCAACCATCATGATCACGAGAAGATTTCAACCCACAATCACAAATCAACAGGTTCCTTCTCTGGCCTCGCCACGGAGGCCACAATCGACGCCGCCAGCACCAGGGCCACCGCGCCCAACGTAGCCAATGTAGAAATCCGAAAATAATCCGCGGTCAGCATCTTCAGCCCGACCAGGATCAGCACCACCGCCAATCCGTAGTGCAGAAAGCGAAAAATCTTCATCAGCCCAGCGACCGCAAAATACATCGACCGCAGCCCCAGAATAGCAAAGACATTCGAGGTGTACACGATGAACGCGTTCAGGGTAATGGCGAGCACCGCCGGGATCGAATCCACCGCGAACAGGACATCGGTGGTCTCGATCACGACGAGCACCAACAACAGCGGCGTGGCGTACATCTGAGATTTCTCCCGCCCGCGCCGCACAAAGAATCGTCCGCCCACGTAATCTTCGGTGACAGGAATCCAGCGGCGCACGGCATTGACCACCGGATTTCTTGCTGGATCGAACTGGTGTCCGCCGAGCGCACAAACTCGAATGCCACTGTAGACCAGCAGCACTCCAAACACGTAGAGAATCCAGTGAAAACGATGGATCAGCTCTATGCCGGCTCCGATGAAGATGCCCCGCATGACGAGCGCTCCCAGAATGCCCCAGAACAAAACTCGATGCTGCTGCTCCTCGGGAACGGCGAAGTAGTTGAAGATCAGAAGGAAGATGAAGAGATTGTCCACGCTGAGTGAAAGCTCAACTACGTAGCCGGTGACAAACTCCAGCGCGGCTTGGTGTCCCTGCCAAAAATAAAGCAGGGCGGCGAAAGCAACGGCGAGAGCGATCCACATCGCCGTCCAACCCAACGATTCCCGGAGCCGGATAGGATGGCCTGAACGATGGAATGCATGCAGGTCGAGCACCAGCATGCCCAGCGCGAATAGGTTGAAGAGAATCCAGAATAAGAACAATTTGGCATCCCAGGGGGGACTAGGAAAATTGTTGAGTTTTGACTGATGTTGAGTGCAAAACCTTATTTCTGCCTTCCGCGCTTCCCGCTTACCCAATCGTCCCAGACGCCAGCGCCCTTCAACATCTCCTTGGAATGGCTGTCGTCGATGGTCTGCTCAATTTGGGCATGTGTAAGACGCGGACCAATTCTTTCCGGCAAGTTGGCCAGCTCAAAGCTTAGCGTCGCGGCCTCAGCTACATGTTTCTTGAGCTGCGGAAAATCTACTTTGTCATAAGTGTCGGAGACCGCATGGTAATTCACGAGATAATTCGCCTCTTCCTGCTCGGCGACGAATGTTGGGACACCCTCCAGCATGAAATCGAAGTGGTCGGTTCCCCATTCCATGCCAGTGGTGAGCTTGGTAGCGTCGAACCGGGTCAGCGGCGTCAACAGACGCTGCCCAGCAGCCAGCAGATCTTTTCGTCCACCGAGGGAGAAGCCCGTGGTTTTGCCCGTGCCGGCGTCGAAGACGATTACGCCGGCGGCCTTGTCGAGTTCTGAGCGGTGCGCCTTGGCGTAGGCTCGCGAACCGATCATGCCCTGCTCTTCCCCGGAAAAAAGAATGAAACGAATGCTGCGCTTTGGTTTCAGGCCAGCGGATTTAATGGCGCGCAGGGCGTCCACCACTAGCGCCGCATTACACCCGTTATCGAGCGCTCCCGTACCCAATTCCCACGAATCCAGGTGGGCGCCGAGAATGACAAATTCGTCCGGCTTTTGGCTGCCTTTGAGTTCTGCGACAACGTTGGACGCTTTGATGGGTCCGCCGATTTCATTTGGAATACTCAAATCCGCCCAGACAGGATGGCCCGAGGTAAGCAGCCGCCCGATCTTCGTGTATTCGGCGAAGAGATCATCCCACGTCTTCAGTACGACGCTGTGTACCAGAACAAGCTTCCCAGAAATGTCCCCCGCTCTCTTTAAGTCGGCCGAGGTTCCCTCGCCCACATCCACGACAGGAATGTGCTTCGCCGGTGCCAGCCCTGGAGCCATCGCGATGGAAACCGCGCGCACGCGAAATTCGACTTTAGGGATCTGCATGAGCTTGGGATCAAGCGCCGTCCCCGTGGCGCTCACGGCCATCTCAGTCGCACCTTCGGACCAGGAGTGCGGCATGGTGAACTGTTCGGTATGAACGGTGTCCGCTCCGGCGGTCTTCAACCCCTCGATTCCCCACTCGACCGCACGTTGCATCGCGGGAGTGCCTGGTACGCGGCCTCCGATCTCATCGGTCAAGTGGCGTAGATTGCTCTCCATGGGCGAGGGCTTCAGGGCTTCCTGAATAATCCGACCGGCGGCGTCGTTTTCGGTGGAGGGAGCTGCTGCGAGACAAAACCAGCCAACCATCAAAAACACAAGCAGAGTCTGTGTCCTTCGCATATCGGGTGCATTAGAAATGAAACGGAGGAAAAGAGCAAAAGCAAAAGCTCATCGCAGAGGGCTCTGAGTTTCTTGCTCTCGGATTTCAACGATCTCTGCGGCGGTTCTCGGCGTGCTCTGCCATAAGGCCTTATTTCGTGTCGAGCAGTCGAACTGTCTCCAGAATGACGCAGCCCACGATGTCCAGGCTCTTGGGGCTAAGTTTGTCTACCGTATCCTGCGGTGTGTGCCAGAAAACGTTGTTGTAGCCGTATGTGAAGTCGATGAGGTCGGCGGAGGGCACTCCTCGCTTCACGAAGGGAAGATGATCGTCGCTAACCTGGTTGTTACGCGCAAAAAAATGGGACTGATAACCCAGGCGCGTGGCGGCCTCATGGACTGTGTCTTCGAGCCAAGGGGTTGAGTTCTGGTCGCGATCGATGTCCAGATCGGCGTCTCCGATCATGTCCGCCAACAGGAACGCCTTAATCTTCTTCAGCGTACCATCGGCTTGCCACTTGTCTGCCAGATGCTGAATGCCGTATAGACTGTCGCTTAGGAAATTCACCTCGGTGTCGGGTTTCACGCTCTCTTCGGCGTCATCCCACACCAGCCATACGCTGTAGCCGTCCCGTTTCTGGCCTCGTATTTGATTCGCGAGTTCAAGAAGCAACGCGCTCGAAGATCCCCCATCGTTCGCTCCGACGTACGGAGTATTGCGCAAGGGATAGTTCGTGTCGTAGTGACTGGCGATCACGATGATGCCGTCTTTCGTTCCTGAAAACTTTGCAATGATGTTGTGGACCGGAAATTTACCTTCGGGCGTGTCGGCGGTGAACCTATCGTCCTCGACCGCGTCACCTTTCAGATGAGACGTGATGTAATCCTCAACCTTTTTGTGATTGGCGCTGCCGATCGGCCGTGGTCCGAAAGCGACAATTTCTTTTACATATTCGATCGACCGATTGCCGTCGAAGCCGGGCGGAGGCCCAGAGTCGGGTGGAAATGTGAGGGGGGGCGTCGACGCCTTGGAGCCTGGGGTCGAAGTGTCCGTGCGCGGCGGGCCCTGGGCCTGAGCGGCATCCTTATCCCGGTCACAGCCCAGGAATGTGCAGGCCAATGCCAGCAGCAGAATCGGAATTGAGAATGGCTATCGCGGCCACGATGAAGATGATCAAAATGGAATAGCGAAAGTTCTTCCACATCCATCCGGCAGTCACAATGCCCATGAGGGCCAGAAAAAATACCAGGATCGGCATTTCGAAAATCAATCCCATGCCCAGGATGATGCTCAGGAAAAGTTCGGTGTATTCCTTGATGGTGATCATCGGCTGGAACTGCTTGCCGAAACTAATCAGAAAATTCAGGGCCGCCGGATAGACGATTTTGAAGCCGAAATAGCCGCCTGCCGAGAACAGCGCGATCGTGGAGACCATAAAGGGCACGACGTAACGTTTTTCATTGCGGTACAGTCCCGGGGAAATGAACATCCAGACCTGATAGAGGACGAACGGTGAGGTTAAGAACAAGCCTGCCAGCGCTGCAATCTTCAAGTAAAGGTTGAAGGGTTCGGTCGGGTTCAGGTAGACCAGCTTTTCCGACATTCCATTGTTTCTGAGCGCGTCCATGATGGGGCGCTGCATGATTTCGTAGATTTTTTCAACCTTCCACCAGCACGCGAAAAAACCTAGCGCAACTGCTGCAATCGAATACACAATGCGGCGACGTAATTCTTCAAGATGATCGAGGAATCCCATCGCAGGCAGAGGCTCCGGATCGCCCTGATCGCTTGAAACCGTTGCCGACATTTCAGACATGAGTGCCTTGAGGGCTGGTTGTGGTTAGCGAATCGTCGGCGATGTCGGTCGGCTGGGACGCTTCGCGCTGGCTTGCTTCCCGGTTCACCTCAGACACAATCTCGGGGGAAGCTACGGTCACGGGATCAGAGGGAGTCGTTGGCTGAGTCCCTGGGGTCACTGGCTCTTCCGGAATGGAATCGGCCACAATGTCTCGATTGCTGTTGTGGCTTACCACTCCTTCGACGTGAGTGGTGGCTGGCAGGGTGCGGGGTGGAGAGTCATGTTCGAGATTTGCAATTTCCTGCTCGATCTGGGCTTTGAACTCGTTGGAGGCGCGGCGAAACTCGTTCAACGCCTTGCCCACCTGGCGAGCGATCTGCGGCAACTTCTTGGGCCCAAAGATGATGAGCGCCAGAAGGAACAGGAAAATCGTTTCCCCAAAGCTCATGCGCCCATCATACTGCCCCAGCCGTGGAAGCGGCAATGTCGGGGAGGTAACAGCTTTCTCGTAACGGGATTGGACCGGGCATCGAGGAATTGACTCTGACATCGCTCCTAAACAGCGCCCATATCTTCCCCGGGGCGATGTCTTAGAATCTCGTGAAGTCCGGAGAACCCCGCGTACGATCTGGAGGGTTTTCTGATGCGAAGGAGACATTCGTGAAGGAATTGTTGGAAGAAACAGCCGTCCGCGCCTCCCGGTACCTCGCGGGCATCAACCGGCGTCGAGTCGCGCCCGCGCCAGAAAGCGTTGCGGGATTGGAATCGCTCGGCGGCGTCTTGCCCGAACATTCATCAGACCCTGCAAAAGTACTGGCATTGCTTGATGACGCGGGATCGCCCGCCACGGTGGCAACGACTGGGCCCCGTTATTTCGGCTTCGTCATCGGCGGCACTGTGCCCGCCGCGTTGGCAGCGAACTGGCTGGGCGGAGCCTGGGACCAAAATGCGGCTCTTTATGTAATGTCTCCGGTCGCCGCAAAGATGGAAGAGATCGTGTTGCAATGGCTGGTCGATCTCTTCGGCTTGCCCGCCCCCTGTGGCGCAGGATTCGTCACCGGCACAACCATGGCGAACTTCACCGCCTTGGCTGCGGCGCGGAGTGCACTGCTGAAGCGCGCCGGCTGGGATGTGGAGGAAGATGGACTGTTTGGCGCTCCTGCCCTTCGCGTAATAGTCGGCGCCGAAGTTCACGTGTCTTTGCGGAAAGCCTTGTCGCTGCTTGGTCTGGGCCGCTCCCGTGTGACCACGGTTCCGGCTGACGATCAGGGCCGCATGAGATCTGAGGCGCTTCCCCCACTCGATGATCGCACTATCATTTGTATCCAGTCCGGAAACGTAAACACTGGAGCATTCGATCCCGCTGAACAGATTTGTTCGCGCGCACGCCAAGCCGGTGCCTGGGTTCACGTGGATGGCGCTTTCGGACTGTGGGCTGCCGCTTCCCCGCTTTACGCGAAACTTCTCGCAGGCGCGAGCGATGCCGACTCCTGGGCAATCGACTGCCACAAATGGCTCAACGTGCCCTACGATTCCGGAATCGCCGTGGTTCGCAATCCTGAGCACCTGTGCGACGCGATGGCCATCAGCGCAGCGTACCTCGAACCCAGCGCTCTGCGGGAACCTTGTTTCTATACCCCGGAAGCATCTCGACGAGCCCGAGGAATCGAACTGTGGGCAGCGCTGCGATCGCTCGGACGTAGCGGCTTGCGAGAACTGATTGAGCGTAACTGCCGCCTGGCCAAACGCTTCTCCGAAGGGCTGCGCCAGGCAGGATTCCAGGTATTGAACGAGGTCGTGCTGAACCAAGTACTGGTGTCGTTCGGCGATGCTGATGAAACCCGGCGCGTGATCGCCGCAGTGCAGAGCGACGGAACTTGCTGGTGCGGGGGTACTGAGTGGCATGGACATACTGCCATGCGTATCAGCGTGTCTTCCTGGGCCACCACGGAGGAAGATGTCGAGCGCAGCTTAGCCGCAATCATCCGGATCGCGAAGGGTGAGGATTGGAAGCTCTGATAGAGCGCCAAGCCCCCCGGGCGTTCTTTACGCACAGGGGAAACCACTTCCGGCAACCGTGCCAAGAACCCTAAACGGCTTGTCTGGCATCTGAAACAAGAGAGGTTTCGCCAAGGTTACCAGAGGTGACCATTCGGGCTCGGGATCGTCTAAAGTGGTGTTATACTGCGTTCATTTGGTGCGTTAGCCGGGTTAGCTCTAAAGCCCTGAATCGAAGGACAATCTAAGATGGCTCGTAGTTCTCGCCGTTCACCGTTCCTGGTAGTTTTTTTTCTTCTCACCTGCGGCTGCCTGGGCATTCTTTTCGCCCAGCACTCGGGACAGCAGACATCGCTCGGAGGAGACTCCGACGTCCGTGACAGCCTGAAACAGTTCACTGATGTCTATCAGATCGTCGAGGACAACTACGCCGAGCCGGTGAACGCCGATAAGGCTATCTACAACGGCGCCATTCCAGGCATGTTGCATGCACTCGATCCCCACTCCAATTTCTTCGATCCCAAGTCGTACGCGCTGATGCGCGAAGACCAGCGCGGCAAGTACTACGGTGTGGGCATGACGGTCGGACCGCGCAACAACAAAGTCATCGTGATTTTCCCCTTCGTAGGGACGCCCGCTTATAAGGCCGGCATCCACCCCGGCGACGTGATCGTTGCCGTCGACGGAAAATCCACCGAGAACATGAGCACCGCCGATGTTGCCGACTTGCTAAAAGGCCCAAAGGGGACGACGGTTCACATCAGCATCTCGCGTGAGGGCGTGGAAAAACCCATGGAGTTCACGCTGATCCGCGATGAAATTCCGCGCTACAGCGTTGACGTGCATTTCCTCATTCGGCCCGGGGTTGGCTATATGCATGTATCCGGCTTCAATGAGACCACCGAGACCGAAGTGGTCAAGGCGCTGGACGAATTCGGCGACCTGAAGGGCCTGATTCTCGATCTCCGCGGAAACCCCGGCGGGTTGCTCAGCGAAGGCGTGGGCGTGGCTGACAAATTTCTTAAGAAGGGACAGATCATCGTCTCTCACCACGGCCGTGCATCTGCCGAGAAGCGTTACATGGCGCAGCATGGCAACTCTGGCAAAGAATATCCCATTGTCGTGCTGGTGAATCGCTTAACTGCATCGGCGGCAGAAATTGTTTCCGGAGCCATTCAGGACCATGATCGCGGCTTGATTGTGGGCGAAGTCACTTTCGGCAAAGGCCTGGTCCAGACGGTCTATCCACTCTCGGAAAACACCGGCCTGGCATTAACCACGGCTCGTTACTACACGCCGAGCGGACGCCTGATCCAACGCGACTACAGCAACGTATCTCTCTACGATTACTACTACAGCCGTGACAGTGCTGAGGCTCCAAACAACAGCAGCCGCGAAGTCAAACTCACGGACAGCGGGCGCACAGTATACGGAGGTGGCGGCATTACTCCGGATGTCCCCGTGGCCCCGGTGAAGAGCAATCACTTCCAGGACACACTGCTGCAGCACTACGCGTTCTTCAATTACGCCAAGCGCTACGTGGTGAGCCATCGCCCTACGAAGAATTTTGAAGCGGACGACGCCGTGATGCAGGACTTCCGCAAGTCGCTCGATGAAGCCAACATTCCCTACACCCAGGCCGAGTTGGTCGACAACGCCGACTGGGTTAAGTCCAACATCAAGGCCGAGATCTTTGTGGATGCCTTCGGCCAGGATGAGGGAGTGAAAGTGCGGGCCGAGGCCGATCCGCTGGTGGTCAAAGGGCTCGAACTTATGCCGCAGGCCAAGGCGTTAGCGGAGAATGCCAAAAAGATTGTGGCCGAGCACAATGCCGCACCGGCCTTTAACCGTTAATCAACTTTAGCCGCAACCGGAATCGTTTCGTTTCTCGAGGGCTCGGACGAGTGCCGGGCCTTTAGTTTTGACTTCGATTCGACTGGGGAGCGGCTCACCGTCATATGTTTAGTTCGATTGACTTGGACTCGCCTCTATGTGAAAATCCGCGCATCCGCGGCGTTGGCGCCGAAGGGGCAAGGGCGATGAGGCAGAGCAACCGTCCGGCAGCCGATTCCGGAATCTCAGAAATGAATCAGTCGCACAACCTTCGGCTGAGCCACAATTGGTGCGGGCGCGCCTTCGGCGCGGGTCGGAGCTGATTTGAAGCCGGTAATTCTGGCTGTGGCGGTGCTTCTGGCTGCCATCGCAGGATGGACGGATTACCGCAGCCGACGGATTCCGAACTGGCTGACCGTACCGGGACTGTTCGTCGGGATCGCCGCCAACACATTGGTGGGAGGGTGGCAGGGGTTGAAGACTTCCCTGCTCGGTGCCGGATTAGCTCTGTTGCTCCTGCTCCCGTTAGTCATCCTGCGCAGCCTGGGAGCGGGGGACTGGAAACTGGCGGGCGCGCTGGGAGCATTCGTGGGGCCGGGCGTCATCTTCAATCTGCTGCTGGCCTCGATATTTGTCGCCGGCGCGATGGCCGTGGTGCTGGTCATTTACAAAGGCCGGGTACGCGAAACCTTACGCAACATGGGACACATGCTGGCAGCCTTCGCGAATTTGCGCTTGCCCGGACCAGAAGTCTCGCTCGATAATCCAGAGTCGTTGAAGGTTCCCTATGGCGTCGCGCTGGCGTTCACCGTGGTGCTCTACGGAATTGCTCGGGCCAGAGGTGCAGTGTAAAGTGCCGCAGTCAATCACCAGAACCACGAGCCGGCTGGCACGCGAAACTCGCGGCCAGGAGATTGCCGAAGCAGCCCTGGTGCTGCCTATTGTTTTTATGGTAATGCTCGGAATCTTCTGGTTCGGTCAGGCCTTTAGAATTTACGGCACAATCACGCACGCGGCGCGCGAGGGCGCACGCGCGGCAGTCGCTCCGCTCTGCGCCACTTGTGGCGTGCCGCTTAACCCTCCCACGCTCGCCCAGAATGCGGTCAATGCTCTGCAGAACGCTCTGCTCGCGGCCAAACTCGACCCTGCCCAACCAAAGAAGTATCCTGTCACCCGCCCGGCATTGTTTTTGTGCACCACCGGGGCCGCGGCGCCGTGCGATGGCACCCAGCTGACACAGGCTGGCGTCTGCGTCCAGAACAACGTCCAGTTATCGGGCACCAATTCCACTGGCTTGGCAGGCTGCGGCGTTTCCGTCACGTTCCAGTATCCTTATCAGTTCTGGCTTCCATTCACTAGTCTGAACAACCAGCGAATATTTGTGCCGGCGCAGGCACGCATGAAGATGGAAAGCCAATGATGGAATGGATCCGCCTCAACCGCTGCCCGACCACGCTAACTCGTCGCCTGTGCTCCGATGACCGCGCGGCGCAGATCGTGGAGTTGGCTGTTTCCCTACCTTTGCTGCTGGTATTCGTTGTCGGAATTTTCGATTTCAGCGGGGCCTTCACCTTGAAGCAGAAGCTTACCAACGCCGCGAGAGAAGGCGCACGCGTTGCTGCCGCCGCGCCCGCCAACGACCTTGGCAACCCATCGAATCCGGTGCCTGCCTCCGTCGACCTTGCTCTGCGGGTTGTCGACAAATATCTGGAAGGGGTAGACATAAACGACTGCGGTCTCAATCCGAGCACCCCCTCCGTTCCAAGTGGTTTGACCTGGACATATACGGCGACTGGCAACGGGTGTCCGACTGGTGGCCTCACCCTTGCGATTAACCGAGGATATGTTTTCCCACCCACGGGCGCTTCAAGCCCGACGGGATGCACATCCCAGCCGAGCAGTGGAAATACGGTTAACGTGGTGGGAACATGCGTCAGCATCACCTACGCTTATAAGTGGCGTTTCAATAATGTGATTACGCTGCTGGTGCCAGCAGCGACCTATGCCGGCATCAGCAACCTGAACACCACTGCGGTGGCTTTCAATGAAAACTGAGGAATCTTAATGAAGCCACCGGCAATTCGCAGGTCATGGGATCTTCGGCCACAAAGGACCAGCGAAAGCGGGGTCACCATGGTGCTGATGGCGCTCGCCATGGTTGCCATTCTCGCCATGGCTGCCCTTTCCATTGACGTAGTCACTCTTTATCTCGCCAACGCCGAGTCACAGCGCTCCGCTGACACGGCGGCTTTGGCCGCAGCCAGAGTTCTTTCCCTGACTGGGATGACTGGCGATCCCTCCAACAGTGGAGCGATCAACCCGTGGCAGCAAGCATGCGCGCTGGCCACTTCGGTCGCGAAGGCGGTGGCGACACAGAACTCTATGGGCGGCATCGCTCTTCTACCCGCCCAGGTTACGGTTACATTCCCCAATAATTCTGACACGCAATTCTGCACTGCCTCTGGCCCCAACTTGCCATTCGGCGTGAATCCCCTAGTCACGGTTAAGGTTCAGCGCACCGATCTGCCAACGTTCTTTGCCCGCATCTGGGGCCGAAGGGGCGCCAGTGTGAGCGCCACCGCGACAGCCGAGGCCTTTAATTCTTCCAATTCGGGCAACGTCGGCAACGTCTCAACTGCAAACATAACTCCGGTGCAGCCCCGCTGTGTGAAGCCGTGGATCGTGCCCAATCAAGACCCTGGTAATGCCCCTGCGAGTTGCACCGGCACAGGATGCCCACCCTTCGTGAACAACTTGGATGGATCAATTCCAACGCCAAGCCAGGGGATCATGATCAATAACACGCCACCGGGCATAATTGGCAGGACTTTCGATTTGTTCGCCGACTGCAAACCAGGTGGCGGTCCCTGCGCAAACAGCGGCAACCCGGTGGGACCGCCGCAAGCCAACGCCTCGGGTCCAGGAGGGACTCCTAATCTTCGGTACGTTCCCGGGCAGCTTCCGGTTTCTTTTACGGCTGTTCCCTCTTGCGCTGGTTCGGATTTCCAGGAAGCAGTCGCCGGTTGCGATCAGACCACGCAGTACCAGTGCGGCACTAATGGCGAAGGTACGGTCGACCTGGGCCAGAATGACGTAACGAGCGATTCAGTTCTCGGCGGGCAATGTCTTATCCGC
>WNGL01006604.1_pt1 | contig 13633 bp, 13 predicted proteins | sample 5400591 | NCBI WGS metagenome assembly WNGL01 (sample SAMN13153377, study PRJNA577476) | soil metagenome | isolation source: 80 cm soil or saprolite under Garry oak tree replicate 1 | place: USA:California | collected 2016-06-15
TGGAACTCGATCTGCTCCAATACGGCCGCTGCGCTGTCGCCCTTGATGCGGCTGGTGACACGCCACGGTTCGATGATGAGCGACTCGGCGCCCGCGGGCGCACGGCCGACTGCGCGCGCGAATTGAACGCTGCCTTCAAAGCGCGGCATGCCGCGCTCGATCCAGATCGAGACGTCGGCTTCGGCGGCCAGCGGCTGGTCGATCGGATCGACCGCGAAGCGCACCTTGGCGCCGCTGTCCTCGGCGATCCGGCTGGTGGCGATGCGATAGGGATAACGCTGGCCGGCGACGACGAAGGAGCCATCGCCTTTGACCGGCCCCGCCAGCGTGCGCAACTCGCCCGTGAACTCGAGCTTCTCGAGCACGAGATGGGCGTCGCTTGCGGCGTCGGCGAGACTGGCGCGGCCGTCCTGGATGTGCAGCCGCGCGATCGAAACCGATTCCAGATCGAAGCCGAGTTTGGGGACCGGCCAAGCCAGGCGGCCGGAGCCGTCGAGCCCGGCCGAGAATTCGGGGCCTTCCAAGCGGGCATCGGCAATGCGCCATTCGCCGCGCGCCAACGCGCCCAGCGCGAATTCGATGCGCAACAGGCGCGCGCGCACCTTGCTGCCCTCTTCCGGGCGGCCGAACTCGACGCCTTCCAGCATGAGCGTCGGGGTTGGAAGGAGGCGGGCGTCGATCGCACCGGTGACGCGGAACTCGAGCCCGGTCAGGCGGCTGGCTCTGGTCTCGAACTCCCTGCGATAGCTGCTCCAATCGACGAAAAGGGGCCCCACCAGCGCCGTCACCAGCGCCAGGATGATCGCAATCGCGACACCGAGCAGCGTCGTCTGCACGCCGTCTCCACCCCAGGTCCGGCCGAAGCCCTTCGCACCGGGCGGTGTGCCAGGCCTCGGAAAAGAGCCTGATCACCAACGAGTTGAGCACGATTTATGTGGCCGGATCATAACGGCGGCCGGCCGTGCCCGCGATCCCCGATCCGCAACCTTGAGGCCCGAGCGGGGCGGTAATATCGGGCGCGTTGACGGCAAATCTATGTCGGCGGCCAATAAGTTAGGGCGAAATTCGAGCAAACCGGACCGCTTTCGCCGGCGCTGCCTAGAGGCGGGGGCTGGATCGCAAGCGCGGCGAACGGCTCATGCGATCGCCACGATTTTCCCCGGATTCATGATGTCGTCCGGGTCGAGCGCGCGCTTGATGGCGGCCATGGCCGCCAGCGCCGGGCTCCCCAGTTCGCCCGCGAGGTATTTCATCTTGCCCTGCCCGACGCCGTGCTCGCCGGTGCACGTGCCGTCCATGGCGAGTGCGCGCTCGACCAGCCGCTCGCACAACGTCTTCGCGGCCTCGACCTCCGCCGGGTCGCTCATGTCCACCAGCAAGGTGAGATGGAAATTTCCGTCGCCCACATGGCCGAGGATCGGCGCCACGAGGCCAAGCGCAGCGATCTCACGCTGGGTTGCGGTGACGCATTCCGCCAGCCGCGAGATCGGCACGCAGACATCGGTGGCGAGCGCCTGCGCGCCGGGGCGCAACCCCCGCCCCGCCCAATAGGCGTCGTGACGCGCCTGCCACAGGCGCGAGCGGTCCTCGGGCTTGGTCGCCCATTCGAACGGGCCGCCGCCCAGATCGCCCGCGATTTCGCCGAAACGCTCCGACTGCTCGGCGACCCCCGCCGGCGAGCCATGGAACTCGACGAACAGCATCGGTACTTCCGGCAGCGCGAGCTTGGAGTAGAGATTGGTGGCTTTCACCTGCAGCTCGTCGAGCAGTTCGATGCGCGCCACCGGCACGCCGGACTGGATGGTCGCGATCGTGGCGTTGCACGCCGCCTCGACCGAGGGGAACGGGCACACGCCGGCCGAGATCGCCTCGGGAATGCCGGAGAGCTTGAGCGTGAGCTCGGTGATGACGCCAAGCGTGCCTTCCGCGCCGACGATCAGCCGGGTCAGATCGTAGCCGGCCGACGATTTCTTGGCGCGGCGCGCGGTGGTCATCAGTTCGCCGTTCGCCAGCACGACCTTGAGCGCAAGCACGTTGTCCTTCATGGTGCCGTAGCGCACCGCATTGGTGCCGGAGCAACGCGTCGCCGCCATGCCGCCGAGCGAAGCGTCGGCGCCGGGATCGAGCGGAAAGAACAGGCCTTGATCGCGTAAATGCTCGTTGAGCTGCTTGCGCGTGATGCCCGGCTCGACCACGCAATCGAGATCTTGCGCATTCACTGCCAGCACGCGGTTCATGTCGCGAAAATCGATCGACACGCCGCCATAGGGCGCATTGATGTGGCCTTCGAGCGAGGTGCCCGTGCCGAAGGGAATGACCGGGACGCGCAGCTTGGCGCAGATGCGCACGATGTCCTGCACATCGCCGGTCGCTTGCGGGAAAACCACCGCGTCGGGCGGCTCGTTGGCGATCCAGGTCGTGGTGTTGGCGTGCTGCTCGCGTACCGCCTGCGAGGTGACGACCCGGTTGCCGAATTTCGCCGTCAGCGCGGCAACGACGGCCTTGACCGCGTTGGGATCGCGGCGCGTGATTCGATCGGACTTTTCTTGCACCAATGCCATTGCCAACTCACGTCCGCCGGCATGTTAGCGCAACGGCGCCGGCAAAGCACTTGCCGGCGCCGTCCACCTACGATCCGCCCTCCGCCTTCAGGACCACTTGCGCCGGAACGGAATAAGCATCCCGACCTGCGCGCGGTAGCGCTTGTACTCCTCGCCGAACAGCTGGATGAGGTCGCGCTCCTCCAGAAAGATCCCGACGAAGATGTACGCGGTCGTCACGGCCGCGAACAAGAGATGCCCGATGGTCATGACGGGGGCTGCCCAGAACGCGACGATGAAGCCGAGATAGATCGGGTGTCGCACCAGCTTGTAGAGCACCGGCGTCTTGAAGCGGGGCGCGGGCATCGTTCGCCCCGCGAGGTTGATCGCGACTTGGTGCAGCCCGAACAGCTCGAAATGATTGATCAGGAAGGTGCTGACCAGAACGAGCAGCCAGCCGGCGAACGACAGCGCCATCACCGCCGCGACGATCTGCGGGTCGGTGATTTGCCAGACGATCTGCGGGATCGGACGCCACAGCCAGAACAGCAGGATCAGCACCAAGCTGGCCAACAGCACGTATGTGCTGCGCTCGATCGAGACCGGGACGAATCGCGTCCACCAGCGCTTGAACCGCTGGCGCGCCATCACGCTGTGCTGAACGGCGAATAGCGACATCAGCAGGATGTTGATGATCAGCGCCTGCGCCACCGGCGCAGCCGGCCCACTATCGATGGTCTTGGGCACGGCCACACCGGAAACGAAGCCGACGGCGTAGAGGAAGGCCCCGAGGAATGCGGCGTAGGCCAGAAGTCCAAACAGAAATCCAATGATTCGTCCCATTATTCATTCTCCCTGGTGAGGCACCCCACACGAATTGCTTCTGTCTGCGGTGCCTGGGCTGAAATCGCGGCACGGATTGACGCCCGATTCTCACTCCTGGAGGTTTGGCCGCCGCGCAGGCGCGGGTCTTTGAGGCGGGCTTGATTTATCCTTGAGGACGTCTTGATTTTTGCTGTCGCAAAATGGGGTAAAGTTCGCGCCGTGACGGTGAGGGCGAGTGCTGGGGCGGCCAATTGCTGTTCTTCTTCGAGGACAATGTTCTTGATCCCAACCGGCGCGAGCTGCGTCGTAAAGGCGCGCTCGTCTCGGTCGAGCCGCAAGTCTTCGACCTCATTGTTTTTCTGATTCGCAATCGCGACCGCGTGGTCAGCAAGGACGACTTGATCGCCGGGGTGTGGGACGGGCGTATCGTATCTGACTCGACGCTGGCGAGCCGCATCAACGCCGCCCGGCGCGCCATCGACGATAGCGGCGAGCAACAGCGCCTCATCCGCACCGCCGCCCGCAAGGGAATTCGGTTCGTCGGCGTCGTGCGCGAGGGCCAAGTGCCGTCGGAGCTGCCGGCGCCGGTGCCCGCGGCGGTGCCCAACCAGGAGGTGACGTTTTGCCGAACCGCCGAGGGCATCAACCTCGCGCTCGCCTCGGTCGGCGGCGGAGCCCCGCTGATCAAGGTCGCCAATTGGCTGACCCATATCGAATACGACTGGGAGAGCCCGATCTGGTCGCCGCTATTGCAGCATCTGGCGCAGCATTGCCGGCTGATCCGTTACGACGGGCGTGGCAACGGCTTGGCCGATCGCGAGGTGACCGACATCTCGTTCCCGGCGTTCGTGCGCGATCTCGCAACGGTGGTCGACGCCGCGGGCGCGGAGCGTTCGGCGCTGCTCGGCATCTCGCAAGGCGCGGCGGTCGCACGCGTCTCGAAGCTGATCCTCTATGGCGGCTACGCCCAGGGCCGCAACAAACGCGGCTCGGCGGCCGAAGCCGAAATGGCGCAGGCCTTCCTCGCCATCATGCGGCACGGCTGGGGCGACGAGCACTCGGCGTTCATGAAGGTCTTCAGCTCGGTGTTTTTCCCCAACGGCTCGCCACAGCAGATCAAATGGCTCGTCGATCTGCAGCGCATCACGACCTCCCCGCAGAATGCGGTACGAATTCGCAACGCCTGTGACCATATCGACGTGGTCGAGCTATTGCCGAAAGTGCAGGTTCCCACGCTCGTGCTGCACTGCCGCCACGACAACGTGGCTCCGTTCGAACAGGGCCGCCTGATCGCGCGCTCGATTCCCCGCGCCAAATTCGTGACGCTCGAAAGCGACAATCACGTGGTGCTTGCCGGCGAGCCGGCCTGGCCCAGGCTGATCGGCGAGATCGCGACCTTCCTGGCGGAGTGAGGCTTAGCCGCAAACACGCGCCGCGCAACCCAACGGCTTGCGCTCGCCGATCGAAGCGCGAGGCCCGCGAACCCGAGCGCGCGACTGAACCGCTACGCCGTCGCGACCAGGTCGGCCAGTTTCTTGCGCGCATAGAACATGCGCGTCTTGACCGTGGCCTCGCCGACGCCGACGATACCGGCGACCTCTTTGACCGACTTGCCGTGGTAGTAGACGAGGTCGATCACCTCGCCATGCTCCGGCGACAGCTCGGCCAAGGAGCTGCGCAGCAATTCGCTTCGGTTCTTCTTCTGCAGCGTGGCCTCCGGATCGTCCGCGGGATCGGCGACGGTGGACGCGATCCGCGCGTCCAATGCCGCATCGATCCGACAGCGCCGGGCCGACAAGGCCTTGTGGCGGGCGATCGCGAGCAGCCAGGTCGAAACCGAAGCGCGCCCCTCGAACGACGCGGCTTGGCGCCAGACGTCGAGGAACACCTCGCTCAGGAGATCCTCGGCCAGCGTCTCGTTGTGCACGATACGCAGCAGCCAGCGGTATATCGCCACGCGATGCCGTGCAAACAACGTTCGCATCGCGAGTTGATCGCCGCCGGCGATCCGCCTGATCAACGTTTCGTCCGATGAAGTGTCGCGCGCCACCGCTTGCGCGGGCGACGCGCATCCCGTCCGGGTGATGGCAAAAGTCATAGCTATCCCCTGAGATCACGCCTTGGGAAATAAACTCGTTCGCGGCGGAAGGGTTCCCCGGGTCGATGTTCCATCACCATACTGTGAAAAACGCGCCGTCGCGCCGGCCCCCGCATTGGGCGCGTTAAGGAATGTTAACTCGATGGAACCAGCGCGTCCGAACGGCGCCGCAGCACGTTGCCGACCAGCGACGTGACGCTGGGAACCTCGTTTTCCCGGAATGGAATCGGTCGGCAGAGGTCCATGACGATGATGCCGAGCCGGGCCATGCGATAGGCCGCGTAGAGCGCGTCTGCGGCGCTGCTTGCCAACCGCTCGGTTACCGCGCCGCCGAGATGCTGCACCAGCGAAGCGCTCGCGATGTCGACGGCTCCCAATTTGCCGGCTTCGAAAACGAGCCGCCGCAGCAGGTGGATGGTGGTGGCCGCGGTCGGCCGGTGCCCGTACGAGGCGGCAATGGCGCGCACCATGCGCACGCCGCAGGCGAGGAAGAAGGCGGCGTCGGTCAAGCCGGTGGGGCTGATGGCGGTGATGCCGAAGGCGCGCAGGACCGCGGTGCGCACGTGCGCCTCGGCGCGGCGGTCGAGCGGCTTTAAGACCGTGCGCGACACAATCTCGATCTGCTGCGCCGTCGCGTGGTGAAGCTGGACCTGGCGCTGGAATGCCTCGATCCCGGCGTCGACCTCGCGCTCGCGCGGGACGACCGCCAGAACCGCCGCGATGGTCTTTCGGGCGTCCGTGGGCGACACCCGGTCATCGGCGAGCCGACGGTGGATCGCCTCGACGCTCTTGAGTCGGAACAGGCTCCCCAGCTCGCGCGCGATGACCGCGCCGGCGCCCGCCACGCCCGCCGTGACCGCCGCTGCCGCGAGCACACCCAAGGCGGTGCTGCGCTCGAATGCGGCGGCAATCCAGCCGACGGCGTCGACGGCGAGCCAGCCGACGACCAGCACCGCCACGCCGGCGAGGCCGAAGGTCATGACCCGATCGCGGCGGCGCGGGGCGTCACGCGCGACAACCGCGACCGGCGCCGGCTCGCTCGGCGTGACGCGCTCGGTGCGCTCGGTCGGGATGATTCGGGGCGCCAACGGTCGGCGCGGCGCAACGTCGTCCGTCGCGTCGACCTCGATCACGCGCGCCATCAGCGGAGCGCCAGGGTCGGTTTGATCGCTCATCGCAGCCGGTCTCCGAGCAGAAATTCGAGCGCCAGGTCGAGGTTGATGTGGGCAATCCCTTCGACCGGCGAGGGATCGATGGCGGGTGGTTCGAACACCGGCACGTTGAGGAAGGGCGAGCCCCAGGCGTCGGCGCGCGGTGGACGGATCGGGACATTGCCGACGAAGAATTTCGACTGCGTCTTGCTCCCCACCGGCCGGCCGACCACCACCTGCAGGCGCTGCCCGTCGATCTCCTGCGTATCTTCCGCCGTCGAGATGACGGAGGCGAGCGCCGTGCCATCCAATTGCGCATTGCTGCTCCTGACCTCGAGCGCGGGGAACGCAGCCATATTGCGCAACAGCGCCGCCAGGTGGTCGCGCTGAATGTCGGGAACATGATCGGCCTTGGTGGCGGCGAACAACACCTTGTCGATGTGCGGACCGAGCAACAGCTTGGAGAGGATGCCGCCGTGCCCGTAGCGGAAGCTCTCCAGAATGGCATCGAGCGCGAGCCGCGTGTCGTCGAAGGCGTCGCGACCCGCCAGCAGCGCGCGCAACACGTCGACCAGCACGATCTGGCGCGAGTATTGCCGGAAGTGGTCCTGGTAGAACCGCGCCACCTGCTCGCGCTTGTAGACTTCGAAGCGCTCTGCCATCAGCGCGCCCAGCGTGTGGGGCGCAAACATGTCGACGCCCTCGGCGACGTCGAGCGGCGCAAACCACAGGTAAGGCACCTCGCCGAGCGTCCCCCGGCACAAAAACCGGCCGGGCTGGAGAAAACTCAGGCCGTGGCGGTCGCGCGCTTCGATGAGATAGGTGCAATAGCGATCATGCCCCTGCTTCGCGACCTCTTCGCTCGCAGTCTCGTCGGGCCGGTGCTGGGCGACAAAGCCGAGAAAGTCGCGCGCGATCTCGGCGCGCACGCCCTTGCGCAACGACCGCAGCGTCGCGCGCGACCATTCGGCATAGCCCTGCGCCAGCAGCGGAAGGTCGAGCAGCCACTCGCCGGGATAGTCGACGATCCTGATGGTCAAGCTCGCGGGGCTACCGGTGACTTCGCTCAGAAGCTTGCCCAGCGTGCCGGCCGGCGCGAAGCGCACTTCGATCCCGATCTCGCTGATATCAGCGGTGCGCGCCGGCCAGTCCGGGATCGCCATCTTCTCGATATTGCTCAGATAGGGAAACCGCGGCAGACGGTTTGCCCCGGCGCCTTCCACGGTGGCGGCGATCAGGCGGCGCTCGCCGACGACGCCGAGCAGCGGCATCCGGTTGGGATTGTGCGCGGAACTCAAGAGATTGTGGACCAGGCTGGTAATAAAGACGGTCTTGCCGGAGCGGCTCAGGCCGGTCACCGCGAGCCAGACGGTCGCGCCGCCGGCAAGCTCGCCGAGGTTGAGCCGCTCGGACGCCTGGGCGAAGATCGGCGGCAGCCAGCTGAAATTCACGATGGACGGCATTACCAAATCCGATCGCTCAGTTTCTCCTGCCGTCGTCCCCGCTAAAGCGGAGACCCAAGACCATCGGCCTCTGGAATATGGGTTCCCAGCATAAGCGCGTCCACGCGCGTCCATAGCCCATCGAAGACGGGCGTGAACGCCCTTAAGGACGCGCTGTTGCGCGGGAACGACAGGAGGTGGGCTTAAAATCGGGCTTTCGCAAGTGGATTCGGGAGGTGGACGGCGCCGCGCGGCCCATCGTAAGGTCGCCCCATGCTCGACCGTCGCGGTCGGGCCTTACCTAATGATTACGCGCGCTTGCGCTGGCAAACCGACCCTCGTGTCGCGTTTGGGCCACAAAGGATAATTGCGGCGCTGGCGAATGTCGCCCTCGTCGTCCTTGAAGAGATCATCGGTCCTGTACACTGACTTGATGCGCGCAGAGATTGCGGCCAAAGGCATCGTCGGCAGGCGCCCCCTTCCGTGCACCGTGGTGCTCCCTCTGGGCGACGGATGAGCGGCGCCAGGCTCAACGAAGTGTGGATTCGCTTCTTAACGACTACGGCGTCGTGTACTCCACCATTGCAGTCACCTGGGGACGAAAACCTGCGGGCGGATTCAATTGGACCGATGCTGCTTGGTCATCCGCATGGAAAAAGTGAAAGAATTTGCGCCCAACTTCGATGTTTACGTTGAGCGTCTGGACTGGCCCACTGCCCCTCAGCACCCTCACCGTGGCAGGGATTGTCGGAGGCGCGCCAGCCTCCCCAAAGTTGTCATATGCGAGCGAAAGAACAACGGTAGTGAACTTGACGCCCCCGGAAAGCTCCGGAGGTGGGAGGGGTACCACTCGCCGCAGAGCCGTCGGGCCGCCACCGGGCGCTTGCTGGTCGATGAAGACGGCATATGCACCTGAGCCCATAACGACCTCCTGACAGTGATGTTGCAAACGATCGTATTCTCGCAAATCGCCGGCGCGCCCGATGTGAGGCGCTTCACACGGGCTGATTTTTTTCGATCCAATCTCGGATCGTTGGGGCAATGACTCCCCTGGCCAGGGAAAGTGTGCCACCCATATCGGAAGATTGCCGCGTCCTTATCGCCGTGGACTGCTTTTTGAGGCAGTTATCAGCAGCTACGAGGGGGGCTTAGGACCACAGCGACACGCGAGGACGCGATGGCGGCATTCGCCAAGAGCTGGCGGCGGGAATAGGTGGGAAACAGATGACTGTGTCCAGATTAGTCGCCTTTGTCGCGCTCGCGTTCTGCTTTGTTGCCGGCTCTCTCTTCGCCGGCTTGTGGTCGAGTGCGCGCGATACAAGTCCCCTTGCGCAAATCTGTGCACGCGTCGATTACCTGAACGGCTTGCAGGAGAATCTCAAAGGACAGGAAGCTGCAAGCGAGGAAGTGCGAGCCGAGTTTAAGGCGTTAGTCGAACAGTGCCGCACGGCACTGAGAAATCGCGCTGACGAAAACGACTAAGGCGAACGGTTGCCGGGAAAATCTCTCTTAATAGCTGCGCCGATAGCGCCTCGGCGGGTTGGGAGTATTCCAGCCTCCAGCGCCCGTCCCGTAGACCGTCCCCGGGTAGGGGTTCGGGGCACAAAACGCATTGCCAACGCCGCGCACGGTGGCCCAGCATTGCTCGGATGAAGAATAGCCGCAGTTCGAGACGCCGCGGAGGTAGTTCGCGCACCACGGGCCCGCATCGGCAGAGATGCCCGTCAAGGCCATCCCCAGCAGCGCCAGCAAGACAGCGGTGATCGTTCGCATGGTTGCCTCCTCGGCAAACAGAACGGCGACGCTCTGCGTCTAGAACGCGAAGGCGTTCAGGACCAGGGTGCAGGTGACGATCGCACCCAGGGTCAGTCCGAATAATTGGGTAATTCGACGTTCGGTCATTTCCACCTCCCAACCCAAACGTTAGCCATACTCTGATGTTGGCTTGTACAGGCAGACCGAGGAGAAATCTGTGACGCCCGTCACGCTTTGGTCGAATAGACAGAACTATAGCCCTTCGGCGCGGCTGAACCGCACGCCCACGCTCGGCGAGACGCGCGAGGACGCGATGGCCGCATTCGCCAAGAGTTGGCGGCGGGAATGACCGTCTGAGGCCCTGCAAGTACTAGGCACTTTCCGGGAGTGGATGCTCTATAGGCTGATCATGCCCGGACGACATTTCGCAATGGCCAAAAAGCGCCGCGTCTATCGGCCTCGCATCGTCGGCGACAAGGTCTGATGCAGGCCGACCTAGAACGGCTGCACAAGTATATGCTCGATATCGAAGGCATCGACCACATCTCGGACGAAATGCGGGCCGCGGTGGAAAGCGAGTGGCCGGGAGCTCGTTCACAAGCTGCCCCCGAAGAAACCGCAAGGCTGACCACGCGCCCCGACGACGGCCGATAAAAGAAAGCCCCGGCACACACCGGGGCTTCAAGGACGATAAGGAGAGCCTAATGCGCTTAGGTCGCTCTTGATACTACCTCAAGACGGGGCGGGACTTCCCACCTGCGCTGTGTCGGCTTCGACGACGTCGGATTTGAGGTAGCGCAATAAGCTCTTACGGCAGGTCTGCTCGCCGCCGTAAATGCCGCGACCATCATCGGGTTGCTCAGGGCCTCGCCAGTTCCGTCTTTCTAATATCCCCTGCGGACGGCTCGGCGGGTATGCCGGATGGTGGTTCTGGCCACGCAGACACCATTAACTCGGGTCCTACCCGCGCCGCAGGCGGCAGCGACTTGCGTGATCATGCCGTCCGGCTGATGAAGCGGGGCGAGCGGCATAGCCTGCGCAGATGTTGCGAGGGCCAACGTAAAGGCAATAGCGATCAACCTGATCATTTCTTCCTCCCCTGAACAGTTTGACGTTTTCAGCGCCCCGACCCGCCGTAAGCAGACGACGGGCCGGGACTCGCCACGACGCGACTCCGGAGTCAAAGGGGTGCGCCATGACTAATTACATTGTCTCACGGCAGATCAAGGTTATGGCGGTTGTTCGGTACCGCGCCGGCTAGGATGTGTACTTCGCAGATCGGAGGCCTACTGTCGGGGGCAAACCGGAAAACAATTGCTCAGTCTGAGCTTTACTGGTTTTGACCCATCTCGGTCATTGGCGGCCAGATTTGCTGTGATGCACGGCCCTGACCCTGCTATAGTTGTCCGTGATCATTGGCCTTCGGGCTAAGCCCGTGAGATGCCGCGACTTCATCACGCTTTTTGGCGGCGCAGCTGTAGCGCTCTCGCTCCCGTCCCTGACCGGGGGTTCGGCGCGCGCGCAGACAAGCGACGACAATGCGGCCGATACGATCAATCTCGGCGCCCGCGGCGGGCTTGCGGCCGAAGCTCCGCTCCGCACGGCCCCGCGACAAGACGGTGCGCCTAGTCCCTTCGAGTTCGGCACTCGCGCCGGATTTGCATCCGACTACATCTACCGCGGCGTCACGCTGTCCGACCGCAAACCGGCGGTGGGCGCCGGCCTCGAAGCGGCGCTTGGTCTGCTCTACGCCGGCGCTACCGTCACCAGCGTCAAGCTGCCGAGCCAGCCGGCGGCCGAGATCACGATGACCGGCGGCGTCCGGCCGAAGCTGGGGGACATCGACTTCGATTTCGGCTGGACCTACTTTCTTTATCCCGGCGAGACGGTACCGATCGGCGTTACCGCGGGCATCGACTACTGGGAAGCCGCCGCCCGCGCCGATACCAAGATCGGTGAGGCGCTGCGCGTCGCGGGCGGCTTCGCCTATTCGCCGAACGTCTCGAACACCGGCGCGTGGAGCAAGTACGCGGCATTCGGCCTGGGCGTCGACCTGCCGCACAACGCGCTGCCGCAGAACATCACCGCGTCGGTAACCGGCAGTGCCGGCTACTACTGGTTCGGCAATCAGTCAGTTGCACTAGGTGGGTTCCCGTTGCCCGCCTACGTCAATTGGAATGCGGGCGTGACCTTCACCCGCAATATCTTCAATTTGGACCTGCGCTACTACGATACCAATCTGTCGAAGGAGGACTGCTTCGTTTTTACGGGCGATCCCAATGCCGCGCCCGGCGGAAGCATCGACCCGGTGCGAAATCCCCAAGGTCTCACCTCACGTTGGTGCAGCGCCACGTTCGTCGCGAAGTTCTGGTTCACATTGCAGTAGTCGAAAGCGCAGGCGGTTGTCCAAAGCATGAGTCCGGTAATGGCACTTCTCGGACCTCGGGAGATGTCCGCCTTGAGTCCGCAAAATGGGCCAAAGCGGACATTGATGACGCTGCTCTCGCCTATCGTACAAAAAGCGAATAGCGAGCTAGGAATCGGTAAAATTGTAACCAGATCACGACTCGTTTGTTAAGGACGCGTATTCAAGATAGCCCCCTAGCTCAAGGGGCAAGACAATGAACGTGGCCTCGCTAAGAGCCTGCAAGTGGTGCGGGCGTCCAATGTCAAGCGTAGCGGAGATCGCGCCGTTCGGAGGCGGTCCGGGCCTTGTAGCGTTCATGTGCAGCCACTGCGGCACAACGGACAGCATTCTTACTTGCGAAGGACATCCAAGGCGCTCGCACACAGCCTCTCAGGCTCGCGTTCACCTCCCCGCGCAAGCTGGATAAGGTTCACTAATCCATCGATTAATTTGTCGGTCTGCGCGCTGACCACTGATAGCATTCCCAGGCACAGTTCTGATATCCTTGGGCCGTAAACTCGTTCGGGCTGCGAGGGTCTTTAGCTCCGATGCGGATTGGTAATCTGGGTTTGGAGACCTGGCCACCCTGCTAAGGAGGAAACGGCAATGGAAGAACAACAGGTCGGTTGGATCGCAGCCATCATCATTGGTGCAATCGCCGGATGGCTCGCGGAGCAGTTCATGAAAAGCCAAATGGGGCTTGTGATGAACATCGTGCTTGGCATCATAGGGGCCGCTGTTGCTAGTTGGCTATTTGGCTTCTTCGGTATCACGTTTGCCGGTTGGATCGGCTATCTGATTGCCGGTTTTATCGGAGCTTGCATCCTAATCGCGATCGCCCGCGCGTTCAGCGGCGGTCTTCAGCAGCGAACATGAAATCAGTTCGGCGGGAGCGTTGGGACGAGCCATGCTCGACCGTCGCGATCTCGAACCCGTATTCTTCGCCCCCTTCGTCTCCTCGCTGATGCGGGTGGAGCCCGGCTGGATCGACTACAACGGCCATCTCAACATGGCCTACTACAACGTGCTGTTCGACCGCGCGGTGGACGAGGCCTTCGAGCTCATCGGCTGCGGCCTCGATTACGTCAAGTCGCGCAAGCAAACCTGCTTCACCGCGGAGGTGCACGTGCGCTATCTGCGCGAGCTCCATGCCGGCGACCCCGTGCGGGTGACGTTCCAGCTGCTCGACTACGACGCCAAGCGCATGCACTTTTTCGAGCAGCTCTTCCACGCCGACGAAGGCTGGGTTGCGGCGACTTCCGAGAACATGTCGCTCCACGTCGACATGACGGCCGGCAAGACCGCGCCCTTCCCGGACGAGGTCGCGGGCGGGCTTGCCCGCATGAAGGCGTCGCACGCCAATTTGCCGCGTCCCAAAGCCGCCGGACGGCGGATTGCGATGCCGGGGAAGCGCT
>WNGL01006605.1_pt1 | contig 13633 bp, 11 predicted proteins | sample 5400591 | NCBI WGS metagenome assembly WNGL01 (sample SAMN13153377, study PRJNA577476) | soil metagenome | isolation source: 80 cm soil or saprolite under Garry oak tree replicate 1 | place: USA:California | collected 2016-06-15
CATGGGCGTGATCTCATACTTTTTGCCGTTTCTTTATATGTTCGCTTCCGTGATCCGGCTGCAGCGGGAACCGGCCGGTCCAGACGTGATGCGCATTCCGGGAGGAAGGCCCATCGCGATTCTCCTTGCCATTCTTGGAGTGCTCACCACGATTACCTCCAGTGTCCTTGCCTGCATCCCTCCGGCCGATGAACCCAACAAATTCTTCGCCGTCGTGAAACTCCTCGGCTCGAGCGCGCTGATGGTAGCTGTCGGAGCGGTCATCTACTGGGTTGGTAAATCGAGAAATAGATCGGCACACAACAGGCGATGAAACAGATGTTCACCGGCTTCGCGCCGGACCGAGAGGCGCCCGGACGTGTAGGATCGTGAGGCGAGACCGCGCTGCACGGATTTGCAGATTGCCGTGTCTTCCTGTTGTATGCGATCACTGGCCGTCACGCTTGCGATGTTTCGAGCGCGAGCGGCTTCGGAAACATCCGTGAAGTAAAAGTCGAAGATAACCTCGGTTCGATCCACACCACGGGGGACGACGAGATTGGTGTCCATTGCGCTTTCGTAGCAGTTGATCATGAAGTTCGGGTAGATCCAGTAGTAAAGCGCCTGGCCTCCCGTCGATACGGAACTGGATTGACGGCAAAACCGCCCGCCGTTTTCGGTCCTGTATTCGGCATAATCGAGAATCCTGTCGAGGTTCTTATGAAGATATGGGACGTGGTAACCGCCGTCCAAATAGTTATCGACGAATACTTTCCAATTGCATTCGAGCATGTAGTGCCGGCGTTCAAACCAGTGAAAGCCGCTCACGCTCAAATCGGCGATGTCTTCGAGCGGCGCGCCTCGCGGATCCAGTCTGGCGAATACCCATGATTTCCAGACCGCAACATCGACCGGTACTAGCCCCATGACCCGGCGGTCGAAGTTCGCGATGGCACCGAGATCAGGCGCGCTTTTCAATTCACCATTCAGCGTGTATGTCCAGCCGTGATAGGGGCACTGCAGCTGACTGGCCTCGCCACAGCTGTCCGTCATCACAGCCGCAGCGTGATGGCGGCAGACATTGAAGAATCCGCGCAGCACGCCGTCGATTCCGCGAACGATGACGACTGGTTCTTTCGCGATATCGCATGTGACATATTGTTCCGGCCTTTCGATCTGTTCAGAACGGCCTGCAAAGTGCCAGGAGCGTGAAAACACGGTTTTCCGTTCCAGTTCCCCAACTTCCGGATCGAGGTACCACGATGAGGGTATCGTCCATGCTTCGCCCAGTGGAGCCGTTGGATCGTAGCTTTGGATGAGCTTCTTGATATTCACTGAATAGGCGTGGCCGTCTTTCGTTTCGGATTGAAGAACGGAGTCTTCACAACGCGGGCCGGAACTCGATGTCGCACCGCTTCGACAGTGACTTCCATTTCCAGGACCGTGCCGGGCCTGGCACAGTCGCGCTTCAACGTCGCTAGAGCGATCAGCTTTTTCAGAGTCGGAGACCAGGTTGTGGATGTTGCTTTACCGATCTGAATTCCATTCTTGTAAACCGGCACCGCGACACGTGAAGCCACAGCAGGTATCGAGGGCGGAAGTCCCGCCTCGTCGTAGAGCCGTTCGACGCTGGGCCAGTCGACCTCGATCCCGGCGATCTCACGACTGTGGCCTTCTTTATGTTCGCGGATCAGAGCATCTTGACCCACGAAACGCGATTTATCCAAATGCACCAGCCGCCCCAGGCCTAGCTCGAACGGAGAATACTTCTGAGCTTCGGTCAGGGCTTTCTTGCTGCTGCTGTAATCGACGTCGATTAGAAGCAGTCCGGCTTCGATCCGGGCGACATCGAGCGCGAGCATGCCGGCAGCGTGAATGTCAAATGCGCGCCCTCTGTCCATGAGACTATCCCAAACCTTAATGCCATCAGCCCACGACATCCAGAGCTCGTAACCCAGATCGCCTGTGTATCCGGTACGTGAAATATCAACATCCACTTTCGAAATGATTCCATGCGTTACTTGGAAATATTTAAGATTGTCGATGTCGGCACCTTCGACAATTTCTCGAAGCAGTCTCCCGGTCATCGGGCCTTGAAGCGCAAGTGCCGCGACCTTTTCTGAAATGTCTTCGATTTGAACGTCGAGTCCCTGTGCATTTTGGTGAAACCATCGCAGGTTGGGATCGGCGGCAGTCCACCGGTACAAGTTTTCACCCAGGCGCGAGACAGTTCCATCGTCGATGACTTTTCCTCTCTCGTCGCACCATGCCGTGTAGATCACTTGTCCGGCGGAAACTTTGCGCATATCGCGAGCGATGACCCGGTCGACCAGCCGCGTCGCGTCACGTCCCGTGATGAGGTACTTAAAAAGAGGAGAAACGTCGATAAGCGCGGCCGAATTCCGTATGGCGTTGTATTCGTGCTCGTGGTGGGTTTCATACGCGCTGACGGTGTAATACCCCGACCACTCGCGATAGTTCAGGCTTTCACAGAGCGCGAACGTCCGGTCGTGAAACGCTGTTCCCGTAGGCATGGAACCTAGGCCGTTTTATTGTTTCAGGGCGAATGTGAACAACGAATTCCCGGCCGCTATCGAGACGTACTGCCGTCCGCTTAATGAAAAGGTCATAGGTCCGGCGACGACGCGGCCGCCGGCAGGGAACTTCCACAACAGCTTGCCGTCACGCGCGTCGAGCGCATAGAAGTAGCCCTCGCGGCCTCCGCTGAATAATAGGTTCGAGGCCGTCGTCAGTACGCCGGCATCGGTGACGTCTGCCATTTTGAACTGCCATTTCATCTCGCCGGTATGCGGATCAACGGCGCGAATTGCGCCGTAGCCTTCGTCTTCCTTCGCGAAATTGTTTGCCGTCGTCCGGATTCCATTGGGCGTCGTCGGTCGTGGAGTGCCGCCGCGAAAAGCCCTTCCTTCGACGTACTCATCGGGTTGTTTCACGTACAGACTCGAGTAGTTGGCCCACGTAGGAATATAGAACAGTCCCGTCTTCGGACTATAGGAAGGGTTATACCAATTAGTGCCCCCTTGGTTTCCAGGCAAGATCAATGTGCCTTGTGGCGTGGGCACCATGCCGGGAACTCTCTGCGGACGCCCCTTTTCATCGAAGCCGCTGGCCCAATTCACCTCGACAAACGGTTTGCCGAGCAGGAACTGTCCGGTTGCGCGATCGAGCACGTAGAAGAACCCATTGCGGTTTGCCCAAAGCATGACTTTGCGCGGACTGCCCTTCCACTGCATATCCGCAAGCACGGGAACCTGGGTGGAGTCGTAGTCGAACTCGTCGTGAGGAGAGAATTGGTAGTACCACTTCAGTTTGCCGGTATCGGCGTCGAGCGCGACCACGGAGCAGCTGTACAGATTGTCGCCATTGCGTTCGTCGCCGTTCCAGTCTGGTCCTGGATTTCCAATACCCCAATAGGTGAGATTCAGATCCGGATCGTAGGAACCCGTGACCCAAACCGAGGCGCCGCCATGTTCCCACGCGTTCGTGTTCGCCGGCCAGGTCTCGTGTCCGGGTTCACCGGGACCCGGAATGGTGTAGAAGCGCCAAACTTCCTTCCCGGTTTTGGCATCGTAGGCGGCGAGAAAGCCGCGGATGCCGTATTCGCCGCCGGCAGTTCCCACAATGACTTTGTCTTTCACGACGAGTGGAGCCAGCGTCATCGCATAACCGGACTCCGGCTTTGCAACAGCGACGTCCCACAACGGCCGGCCGCTCTTTGCATCGACTGCGATCAGTCGAGCATCGATGGTTGCCATGAACAGCGTGTCGCCCAGGATCGCAAGACCGCGATTCACTCTCCCGCAGCATGGCCGTGCAGCTTGATCGGGAGTATGCGAGTAAGTCCAGAACAGCCGCCCGGTCGCAGCATCGAGGGCGACGATGTCGTTTGGAGCCTGAACGGTGTACATGATGCCGTCCACGACCAATGGCGTCGCTTCGAATTTTTCGAGCGATCGGGCTTGGAAAATCCATTGCACTTCCAGGTTTTTCACATTCTCTGCGGTGATCTGGGAAAGCGTGCTGTATCGCTGGCTGTTGTAATTACCGTGATGGGTCAGCCAGTTTTGCGGTTCCTGGGCGGCACGAAGAATGCGGTCGTTGGAAACCTGTGCGTACAACGGAGCCGTGGCGGCGAGTACGACGAACAGCATTTTGCGGATATTGATGAGTCTCATCAGTTGGCCTGCCCTTTCAGAGAAGCAAGGTAGCTGATCAGGTCCGACAGCTCCTGCGTGCTCAGCTTGTCTTTATACGACGGCATGGGTGAATTGTTGACGAACGTATACTCACGCAAATTTGATTTCGAAACAGATTTTAGCTTCTCGTCCTTGATATCGAGAATCTGCACGGTAAATGAATCCTGATTTAGCAACTTGCCTGTGAGTGTGGAGCCATCTTTGGTAACAACCCGCACGAACCGGTTGGCGGGAACGATTTCAGCATCCGGATCGAGTATCGAGCGGTGGAGTTCCACTACACGGCGCTGCGATCCGATCTGGCTAAGGTCGGGCCCGGCGCGCGAGCCTTGATCGCCGACACGATGGCAGGTCCGGCATGCGCCTTTGCCTTCGAAGATCGTCTTGCCCCGAGTCGCATCCCCAGGGGGAAGGGCTGCGGCAGCGGCGGCCGTCGATGCCATGGACCGGAGGTAAGCCACAATCGTCTGCGCATTCGGCTCGTTGATATTGGGGAACGCGACCATCCGGGTTCCCGGAATTCCTTCGCGCATCAGCGTAATGAGCTCGGCATCGGTGTTTGCCCTGCGGAATTTTCCATGCCCAATGTCGGCGTTGGTGATGTTGTCGCCGTCCGGTCCATGACATCGGACGCAGTTGATGGCGTACTGTGCCTTGCCGGCTTCAATTTCGGATTCCGTGTACTCATGCTGCGCGAGTAGGGGTGAGACGAATGCTGCCAAAACGCAAGCTAAACTGAAAGGCTTGGGCCACACGGTGGATCTCTCCTCTCCCAAAGAAAGAGGGAATTTTATCATTTTGAGGCGGCCAGCACTTCCAGGATCGCTGCTGAGACGGTGTCCGGTTTTTCTCGCGGCAGGAAATGACCTGCTCCTGGAATAACCCGGCGGGCGACGAGCGAGGACAGTTGTGTTCGTTCTCCGGGATTTTCCGCGGCCGGCCTGGCGATGCCGTCATCAGCCCCATACAATGTGATCGCCGGCACACTGATTTTGGGGCGCTCTGCAAGCCGTCGTTCGAGATCGTGGAACCGGGGTTCGCCCGGCGCGTTTCCCATGCGATGCCGGTAAGAATGAATCACGACATCGACAAAGTCCGGGTTGTCGAATGACGGCGCCGTCCGGTTAAATGTCTCATCGCTGAAATGCCACGTTGGAGACCACGTCTCCCATAGAAATCGGCAGATCGCCCGCCGGTTTTCCTGCAATCCGAGCCGGCCGCGTTCTGTGTTGAAATAATATTGATACCAGATGGCGCGTTCGGCTGCCGGGGCTGAGGGCGGCGGCAGCGTGAAGACGTTCTGAATGGTGTAACCGCCAATGAGAACGGCTGCGCGCACGCGGTCCGGGTGAAGTACAGCCGCAATGGCGGCAGCACGGCCACCCCAGTCGAACCCGGCGACGGCAAAACGTCTGAAGCCAAGCGCGTCTGCGAAATCAATGACATCTTGACCGATTGCCGCTTGTTCGGCCATGCGCGGATGGGCGCGATCGAGAAAACGAGTGGGTCCGTATCCTCGCAAATAAGGAACCAGCGTTCGGTATCCGGCTTTCACAAGCGGAGATGTCACTTCGTCGAATGCATGAGCATCGTCGGGAAAGCCGTGGAGCAGGACAATTGGAAATCCTTCCGCTGCGCCGCTCTCCTCGTAGCCGATGCGGAGCACCGGAGTTTCGGCGAATTTGGTGGATGGTGTCACAGTCGTTTGTCCCAACGCCTGTCGCGCTGCTGCGAGACCGGCGATCTTTAGAAATGTTCTGCGAGTGTGCATTGTTCGAATTTTTAAGTCCCGCTGAGGATGACGTCGAATCCACGAGGCCGTCCCCGCGCAGCGCAAGCGCGATAGCGCGCAGCCTCAAGAGTGGAGTCGACGAAATTCTGAGCGGGACTAAGTATAGTATCTGGCAGCCATGAATTCGAAGTACGACGTCGTTGTCATCGGCGGCGGCCATAACGGATTGGTGAATGCTGCCTATCTCGCCCGCGGCGGAAAAAAAGTTCTGGTGTGCGAGCGGAGGCACGTGCTTGGCGGCGCGGCCGTGACGGAAGAGGTTTTTCCGGGATTCAAATTCTCGGTCGCGTCCTATGTGGTTTCGCTTTTACGTCCCGAGATCATTCGAGAGTTGGATCTGCCGCGGCATGGCATGGAGATTCTGCCGCTGGATGGAACGTTCACCCCCATGCCCAATGGCGACTACCTTTGGCGTGTGAACGATCACGCCAAGACGCGGCGCGAAATCGCGCGCCACTCGCGGCTCGATGCTGAAGCTTACGACGAATACGGCAAAGCCATGGTGGAGATGGGACGCTTCGTCAAACCCATTCTCGCCATGACTGCTCCCGATCCGACGTCGCTTGCTTTGCGCGGCCTGAGAGATTTGCTCTCGATTGCTCGCCGGTTTCAACGGCTTCCTGCCGAAGACAAATACAACCAGGTGCAACTGATGACCATGAGCGCTGCCGGGTTTCTCGACCAGTGGTTCGAGACGGATGTTCTTAAGGCGACGATGTCGGCTTCCGGAATCATCGGAACCTTTCTCGGAGTGCGATCGCCGGGGACGGCCTACGTTCTGTTACACCATTACATGGGAGAAATCGACGGCTCTTTCCGGTCCTGGGGGCTGGTCCGCGGCGGAACCGGCGCTATCTCCAACGCCGTTGCCTCGGCCGCACGCGAAGCGGGTGCCGAAATCCGCGCCGAGGCGCCGGTATCGAAGATCATCATTCAGAACGGCCAGGCCAAGGGCGTCGTTCTCGAAAACGGCGACGAGATTCGGGCGACGGTCGTTTCTTCAAGCGTGGACCCGCGGCTGACTTTCATCAAGATGGCCGGCGCCGAAAATCTGCCTGCCGACTTCGTCGAGGACGTGAACCGATACAAGTTCCGCGGGTCATCCGGCAAAGTGAATCTGGCACTCGATGCTCTGCCCAATTTCACCTGTCTGCCTGGCGCAGGCCCGCATTTGCGCGGCGCGGTCTCGATTTCGCCGAGTGTCGATTATATGGAGCGTGCTTACGATGAGGCGAAGTACGGGCGGTTCTCCCGCCGGCCTTATGTCGACATTGTGATCCCAAGCCTTACCGATCCGTCCGTCGCGCCACCCGGCAAGCACGTCATGTCCTGCTTCGTGCAGTACGCGCCGTATCACTTAAAGGAGGGAAACTGGGACGAGAAACGCGAAGAGTTCGGAAATACCGTGGTCGACACCATCGCGGAATACGCGCCGAACCTGCGCGACATCATTCTTCATCGTCAGGTACTCACGCCGTTGGACATTGAGCGCCGGTTCGGCCTCTCGGAGGGCAACATCTTTCAAGGCGAACTGTCTCTGGAGCAATTGTTCTTTTTGCGTCCTGTGCCGGGATGGGCGCAATACAGCACGCCGATTCGAAATCTTTATATGTGCGGCTCGGCCACCCATCCCGGAGGCGGCATCATGGGAGCTTCCGGGCTGAATGCAGCAAGGAAAATCCTTCGCGAGTGGAAAAACTGATGGCGACTGAACCGAAACGCGTTGTCATCATCGGCGCGGGCCACAACGGACTGGTTGCTGCGTTTTATCTGGCAAAAGCAGGTTTCCCGACACTCGTGCTCGAGCAACGCGAGGTTGCCGGAGGAACGGCGGTGACTGAGGAAATTCATCCGGGATTCCGCTGTCCCACGGTTATGCACGCTGTCGGCCCGCTCCTTCCACCGATCGCGCGCGAGATGCAGCTCGATAAGCAGGGTCTGGAAGTGATGAAGCAAGATATCCGGACCATCATGCTTGATCCTCGAGGGAAACCCTTGCATATCTATGAAGATCCCCGGCAGACGGCCGCCGAATTGTCGCAGCTGTCACAACACGACTCGGGCAAGTATCTGGAGTTTCATGCAACCTTCAATAAGTTGGGCCGCGCCATCGCTCCGTTGCTTTCGATGACTCCGCCGGGCCTCGATCATCTTGCAGCCAAGGATTACCTGAATCTGGGCAGGCTTGCCTTGAACTTCCGCAGTCTGCCGAAGCGAGACGCCTACCATCTTCTGCGCTGGGCGCCGATGCCTGTCGCGGATTTGGCTGCAGAATGGTTCGAAACGGAATTGCTGCGCGCGGCGATCGAAGCGCGCGGAATCTTCGGCGTCTTTGCGGGTCCATGGTCCGCAGGTACAAGCACCGGATTGTTGATGCAAGCCGCCGCCGATGGACAGGCAACCTCGGCTCCTTCCGTTTTCCGCGGAGGCGTTGGTGCGCTGACTGCGGCGCTGGCAAACTCGGCAACCGCCGCAGGCGCGCAGATTCGTACGGGCGCTCCGGTTTCACGCATTCAGGCGAGAGGAGGGAAAGCGACAGGGGTGGTGCTCGAGAGCGGTGAAGAAATTGCCGGCAGTACAATTTTGTCCAGTGCGGACCCGCAGCAGACGTTCCTCAAACTGGTTGACGCGACCGATCTGGACCCTGGATTCCTTGCGAAGATTCGCGCTTACCGGTCGGAAGGGACTGTGGCTAAGGTCAACCTCGCCCTGTCGCGGCTTCCTTCTTTCACTGGCGTCCAGGATGGAACCCGGGATCTGGCCGGCCGAATTCACATCGGTCCCGACACAGATTACCTGGAGCAAGCTTTCGATGCGGCCAAATACGGTGATTTTTCGCCGCAGCCTTATCTGGACATCACCATTCCTTCGCTGATGGACCCTTCCCTTGCACCCGCCGGCGCCCATGTTATGTCGATTCACGTTCAATACGCGCCGTATCAATTGAAAAGCGGCGACTGGGGTGCGCGCCGTCATGAGTTGGGCGACGCCGTTGTCAAAACGCTTTCCGGCTACGCGCCGCAAATTTGCGATGCCATCGCCGCTCGCCAGGTGCTGACGCCGGTCGATTTGGAGCGGACTTACGGCCTGACCGGCGGCCACATCTTTCATGGGGAACATGCGCTCGATCAACTCTTTGCTTTTCGGCCGCTCCTCGGCTGGGCTCAATACCGAACTCCTATTCGTGGCTTGTATCTTTGTGGCTCTGGTACACATCCTGGTGGAGGAATCGCGGGCGCTTCAGGTGCAAATGCAAGCCGGGAGGTCATCAAAGACCTGAAAAATTCGGGGTCAGACGGGTGAATCCCCTATTTCCGTTGACGGCCTTGGATCGGGAAATAGGGAATTCACCCGTCTGACCCCGAATTTTTCGGAAGGCCGCGTGCGATACTACGTACCTTATGATGCCCGGCGGACACCTTGCAACATCACTCGCGCTCAGCACTGCGACCTACTATGTGACCGGTTCTGCGGAAGCCGCTGCCGGCAGCTTTGCCGGTGGTTTTCTGATCGATGTGGATCACTATCTCGACTACATCGTTTTCGAGAAACAGTGGCGCCGGCCGGACCCGGTTAGTTTCCTTCGGTATTACTTTACAAACCGTCCAAGAACACTTGTACTTCCACTGCACTCCGCGGAGCTGATGACGGTTCTCTTTGCTGTGATCCTGGCCCACCCCTGGCCCTTGCTGGTTGGTTATTGGGTTGGTGCCGCGATGCACTTGATTTTCGACGTTCTGGTCAACGGCGAACATGCGCTGAAACGAGCCGTCTGCTTTTACATTTTTTCCTACCGTGCCTACCACCGGTTTTCCGCGGATAATCTGATACAGGACGCCGCCGTTGGCCCGGAAGCCGGCAGCCGTCCCGTAAAAGACTTCTTCACAAGATGGCGCCCGTTTAAAAAGCAGGATCGCCCTCTCCCTCTGGGAGAGGGCGGCGCGGAGCGCCGGGTGAGGGTCTCAGGATTTGACGAGGCCTGATATGAACCAGCTTCTCCAAATGAGAATTGAGAATTGATTAGTGGCCAATGATTAATGCGCTTGAAAAATCCGCGATTTACCAAGCCGATTAATCATTATTCATCAATCAATTTTCAATTCTCATTTGGATTCAAAGCCTATCCATCGGTTGCATCGTATCTCCCCAGCCGCCTATACTGCTCGGCTGACAGCTCTATCGGACACGTATAGGAGGATTCAATGAGGACGTCCACTCTCTCCAGGACGCGGATTTCTCTGCTTTGCATCGGATTGATTGGTTTGCTTGCGGCCATAGGCACAAGTCCGGCAAATGCCGTCTTGCAGGCAAGACGAAGCGTCCCGCCTGCGACGGGCTACATCACAGGTGTGGTCCGTAGCGACAAGGGGGGCGAGGCCGGCGTCTGGGTCATTGCCGAGACGAAAGATCTGCTGACGAATTTCATCAAGATTGTCGTCACCGACGATCAGGGCCGCTTCATGTTGCCCGAATTGCCCAATGCGAACTACAGCGTTTGGGTCCGAGGATTCGGTCTTGTCGATTCACTGAAGATCCAGATGAAGCCAGGAACGAGTTCCGTGACCCTGAAAGCGAATCCTGCGAAGACGCCACAAGAGGCGGCCCAGGTGTATCCGGGCAACTACTGGCTCTCGCTCATGCAGCCGCCCGCGCCGAATCTCTTCCCTGGCACGGGCGCTCAAGGCAATGGTGTGGGCGCCGGCATGCTCACGCAGAATCACTGGATCAACTCGCTGAAATCCGGCTGCAATTTCTGTCATCAGCTCGGGAACAGGCTGACGCGCACGCTCGATGATGTGTACAAAGTGGAGCCGGACATCAAGGCGTCTTTCGATGCCTGGGATCGCCGGCTCCACGGCGGCGTTCGGGGCGATGCCATGTATTCGACATTGAACACCATGGGCCACGATGCCTCGCTGAAGGTGTTCGCGGACTGGACCGATCGCATCGCTAAAGGCGAAGTGCCGCCCGCTCCTGAACGTCCGAAGGGGGTGGAGCGCAACGTAGTCGTAACGCTGTGGGACGTCGGGGATGATCACTCCTTCATGCACGACGAGATTTCTACCGACAAGAACCATCCCACACTGAATGCCGGCGGGCCTGTCTACGCCGTATCTGCGGGGCACGGCCAACTGGTGGTCTTGGATCCAAAAGAGAACAGCACGTACTCGATCGATATCCCGACAAGAGCAGAGAGAGAGTCTGTTCCGTCACGTTTCCCAAAACCGGTCATGGCGTCGCTGCACTGGGGCAACGAGCATTTGTGGGGAAATCCGCCCTACAATCCCGCCGATCCGCACAATCCGATGCTCGACAGCAAAGGCCGCGTGTGGACAACCTCCAAGATCCGGTCGAATCAAGACCCCGCATGGTGCAATGATTCTTCCAACAAATATTCCGACTGGTATCCGCTGCGCACCAGCGGACGCCAGGCGTCTTTCTATGATCCCAAGACGCAAAAATGGAATCTGATCGACACGTGTTTCTCAACCCATCACCTTCAGTTCGATAACGATCCCAACGAGACTGTATATTTCAACGAGCTCAGCGGTCCGATCATTGGCTGGGTGGATACGAAGATCTACGATCAGGTCTATGGCCAAACCAAGGACGAGACCAAGGCCGAGCAGGCTGCTGTCGGCTGGTGTGGCCAGGTGATCGACACCAACGGTGATGGAAAGATTACGCGCCCGTGGAACGTCGTCAGGCAGGGACGCGGAACCGTCGAGAACGTTTTGTATCAGGGCGACACCGCAGGAGGCGTGCGGGGTGCTCGAGGCGATGCCGCGGCATCGTTCGATCCGAAGCTGGATACGATAGTCAGCTATAACCTATACAGCGTAATCCCAAGTCCCGTGGACACGGCTGTGTGGGGCGTATCCGAGCAATTCCCTGGATATCTCGTTCGCATGGAACGCGGCAATGATGCTCCGATGAGCTGCAAATCTTTGGTATTCAAAGTACCCGAGCCTGGCTTCGATCCGCGCGGCGTCGATGTCGACAGCAACGGCGTCGTTTGGACGGCTCTTGCCGCGAGCAGCCATCTGGCGAGTTTCGATATCCGCAAATGCAAGGACGTGAACGGCACCGCGAAACCGGATGGCAGCCAGTGCAGAGAAGGCTGGACACTGTATGAGACCGACGGTCCGAAGTTGAAAGGCACGCAAGTTCCGGCCGATTTCCACTATTATGACTGGGTCGACCAGCACAATATTTCCGGCTTTGGAACGAATACACCTTTCGCTACCGGTTCGAACTCCGATGCCTTGCTTGCGCTCAACGCGCAGACCAAAGAATGGATCAAGCTGCGCGTGCCGTATCCGCTCGGGTTCTATTCACGCGGTATGGATGGCCGCATCGACGATCCCAACACGGGATGGAAAGGCCGCGGACTCTGGGCCAACTACGGCACTCATTTCGTCTGGCACATCGAAGGCGGCAAAGGCACAAAGGGCAAGATCGCGCATTTCCAGATTCGGCCTGATCCGCTGGCGAGATGAAATTCGGGGCCGGCGGGTGAATTCCCTATTTCCGCCGATGAATCTGGAGCGGGAAATAGGGAATTCACCCGTCTGGCCCCGAATTTTCTACCAGATCACACGGACGGGATACTGCGTGATTAAGGGGTCGGGCGTAACAATCGCCAACCCATGAGCGATAGCCTGGCAGATCAACATGCGATCGAACGGATCGCGATGTAGCCGTGGCAGGCGTGCCAGATGAAACGACGCGTCTTCGTCCAACAACAGTGGGGCGATCCCACGCAGCCTGCGCTCCGTGGGAATCAATCGCTCGGGTGGCTCTGGAAGCGAAAGTCGTCCGTTGGCATGCTTGACCGCAATCTCCCACGCGGAGACGGTGCTTAGTAGAACATCATTGGACGGTTCGCGGATCACGTCGGCCGCGGCAGGCGAAAGCGATTCGCCTCCAGCCAGCCACAGGAAGGTGCATGTGTCGAGGAGGAGCTTCATTGCCTTCTGCCACGGCCCGGCCGCCGTTTTCGTTCCGCCTGGAGCGTAGGGGGAGCCTTTGCTCGGGTCGACCGTGGCGTTTCTGTTCCTTCCCACAGGTCCAGTTCATCATCCGGAAGCGGTTCGAAAAACGACGCCGGAACCTTGAACCGCGGGCGTCCGGGCATTGGACCGATAGGCCTCGGCTCACTCCGAGCCTCTTCCACGGCGCGCAATTCGGCGACCGGCTTATTGTGCCGATAGATCACTATCCGGTCACCACGGGCGGCGCGGTCGAGATATTCCGAGAATTTGGCCTTGACCTCGAAGACATTGACCTTAGTCATGACCATAATTTGGCACAAAACTCTGTCTCATACAACAGAGACCGCAAAGTTCCACGCGTCAAAGTCGCGATAACGGCGTCACGCTTGTTGTTCTTGTGCTCCGTTGCGGCTGTCCCGCCTTGAACCTGGGCCGCCAGGGCCGCGCTCAGTTCATCGACGGCACTTTCCAGCGTCTTCAATTCCTCGGGCGGATTCGGGAAATTCGGGTTGTCCTTCATTTCCTTAACAACGCCGCGGCCCGTTGTGCGGCCCGGACATGACCGCGTCAGGAGCGGAGATAACCGTTTCGCGTTTGGAAATGATCGTCGCCGGCTTTTTGATAATCATCTCCGCGGCGGAGATAAGTAT
>WNGL01021244.1_pt1 | contig 13632 bp, 7 predicted proteins | sample 5400591 | NCBI WGS metagenome assembly WNGL01 (sample SAMN13153377, study PRJNA577476) | soil metagenome | isolation source: 80 cm soil or saprolite under Garry oak tree replicate 1 | place: USA:California | collected 2016-06-15
CCAGCTTCCAATTTTGCCCTTTGTACCTAAAACACATCTTACTGGCTCTGTAGAGGTAACTACAAACGCAGCAGTACTGGTAGGCATAGAGCCGGATAATCCTTTTACTTATACCCCGATTACTGCCCACATTCCACGGCTACCGCATGCAGTTGCCTGGCATTTGGAACGCCGCGTGGAGGGTTCAGATGTTGTTTATTCCTTCGAGAAACGAGAGTCTGGACTTGCTCTCTTGAAGTTTGCTATTATGCCCGGTGATGATGGTTACAAAGTTGGAGTTGCAGCAACAAAGTATGCGACAGGTGCAAATTTACCGGAATTCTATATTACTCATGTGCCTGTAGGGCAAGAACTTTGTATCTGTGAAGAGGCTATTGTTATTGGACACGACCTCATTGATCCCAGATTAGATGTGGACGTCTGATTTATATATGGGTGATCACGAAAAGTACGTGGATTTCACTTATTTTCCACGTTGATGCTGCAGTAGAGCTAGTCCCATCTGGCTCTGGTTACAAATTTTTGAAAGAAGGTTTTCTGAATGTCATCACAGCAGCCTCGAAAGGTGCGCAGAACTATCTTCATAGGGCTGGGCGGCACAGGTAACGAAGTAGTGCGTCGAGTCAAAAGAGAAATGTTGCGGCATCGCTATGACTTGCCCATTTTCCAGTACCTCGTGCTTGACACTGTCATCTTCGACGAAAAACCGGGACTAGAGCCGCTTATGCGCCTTCGAAACGGTGAGGAGTATCTCTATATTGGCGGCTATAATCCCAACGAGGTACTTAAAAATTTAGCTAACTGGCCGGTCATCGGTCGATGGTGGGGTAATCGCAAACAAACCAACCTTGTAACAGTCGATGAAGGAGCGGGACAGATGAGGTCGGTTGGGCGTATGGGCTTCTTTTATCATTTCAATACCATCGAAGTGCAACTCAGGCGCATCGTGCAGGAAGTGACGAGCGTCACCAATCGAGAGAACGCGCTTGTACAAAACTATGATGTATCGGCTAATGATCCTATCATCTATATTGTTTTCTCTCTCTGTGGTGGGACGGGCAGCAGTCTTTTCTTTGACGTCGCCTACGTCCTGAAACAGATGCTTGCATCTGCTGGTATGAAGCCAACCATCGTTGGTATGGCTATGTTGCCAGGGCCATTCATACAGTCTATCAGTTCTATTCCACAGCAGGAACGTATTCAAGCCAATACCTATGCCGCCCTCATGGAGATGGAACGACTGCATAATATGGCACTTGGATTGGAGGAGAAGCCAGACGGGAAGAACATGTGGTCGGTTCAGTACGCGACCAATTTCCGTGTTGACTCCCCTGAGTTGCCCTTTGAGTACATTTACCTCATCGATGACACGACAGTGAAGGGTGAAAAGCAGTCACGACTGCGTATCTACAATATACTGGGGCGGGCCATCTTCTGGCTTTCTGGGCCATCAACGGCGGCACACTTCTGGGAGCGAGCGAAGAATCTCAATAGCAAAACGGTAGCAGGAGGTGGACTTCCAGATTCTTCTGGACGTCTTCGTCTCTCGCCATACAGTTCACTTGGCATCAGTACTGTGGTACTCGACTGGCAACTTGAGCGAGTACAACATGAGCTTGAAAATCTGCTCATAGTACAAATCGGTGCCACTGCACCTATCAAACCGACACTGCCAAGCTGGTTGAACAGCGAAAATGCCCTTGTAGAAGAAGTGAGCGGTGAACCGACGGGAGTCAATCCTCTTCCACCCAGTAAGGCGCTACGACCTATTGGCACATTCAAAGATCGAGCAGCTATCGATGAGATGCTCGACCGCTTTACCGTTAAATACCAGGCAGCTCTCAATAGCATACCGCGCTCCGTGATATGGCAACGTGGTAAAGAGACAAGCAAACTCAATACTATTGCCCTGATTGATCGTCATGTGCATGATGCTTTATGCGTTCGAGGGCCCGTTGCCACGTTGCAAGAGTTAGAAGTGATTCGTGACCGTTTCAGTGCCATTCTGCTTGGCATTAACGAGCTTGATCAAAAGGCAAAACAGAGAAAAGCCGAACTCGATGATGAATACGACCGAACAACTCGGACAGTCCAGCGAACAAACTTGATCTCACAGATCGGCGAGAATATCAAGTCGTTCCTTGGCAGAGTGTACTTCTTTGAGGCCTTCCGAAAGAAGTCGTCATCCCGCGATTTGAATGTTGCTGCCGAGAACGCCGCTCGTCAACGCTATCTATGGTACCAGGAAAGTTTCCGCATCATCATCTGTAGCGAGGTTGCAAAATCAATTCTTGAACCGGTCATTGCTCATCTCGACAAGCAAAAAGCTCCATTCAATGGTATTGAACGTGCGCTCGAGGCATGGAAAGACCGGAATATGGATGCATACCGAATACACGGGAGCATCAGAGAATTTATTGACGTCGAACGGATACGTCCTCACCTATCCGAAAGTGAGCAGGTGCAGGAAGCCATCATGTCACGGCGGCTCAAACTCGATCTTGTGATGGAAGAAGTATTGAAGAGGGCATTTAACGGGTGGCCCAAACCAGGCGAAGACCCAATGAATGATCTCAAACCCGCTATTATGGACGGGGTGTCCGAAACTCTCAGGTTTATCGGAGGAGAAGAGCACCTTGTCGATCGGCTCCTGGGCAAAGATGTCGAGATGCAAAGAAAGTCACTCATGCAGGGAGCCGAGTGCCTTTGGAATTTTACTAAAGATGCGAACCAGAATGTCTTGTCTCACCTGGAAGCAATAGATATCCTAAGTTTCGGTATCGACCCGCGGCAGGGCATTACATCACAGCAAATGCTCCCATCGGTTGAAGAATTGCTCAGAAATCAGTCACCACGACCCGATCCAGTTCCAACAGATATCAGCGATGAACTGGCCTTGATGAAGACATCTCATGGACTACAGATCTCGGCCATTCGCTCGATACATGAACTACAACATTCCTATCAGGTGATGAACACGGTACGTGCGGCCCCCTACCTTCACATCGATTATACTGATCAGGCACGCGCGGGCTACGGTCCGCTTGGCAACCTCGAATTGACTTACAAACAACTCATTGATATGTGGGTGGAGGTCGCTGATAACGTGGAGCAGGTCCAACTCAAATTAGCCGAAGGAATCAGAGACGCGCTTGATTTATATAAGAAGTTCCTGATATCTGTTGGCCTACCGCCGGGACAACTGCTGGAAGTAAGCAGGGAAAATGATCCCTTCTTCGATTTCGCTGACGCGATCAGGCTGGTCTTCAAGCTCGTACCTAAGACACCTGGCGTCTCTCAAGCATTGATGAAACTCGCTGACATAGAAGACGTGCTACACGCTCAAGGTTGGATGAAAATCGACCCGCCGTACAATGCACGCTTCGATCCTACACTATACTACATTCAAGGTACAAGGTCGGAGCCCGGCGTCACTCCCGGTCGCGTAGTTGAGGTAACCAGTCCCGGATACATACGCTATCAACCCCAGAGGCAGGTCCGCCTCGCAATGGTCATTGTAAGTGCTTAATGGAGAATACCGGATGATACAGGACAAAAGTATTGCCCGTAAACGAATGCGCCAGCCTGTACCTATCATTCCAACATTAGTTATTGGAGTTGGGAAGTATGGCAGAGAAGTCGGAATCCAGCTGGCAGCACGTCTCCTTCTTACAGAAGATGGGCTCCACGAGGCTGGCTTAAGCAAACCATTGCTTGTACGTACCGATGATAATGGCAATGTGACTCCAGGTTTTATTCGAATCATGGAACTGGACTGGGACCAATGGTTTGCCGCTGAATTCAAGGCTGATATGCTGCTGACTGACATTGAAATTTCTGGTCCCAGTGTTGCGGATGAGGGGACACAACCCCGGCAGCGAGAAGACGAAAGACATCCTGACGACTGGATAGAGGCGAAAAACGCACTGCCGAAGACAGTAGAACATTTGTTCGATATATCTCTACCTCTCCGTACCCACGATACGCCTCTTAAACTGGGCAACTTCCTCCCTCAAGGGAAAGATCAGAACTTCGCCATGCGCGTTTATGTGGTATGCGCCGCACGCGAGGCTGACTCTGCCGCTCTGGTTCCAGAGCTAATCAGGCTCCTAGGGCAGGCATACGTCACGCGCACAGGGCTTGCGAAGGGCCTTCAAATGCTGTGTTACGTCGGTGGAACATCCCGCGTGGAGCACCTGAAAGCAAATGGAGACGAGAAAGAGTACGACCTCTTGTTAGACACTGAGGTAACACGAGTGCTACCAAAGTGCCTACGTGCGCCGGTACCAGCAGGTACGCCACAGATGGACAGTTTGCTTGACTACCTTGAGCAGATAGGACAACACGCCTCACCTCAAATCATTGAAGTGTGTTACCTCATCGATACCCAGCTTGCAAACTTAGTTGCAGCAGTACAGAACCGGGTAGATGAACCAAATGAGGCGATTATCGCCTCAGCTCTGGCGATCAATATGTTCATCTCCAGTGGTGGAGATGCTACCATTCGGCGTGCGATTTCGCGGCGCTGGGATCTCGCAGACCCCCACTCTGAGCCCGGTCCTTTTGCTACCCTTGGTGTTGCATCCTACGCGCTCGACCATCCCAAACTACGTCGCCTCGTCTACAACTACGTGACAGGGATGTTCTTGTTGCATGCCCAACCCGTAACCTATGGAGATAGGTCCACCCAACGGGGAACCTTCGCAGGGTACAAGGAGGAAGAGCTACTGAATAACCCGCAGCTCGAGACACAACTGAACTATAAAATACATATAATGCTTGACGAGTATGAGAAGAGCATTTCCTTCAAAAGCATCGAACGCAAATTGCCTAAAGGAAATGTAGCAGCCGATAAGAAGTTGGACTATAAAAAAGCCGTTGTCGAACTCGAACAGGTAGATGCAGGTAACCGGGCAAAAATTAAAGAAGTGCTGGAGCGCGTAACCGATAAGCTCGCCGATGATATGGGTGAAAATGCGCTCAAACTGCGTGCGCAAAAGCGACAGCTTTTATACCTGGACGAACTCGCGGATGCGTCATTCACGGGAGCTATCGGACGGGCATTACTCATTGCCCCAGTGCTCGTTGCTCTTATATTAGCACTGTCTCCGCTATGGGGTGCCGTCTCTACAATGATTTCGGACTGGTTTGGATGGTTCAATGTAGGTTCCTCATTTTTTACTACTGTCTACAATACGCTCTATGCACTTCCTGCATGGGTTGGTGCCGCTGCTCTGGTGCCTCCCCTATTAGCCAGTATTTTCTTCGGCCAGCGTCGGGCATATCGAAAACGTATCAGGCATCAGCTCAATTTACTGGTGAAGAAGTTCGAAGCTATTCTCAAAGAGGCTGATCAAGAGGCCTGGCGCTGGGCATTGGCACAGACGGTGATGGATAAGGAGGAACTTGAAAAACGAGTCAAGGCCCTCAGCCGCCCAGGCGGAATCGTATCGAACCTACGAGATACATTACTTGCAGAAGAGTTCGGATCAACGACATTTGCTCTTGGACGAATTAATTACCAGGCAATCGCTCGATCAAGACAAGATAGGAAAGTGGTTACGCGAAGAAGCGGAGCGGCTCTACCGTAACGATTCTCATCTTATCACCGATCTTGTCAGCGGATTTCTTAAGCATCAAACGGTCCAACGCCTGGAAGAAATGTTGCATGATCTTTCTAGCGCCGCGGTCCCCTTCTTACAGCGTAGAGCCCACAACCAGGATGACCCCACGATACAGGTCGAGATGTTTGGTGTACATGGCATCCAAGAACTCGAGGGGCTTGACAGTATCGTAAGACATTCGGGTATTGAGGTACTGGACAGTGCAGATCGTTTACGCTGGATATTCCTGCGTGTCCAGGCGGGCCTGCATCTTCAGGGTATCAAGTTTTCTATTGAGTCACTGATTCCATAGTGCGCTCTTGTAAATGGTAGGAGAGAAAGATCTATGTTTATCCCAGTCACGATCATCACCCTCTGGGCACTCCTCGTCTACGGTAATAACATTCTGGAACGACCAATTGCCGCACACACTTTTACAACCTTTGCTGTATTCTGGCCCTCCTCCATCCAGGGATGGTTCCTTTGGGTGCTGTGGGGCTTTGCCATACTCAGCATCCTTTTTAACGGCTTGCTGGCTCCTGGCCTTTACATGCGCCGCCCAACACCCAGTGGAAGCCAACCAAGAAGAGGCTATCTCACTTCCCTGGGCCTCACAGGGAATCTGCAGTTGTTTGACTGGATTCTCATCGGTCTGGCGGTCGCGCTGGCTATCAGTGGATGGATCACAGGAACAGCAGCAACGCTCCTTCTTGGAAGTATCACCGCTCTTGGAATCGGGCTTAATAAAATCGAGCAATGGCTCATTTAACAGTATCCTGTTGGGTGCATGTTGAGCACCCCCTTAGATCCAATGAAAGGAGTCCTCAAAGACTATGGAAAGTCTCTACATAGAGCAAGAAAAATTTTTTGGCTTCATGAAAGCGAGACCATTAATTCCAGGTGGCCAGGTCTGGGTTTTCCAACAATGGAATGGCGAGTGCTATGTGATGCGCGGTTTAGAGGATGACCCGATGCCTCCCTACGCGCCCTTATTAGAGCGTCATGCAACAACCATCTATAAATTCCGCCGGAGTGCTGTCTACGCCTGGTCCATCATGCTCTTCGAAGGATCGGGGTTACCCATCAGAGTAGATACACTCGTTACTGTCGAATTGCGCGACCCAGTTGCCTTCATTCTTTCTGGACAATTCGAAAGTGATAATTACTCGAAGCTTGACTTTGCCTTGGTGAAGGCCCTACGTAGGCAACTGGGCGACGATGTACAACCACAGGTGAATCTACAAGTGGTTTCCTCCAACATACATGACCTCACCCCCCCAGCATTGAGCCAATTGCTGCCAGATACGGATCTCAGTCATTATGTTCAGGGGCTGCGCGAGTTCACAGAATTGGGCATGGAAATCCGCGTAATCGTGCGTGATACGCAGATGCCGCCAGCTTACCAGGAAATCGTACATAAGGCCACTATTGCTATCCAGGAACAGTTACTTGATGTGAAAAGGCAGATGGTCGCCGCTGTCGCAAACCTCGAGATTAAAAGACTTGAGTCAAAGGTCAACATTGACATCATGAGAGACGAATTAGACTTCAATGAAGATCTTTATAAGACCCAGGTGGGATATTATGAGAAAGTCTTCCCCAAGATCCAGCCCGTCCTTGAAGAGATTATCAAGCAAGTTGGTGGAGTGGCGCAGTCAGGGTTCCAACCGGCATTAGCAGCAACCGTTTTTAATGACATTATTCAGCAAACTGTGAACCAGATTGCCCTTGGAGCTACGCCAGGCATTGCTGCTGGAGGGGGAGGCCAGATTCCTCCATCACATGGAAACCAGCGGGATATCGATATCCAGGGACTTTACCAGGCAGGACAGAACGCTGGATGGACCCTCTACCCGCTACAAAACAACGTCGTAGACGAGATTACGGTGAATTGGGGAAACAATTGTAGAGCCATCTTGAAGGTGCCTAAAAATTATCCCAAAGTGAATGCTTTGATTACAGAAGTACGAAACCAGGGCCAGCGAGTTTCAACAATCGATGTCAACAAAATTGTACTGCCTGTAATCCGTGGGGGAAAGTATACCCTCCACATGCTGATGCAAGCAGTGGTTGATAATATCTAGGATAGAGAGTGACTTGGAGACACATTTATGGGTTATGGAGACAGTTGGTTCAAGCTGCATAAACAGCCGAGTCTTAATGGGCACTACATGTTTCACGCACTGGCAGTGGGACAGGTGTCGTATTTACCGGACATTGCCCCACTTGCAGAGAGCGGTATACAAGGCGATCATGAACGTGAGGTGTTTCTCGCGGAACAGCAACAATTCTTGCAGACGATGGCATTCTTGGATGAATTAACAGGCGAAGTTCCACCCGCCCTTGACCTGCGTATTAGCAATCGACTTAAACCAAGTGGGAGTCCAGAGTTAGCTATAGCAGTCATTGGAAGGGCAACATCAACTGATCAGAAAGAAGCGGAAACATTCGCCGATCAACTATGGAACCGTCTCTCCACAGCGTTTCCATCCAGCTATGGCTTCGAAGCTCCACCTTCCGCTGACCCCACATTTTTGACCAGCGTGCTTCCGGACTATCACACCCTGGAACATGCCCGTATCTGGGAAATAGTCAAGCAACCTTACCTTGCCCGCTATGGAGATCGTGTTGTTGAAACCGTAGGGACATATGGCGACTTACTCGACTCGATGATAACCAGCTGGAATGGTATTGCCCATAGTAGAGAACCAATCCTCCTATCCATTCGCTGTTCACCGATCTCGATGTCAGATGAACTGAGAAATCAGCTTGATCAGCTCTACCATAACATCTATGGCGAAAATACCTTCAACGCGCCCATGAGGGCGCAGGACGCTCCCCTTATCGAGGACGCACGGCGACGTATTGAGAACCTGCTCAGCACCATGCAACTCATGCGTATGCGTATCCAGGTAGTTTCCTGGGGTAGTGAGCCAACAACCGTTATAGCGTCAGTAAAAGCATCACTGACGACATCATTTGACCCAGATCATCGCAGTTGTGAGTGCCGGTGGAACGAACGGGTAAGTAATGAACGAGAACAAGCGCGGGATGAACTAGCTTATGTGACGATCGAGGAGACACAAGTTGATGATGCTTCATGGCTACAAGAAAGCCATGAACTGATGACGGTCGATGAAGTGAGTGCCGCTTGGCGTCTACCACTAGCACGCCGCTACGGGATTTCTGGCGTTCCATTCAAACGGGACCCGCAATTTACGCCTGACCCGCTTCCGCTAAAAAGTCCGAAAGGGCAAAGTATTTGGCTTGGGAATGTTATCGGACCTAGAGGTAATAGGCTTCCTCAACGTCTAAATACGGGTACGTTAGCCAAGCATGCACTCATATTAGGTGAGCCAGGTGCAGGAAAATCGACCACGACACAATCAATTGTGTTCCAACTCTGGAATGCAGGCTTACCAAGTATGGTGATCGATCCAGTTTCAAGCGAGTACCACGAACTATGGGCACTCAGCTCAGTATTTAGAGATGGGGCGAGGAGCCTCTGTGTCTTCACTCCTGGTGCATCACCCAATGCAGTAGGAGATATCGGCAGCACGCTGGCATTTAATCCTTTCTGTCCTCCAGCGTGCCCGCGACCAGTGATCAGCCTTGATGCACACATTATGACCTTGAAAGATTGTATCGGCAGTGCTTTGTCCCTACCCGATGCATGGAGAGAACTGGTAGGCCGTGCCATACGCAATGCATACCAAAATCTTGGATGGGCCGCCTGGGACCCAATGCAGAATCGGCAATTAATTACGGCGGCTGACATGCGGGGTCGCCCTTTCCCCACATTTGTCGACCTCATCAAAGCAGTAGAGCAAGAGATTTCGCGCTATAAAGCCGGTGAATTCCGTTCTACCACTGAGGCGGGATTACTGGGTAGACTGCGGGATATGGCTGCTGGTCCTCTTGGAGCCATTGTCTATACACACCGTCCATTGGATGTTGCCCGGCTCATAGAGCGGCCAATCGTGATTGAGCTGCGTGCAATACGGCAAGCAGATGCAAAATCACTCATCATACTGTTTCTCCTCACGCAGTTGCGGCAATACTACGATAGTCTACCTCGTTCGCAGGAGCTACAGCACCTCGTGATCGTTGAGGAGGCGCATCGTCTCCTCTCCCCCTCACCCATTACGCTAGAAGGAGGAAGTAATGCTCGGGCAGAGGCAATCAACGTAGTAGTTAACATGTTAGCTGAACTACGGAAGGCAGGGGTCGGTATGGTGCTAGTAGAACAACTCCCCAGTCGCTTGGAGGAGACTGTTGTCAAGCTCCCAAGCGTCAAGATTTTGCATCGACTGACAGCAAAAGATGATCGTGAAACACTTGCCAGCGCAATGAACATGAGCCTGGAGCAAACCAAATACACCGCCACGTTGCTGACAGGACAAGCTGCCTTCTATAGTGAAGGATTGGTAGAGCCAATCTTGCTCGAAATAGCCAATCCATGGGGTCCGGAGATGAATCCCCCAGGAAGGCAGGCAAAGCCGATGAACGCACAACAGCAGGATGATCTCGAGCGGCATGTTGAGGAGCATACCCATCGTGTCTGGCCTCCACCCCCCAAAGGCGATACTCCTTGGAATCCCTGTACACTGTGCAAATGTGGATGCAGACCACGTCTGCGAATGCTTGAATCTGGTTCATGGCAACAAATTCAACTCAATGATATCATCACTGAGGCCCAACAAGCGATATTATCGGCTAATCAGTTACAAGTAATGGAGCTTGTCAATGAACTTATCTTGCGCGTGGAAAAAACCACCCCCAAGGCAAACGACGAGGAGTGCCTGTGCATGATTACACTTGCACTTGAAAGATACGTGCGAAATGTCACGCTAACGAATGATCGTAAGAAGGTGAAAGAAGCTGAAAACACTGTAGATACTCTTCTGCGTGTGCTTCTGCAAAATTTGGGGACACTATGATAGTCAAAACCTATGTGCCAGAAAGAAAGGGAAAACTATGTCACTCTTTGGTTCTAAAGGGACTTCGGACAGCGCAGGTAGCAATGACGGTGCTGAAAATACAAACGAAACGCTAGCAGAACTGCAAACCGCAAGTGAAGCCTCTTCAAGTCTGTCATCGCGAATGGGCAATGCTTTGAATGTTGCCAGAATGGGCGTGAGTTCAGTTCTAACTGCAGGAGCATTGTCTGCAAATATTCTTGCAGGAGGAGCAGCAGCAGTAGACAACAGGGCTCCTACTAGCCTTGAACCCCCTGCGGCAATATCCGCAGAGGCCTCAACTCAAAGTCCTCTGCTCCAGGACATACAACCAGAGCACGCAGAGCTTAGAAGAGAACCAACAGAAGAGGAAATGCAAGCACAGGAGGAGAACAAGCAGTTTCAAGAGATAAATGAAGTGCGTGAATCGCTTGAAGGTCTTGCGAACGAACAGGAGAAACAGAATGAAGCATATAGAGAGGAGGGAAAGATAGTGGGGGAAGATGCGGCAAGGCCTCAGATAGTAGCAGTAGCTGAGCCAGAAACTCCCTCGCCACATCCTGTCGAACCAGCGCCTGTAGATGTGGCCGATGCCGTTTTACCAGTAGAAGTTGTAGCTGAGCCCGTTCCCGAAGGACCAGGTAACGCAGGTAGCAGTAATGGTGGTGGCGACGGCGGAGCATAAGTTGTTCAACAAACGACAACGATGACGTGAGTGAATGTTGGTGAGAATAAAGAACAGTTCCGCAGACCTTGATCCTGGTTAGAACGTGTGCAGTGTCTTTTTGGCAAAAAGGCACTCGTTCACGATGTTGCTGTCGAGGCAGTCCATTAACCTGAAGGCCACCTGCGATTTGATATCTTGGTTCTTATATTTTAGGCGAGAATGGCTAGACTCTATATACAACAAAAGGGTGCATTTGGATCTTCCTTGATACTGTTACGACTCACACAAATATGGGCCATTTAATGCTCTTCCCGATGTGGGGGATATTATGCGAGGCTTGCTGTTAACTTCCACTGTGGAAAAAGCCATTTGAAATGAGGTAGCAAAGACACTACCTCTGAGAACCTGGAACAACCCTTTCCCAGCAGTTCTTTTGATGATAAACTGTCAAAAGAACTGTCAATCGGTCGATTTCACTGATATTGGCACCCGCTGAAAGAAGGTTGGGAGCCAATATAAAGGCGTTTTTGAACTAATGATGAGCAGGAGTCCCCCCTTCGGCACCCTCTTCAAATCATCATTTTTCGCCAGAATCTCAATCGTCATCAGTGCTTGCCGAGTCGTGCTGGCAGCTCTTCGTGAGACTAGGTGGGTTCGCACATATCGTTTATGAGGAGCCGTAGGCTGGGAGCGAGACGTGACCATTGACGCTAAACGATCACCACGACTGAAGGACCTGCTCAATGCGACTTCCGCCCTGGTAGTCTTGTCCTTCGACGAGCGCTTCCCGTTGTATGACCTCTCTGCCACATTCAGGCAGCCGGGCTTGGCCTGGACACAGCCACGGATAGTGGAAAAGGTGAAAGGGAAGCAGCCTCAGCATGGGCGCGAGGTTTTGTCCATAAACTAGCCAGCACCTTCGCATTTTGACAAACGTGAAAAGCGTTTTGTACTCAGGAAATTGACATATACCCGCATTGCTTCCATTTGCGGACGGGACGTTGAGAACGACACCACAGTTTGTGGCGTCGTTCGTTTTTTGGGGAATCCCAAACAAGAAAGAGGATCTATTATGCCAGAGAAGAAACGCAAACCACGACGCGGCAAAGGCGAAGGCTCTGTGTTTCAGCGCAAAAGTGATAAGCGGTGGGTAGCAAGTATTACCCTGGAGGATGGCTCGCGCAAAGAGCTCTATCGAAAGACACGTCAGGAGGCACATAAAGCTTTACAGCAAATGTTGCATGACGCGGAACAGGGTACGCTTGCAACAGGTCCGCAGCAAACAGTGAAGCAGTATCGCCAGGTCCTTGACAATCATATCCTGCCTGCCCTTGGGCATGTTCGCTTGCAAAAGCTCACTGTCCAGCACGTTGAGTCATTTTATGCTCAGAAGGCCAAAGAGGGCAAATCCGCAAGGACGATTATGAGCATTCACGGGGTGTTGCGTAAAGCGCTCTCACACGCTGTCTATCTCAATCTTGTTCCGCGCAATCTGTGCGATATTGTAAAAAAATCACTGCCACGCCAGGCCCGCTACGAAGCGCAAACGCTCACCAAAGCGCAAGCACAAAGGCTCCTGGAGCGGGTAAGAGGACAGTATCCCTGGGAAGCGTTGTTTACCTTAGCGCTGATTACTGGGATGAGACGCGGTGAATTAGCTGCATTGTGTTGGAGTGATATTCATTTCGAGGAAAAATACGTGCAGGTATGCCGGTCCGTGAGGCAGGCCGGTTTAGGGTATGGATTGCGAGTAGGTGAGCCAAAGACTGCATCGAGCAGGAGAAAGATCGTCCTTTCCCCTTTTCTTGTTGATGTGCTACAACATCACCGCACAAGGCAGGAAGAAGTTCGACGCGCAGCTGGGGAGGCATGGAAAGAAAATGACCTTGTTTTTTCGAGTTCGTACGGCGGATTCATCAACCTTGAGACCATGAGAACATGGTTTAAAAGGTTGCTCAAGGATGCCGGCCTTCCACCTATGAGATTTCATGATCTCCGGCATAGCGCGGCTACGCTTTTGTTGGCCATGGGCGTCCATGTAAAAGTGGTCCAGGAATTGCTCGGACACAGCAATATCCTTATCACACTGAACACCTACTCACATGTCCTTCCATCACTTCACGATAAAGCGATGGATGAATTGAGCAATCTCTTTGCCTATGAAAAAGCGGATGGGAGCGGTCAGGACGATCCAGAGAAAGGAACCGAAAACGATGAGCGAACAGAATAATTCCCGTTTGCTCATCGTTTTTCATCTCACGCTGTCAGATAGGCTGTCAAAGAGGGAAGTCACAGTGAGGGAAGTGAGGATACATCCGGCTATCAAGCCCGCTCGGAGGAAGTGTAGCCAGCAAGGACTGCCCAATCACATAAATAGGTCTTGCCATGCTGCTGATCCTTCATT
>WNGL01011336.1_pt1 | contig 13631 bp, 17 predicted proteins | sample 5400591 | NCBI WGS metagenome assembly WNGL01 (sample SAMN13153377, study PRJNA577476) | soil metagenome | isolation source: 80 cm soil or saprolite under Garry oak tree replicate 1 | place: USA:California | collected 2016-06-15
TGTGCAGGGCTGGGAGATGACAGATTTGCCCTCAACCAACGCGTACCACATCGCCGCTCCTCTTAATTTACATGGCTTACTTCTCCTGATCCCTACACACATCGCGTCGAATGGGTACCTGATTGCGATGAATACAAGCATCTATGGGAATGGCAATGTCATGAGGGCGTACCTGGTCTATGAGCAAGACGCCATCATCTACGAAACTCCCTCGCCACCCCTTCCATCTGCTGTCTACACGAATTCCGGCTATCAACTTGTGCACATAGGCGCTATAGCCGGCTTCCTATCACGTACTCGCGACGGGCAGAACCGTCTCGAATGGTACCAGGCCGGTCTGTTATGCGACCTGGTGGGCAAGCAATCACCCGAGGAACTGGTCGCCATGGTGGAAGCTCTCGAGGCGGTCAGATATTAAGACCCGCCTGGGCCAACAATCCGTGAGCACCTCAATTGCTGGTGCATTCGTTCAGGTCAGAGGCTCGGTCATAGGGCGCATCTGAATCTCAATGATGCGCGAGTGAGGAGACTGGGTACAGGCCAGCAGAACCGCCCCTGCCACATCCTCAGGGTCGAGCATCCCTGATTGGGCGACACTCTCTTCTGTCCGCCCTTTCCCCAGCGCAAATTCCGTTTTGACCCCACCAGGGCAAATCACGCCGACTTTGATGCCGTACGGACGCAATTCTTTGTCCAGGGCTTGTGCAAACCCGACCTGCGCGAATTTGGTGGCACAATACACGGCCTCACCGGCGAAACCGTAAATGCCTGCCATCGATGATATCATGAGAATCGTGCCTGACTGCTGCTTGATCATCAGGGGGGCAGCGTGGCGGGTAAACAGGAAGGTGGAGCGGACATTGCTATCCATCATCTCATCATAGTCCTGGACACTGGTAGCGGTAAGCGGCTTGTAGTTGCCCACACCAACATTGTTGATCAAGATATTCAGGGTTCCGAAGCGCTCCTGGGCAACCGTGATGGCTCGTATCGCCGTCTCCTCTTCACGGGCATCTCCCACGACCGCCACTGCTTGCCCGCCAGTGGAGTGGATCGTCTCCACCAGTTCATCGAGACGTTGCTGCCGCCTCGCTGTCAGGACTAGATAGGCCCCTTCGTTGGCTAATGCGAGCGCGGACGCTCTGCCAATTCCAGCGCTGGCCCCGGTAATCATACATACCGACCCGGCTAACTTTTGATTCATATGCTCACTCCTGGTTGCTTATTCGTTCGAAGGACCATCCTCAAGACTATGTTTCCTCATTCTATCATCTTTCTGATCAACGAGGATGATTACGTTGCCATACGTGAGATCACGGCTCTTGACACACATGATATTATAAATGCCGTAGAGCAGGGGATTTACAGAAAATCTGGTTGGCTTAAATCGCGTAAACCCGCCTCTCAAGCAGTTCTTATGGCGGCGTAGCTCAGTCGGTAGAGCAAGGGACTCATAAGCCCTGTGTCACAGGTTCGATTCCTGTCGCCGCTACCAAGAGGATAATAGCAGGAGGATGCTCGTCGAAGGACGAGCGTCTTTTTGTCGGAGCGCTTCTATCCTTGTGTCCTGGTGACACCTTACGTAGTATAGGGCCTGAATGAACGCAGAGTGAGCAAGCCCTTCCTGCGTCCTTTCAAGCAACCGGGATGTTGTCCTACCACTCAACCCATTCGCCTGCCGGGTGCTTCAACAACAAGGTCTCCGGTTGAGCAGTGAAGAGGCCTCCCAAGGCATGGCCGAAATCCGGGTCGTCGTAGTACCGATTCATGCCCTCAAGATCGCTCCATGCATCGACTGCGAAGAGTTCGAGAGACTCGGGCATGCCTGGTTGAGCGAGTCGGAAGTACACGTCATGGGACAGATGCCCGGCTGCCCTGGCTTTGTGAATACTCTGACTCGTCACCTGATTCAGTAGGGTGCGGGCCTGCTCACGGGACACAACTGGTCCGCGAATCAGTCCGAAGAAACGGTCATTGTGCCCAGTAGGTGCTGGGAGGTGGTAGGTGAAGAACCCTTCCGCATGCTCCCATACCACCGGGTCCCGCTGTGTGAAGATCAAGGCTGCTCCCTGCTGCACCTGCGGATCGGAGAAGAACTGGTTGAGCCCACTTGGGCTGGTCCACAGGTCCATAATAAAGAGTTCTGCCAACTCCTTATTCACTGGAACATAGACCATGTGACTCAAATCACCAAGCGACTTGGCCGCAGCGACGCCATCGGGCGCTCCAGCGGTCTGATTATGCACTTGCCGCGCTGCCTCCAGCGAGGAGGGTGCAAGGGTGCCGCGAATCGTGAGTAGATAGATCTGTTCATGGGAGTGACTCATGTGTGTCTCCTTCAAAAACTAGGGAAGAGTCTTCAATTTTGCCCTTCTGAGAGAACGACGAATGATCTCTGGCGAAATCGACTAATACCCAGTCCAATTTGAAATTTGCGATAAGCTGAGAAAGCGAGAGGGCAGTGTTTTTGGATAGGTGACATGAATCGCTTGATTTGCTCTTCATAATCCGAAAGGTATTCGCTACCTTCCTCAGGTAAAAGCTCAAGATGCCTGACCAGCCGAGAGGTTATCCGGTCCAACACCTCAAAACCCGCAAAAATGCGAGGCAAGCCGTGCATTACCAGAGGTTACAGCCGTTGCTCGTCGCGCTGTTGCGCAGCATAGGCCTCAACCAGGGTATTCACTAGTTCTATTAGCTTCGCAAATGCAAGGGGCTTCTGCATATAGCCCTCGGCATGGATTTCCTGAGCGCGACGGTAGGCATCCTCATGGGCACTGATCACCACAATAGGGGCGTTGCGCCGCTTGCGCCGCTCGATTTCCCGCACAAACGCCACGCCGTCCATACCGGGCAGCATCAAATCAATAATAATAATCTCCATTACGAGCGAACGCACGAGCGTCAACGCGTCCTCAGCGTTGGTGAAGACAAGGGGATAGTATCCTGCTTGTTTGAGGTTGAATGCCAGCAACTCACTGATAGCTGGATTGTCTTCGATCACCAGAGCCAGTTTTGTATGAGGTCGATCTATAGGAGAAGGTTTGCTGCTGTCCATGTGGGCCTCCTTTTCTACTGGCAACCGTGTAAGCATAAGAGATAGGCACATCCGATAGTATAAACGCGTTACCATCCTACAACATTTACTGCATCTTTGCTTCCAAATTGCGCCTAATGAATGAAGACAAGCCTCATCTCATTCATGGATCCTATTGTGTCACCACAATATTCCTACGGCTTTTTCCACAACTTATCCACGAAAGGAAAACCTGGGCAATTGTCCCGGCAAGCAAGCAATAGATTGCTCATTGTGTACACTGGGAGTAGAGGGCTACACTTGCTCTGTTTATTGTTTGATAGTGAGGAAGTACCATCTATGCAATTTCAACCACCATCGGGTACGACGCAGTATCCACCATCACAGCCGTTACCGCCGCAGTCGCCAGCCATGCAGCCAGCTCCACGGCCACCAAAGAAGCATCTCAAGAAACGCTGGATTGCGCTTGCAGCCATCGTCTTGATCGTGATCATCTCTGTGATTGCGAATGGTTCACATGGGTCGTCACCAGGCGCTAGCGTAACACCAACCGCTCAGCCAACCCAGGCTACAACGCAAGCAGCCACAACAGCCACAACTCAGCTCAGCCAACAAGCCAACCGACGCAGAAACCAACCACGCCTGCACCCACATTCATCACGTTTGGAGATGGGATATTCCAGGTTGGAAAGGATATTCAGCCTGGTACTTATCGGACACGCCAGGGATCAACTAATTGTTATTATGCGAGATTGAAGAGTTTTGATACTCAGGCCATTATCTCCAATAACAATACGGATGCACCTGCTATTATCACAATTCAGGCAACCGATAAAGCGTTCCAGTCCCAAAGTTGTGGAACCTGGACCAGCGATTTATCGCAGATCACCAGCAGCAAAACGTCGTTTGGGGATGGTATCTACATTGTGGGAACTGATATCGCACCAGGGAATTACAAAAACACTGCTTCAACGAACTGCTACTATGCCAGACTCAGTGCATTTGACACCCAGGCGATTATCTCGAATAATAACACCGACGCGGTAGCCATTGTGACCATTGCAGCCTCGGATAAAGGTTTTCAAACATCAAATTGTGGAACCTGGACCAAAATATAATCCGGGCCCGTGCATCTGTCGAACAGGTTTGACGCAAACCAGTACATCTCCAAAGGGATGAAGCCCCACCTCATGTACACCAGATTGAGGCCTGCAACATTGCGTGCAGGCCTTGCGTGGAAAGAAGAACAGAGAATAAAGCGTAGTGATATACAAATCAGTAGTTTTTAAACTCTTCCATAAAAGCCCAAAAAGGAAATCACCACATTCGTGGTGTTCGTCTCGCAGGCCCTGTAAGAAGAACATCAGGACAAGCAGTGATGTGTATCATGGCTTTCTTCCTGGGCATCGTAGAGGAAGTAAATGTGTCCCTATCAATCTATACGTGAGCATGTTACATGCGGAAACGAGAGTTTCCCGAAAAGGGTCTTACCAGATTGTATTTAGAGCAAATGAAGAGTATAATGGATTAAGTAAGATAATCCATTATACTGATTTGTTGATGCAATGCCAGCTAACAAAAGTGAAAGGACTTAGCTAACATGGCAGCCCAGCAAGAGGAAGAATATGAGCGATGAGACGGCAATCATACAGGTAGGAGGGGCAGGCCTCGCCGGTGTTGCTGCACTGGCCGATGAATTCGCGAGGGCGACCAGGTTGACGCGCTATCAAGAGGGCCTGCGCGATGAGACGATCAGGCGACAAAAAACAGACCTGCTGACATTCGCTCGATTCCTTTCCAGCATCGGCATAGTGGCGGGTGACTTCTACAACGATCTGCACTCATGGCAAGGGATAGGCGCGGGCCTGCTCGAAGCATTCATTGCATGGCAGAAGCTCCAAGGCTATTCAATCGGTACCATCAATGTGAGACTGGCCACCGTCAAGGCATACTGCCACCTGGCGTATGACATGGGCATCCTGGATGTAGACACCCATACCCATATCCAGGGCGTCAAGGGCATACAGCGCAAGCAGGCGCGCAACATCGATGCGAGACGTGAGACTACCCGCGTGGGCGCAAAGAAGGCCCAGGCCGTTGATATTCCCCTCGAGCTGCTGTATCAACTCAAACATCCCAATACGGGCGCGCTGGCAAAGCGGGATGCGCTCTTAATGTGCCTCTTGCTGGATCATGGCTTACGAGTAGGGGAAGTGGTCATTCTGAAGAGAAACCAGATCCACCTGCGCGGGCGAACGCTCACCTTCTATCGTCCGAAAGCCGATGAGCCACAGACTGACCGACTGACCAATGATACCTATGAGGCAGCGCGCGCCTATCTGCCGACGCTGGCGGGAAAACAAGAATCACTCTTTGGCCTGGCGATTATCAGTGTGCAGGAACGTGTACGTATGCTGGGCGAGCTGGTCGGCATACGTGGCCTCTCACCGCATGATTGTAGGCATTCCTGGGTGATACGCGCAGCCAGGCATGGCACGCCTCTTGAGCGGCTGAAGCAAGCCGGTGGATGGAGCAATATCCAGACACCGCTCCGCTACATCAAGGACAGTGCAATCGCGAATGAGGGCGTCATACTGGAATAGTTATGTCAAGCAAATTGAGCAGAAGTTACACAAGCCAACGAGGCGAGGAGTAGCACTATGAGCGACCCATTTGATAACCTCTCGTTTGAAGAGGAGCTTGATCCGAGGAACTGGACAGAGGAAACACGTCTGCATACACCAACATTTAAGGCATTCCCACGATGTTTATATGTATGAACTTTTCCGTAGAGAGGATACATGTCTTATGCCCTTAGAATTTGAGAACGTCGGTACCGTCTCGTTTCCGGTTACAGGGATAGATGATCTGGCAGTGACCCGCATACAAGCGGATGGTGGGAGCGTGAACCGGCAAACTGAGGTGTGTTTCATTAGCTTACCACCTGGCACACAGCGCAAGAGGCTGGTAAGCGAACCAGAGCCAGGCCACATTATACACAAACAAAGCAACCGGCCATCGCCTGATATGCTGTATAAATTGCCTTCGGGTTGCGTGCTGAGGCTGAGCGAGCATTACCTCAGCTACCAAGGCGACGGCGACGAAGAAAGCGAGTAACCCACGATGGCAGAACAACGACCATGGACCCATGAGGAACTCAAGGACCTTTTAGAAAAGGGGTCTATTGCCGACCTGGAGAAACTTATCGCGAAACCAGGCCGCAAGTATCGGGTGGAGTTCGCCCGCGATTATACGCTCGCTGCTTTCAGGAGTGTTGCAGAGTCTGCGGTGTTGCCCGATGACATCCGAGCCCTGGTGCAGCGCATCCTTGCATTGTATGAGACGGCGAGTGATCCGTTCTTAGGGATGAACCTCTCAATTACGGAAGAGCAGGGCAAGCCGCAGGTAGATATCGATGCAGAAACGCAAGCTCGCCAGCACCGGAGCAATGATGAGTAGTCGTGGGAGACAGGAAGTTTCACACAACCCAATGTCCAGTCAGGAACTGCGTCAGCAAGAAGAAGAGAATCGCGCCTGAAACCAAACAGTAGCTCTGGTGCAACGTGCGATACTTGCTCATCCCGGCCAGCACGATAAAGGCTGGGAAGACCTCCAGGACGAAGCGAGACATTGACTCTAGCGGATAGAGAATACTCCCCCCTATGGGGAAGAGCTGGAAGTAGATATAGGGAAGAGCTGCATAAATTCCATAAACCCACAGGTTTTTAGGCAGCTTCCACGGGCCAATAAAACCCAGCACAATCAGCGCAAGTACCAACAAATCCGCCCCGAGATCAATCAGATTGCGCATCGTTAGAAAGCTGAGGAATCCATCGCGAGCGAGTTCCCGCATGGATTTTAGGATACTCCAACCGGGCAAGTGCAGTGAACGGGCCCAGTCGGCGTGCGCATGCACAAAGGCAAGTGGGTCATGAAACTGATAATAACAATAGGCGGCATACAGGGCAATACCAGCGGGAATACACAGGCCGGAGAGTATATCGATACGGATGGCCTTCAGGAGCTTAATTATCTGCTCTCGAGACAAGATCGAACATGAGGGCTTCTCTTGCTGTTGCCAGATACGGCGGAGATATTCATAGCAGAATGGCACCAGCAGGAACATACCATCCGGGCGCGTCAGGCTGGCCAGAAAACCGAACAGTCCAGCCAGCCACCACTGACCATGTCGTATGTGATAGAAGCTGAAGACGGATAAGCAAAGAAACAGAGATTCAGTGTAAGCAGCCGAGAAAAAGAAAGCGGAGGGAAAGATTGCGAAGTAAAGCACAGCGTGATACGCACGTTCTCCATTGAAATCTTCTTCGACCAGCCGGTAGAGAACGGTGAACATGACCAGTTCGGCAGTGTTCGAGATGATCAGGCCTGCAACGAGAGGATCATGGGTGATGACCATCAACGCCCGTTCGAGCAAAGGGTACAAAGGGAAGAATGCCGTCTGATGCAGTGTCACATAGCCACCCAGTGCGACGTGCAGGTAGTTGCTTGTATCCCAATAGTGCCACTGTTGCCACAAGGTGGCGATGGGCATGTTTTGCGATGAAAAATCTTTGACGGTAAACAAAAACGCGAGGCAACTCATAACAAAAATGGCCAGGTGAATGCCAATGTAGATAGGCAAAATGCGCTTGAGGGCGGCATACCATTTGAGCCAGGAAGCCCTGGTCGATAGCAGATTGCCAGGAGGAATAAGCCCTGGCACCCTCTCCAATGAGATATCCGTGCCGACTTCATTCCCTGCGCTGTCGCCCATGTTATTACCGGTGGATACAGTTGAATATATATTATCAGAAGGGTTGGCACGCGAATGCATATGTGTTCCTGTGTTAAAATATTTCTCCATATACAAATCAAACGCTTGCAATGCAGCAAGGTAACATATGCAGCAGGCTTCAATTTCTTCAGCTCGTCCTGTAATTTTTTCTTGCGTTCAATCAGGCTTTTGTATTGCAGAGAACGTCCATTTATTTGTTGAAATCCTGGCATGATCTGGCTGTAATTTGTCTTGAGAAAACATCTTCATGTTTTGACACAGGCATGTGAGCGTGGTACACTGCGCCAAGTTTGTGTTCAGGCTGTGATGTGTATGGATCAAGAATCAGAAGTTGCCAGCAGTAATAGCAATGAAAGGAACCTGCAATGAAGTTGAACGCCAATGGCTTGAGCCATCTTGGTCTTAGAGTCACCGATCTCGCGCGGGCAAAAAGCTTCTATATTGACACACTCGGATGCGAATTGGTGAGGGAAACAGATGGAGTGGTGTTAATCAATGCATATGGACTACTGATTGGACTGCAAGGGGCCGATGCGTACTCATCAAAAGATGATCACTTCGATCCGTTCCGAGTCGGTCTGGATCATCTTGCTCTGGCTGTGGAAGACGTAAGCATGCTTGAAGGGCTGAAGCGGAATTTAGATGCGGCAGGGGTACGCAACCATGGAGTTGAAGAAGACCCGGAGACCCATGATAAGTACATCAGCTTCTACGATCCGGATGGCATTGCGTGGGAACTCTATTCAGTCTCGACTCGCCCTTAGGATTTGTCCAGACTCTGGCGTATCGAAACCGATGAACGCATCTTGCCCAGGAGGCGGATTGCCAGGAGCGCAATCCAGCTCCAGCGGATGATGATCGCTATGCGTTTTGCGGATAGGACTTGAGATAGGTTTTATCACCCTATCTGCAAAATATCGCCCGGCCACACCTCATCTGGCATACCATCGTAATGATCACGCACGATTACATACGTCGTTGGAATCTGCTTGCCCGCAATCACTCGTGGTGCAGCTACATAGACGATGGTTCCAGTGAAGCGATGCTCTTTCAGTTGGTAGGTGACCCGTTCACTGATACGATGCTCTGCATATGGAGCTGGTGGACCATAGTCGGCTTCTAGTTCGTCCATATTTTCCAGGTCGGTCATGAATACTTCTTTCCGATGGCAGACTCAGTTAGAGATATTATACTTCTTCCTGGGTGATGAGGGTTCTGTGTAGATCATCTCAAATCGACATTCACCACGCGGTCTGTGCAGGTGTTTGAACCAGCGACGGCGAATCTGGTATGCTTGTCAGGAGTGGAATTCACTGCTGCCTTTACGACGCGATTAAAGGCAGGTGAGTAGTATCACTCACCTGCCTTTGACTCCCTCTCTGCACTTGATCCGATAATGGCCTTCTTGCCTTTCTCGTCATTCAGCTTTGGGAGGAAGTGGCTGAGGATTAAGCTCGACGGCACGGCCTCCACTGAGAAGTACCTGCTTAAGACCGGCTAAGGACTGTACTTGCTCCCGCATCACGTTAACAATACCATCCACAAACAGGATTTCTGCTGGAGTTGTCCATCCAGGCCGACGCATGAGTATGAGCAATTCATCGAAGGCCGAGCCGTCGGCCACATCCAACAACTGCCCACTCAGGCTCTTGATCTGGGTTTCAAGGTGAGCAATATGGCGTTCACTTTGTTCAGGCATAACTGTTCCTTTCTTTTCATTCACTGAAGGATACCCTCACACAGGCATAGTTCGCTTTCTCAAGAAAGCAAAGGGCTAAGGGCTGACCCGATGGTTTGACGCGCGTTACGGGGGTTTTTAGCGCAAGCCCTGTCCTTTTTACGCATCTTTTTCAAGATTGCGCGCTTTTAACTCGCCCAATACAATTATAGCCCGGCTCTCTGAGTTGGACTTGTGGAAAAGCTGAGGTGAAGTTGAGAAAGTGAGGAGACGGAATCATCTTTCTCAGCCCGGCAATAATATGGTATCTTTCCTGAAACGGGCAGCGATTCGTTGCTCCTCCATCGTTTAAGAGTGGCCGAACTGGTGAATCCAGGAACAGGCGAAAGGCGCATGGAAGTTTGATAGCCGTATCTGTACTCGAACTATTTTTTTACAGCAGGTGAGGAACATGCCCTGGATCAATCGTGAATATCGTGAACCTATCCATGTAGAACAGGGAGACACCCGTTCGATTGTCTCCCGTCGTTGGACGGGCGTGTTGCTCATCGTCATATCAGCCGCTGCATTCGGTGTGTTACCAATCTTGACGCGCCTCGCTTACCGTGCAGGTGCCGATGCTCCCACGATATTACTGCTTCGCTACGTCATCGCTGCAATGGTGATGCTCGCAATTGTGGCAGTTCGGAGGACACCCTTGCCTCGCGTGCTCGCGCTCGGAGGAACAGTACTCACCATTGGACCCACAGGAAATGGGCGTCTCCCCGGCATTCTGCTGGCGCTGGCGGCAGCGGTCATCTATTCCGGGTACATTCTGGTCGGCAGTCGTCTCATGCCGCACGCCAGTGCCATCGGAGCCTCGACCATCGTCATCACAGCGGCAGCCCTGGTGTATATCGGCATTGTCGCAGTTCGTGGCCCTGTTTTCCCCAGTACTCTCCCAGGATGGGGAGCGGTGGTCGCCATTGCTCTGATCTCGACGGTGCTGTCCATCGTGACGTTCTTCGCAGGTCTGGAGCGGGTCGGACCAAGCAAAGCCTCAACTCTCTCCACACTGGAGCCTGTCGTAAGTGTTGGGCTGGCTATTCTCGTCCTGGGGGAAGCGCTCAATCCGTTCCAGATTCTAGGTGGCGCGCTGATACTTGTTGCGGTGCTCGTCTGCAGTCTCACATGAGGCAAGGACAAGACTCGCTTCCAGGGCCGCAAACTTTTCTACTGTTCGGCAAAAATTCTGATATACTGCTATCAACAGCTATATTAAAGGAGATGATATGAGCCAACAGATGAATTTGGGAAATCACACAGCCGCACTGGACGAGCAAACGGGTGTACTCACGCTTTACGATATGGGTCAGAGAATGAGACTGTCAGCTAATGAGACGTACAACCTGCTCGTGTGGTTGAATGACAACTATCGCGACAGCTTGAGTGCACTTGCTCAATCCCAACAAGGACAACGGAGCAACCAGCGCTTCGGCATCGACGCAGAGGATACGTCAGCGCGAGCGCGTGAGGACTGGTCAAATGATGAGTAATAGAGTGATCCTTTCTTTTTTGATCTGATGGGCTTCTGTAACAACTTCAAATTTACGGGCAGCGATACCTTGGGCAGCCACACGGGAAGTAGAATCCATTGACCGCTGTGCAGCAGCAGGGGAGCGCCTGGCACATTACGGGTGTGGTGACCAACCAGGCGCAATTCCAGAGGGGAGAGGATAGCGCATTCGATATCCGCCTCGATCCTTCCCGTAATCTTGCCCAATCTAGCTTTTTTGGTTCGTCAATCGTGCTGGATTTAAAGAAATTCTCGACTTCCTCTTAAGAATCCATATTCTTCAGTTAAGGGATGTGCACTTCACATCCTTCCCAGATGCCTCCCTTCCTCGTGGGTGTGCCTTTCTCACGTGGAGAGAGGAGGAGTCTCTCCCCGACACTTTTCGCAGTGACCCACACACCTGATGCCCACAAGTGTATGGTGTACCCACATCGTGGCTCTTCCAAACTTTTGATGATGCAAGGAAGAGTAGAGCTGATAGCCAACCCTGAGTACAGGCTAGCGCAAGTTCGTGCCAAGCTCCAGTGTGAAACAACCAGAGCACAAGCTCGCCATGCGCTTGAAATGGGGGCCTATAGCCCTGCAATGAACACAAAGCCTGGTACGAACTTGCGCTAGCCTGTACGCGAGCTATTGCCACAGATGCACAAGGACATCTTCCGCCGCCTGCTCTTGCTTTTCAAGACAGAGAAGGGCCAGGGACAGCATCACATCATGCTATCTGCCAGAAAGCGGCCCTGGGTGTTCTCTTGGTGAGAGCATCAGGCTGCGTGTAACACGCGCAGGCGCAGCAGATCGATGTGGGCACGTCCATCCATTTGGCGTTTGAGATACTTCCGCCTGGTAATCTGTCCTTCTACCTGTCCAGTACTCCAGGGTTCACTCAGAGCGGCACGAGCCGCTGCATATTCTGCACGCAAGCCCAAGGCAAAGCGGTGCAGCTCTTGCAACGGGCTTGCGCTGGCTTGGTCGAGCCACGCATCGAGCTGATCGCTCTTGTGCTCGCGCACCATGGCAACAAACCTGCGAGCCAGGGATGCGGCTTCTGCCAGAGCAGGACGCAGGCGATAGAGCGCCTGGCAATAGCTGGCATCGCGCACGGAAAGCTCGTCGGGAGCACGCAAGAGTAACCATTTTGCTTGCCATGGTGTCCGAGGTGTCTGTGGGGCAGCCGCCGGGGCAGAGTCCGTGGAGGGAGAAACCCCTGACAGTGGCCACTGACGTGTGAAGAGCCAGACACTCTTGTAACTCCCTGTAAAGCCTTGAGCACGCAATTCCTCCCACAGCGTCTTGATCATGCGACATCCTTGGAACCATCGCTCTTCAAGGTAGGCTCGATAGGGTTCCACCGAGGAGCCATGCGGGTGGTGACGCTGATCCACGAAGTGCTCCATGCGCCGATACTTGCGCACCGTATGAGGATGGATGTGCAGGTGCCGTGCCATCGCCTGCTGGGACCAGTCCTGTCCTGCCAACTCATGCACCTGCTGATACATCTCCAGTTGCCAGCTCCGCTGTTTCCTCAAGGTCGCGGGTTTGCGCCGTGGAGCTGTAGGAGGGCGTGCTCCATGAGCTGGGGGTGGCGTCCCCACAGATGGCTGGCTGGATGCGCCAGAAGCCAGTCAGCCAACACCTGCTCGTCACTGCCCAACAGGACCGCGATCGGTCGGTGTCGTTCCAAATCTACCAGGAGCGTTCCTGAGGTGCGAGCTTGAAAAGACCAATCATCTACTCCCAGAACACGAGGCGTTGGACAAGCGGCAGCGCCACATCGACGCAGGAGCGAGAGCAGAGTGGCACCAGAGAGAGGCATCGCATGAGCCACGCATTGACGAGCCCCTGCTTGCCCACCTAAGGCCCATCCATTGGCAAGCAGCGCCTCGCGCAGTCGATGGGTACGACGAGCGGAGCGTTCGGCGAAGTCAGCAAGCGGCTCGCGTCGTGATCTTGCGTGGGCATGTCGGGTTCTGACAGAAAAAACGATGCACCTGGACTCGTAGCGTGCCCCAAGGAAGATCTTGCAGCGTGCGTGTATAGCGACTGTGCATGCGTTGGGTCTTCTGCTTACACAGAGGACAACACGCTTCTGATCGCGATGAAGCCATGATCAGCATCAGTTCATCCGATGTCACCATCAGTTGCTGCACTCGTAAACCCAGCGATGCGGGCAGCAACCACTCGATGAGTTTCTCAAGGGGGTCTGTTGCAGACAAAATCGACGATGTTTTCATCCTCCATTGTATCACTTGCCATCTTGTTGAGCTTATCATCAAAAGTTTGGAAGAGCCACGATGTGGGTAACCCATACACTTGCCCCTGCCATGCTATTCTGCGTAAAATAATGAATCTCACACAGCACTGACTGGAGCTAACAACTCCACGCGACACTCAAATTGCCGATCGCAGTCGAAAAGAGCAAGGACCCTGAACTCGGGCACCCGCTATTGATGCGAATCGTGATCTGCACAGACCCACCTGGGAACAAAGTGCCATGCTGGGGAGTAAAGCGGGCAACTATCCCGTTACTCGATGCGTTCCAATTCAGGACATCTGAGTAATTTTGTGA
>WNGL01006607.1_pt1 | contig 13630 bp, 9 predicted proteins | sample 5400591 | NCBI WGS metagenome assembly WNGL01 (sample SAMN13153377, study PRJNA577476) | soil metagenome | isolation source: 80 cm soil or saprolite under Garry oak tree replicate 1 | place: USA:California | collected 2016-06-15
CGCTTCACGGGGCGGAAGTTCGACACGTGGATGAGGATCTTGTGATCGGCCGGCGCCAGGGCCCGACGGCAGCTGCCGTCGCTGGCCGGGAAGAACTCCGCCGGGGAGATGAAGTTCGGAATCACCTGCACGTCGCAGCCGACGCAGCCGAAGGCGCGATAGGTCTCGTCCTTCAGGTACTCCGACACGGCGGTCACCGCGTCCGACTGCTCGATGGAGAACTTGGTGATGGTGAAGTACGACGGGTCCTGCCCGACGAGCGTGATATCGGTGCCGTGCAGCGTGGTGACGACCTTCAGGTCGCGCTGCACCTTGAGCATCTGCTTCGCGAGCCATGCCGTCGCGGCGTGCGGGATCGCATAGTGCGCGTGCATCAGCTCGAGCCCTTCGCGCAGCGCCACCTCGTGCTGCTTCACCGCGAGGGCCAGGGCGTACGGCGAGTGCTCGAACAAGGGATAATCGGCCGACACCACTTCGTGGAACGTGACCCGCTCGGCGAACCCACCCCGCAGGCGGAACGGGCTTGCGTAGGAGATGATGTGGATCTCGTGGCCCCGCCGCGCGAGCTCGAGGCCCAGCTCGGTCGCGACGGCACCAGAGCCGCCGTAGGTGGGATAGCAGGTGATGCCGATGCGCATTAGGCGGTTTCCGTCATCCGTCGTCCGTCATCCGCTGTGGCCCGGCAAGCCGCCCACCGCCCGTGAATCTCGCGTGCCAGCGTCTGCGGGTCACGGGTCGCGTCGATGGTCCATACATCATCCGGACGACGGATAACGGACGACGGAGGACGCAGTTGATTCCGAAACCACGTCTCCTGGCGCTTCGCGTAGCGGCGCGTCGCGAGGACGATCGCATCCCGCAGCGCGCTCGCGGCCAGGCGCCCGTCGAGCAGCGCCACGACCTCGCGGTACCCGACCCCGTCGAGCCCGGGCGCCTGGGGGGCCGCGCCGCCCGCCAGCACGCCTCGCACTTCGTCGATCAATCCCGCGGCGAGCATCCGGTCCACGCGCTCGGCGATGCGGCGGTGGAGCACGTCCCGCGGCAGCGTGAGATGAATGTACCACGCCCGCATCAACCCGGTCTCGCGCGCGTGCTCCTGCCACCATCCCAGCGGGCGCCCGGTGAGCAGCGCGACTTCGAGCGCGCGCGCGGCGCGCTGCCGTCCGCCGCCCCCGAACCGGCGGTCGAGCCGCGCCGCCCAGTGCGCCAGCCGGGCGGCGGGCAGGCGCGCGGCCCACGCTCGCAGCCGCTCGCGCCGCGCGGCGTCGAGCGGCGGCTCGCGGAACAGGCCCTCGGCCAGCGCCCGGATGTAGAAGCCGGTTCCACCCACGATCACCGGCTGCCGGCCGGCGGCCAGGATCCCGGGGAGCCACGTCGCCGCGTCGTGCGCGAACCGGCCGGCGCTGTAGTGCTCACCGGGCTCGATCAGGTCCAGTCCGACGTGCGGCACGCGGCCACGCACAGCCTCGTCCGGCTTGGCGGTCCCGATGTCGAGCCGCCGGTACACCTGGCGCGCGTCGGCGGAGATGATCGTGACCGGCTCGAGCTCCGCCCACGCAGCCGCCACGGCGGTCTTGCCGCTGGCGGTGGGGCCGACGAGCACCGGGACTAGAGGGCGGGATGTCATTCAGGCTCTCCCAAACCGTCGTTCCAGTTCATCCTTCGGTAGTTGGACAATCGTCGGACGCCCGTGCACGTCGTGGGCGGGAAGCGTGGCGGTAAGCAGCCGCACGACGAGCTCGCGGAGCTCCTCGGGTTCGAGGTGTTGGCCCGCCTTGATGGCGGCACGGCACGCGAACGTCGCCCCGAAGCGCTCCAGCCGGTTCGCGAGACCACCGAACCGGCCTCCGGCCAGGTCCGCCACCAGCTCCTGGAGGCAGCGTGCCGCGTCGAACCGCGGGTGCGGGTTCGGCACGGTGTGCACCACGACGGTACGGCCGGAGAACGGCTCGACTTCATAGCCCACGCGGCGCAGCAGCTCGCGGTGCGCCTCGATCGCCTCGAGCTCCGGCGCCGCGAACTCGAGTGTGAGGGGCAGCAGGAGCCGCTGAGCGGGCGCGCCGTCGCCCGTCAGCTGGCGCATCACGCCCTCGTACAGCACGCGCTCGTGGGCCGAGTGCTGGTCCACGATGGCGACGCCGGAGTCGGTCTGGAACAGGATGTACGTGTCGAAGACCTGGAGCAGAGGTGCTAGGTGTTGGGTGCCGGGTGCTAGGGGCTCTGTCGCAAAGAGCTCCTGTGGGACGCCGGCGGGCATCGTACCACCCACGCCGGTCCACGAGTCCCTAGCACCTAACACCTGACCCCCAACACCGAGCGGCGCGGCGGCCGCGAGCGGCCCCAACGCCCGCCGCACTGCCTGCTCCACGACTTTTTCGACGAAGAACTTGTCCCGGAACCGTACCTCGAGCTTCGCGGGGTGGACGTTCACGTCCACCGCGTCGCCGGGGAGGTCGAGGAAGAGGATCAGCGACGGCCGGTCGCCGGGCGCGATGGTGGACCGATACCCCGCCTCGGCGGCGCGCAGGATGAACGGGTCGCGGATCGGCCGGCCCCGCACGAACACGTAGCCCTTCCGCCCCGCGGGCTTCGCCTGGGCGGGCCGCTGCGCGAAGCCCTGCACCTCGAGCGGCCCCTCCCGGTGCTCGATGGGCAGCAGCGTATCGGCGAGCCCGCCGCCCCACAGCGCGTGGATGCGGTCGAGCGGCCGGGCCGCCGGGCGGACGTCGCTGAGCACGCGGTCGTCGCTCGTGAGGGTGAACGCCACGTCCGGTCGCGTGAGCGCGAGCACGGTGAGCGCCTCGACGACGGCGCGCGTCTCCGTCGCCTGCGCGCGGAGAAACTTGCGGCGCGCCGGCGTATTGAAAAACAGCGCCCGCACGGTGACCGTCGTCCCCTGCTGCCGCACCGCGTCCTCCGGCGGCTCTCGCTTGCCGCCGACGGCGCGGATCCGTGTCCCGCTCCTGCCGTCGGGCGACGTGTCGAGCTCGAAGCGCGATACCGACGCGATCGCGGGCAGCGCCTCGCCGCGGAATCCGAACGTCCCCACCCCGATCAAGTCGGTGGCGTCGCGGATCTTGCTGGTCGCGTGCCGCGACAGGGCGAGCTCGGCGTCCGCGCGGCCCATCCCCTCGCCGTCGTCGCTCACGCGGATCAGGCTCTTCCCGCCGTCCTCGATCTCCACGCGGATGGCCCGGGCCCCGGCGTCGAGCGCGTTTTCGATGAGCTCCTTCACGACCGACGCCGGACGCTCGACGACCTCGCCCGCAGCGATCTGATCGGCAACCTGGGGCGGGAGGACGGCGATCCGGCCCGTCACAGCCGCGCCACTTCGGAGGCGAGCACCCAGCCGTGCACGCCGTCGCCGCGGCGCACCTCGAGCCAGGGGCCGTAGCGTCGCTCCACGAACAGCGCCGCGCCCGCGTCTACCGTGGCCGCGGCGCTCGCGCCGCCGTACGGCGCGACACGCACCGGGGTCCCGCGGTTGACGACGATCGCGAGGGGCCGCGCGCGGCGCGAGGCTTCCCGCCACTCCAGGCCGCCCGCGACGAGGACGAGCGCGGCGAGGGTGGCCACGACGCTGGAGCGCCGCCGGGCGATCACCGCGCCCCACAGCGCCACCCAGAGCAGGGCTGCAGCGAGGGCCCATTCCGCCGGCGTCGCGATGCCCGTGGCGAGCAGCGGGTCGCTCGCCGCGTCGGGAGCGGGCAGCAGCTCGCGCGCGTGGCGCACCACGCGATCGCGCGGGGCGAGCCAGGCAGCCCTCGTCCACGCGGCGATCGCCTTGCCGTCCGCGCCCGCGCGGTACAGCGTGGCGCCGAGGTTGTACCAATGAGCGGGCACGCGCGGCTCCGCCGCGGCGCGCGCCGCGAACGAGTCGGCCGCCGCCCGCAGCGCGCCCGCTTCGTACAGCGCCTCCGCGCTCGGCCCCTGTGCCGCGCCCGGCCGCAGCAGGATGACGAGCGCGACGAGCCCGAGCGCGGCGGTCCGCACGCGACGCCGCGTCCCGCCAGGCTCCGCGCCGAGCACCTGCAACACCTGATCGAGCTCCGCCGCCAGCTCCACGGCATCGCCCGGCCCGCGCGGCCCGTAGCGCGCGGCGCGTAGCCGGTCGCGCAGCCGCATCACGTGATCGGCCACCGCGCTCTCCACGCCCGAGGCGCGGAGCGCCCGCGCCAGTCCGTCCCCGTCACGCGCGCGGGCGTCGGGGACGTGGCTCGCGAGCACCGCGTGAAATTCGCGCTCGAGCCGCCCGAGCCGCGTGACCGGCACTCCCCCCCCGACCGCAGCGGCCGCTGAGGCCGGCTCGGGCGGCGCGCGTCGGCGCCACAACCACGCGATGAGCGGCGGGCCGACGAGCAACGCGAGCCAGCCCCAAGGCGGGAGATCGCGCGCGAGCGCATCGCTCCACACCACGGCCGTGGCGCGGAGCAGGGGCGGCAGCGCGCGCGCAGGGCGGGGCTCGACGCCGGGCGCCACGGTGAGGGCGCGCGGCGCGCTGGTCGCGGCCGCGTACGCGCCCGCGGCGATCGCGTAGTACGCGTAGCGCACCTCGGGGAGCAGGAACGAGCCCGCTGAGTCGGGCACCACCAGATAGTGGAAGATCTTCGTGCCCGCGATGCGACCGTCGCGCGCCTCGACCCCCATTCCCGTCTCGCCGGGATAGGCCCGGAACCCGGGGGGCCAGTGGATCGCCGGCTCGGGCCAGAGCGCCACGTTCCCCACGCCCGACACCCGCGTCGCCACATCGATCGGCTCGCCCACGCGGCTGTTCGCCGGCTCAATCGCGACCTCGAGCGAGAGTCCCTGCCCCACGACGCGCTGGTCACCGGCGGGCCGCCCTGCGGCGGGGAGCGGCAGCACGGTGACGATCACCGAGTCGCTCCGGAGCGAGTAACGGTCCTCGCGGCTGAAGAACGAGAACGTGACCGGGATGGCGTACTCGACCGCGGCCGGCGGGATCACGACCCGGCCTCCCGTGAGCGGGAAGACCGCCTGGTGCGCGACAAAGAGATCCATCCACCGGCCCCGCACGACCCGGGACGCCGCGACCTCGGTCGGCGCCGCCCCGGGATACGACCACACGCCCTCGGGCGTCTGCAGCGTGAGAATCGGCGCCCGGCGCAGACGCTGGCGCAGCTCGCGCGGGAACCACGCCGCCGCGAGGACGTCGAGCTGCTGACCCACGAGCACCGAGTCGCTTGGGATGATCACGGTCAGCGCCACGCGGTCGTTGCGCGGGGGCGGCGCCGCGGCGTCGAGGAGCGCGCGCGCGATGGGCGACAGCGCGGTGGCGAGTCCCGCCGCCGCGCTGTCCACCGTCACGGCAATCGGCGCGGTGGCGACCTCGCGACCACCCTGCCGCACCCGCACCGGCCCGATCACCAGGGCACCCGGGCGCTGGGCCACGAGCCGCAGCTCGCGGGTGGTCGTGCGCACCGGGCGGCCCAGCCCTTCGATCGTCACCTCGGTGACCTCGCGCGAGCCCGTGATCGCGAACCCCGTGAGCGCCGGCAGCACGACCGTCACGGGCTCGGCCGTGCGGGTACGGGCGCGGACGGTGAGCCGCAGCTCCTCCCCCGCCGCGAGCCGCGCGCGGTCCACGTGGGCCGTGACGTCGGGCGGCGTCCCCTGCAACGCGACCAGCAGCCAGAGGACCGCCGTCACCAATCTTTCACCCCCGGCTCGGCTGCGCGGCGCAGGTGGCCCATGCGGTCGCGCCGCGTGTTCAGCTCCTCCTGTCCGATCGAGCGCAGGATCTGGTCGGCCTGGGCCTGGCTCAATCCGCCAGCCTGCCCGCCACCACCGCGCGCGGTACCACCGCCTTGCCCCCCACCCCCCGGCGGTACCGGGCCGCCACCACCCCCGCCGCGCGGTTGGTTCTGCTGGCTGCTGCTCCCGCCGCGGCGCCGCCTGACCGCCAGCTCCAGGTTCCATTTCGCCGCCAGATCGCGCGGCTTGAGGAGCAGCGCTTCGCGATAGGCGCGCCCGGCGTCGGCCAGGTGGGCGTCACGGTTCGCGCTGTCCGCCGCCGCCGCGCGCAACCCCAGCAGGCCGAGATCGTACAGGGCGCGGAACCGGAGATCGGGGTCGAGCGACGCCGCCGCGTGCGCGAGTGCGGGCTGCGCCGTCTCCGGGTCGCCCGCGGCGAGCGCCGCGCTGCCGGCGTTGTACCAGGCCGTGTCGTTCGTGCCGCGCCGGGCGAGCTCGGCGACGTATGCGTCGCGTGCGCGCGCCAGATCGCCCGAGTCCCAGGCCTGCTCGGCGGGCGTGCGGCGGTGCCGCGCCTGCTGCGCCGCGGCGCGCGCCGGGACGAGCGAGCACAGCGTCAGCCCGATGAGCGCCGCGGTGCGCCGCGAGGCGGCCTGGACTACGAGCAGCAGGGTCGCGAGCATCAGCGGCAGCCAGGCGCGCGGGCGGCCGCGCTCGGTGCGCGTCTCGCTCGCGCGGGCGCGCTTGTACGAGGCGACGAGGTCGCGCGCGGCGCCGGCCTGGTCCGGCAGGTCCGCCGCGATGAGGGTGCCTTGCGCCGCATCCGCCACCGCGCCCAGCACGTCGTCCCGGCGCGAGGTCTCGATCACGTTCCCCGCGTCGTCCTTTTGCCAGCCGAGCAGCGCGCCGCGCTCGTCGCGCACGGGGATGCGCACCCCGGCGCGGCCGCCCTCGGCGACGAGGATCAGGTGGACCCCCGCCGCCTGGAGGCGCTGCGCCTGCACGACGATCGCGGCGAGCGTGTCGTGCGCCTCGCCGTCGGTGAACACCACCAGCACGCGGTCGGCCAGGTCGGAGCCGGCGCGCAGCAGCTCCCCGCCCTGGCGCAGCGCGGGCGCGAGCCCCGTCCCTCCTTCGGACGCCACCTCCGGATCGAGCGCGTCGAGGTACAGCGTGAGCGCGGAGCCGTCGATGGACAGCGGCGACAGGATATAGCTCGACCCCGCGAACGCGACGAGCCCGACCCGGTCTCCGTCGAGGTCCTGGACCAAGCGCCGCGCCTCGCGCAGCGCCCGCCCCAGCCGGTTGGGCCTCACGTCCTCGGCGAGCATGGAGCGCGAAATGTCCACGGCGATCACGAGCGAGAGACCGCGCGTCTCGGCCACGATCCGCTCCTCGCCCCAGCGCGGGCCGGCCAGCGCCACGACGCCGAGGAACGCCGAGATCGAGAGCGCAGTGGGCCCCAGGCGTCCCGCCGCGAGGGCGCGGCGTACGGTCTCCTCCGACCAGAGGGCGGCCCGCCGGATGCGCGCGCGGCGCGCCCACGCGGCCGCGAACCACACGGCGCCACCTACCAGGGGCGCGAGCGCGAGCACCACGGGGGCGTCAAAGGTCATCACGGCACCCGCACGGCAAACGTCGCGGACAGAACGATCTCGAGCGCCAGGGCGACCAGCCCGAACGCCAGGGGCACGCGGTACGCCTCGTCGAAGCGCCGGTACACGACCTGCTCCACGGTCGTCTTTTCCAGCCGGTTGATCTCCTCGAACACATGCCGCAGCGACTCGGAGTCGGTGGCGCGGTAGTAGCGCCCCCCAGTCATCGAGGCGATCTCGGTCATCAGCGGCTCGTCGATCTCCACGGGCAGCATCTGGTAGCGCAGCCCGTTAAGCCCCTGTCCCGTCGGCACCGGAGCCTCGCCCCGTGTGCCCACCCCGATCACGTAGATCCTGATCCCGAATGCGGCTGCGGCCTGCGCCGCGGTCCGCGGATCCACCGTGCCGCGGTTGTTCACGCCGTCCGTGAGGAGCACGATCACCTTGCTCTTTCCGGACGCGCGGCGCAGCCGGCTGGCCGCCGTGGCGATCCCGGTGCCGATCGCCGTCCCGTCCTCGAGGATCCCGATCTTCAAGTCGCGCAGCGCCTGCTCCAGCACCGCATAGTCGGTGGTGAGCGGCACCTGGGTGAGGGCCTCGGCGGCGAACGCAACGAGCCCGATCCGGTCCGAGCTGCGCGCCTGGACGAAATCGATGGCGGTCTGCTTCGCGACGTCGATGCGGTTGGACGGCGTGAAGTCTTCGGCCAGCATGCTGCTCGAGAGATCCACGCACAGGACGATCGAGATCCCCTCGCTCCGGGTCTCCGTGCGCGCGGCGCCGATGCGCGGGCCGGAGGCGGCCACGATCCAGGCGCCGAGGCAGACGCTCCGCAGGCTCACGGGCAGCCGGGCGATCCAGAGGCGCTCCGCTGGCCCGGCAGCGGGCCGGACGTCGCTCATGCGCGTGCCCTGCAGGCCGCCCAGCTGCTTGGCGCGGAGCCACCACCACAGCGGCAGGGCGGCGAGCGTGAGGAGGACGAGCGGTCGGGCGAAGCTCACGGAGCGAGCTCGCGCGCCAGCTGGCGCGCCATCGTGGCGAGCGCCGCGACATCGGTGCCGTGGGCGGACGCGAAGGCCACGCGGTCGAGCTGCTCGAGCAGGTCTCGGAGCTCGCGCAGCGGCGCGTCGGCGCGCGCCCGCTCGACCGCCGCCAGGCACTCGGCGGTGCTGAGCGCCGGGTGCGCCTCGGGGATCGCCCGAGCGAGGGCCGCGCGCAGGCGCCACGTCGCCCGGGCGGCCACCGCCTTCGGCTCCCCCGCCCCGAGCCAGCGAGCATCGGGGACCTCACGTTCCAGTGGAGCTTGAGGTGGGGGGGCCATGTCGCGCGGCGCCCGGCGGCGCGCCGCGATCGCGGCTGCCAGCAACCCTGCCGCGACGACCGCGGCAGCGACCGGCGGCAGCGGGTTGCGGCGCTCCGAGCGGAGCGGGCCGATCAGGCCTTTGGGCTCGGGCAGCGGGACCGTGTCCGGGAGCACGCTCGCCACGCTGAAGCTCGCCACCCCGCCGGCCGTCGAGTCCGCCCGCCCGTCCGGGCCGAGCCGCCAGATCGGGGGCAACTCGAGCCGCTGCGCACCGGGGCTCCAGGCCACCACCGGGTAGCGCACCAGCCAACCGTCCGAGCTGCGCAGCACCGCAGGGTCGCCGAGCGGCTCAATTTCCGCGGTGGCTTCGAGCTTCCCCGCGCGCACGCGCCATCCCGGCGGGGCGTCGACCGCACGCTCGAGCCAGACGGTGTCGCCCACCGTTGGACGAGCTGGCGTGCCCACCCAAGGCCCGCCCTGCCCTGCTGCACGACGGCACGACGGCACGACGGCAAGGCAGGCGAGAAACAGGCATCGCGCCCTGGTCCGCGCAACGTGCCGTCGTGCCGTCGTGTCACGTGCGTTCATCGCTTCAGCCGCTTCGCCCGCTCCGCAAACGCCCGGCGCAGCGGAGGGCCGTACGGTACGTTGGTCTGGAGGGCGATGCGGTCCACGCCCGCCTGGATCAGCTTGCGGGTGCGTACCTGGAGTTGCCGTTCGGCAGCGACGCGCACCCTGGTGCGGGTGGGAGCGTGGCTGGTGTCGACGAGGACCCGCTGGTCGGTCTCGGCGTCCTCCATGTCCACCCACCCCGCGTCCGGGAGCTCGACCTCGCGTGGATCATCGATCGTGATCGCGACGACGTCGTGGTCCGCCGCGAGCCGCGCCAGCGGCTCTTCCCACCCGTCCGCGCGGAAGTCCGACAGCACGACCACGATCGACCGGTGGCGCAGCAGCTTGGTCGCGTAGTACAGGGCCTCCCCCAGGTTCGTGCCCCGGCCGCGCGGCGTGAAGGCGACGAGGTCCCGGATGACGCGCAGCGCGTGCGGCCGCCCCTTCCGGGGCCGCACCACGAACTCGACCTTGTCCGCGAACATCAAGGCGCCGACCCGGTCGTTGTGCCGTGCCGCCGCGAGCGCGAGGACCGCTCCAACCTCGACCGCCATCCCCGCCTTGGCGTAGGGGCGCCCGAACTGGCACGAACCCGACTGATCCACGACGAGCAGCAGGGTGATCTCGCGTTCCTCGTGGAAGGTCTTCACGAACGGGTGTCCCATCCGGGCCGACACGTTCCAGTCGATGGCGCGGAAGTCGTCCCCCTGCTGGTAGGCACGCACCTCCGCGAACTCGATGCCCTGCCCGCGGAAGACCGACCGGTATTCGCCGGTGAAGAGGGTGTTGACGAGGGCTCGAGTGCGCAGCTCGATCCCCTTGACCTGCCTGAGGACTTCGGACGTGACCGTCCGCCGGCGTGCCCGGACCGGGGACGGTGCGGCCTGCCGACGCTCTTGTCCCTCGTACGTCACGGCACGCCCACGGCCTCCAGGATCTTGGCGATCACGCGGTCGGCGTCCATGTCCTCCGCCTCCGCCTCGAAGGTGAGGAGCACGCGATGCCGCAACACATCGAAGGCCATCGCTTTCACGTCTTCGGGGACCACGTAAGAGCGGCCGCGCAGGTACGCATGCGCCCGGGCCGCCTGCGCGAGGTAGATCGACGCCCGCGGGCTCGCCCCGAACGCGATGAGCGGCTTGAGCTCGGGCAGCCCGACGGTCTGCGGCTCGCGCGTGCCGCGCACCACGTCCACGATGTAGTCCACCACCTTCTGGTCGGTGAACAGCTCGGCAATCGCGCTCCGCGCGGCCAGGATGTCGTCGGCCTCGGCGACGCGCTGCACCTCGATCGGCCGGCCCGACGCCATCCGCGCCACGATCTCCTTCTCGGCGTCGCGCGTCGGATAGCCTACGCGGACCTTGAGCATGAACCGGTCGAGCTGCGCCTCAGGCAGCGGGTAGGTGCCCTCCTGCTCGATGGGGTTCTGCGTCGCGAGCACGAGGAACGGCTCGCCCAGGTAGAACGTCTCGCCGCCGAGCGTCACCTGCTTCTCCTGCATCGCCTCGAGCAGCGCCGACTGCACCTTGGCGGGGGCGCGGTTGATCTCGTCCGCCAGCACCAGATTGGCAAAGAGGGGCCCCTTCTTCGGGTAGAACTCCTGCGATTTCTGGTCGAACACCATCGTGCCGATCACGTCCGCCGGGAGCAGGTCCGGCGTGAATTGGATCCGCGAGAACGCGATCCGCAGGCACTCGGCTACCGTGCGCACCGCCAGCGTCTTCGCCAGCCCCGGAACGCCCTCGAGGAGAATGTGCCCGCCGGTGAGCAGCCCGACGAGCAGGCGCTCGACCATCAGCTCCTGCCCGACCACTCGCTTGGCCACTTCCTGCGAGATCGTCTGTGCGAGCGCCGCAGCGCCCGACTGCACCGCTCGCGTGGTCATTTCAGCGCCGCCTCCGCCGCCTTGCGCACCGCCGGCTCCTTGTCTTTGCTGTACAGTTCCAATAGCCCCCGCGCTTCGGGGCGCGCGATGTGGCGCAGCCCGTCCACCGCCGCGGCCCGCACCGTCGGGCTGCGCCGGTGCCTCATCCCTCCCGGTTCCGCGTGCCGCGCCAACACCTCGAGGGCCTCCCTGGCCCCCAACCGGCCAATGGCCCGGAGCAACTCCGCCTGTACCCCTTCGTCGGACTCCTGGTCCAGGCGGCGGATCAGCACCGTGGTGGAGGCAGGGTCGCCTCCCGCCGCGATCGCGCGGACCGCCGCCATGCGTACGGCCACGCTCTCGTCCTTCAACGCGGGCATGGCCGGCCGGGAGATCTCCCGACCTCCCGCCTCCGCCAGACCCACGAGCGCCGCCTCGCGCACGAACTCGGACGCGTGGTGCGTGAGCGGCACGAGCAGCGGCACCGTCTGCGGGCTGCCGGTGATTCCGAGAAACTCGGCGGCCGCCGCCACGATCTGCGGATCCTCGTCCGCCAGCTTGCCCTGCAGCGCCTCGACCGCCCGGTCGGCGGCCGTGCGCACCACGGCGCGGTACGGCGCTCGGCGATCGAGCGGCGTGCCGACGAAGGCGTCGAGCACCAGCGCCATGGAGAGCGACGCGAGGGCGCCGACCGCGGCGACCAGCGCTTCCCGCTCCTCCAGCGGCACGCGCGGCTCACCCAACCGTTGCACCATCCGCTCGACCAGACTGCGGTCGGAGAGCGCGAGCGCCGCCCGGTCGATCGCCTCGAGCAGACCGGGGTCCGTGGCGGCCGGGAGCAACCGGTCGAGCGCCGCGATCGCATCAGCCACGGTAGGAACATCGCGCTGCTCGAGCAGGCCGGGCGCGAGCCCGGCCAGCTTCTCGACCGCGGCACGTTGCTCTTCCGGCGTCGCCGCTGCCTTGAGCACGCCGATGGCGCGTTTCGCCTCGACGTCGGCGGGCACCACGTCGGGCCGGAACACCGCGCTCGCCCGCTTCCCCATCGCCGGCTCGGAGGCGGCGCGCGGCGGCGCGGCCAGCCCGGGGGCAGGGGGGGCAGGGGGGGCAGGCGTTTCGGGCGCCGCTGCGTCGCCCTGCCCCGAGGCCGCCGCGCGGTGCCGCTCGAGCCGCGCCGAGGAGCGGCGTCCCAGGGTCAGCACGATCTGCCCGAGCGTGGCGTCGTCCGGCGGGATCGTCCCGGTCGCGACCTGGAACAGCGCGAGCGTGCTCTCGGGAGTCGCGCCGGGATTCAAGGTGACCCCGCGCACGCCGTGGGCATACAGCAGCCCCGCCAGCTCCGCGAGCTGCGCGTTGCGCGGCAGCAAATGCTGGCCGCGCCAGTGGAGCCCCGTCACGCCGACTTTCCACTCTACGGTGCCGAGCGCCGCGAGCGACGGCAGGGCCTCGGCGATCTGTCGCAGCGCCTCCATCACGGCGGGGTGGGTCGGCGGGTAGAGCCGCGTCAGACGGAACGTGGTCCCGATGGCGCCGAGCGCGCGGTCGACTCCTGCGGTATCCACGGCCATGGGCTTAGCGCTTGATCCGCTCCCCCCGGTCCTCGTAGCGGAACACCCAGGTGGCGAAGCGGGCCGGCTCGATCGGGTCGTCGAGGCCGACCGCCGTCCAGTCGCCCCCGCTGCCGGACTCAGCGCGAGTCTGGCGCCGCTCGCCCTGCGCCACCATCTCCTGCGCCCGCTTGACCCACATGCCGAACTGCTGCGGCCGCAGGTCCACCCAGCCGCGCGCCGCCGCGGCGCCCGCGTCGCTCCCGTCCCCCGAAACCACGACGAAACTGCCGCGGTACAGGTGCTCCCCATCCGGTACGAGGATCGGAATTCCCACCGAGAGAATATGACTCCGGAGCGCTGCGTCGCGCGTCACCAAGCCGTGGGCCTCGGTGGCGAGCTCCTTGGCTTTGGATTGGGCGAGGGCCCGGACGCTGGGGCGCAGCAGGGCGCACAGGTGCGATTCCCACAGCAGCTTGGTGAGGCGCGGCGGCCCGAGCATCTCGTAGGCGACGCTGCGGGTCTTGGTCTGACGCTCGAGCGAGCGCAGGTGCTCGATCGCGTGCCCGCGCAACATCGCCGCCCGGTAGGTGGGGCCGGCCGTCGCCGCGTCGAGCGCGGCGACGACGTCACGCCCGGTGGGCCGGCCCTCGAGCTCCATCAGCACGTAGTCCGCGACCTCTTCGGGCGTGATGAATTCCATCTGGCCGAGCGCTGTCACCGTTTCGAACTCGTCGCGCGAGAACAGCCCGTTCTCCCCCACGTCGATGAACACGCCCTCGAGCGGCTTCCCGAGATCGCACCACGGCTTCGCGTCGGGGCGGAACGCTTCCGCCAGGGGCACCGGCTTGGGGCAATCGACGAGCGGGATCGGCTTCCCCTTGCGGCGGATCGGCCCGAACCCGATCTCGCGCCAGGCGATCGTGGCGGTGGGCTTGATCTCCACCGTCGCGGGGGCGCCGGGCGTACGCCCCAGGAGGAACAGCAGCAGCGACTG
>WNGL01007287.1_pt1 | contig 13628 bp, 14 predicted proteins | sample 5400591 | NCBI WGS metagenome assembly WNGL01 (sample SAMN13153377, study PRJNA577476) | soil metagenome | isolation source: 80 cm soil or saprolite under Garry oak tree replicate 1 | place: USA:California | collected 2016-06-15
CGCGCGCGAGGATACCCAGGGTAGCTCGTTCCTCGCAACCCTGGGCTTTGTTGCGGAATCCCTTTGGGATAAAACGCGATCGAAAAGCGCTCCGTCGGCTCAGAGACCAAAAACTAAGCCCAATCCCTGCTCGGACACCAACTTTCCGGAAGAACCGAAAACCTGACCGGAGCGCGGACAGGCCCCCCATCAATGTCCTGAACCCTTTTTCAATCCGAACATGTTGAGGATGAACGTTTCCATATTGCTAATCCCATTGTGCGTGGCATCCATGTAGCCGGCTGCCATTCCGCTGGTGAAAGCCGCCGACGCGGAGGTGCCCATCACATAGTAAGGCCGGTTGTTATAGTAGATGATGCTGGTGCCCGGAGCGCCAAGGGAAACAAAACTGCCGCGATTGGCATAGCTGGCGATCTGACCCTGGTCGATCGCGGTCACTGCGATTACCTCTTTATAGGCCGCCGGATAAAACGGCGTGGTGACGGGCGTGTTGCCGGCAGCCCCAAAAAAGACGATGTTCTTAGCGCTTGCGTCCTGGATGACGCCATGCAGGAATGGGCTGTCGCCATCGCTACCCAGGCTTAAATTGATCAAACGGGCGCCGCCGTTGACGGCTTCGGCAATCCCCTTGGCAACCTCGAAGGTGGTCGTGGACGGATTTGGCCCATAGACATCCACCGGCAGAATCTGCACTGAGGAGATGCCTTTAGTCATAGCCTGGATGCTGCGCAGGATGGTCTCGGCCATCGCCGTGCCGTGCAAAGGGGAGTTCGGATCCAGTTCTGCGTCCCCGGCCACCGAGAGTTGCTTGAGCAAAAAGCTATCCAGATTGCCTCCGAGCGGCTGCACTGCCGTATCCACCAAGCCAACGATGATGCGGCCATCGGCCGGGGGAGGCTTAAGCTGCAACTGGGGCGGGGGCGCCGTCGTCGAAAGCACTTGCCCCGGCGCCTGCGGGCGGTCCAGGGAATAGTTACTGTCAACCGAAGCCACGTCGGGGTTTTGTGCGAGTTGATCGCGGGCCGCATCGGCAGCAGCCTGATCCTCAAACTTGAGCCGATAGGCGTTAAGGCCGTCAATGCGACCCACGACCTTGGCGCCAAGCAAACGCGCCAACTCGTCAATCTTCGCCCCCGGCTTGAGCCGGACGATGAGTTCGTTGGGAATGAGTTTCGCCTGCGACTCGGCGGCTCTCGCAGGCCGGACCAGTAGGGTCGCATTCTGCCTCGAGGTGCGGAAGACAAAGAGTTTGGGACTGGCGTTGGTTTCAGGGACGAGAGCGAAGTTCAACTCACCCAGGAGCAGCCGCAACGCTTCACCCGGGGGCAGATTGTTGAACTTGGCCGAGACCACGCGGGTGGTGCCGGGTTCGAGAAAAACCTGCCACCCGGTGAGGGAGGCTACTTGCTCAAGCAGCTTGGAAAGCTCCCCGGATTGGATGTCCGCGCTGACGAGGTTCTGGTTGGTCCGCCAGTTGAAGGTGTCCGTCGCCGGCGCCGGAGTGGCCGTAACCAGCCCCAGCGCCACCCACAAGGCTCCGAAGCCAAACCTGCGCCTCTCTCCGACTTCATTCGTGTGTCGATCCTGTTGATTCATCAATGTTCCGGTTCTCAGACGCCCAGCCAATCGTGGCCATTCGATTTTCGGCGCCAGCGCCGCCTAATATATCCAATGTGGAACACAAAGGCGATAAAAAAGTTGCGAGGGAGGACATGGTAAAGCCGCCGTAGCCGCCGACGTCAGTCGGCGCTGATTTCAAAGGAAAAGAAGTTAGCGCCGACTGACGTCGGCGGCTACACTCTGAGGCCGCTTTCGCCGCGCTCTAAGGTGACACTCGAACGCGATAAAAACGTTGCGATTCGCCAGCGTTACTATCTGGCCATTGCGCCGCGGAATTGGAGGGTGTGATCGTCTGGCGCACCTGAAATGCGCTCGTGATGTTCGTCGCGCTCAAAATGTCATAGCTCCGCCCCGCAGTCGCCCGCCATGACAGCCTCGGCGGCGGCGTGGTGATCGAAATCGGAAACTGCGGCTCGGTGCCAATCAGGCGGATCCATTTTGTTTCGGTGCGATATTGCTGTCCACTGCCGGCGGTCACGATGGCGTAGAAAGGATGCAGACCCGGGCCCAGGTTGGTGCCCGCAACCGAGAACGCCGCGCTCGACTGGCCCGCAACGCTGCCCAGCGAGCCGCCGGTGCTGAACAACTCGATTTTCGTAATGTTGTTGGTATTGGCGATGACCGAAAACTGAAGCAAGGCCTCGAGCGCGCTGTTGGTGTCGCCGACCAGTGTGGTGAACGTCGCGCTGAGCGGGCCGTTCTGGATGCGGACGGTTTGCGTCACACGTCCTTGGGTGCGAACATGGCTGCCTTGGTAAGCAACAGCGGTCAATTCATGAAATCCATTGGCCTGCGTCGTGGTGTTAAAGCCAAACGTGAACGACAGGTTGGTTGTGCCGGCGGTGATGTAAAGGTGGCCGCGCGGCTGCAAGTCGTCCAGGTTCTCATCCAACCGGTTGACGCCTGAGGGTTGGACGGTGAAGGTGGGCGAGCCACTCAGGCGGATCTGGATTTGTGATTGCGGCCAGCCAGGACTGCGGGCGCGGATGTTGAATTCGCCCGAGTGGTCGTTGGTTCCATAGACATAGACATTGTACGGATAATCTTCATGCATGTTCACGTCTTCAATAATAATTCCATCTGCAGATTGTAGAGCGAGGTTGGTGTTGACGGCGTTGATGAGGGCCTTGGCAAGGTCAGCTAACGTGGTTCCGCTGGTGGTATTGGTCACCGAGGTTGTGACGATCTGTCCGTTGGTTTTGGTGGCTGCTAGTTGCAGATAGTCCCCATCCATCGGAGTGTTGGTAACCGAATAACCGCGCAGCCCATAGGCGGTGGTGTCGAGGAGGCTGGCGCCACTGGCCGAAATAAACGTCGTGAGCGCCGACGCGCTGCCGATGGAACTGCTGGCCGCCACTGGAACTTGCGACCCAGGCTTGGACAGGTCAAAGAACTGCAACTCAATGCGATCCCCGCGGGCAGAGGCGCGGATTTTGGTGGTATTAGTGTAGGTTAGAAGGTTTAAGACGGTGACCAGCCGTGCCGCAACCGATTTGATGGTGTCGTTGGGTAATACAGTGGAGGTCATGGGCTGGCCGTTAAGGGTGACGGAAAGGACATTGCCCTGGCGGGGCGGAATGTTGGTGAGCGATTGCGCCAACGTGCCGTCCACGAAAAGATCGACTTGTTGAAGGGGACGACTGGTGTCGCCGGCGCTGAATTGGAGCAGGAGATTGCTCGTGCCGCTCAGCAGTGCGTTGGAAGGGAGGTTACTCCACAAACCGCCGGGGGCTTGGGCGAATGGCGCGGCGAGCGGTTCGCCCACCAGCAGACCCTGATATGGATTGGTCACGCTCTGGTAATAACACTCGGCCAGGCTGAAGCCGCGCGATTGGTAAAAGTACGTCTGGGGCGAAGGAAACTTTTGCAGCCAGTTACAGGGCTCGACCACCGTGCCATAACTCCCTGAGGCGCCTGCGTTCAGGAACGCCAGCAGGGGGGTGTGGCCGGTGTTCTCGAAAATGCTTCCCGCATACGAAGTCAGGCTGTCGGCCATGGCCCCCGGAAGGAACAGGGCCGGCCCGATGCTGAAGAATTGCCTTCCGTTTTCGTAACCCAGGATGTTGCTCAAAGAGGTCGGTTCGTTAAGGTTGGTGCGCAGCAGCGAGACATTACCCCGCAACCGCGTATCGAAGATGGCATTGTCGAACAACGCGTAACGAACGTTGCGAAGCCTGTCATCGCTCTTGCCAAGATAGACGGTTTGCAGGGGAAAAGCGCCATCGCTGGCGACACCTTGGTCAATGATGGCTTTGGCTTGGGCAAGGGTGCTCGAGGTGATCATTGTCACCAGGAAAGAATTGCTGTTAGGACTGGTCGGCGGAGTTGAGCGGAAGATGCCCTCGCTGCCGGCGTAGGCATTGGTAGAGGCGAACGGCAGATCGCACGAGGCGGGGGTGTAGATCGGCAATGCCGGCAGATCAGCTTTAAACCCGTAAAATAGCGCTGATGTAGTGCTGTCGGTGCCACTGACCGTTGGCGGGCCGGTGTTGACGACCCGATAAGGAAAATCCATGCACAAAACCACGTAATCAATCTGGCTGGTCAACCCCCGCGCCGAAAGCATTGCCAGCAGCGGATTTAGTATGACCGAATCGAAGTCTGAGTTGGTCCATTCGATATTGCCGCCGGCCCAACTGGTTCGGAGCAGGTTCTGCGGCGGGACCAGGCGCTTCTCGCAGTAATAATTGCCCAGCTCAACGGAATTGCTGCTGTTCTGGTTGACGACCACAGCCACATTCAATCCGCTGCCCCCCGCCCAGGCGTGGCTCGCAAGAGCGCAAAATAAGAGCGGGTAGAGGCGCCAGCGGGCGTATCTCGTCAGTACCACCAATCCGCGTGCGAGACTCTCTCCCTCTCTACATCGGATGGAGAGAGGGACGGGGTGAGAAGTCACGCAGCCCTTGTTCACGGGGTTGGCCGTTCTCCCTCGCTCCATCCGATGGGGAGAGGGTCGGGGTGAGGGGCCGTCTTTTCCCACAGCGGTGGTACTGTCCAGATGCGCCCGGCGCCAGCCCCAGCGTGTCTTCATGGCTTCATCCTCGCAGAACCCCGGCAAGAATTCCAGTTGCTTTCAACTTCAATCGTGGCTATTGGTCTGGCTCGTTCCAAATGACCAAACCCGTTTAACTGCCCAAGAATTCTATGGCTGAAACTTGCTTTCATCCCAGCATCGAAGGGGCCCAACACGGCCCCAAGAACCTCGCCCAATTCCTGGATTACGCCAAGAAATCCGGCGCGACCGGCGCGCAGCCTTCCAACTACATGCTCCAGGCCGACAAAGGATTCAAGAGCGCAAGGGAGATCAAAGAGATTTTTGCCAAAGCCAAAATGAGCCTCGACGGCGTTTCTGCCCATTGCCCGTTTTGGGTGCATACCACCGCCTGGACCAGCTCTCCGACGATTCGCCCGTTCATTCCGGGCGAGCTGGCCAGGCAATCACCCGACCAAATCGAAAAGTGGGCCGAGGATTATCTTCTCAATTTGCTCGACTTGTGCGCCGAACTCGGGGTGCGAGTTGTGCCTATGTTCTGGGGCGTGGCCTTCGGCTGGGAGTTGGCAACGGGTTATCCCTGGGGCTTCTGGAAGGGAGGCGACTACGACTTGATCAAGGAGGGCCAGGACCGTTTCGTAAAGCGGACCGCAAAGCTTCGCAAGCATGCCAACTCGCTGGGCATTTTTTTGTGCCACGAGATTCATCCTGGCACCGCCGCGATGTGCGCCGACGACTTCAACCTGCTGGTGGACAGTTGCGATGGCGACAAATGCTTGGCGGTCAATGCCGACCCATCGCATTGCTGGGAAGGGGAAGATTGGGAAACGCGCTTCCTCAAAGTGGCCCCGCGCATTTACGCCTGTCACGTGAAGAATTTCACTATCCGAAGGGGAGTGCCGTTGCGCAAGATGGAGCCGGGCTGGCAAAAACGCGCCATGCAGTTTGTGGATATTCCATCGGGTGATCTGAACATGACGCGCTACGTGGAACTTCTGGTGCACGTGGGTTATCCGCAACGCTATTGCCAGACGATGAGGACCAAGAGCGCCCCGCTGGTCGTCGAGGCCGAAAGCGCCTATCGCGATTTGGATGCCACCAGCGCCAACGGCGTTCAGCACGTCCGAGACCACCTGTGCTTTCCTCTGGCTGCCGGTTCATTCGAGGAAGGCATGGGCGCGTGACCGAGGCTCAAGCGCAACAATCGTGAGCTCTTGCAGGAGGAAGGTGCCCAAGCCGTTGCTGGCACGGACCAACGAAACTCCCAGTTCGCATGGGAAAACTGGCTGTCCGGCTTGGATTCGAACCAAGACAGAGGCCTCCAAAGGGCCTAGTGCTACCATTACACTACCGGACAATTTCGGCGCACATAGTAGCCTCCCGTCAGGGCCAGCGCAAAGGAAAACTCCGCCCCTGGATTGCCGCGCGGCTGCGGCGGGAGACGACGATGACACTGGCTTGGATTGCGGAGCGGCTACGGATGGGAACCTCGATGCATCCGGCGCACCTGCTGTATTGGCGGGGCAAGAAACGGAGGCGGACTAAAAATGCGTTATATAAGGATACTATGTTCTGAGCTCTTTTTGGCACACTTGTGGCAAGCGCACTCAGCGCACCCAGCTTGATTCGCTATGACCAAGCTCGCAATACTCCAATGGCCCGGTGTGAAGCGCGAGGTTCACTTCGTTGGCTTTAACCGCGACCACACGGCTTGCCTCATTTGCGATGAACAAAACGCGCGTCAGGCGATCACGTTGCGCCTGCCCAAAGCGTTCGATATACGCTTCCGCGGAAACCCCGTTGGCGAGCACGGTTCACCCCCAATGGAAATCCGACGCACTGCATTGCATCTCCCGGCCTGCTTTTCGAGCCAAAAGGAGAAGGTGGCGTTCGACGACCCGAACTCGATGGAAGTGCAAACCGCCAAGATATTCTCGGACAATCTATGGAAGGCGGTGACGCGGCACAAATGCTGGCTTGAGCCAAAGCAGGACAAGAAACTCTCTAAACTCCTCCGTAAAGAACTGAACCGCTGGCGTTGCCTCCATGCAATTCGTGAGAGGGAAACCGCCGACCAGATCGCCGCCTTGCCATCCGGCGAAACGAAAAGGCCCGAAGAACTTCGCAACATGCTGCGAGGCGAGTTCACTACCGTCACCAGTGGAGAAAACGGCGCATTCAAATCGATCAGCATTTTTGACACGACGCTCGACATGCTGCGCCACGGCTGGGGTGGGCTGCGCGAGAAACTACTTGAGCGGGAATGGTCGGAGCATTTCGGCTTGAATCTCGAAACAATTCCGACCGAAGCAGCAGCCTTCCACACTTGGCTGGAAAAGCGCGCTTACAACGCTTTCCAAACCACGACGGATTTGAATACCCGGAGAGTCGAGATTGGCGTTGACTTGAAACTCAATCCTTGGCAATGGGAAATTCTTAAAGCCGCGATCCTCTACGAAATTCGTTTCGCTGACGGCACTCGCTGCTGGCTAGACAACATTGAGGAGCGCGCCGTCACTGACCCGCGGGAGGTTGAAGATTTCGACAATCTCCAGAAAGCGCAACAACCGCCACAGCCGCTTGCGTGGCACTCGGAAGGCTTCGTCACAATCCGACGGTGTAATGGCAAGCGTGCAGAGGTCGAAACGCTTCCTCTGTCCAACGAATTCCGCGCATTGTGCCAGCTACTTGCTGAACGTCCGGACCAAACGGCGCAGTTTTCCGAAATTGAACCCCTAATCGGAACGCGCACCCACGAACTGGACGCCGCAGCCAAAGTCAGAAACCCAGCACAAAAAGGCGAGCGCCGTGTCCGCGACCTGCTTCGCAGCGAGACAGGTCGCCGCTTGCTGGAATGGGAAGTCCTGACTGAAATCAAAATCGGACGCGAAAAGTTCCTCAAGTTCTCTCCTGCAAAGCCCTCAGAATAGGCCTCGCAATCTTCGCGCTATTCTCGCGGCTTTCCGCTCACGACTTGAGTTTGTGTCGTGATGTTTCATGCCCATTGACGCGAACGCTGTCACAAGCAGCCGCACCGGAGCGCCGGTAGTCCCGGCTCGGCGAATGAACGCATCCGATGGCGCGCTGCCGCACAGCGGGCGTCACTTGGCATGCAAGAGAACATCGCGCCTGACACCGGCCCAGGTCGAAAGAGCGAGCCGGAATTTGACCGCAAAGCACGCTTTGCGCAACGCGCCTCAGTGAGCGTCCATTGCGTGGACAATTGGATTCGCGACCGCCGTATCCCCTTTCTGAAAATCGGTCGCACCGTGCTCATACCGTGGCGTGAGGCATTGGAAACCCTCAGTCGCAACTACCGCCTCAATCCGCGCGGCGAACAGGAGGGTCCCATCAAACGCGCCCTGCAACTCATGGAGGGATGGCTCAACCTGCCGGAAGATGATTACAACGCTGCCGTCTCTTGGTTCGCCAAAAGGATGCCGCCGGATGAATTGCTCGAAGCCGTGCTGATCGCCCAAGCCAAACGACCCGAAGGCGGCAGGAGGGCCTTCAAGTATTTCTGCGGCGTTTGCCACCGCAAGATTGAAGAGCGGAGGATTCGACTCTCTTGGAAATGAACCACTCGCCGCGACCGGCGAATTGATTTGAAACATTTTGCCGGGCGCGGCGGCCCAAGATTGCCTTGCCCCGCAGCGTCGGACGCACTAAAATATTCGTGACAGTTCAAACGGATGTAGAACCAATTAAATTAAATCAATTTAGCGCAGCTTTGGCTGCGGTCTCATTCCAAGACCGCCAATTTTCAGAGCGCAGGAACCGTCCCAAGCACGCGCACCATCGGGCGCGGCTTGGCGCATTTTCTACGCGGGAGCTTCGCGGTGCCTGGAATGAGGGTGCGTTAGGTTCGCCCCCTTTTCGTCCGCAGCGGAGTTGTACTGGAAAGGCACTATTTTCGCTTTGATTGGCAGGCGCGTTGCAAGATTCGACAATTTCGTTCTCACACCGCTGAATTTCAGCTTCGCACTGGTCGCGATTGGTTTTCTTTTTCAGCGAGCTTGGGTGTTCGTTGGTTTGTTTGTTATTGACTGGTTGGTCGTGAATCTCCTCGGTGGGTCGCTGCTGGGCGCTTCTTTTCCTCAAGCAAAGAGTTTGCCCGAAATGAAACAATACGATTCTACTGAAAAGAAGAAATGGAAACCTGATTCGCAGATGTCACCCACAGAGACACGGACTTTGTGGCGGGCAATCTTTATTACAACAGCAGCCCTTGGCGTTACGGCAGGCGTTCTCGTTTTCCACAGGGCTTCCTCACTTGCCGAAGTCTTAGGTTACGTCGCAGTTGTAGGCTTCGGTGCATTTGCCCTCTTTAGCTTGATAACACTGCCAGCTAAGAGCGTGTCTGAGAAATCCGCTCCCTCTACTCCCCGGACGAGGAGAGGAAGTTACCGGGAGGAGGGGGGAGAATGGCTTTCTCTCGTTGCCCAGGAATTTGTTTGGAGAGGAGGTCACCAGGAGGAGAGGGATGAGGAGACGAGGCCATTTTCTCACATACACTCGCAGTTCCTTCCTGATTTTCAGACACGCTCTAAGTTCGGCGACCGGAAAAAACAAGCGGAACGGGCAAAAATCAGCAGCAGAATCAAAAACCCACCCCGGTTGCTCAGTTTAACCCCGATTCGGTCGATTTCACACAGGAAGAACGCGGAGCAGTTCAACTCAATATCAACCGTTGGAAATCGAGTGAGGAGCGGCGCGAAGGCGGCGCCTGGTATTGTCATCCTCGTCTCAAGGATGGCATCGTGGCACAAGGTCTTTGGTATTACGGCAACGATTTGCTCGCCTCCTGTCGCTTCAGCGATGCTTTGGATGGTAAAACCGCCGATGCCTTACACAAGGCCATGATAGCTAAGATGAAATCTCTCTACATATTTCCTCTGCCGATTGTTTTGTATCAAGTCGGTGTTCTGATGGACGCCCTCGGCGAGGCAGATGCAGCAACAATGTTTTCCTCATTCCTGGAAGGACAGAGCAAATTCACCCCGGACTCGCTTGAAACAATTTTCCTCAAGGCCATGCAGTGGGACAGGGACACTCCCGCAGCAATCTCCGACGCACGCAAAAGACTGCGCATTCGCTGAACCGTGGCACACACCTCCAGGCCCCGAACATGAAACCCACTGCGCTAATAAAACAAACCACCACTACGGCTGCGATTGTATTCGCGGCAAGATGGCCCGATGTGCCGTGGCGCGAGAGTCGCGCAAAAATAGTTTGGTTGGTTCTATCAGTGCTTATGCTCCACACCGCGAACACGGCTTGGGCGGGGAACACGGTGACTGCGTGGGGATACAATTATTTCGGCCAGACGAATGTTCCCGCTGGATTAACCAACGTCGTAGCGATTGCGGCTGGGGATGATTCTTGTTTAGCACTACTAGACAACGGATTGGTGACTATGTGGGGTAATTTCCCTTCTACCGGCACGTTGAGCAACGCAGTGGCGGTTGCGGGTGGAGGACTATTTGGCCTGGCGCTGCGGGCCGATGGAACTGTGGCGGCGTCGGGAATTTATTACAACGGCTCCGGTTTTCCACCAATGATGGTTCCGACGGGATTGAGCAACGTAGTTTCTATCGCGGCAGGGCATGATCACGGTCTGGCCTTGTGTGCTGGCGGGGCGGTTGTGGCTTGGGGCAACAATGTTTACGGCCAGGCGAACGTTCCCCCTGGGTTAAGTAATGTTGTTATGGTTGCGGGTGGTTTTGGTCACAGCCTCGCATTGCGTGCGGATAGAACAGTGGTCGCTTGGGGAAACGGTGCGCAGGGCGAGACAAATGTTCCGGTTGGGTTAACCAACGCGATAGGAATCGCGGCTGGGTATGACGATAATCTAGCACTGCGGGCCGACGGGACGGTCGTTGCGTGGGGATCCAATATTGATGGACAGCCGAATGCTCCCGCTGGATTAACCAATGTGGTGGCGATTGCAAGTGGTGGTTATCATTACCTTGGGTTGAGAGTTGATGGGACAGTAGTTGCCTGGGGATTGAACGACTATGGCGACGGGACAATTCCCCACGGATTAAGCAATGTGGTGGCAATCGCGGCTGGCTACTGGCACAGCCTGGCGCTCGTCGGCAGCGGGCCGCTAATAACACAAGCATCGTTGGCTAACCCTTTTCGCAGTAACGCGAATTTCAGTGTATCTTTGCCCACGCAGAATGGTCGGGTCTATGGTCTTGAGTTCAAAAATTCGCTATCCGATGATTCTTGGACGCCCTTACCTTTGGTTGCTGGCAACGGGAACTCACGGACCTTGACCGATTCCACCGCTACCAACACACAACGTTTCTATCGCGTCCGCTGGTGGTAACAACAAATTGCATGACTTCAATCCCCTTCGCTTGTCCGCTTGCTATCGCTGTAACCTTTGCCGCCTCATGCCCCCCGGAATCACGCCGACTGCGGCAAAACCCACTGCTCTTCTTGCGCCTGCTGGCATCCGTAGCAATTGCGGTGTTCTTTGTTGGCTGCTCTCGCTCTGAAAACAAATCCGAAAAGGATATCTTTCCAGGGTTTAGGCAAACGCCCGAAGACGAAGCCTTCGCAAAGGCACACGGGGCCGTGTGGATAACAACGGAACGGGACCCGACCCAAACCAAACAATTCACAGTGGATTTTCAGGACGGTTTGTTCTCCGAAGGCTCGACCCTTGCCTGTGACCTGTGGGTTAGCGATGTCCACAGAAAAAACGGCGTCCTCTTGCTAACCGACCGTCGCTTCTCAACATTCGGCGACTTTGAAATTGAAATTACGACAGACATGCTGTCCGGCATCCGAGCCGCAGGGGGCAAGTCAAGTTTCGTGAGACTTGCATTTCAGGTCGAATCTCTTAAGTGGGTCGAAAGTACATTTTCCGATGACTCAACAGACCGATATTTGATTCGCGGCAAGGCAGTGGCAGTGGAGCCGATTCCAATAACCACGATGAACCAGAAATGAAGCTGCGCTTATGAACTCACTTCGAGGATACCTCATCATTGCCGGAGCAATCCTTGTCGCCGGGATACTGATTGCGTATCGCCCGTTTCAGCCCATCCAGCCTCATTACCAACTGATAGTCCGTGACGACGGCGTCTTTCAATTCGACTCAACAACCGGACAAGTTTGGGTATGGAATAAAAACACAGAGAGGCGCTGGCTCAAACTTCCCAAAGCACAATAAGAGAGTCTTTTGTTTGAACACTTGCAAACCCGCCTCGAAGTCCGGAGCAATCAATGCGTCCATCACCAGGGTCCTGCGTTGATTAGATGACCGCGGTCGAAATCGAATAGACCGGGGGCAAATTGTCGGCGACCAAGCGCCAGGAATCGCCTTCGTCAGTTGAGCCGAAGATCTTGCCCGTGTTGGTGCCGAAATAAAGTCCCGCCGGCTCCAGGCTGTCAACCGCCATGCCTTCGCGATAGATGCCGACAAAGGCATCGGTTTGCGGCAATCCCTTGCCCAGCGCTTCCCACCCTTTGCCGCCGTTGCGACTGCGGAACACTCGGAGTTTGCCTTCCGGCGGGCACCGGAAATCTGCGCCTTTGAGCGGGAGGACAAAAACGGTTTCGGGCTGGCGCGGTGAGCCTGTCTTCTGGCCGATTCCCGGAACGCCTGGACGTTCGACCCGATAGGCCCATCCGGCCAGTCCTCAGAACATGCCAAGGATTCGCAGGCCCTGGCGAAGTTTAAGACGATCGTCGGAATTAAAATCCAGCAGCCACGACGTGGCGCGGCCAGTCGCGGTGACGCCCCGGATGCGCAACCCCTCCCAGATGAAGTGCCTTGCCCAAGCGTCACGTCTCGGATTGAACAGACGCACGACACGATTTGTGTCCGGGTCAACGGCTGACAAGTTCGTGCCCTTGCGTTCGTTGCATCGGGGACACGCCCAAGCCAGATTGTTCAGCGAGCTTGAACCACCGTGACGTCTGGCACGGATGTGCTCCAACTGAAAACGAATCAGATGCGGAACTAAATCGGGCAACTGGCAATACTCACACCGGGCATTGGCTCGTTTGGAAACTGCCCGGCGCAAGGTTGCGCTCTTGGGTTGTTCTGCGGGATCGGCAGGCCCAGCTTCAGCCGGGCGCGCAGTTGGAGGAAGGCGAGCAATTCGGATGTGTTGATGTAGGCCTGATACTCAGCGCGCTCGCGGGGCGTCAAGCGGCCTTCGTTGGCCTTGTCGGCGAGCCGGTCAACCCGCGCGGCCAGTTTGGCGCTCAGGCGCAGTTTGGCCAGAGCTTCCAGCGTCGGAGCGTCGAAACATTCCGCCGCCAAGTCCAAAATTGCATCTGCGACCGACGGCATTGAAACCGTTCGTTTCATTAGAGACAGATTAGTGGCTTGCAGGTCGGTTGGCCATCACAAATCTGATTCTCTGCTCACCAGCCTCAGAGTGGCGGCATTTCGGGCAAAAGGCCGGAGTTCGGTCTTTCATTGGAGCCAGTCACGCCCACAACTGACAATCATTCCTTCCGGCACAAATGTCATTCTGACCTGACCGACCAATGTCGCCGGGTTCGGTTTGCAATCCATCACGAAGCTGGTTTCACCTGCCGTCTGGACCGCCGTTTCTCCCGCGCCAGTCGTCGCGGACGGCCAGAACACAGTCACCCATCCCATCTCCGGCACGCAGCAATACTTCCGGCTCGCGGCTCCGTAGCGGTTGACGAGCCGGCGAGACGCATTAGACTGGCGGCATGACAACAACGGTGAAAGTTTCCACCGGCGGAACGATGATTCTGCCCGAAGCGCTGCGCAGGAGCCGTGGAATTAAACCGGGCACGGCCCTGCGCGTGACTGAAGCCGGAGAAAGTATTTTGCTCACACCGGTCCACCCGCCCACCGAGGAGGAATTGACCGCTGTGATCGAGGCTGCCGGCGGGCCGGGCCGCGTGGAGACGGCCAAATCCCGCAAACAAGTGGAGGCAGCGATTGAAAGAGTCCGGGCACGCGCGCGAAAAGCCCCGAGCCGTCATTGACACGAGTGTATTTGTGTCGGCGATTTTC
>WNGL01006614.1_pt1 | contig 13627 bp, 2 predicted proteins | sample 5400591 | NCBI WGS metagenome assembly WNGL01 (sample SAMN13153377, study PRJNA577476) | soil metagenome | isolation source: 80 cm soil or saprolite under Garry oak tree replicate 1 | place: USA:California | collected 2016-06-15
ACGGCGCACCGGGCCTCCGCACCCGTCAGGTGCGCCGCCACGGCACTCGCCGCCGGGCATGAAACCGGAAAACACCAGGTCACGGCCACGCGAAAGTCCGCCACTCCCTAATCCGCGATTCATGCTGAATACCGGAGGTCAGACCGACCGAGGGATCCCTCGCTACCGAGACGAGGAGGAGTCCGATGTGTTCATCCTGTCGGGTGCGGAGGACCTTGTTCCGGTCCTCGAGCTCGACCACGGGAAGTGGCAACAGCACGACCTCCCGTATCAGTCTGGGGCGGACTCGTTCAGCGTTCGACGGTACCGGCCGCGAGTCGAGGGATTGTTCTCCCGGATCGAGCGATGGACCAACGACCTGAGCGGTGAGGTCCATTGGCGCTCGATCACCAAGGACAACGTAACCACCTTGTACGGAACCGATGCGGGCAGTCGCATCTCCGACCCGGCTCAGCCTCGGCACGTCTTTTCCTGGCTGATCTCCCAGAGCTACGACAGCCACGGAAACGTGATCGTCTACGAGTACAAGCCCGAGGACTCTCGAGGTGTCGCAGAGGACTCAGAGGGCCTCCCGACATCGTTCACGCACGAGCGCAACCGAACGGAGAAGACACGCAGCTCCCAGCGCTACCTCAAGCGAATCAAGTACGGCGGGCGGACGCCCTACTACCCGGATGAGGCTACCGATCTACCGGCCGAATGGCTGTTTGAAGTGGTGTTCGACTACGGTGAAGGTCACTACGAGGAGCTTGCTCCCGACGCTCGGGGACGTGTCCTGGCCAAGGCGAAGAGCGTAGTTCCCGCCGACGCTTACTGGCCCGTCCGCTTGGACCCGGTCTCGACATATCGCGCCGGCTTCGAGATACGGACGTATCGGCTCTGCCGACGGATTCTCATGTTCCACCACTTCCCGCGCGGCCCCAACGGCGAGGAACCGTACGACGGGCTCGTCAGCGCCACCGAATTCGGCTACGACGAGTCGCCGCTAGCCACCTACCTGACAAGCATCAGGCACGCCGGATTCAAGAAGCTCGCGGACGGGACCTACTTGAAAAAGGCGCTCCCTCCACTCGAGCTGTCCTTCAGCCGCGTCGCCGTCGACGACACCGTTTACGCCGTACCTCCGGAAAGCCTTGAGAACCTCCCCACCGGACTTGCCGGCGACGAGTACCAGTGGGTCGATCTCCACGGCGAGGGCATCGCCGGCGTCCTGGCGCCAAAGCCCGGCGGCTGGTACTACAAACGCAACCTGAGCCCCCTGGCGGGCGGCTCGGGTCCGAACGGAGACGGCCGCGCTGTTCGCTTGGGGCCGCTCGAGGCGATCCCTCTCGCCATTGCCGGTCCGCTCGGCAGCTCGCGCCAGTTGTTCGACGTCGACCTGGACGGGCGCCCTGACATCGTGGAGCTTTCGCAGCCGCACGCGGGCTTCTTCCCACGAGCGGAGGGGGACGACGGCTGGGAACCCTTCCGCGCGTTCGCCTCCCAGCCGACGCTGGATTGGAGCGACGGGAATGTCAGGCTCGTGGACCTCACCGGTGACGGGTATCCCGACGTACTTCTCACCGACGACGATGCGCTGATCTGGCATCCCTTCTTGTTTGAGAAAGGCTTCGGACCGCCCGAGCACGTTTCTAACCCTTCGGATGAAGAGGCGGCGCCGCGACTTGTCTTCGCGGACGGAACCGACACGGTGTTTCTCGCCGATATGTGCGGAGACGGACTGCCGGATCTCGTCCGAATCCGGGAGTTCGACATCTGCTACTGGCCGAACTGCGGTCGCGGGCACTTCGGCGCCAAGGTGACCATGGACAACGCGCCTCGGTTCGATGCCTATGAACGCTTCGAGCCAGGGCGCATCCGGCTCGCGGACATCGACGGCTCAGGCACGACCGACATCATCTACTTCGACCGACTTGGCGCCTCGCTCTACTTCAACCAGGCCGGTAACTCGTGGAGTGCCCCACACCGGATCGACGCGTTTCCCGAGATAACGAATGACATGGCCGCAGCCGTCGTCGATCTGTTCGCAACCGGAACGGCGTGCCTGGTGTGGTCGTCCGAACTGCCCGGCGACGCGCCGCGGCCGATGCGGTACATCGACCTCATGGGCGGCCAGAAGCCACACCTGCTCACCGGGGTCATCAACAACATCGGTGCCGAGACCCGCGTTCATTACGCCTCGTCGACGCGGTTCTACCTGGAGGACAAGCTGGCCGGGCGGCCATGGAGGTCGACGCTGCCACCCACGCAGGTGGTCGAGAGGGTCGAGACCATCGATCGGATCAGCCGCAACCGGTTCGTCACGCGCTATGCCTACCACCACGGACGCTACGACTGGAAGGAGCGCGAGCGCGCGTTCGGCCGGATCGACCAGTGGGACACCGAGGAGTTCGGCACGTTTCAGCGGGCGGCCCCTCCGGACACCACGAACGTCAACCTGGCGTCACACGTGCCACCCGCACTCACGAGGACCTGGTTTCACACCGGGGCTTACCTGTCGGGCGAGGACATAAGCCGGCAGTTCGCGCGCGAGTACTTCGACGCCCCGCCCGCGGATGATCCTCACTTCGAGGCCGACTTCGAGGCGTTCCTCGCGGAGCTGCTACCCGACACGGTCATCCCCGCCGAGATACAGCAGACGGACACCATCCGCGAGGCATGCCGAGCGCTCAGGGGCAAGCCGCTGCGCCAAGAGGTGTACGCAGAGGATGGCACTGCGCTGCAAGCTCTTCCGTACTCGATCACCGAGAGCAACTACACGATCGAGCTCGTTCAACCGCGCGAGCAGAATCGGCACGCGGTTCTGCTCGCCCATCCTCGCGAGACGATCTCCTACCACACCGAGCGGCACCCCGAAGATCCCCGCATCGCCCAAGACATGGTGCTGAGAGTCGATGCCTACGGCAACGTTGAGCGTTCGGTGGCGATCGCGTATCCCCGCCACGCGAGCCCCACCCGCGAGCTTGAGCAGGCCGAGACGCACATCGTGCTCACGCTCAGCGGCTGGGCCAACCAAGACAAGGCGCTTCCGCTAGACGGTGAGGACTGGTACCGGGCGGGGGCTGCCGTGGAGACCCGGACCTACGAGGTCGTACGGCCGCCGCCGGGGGATAGCCGGCTTGGGTTCGGAGCCGTACGCGACCTCGTCGAGTCGCTTGTGCCGACCCCGGCGTCCAGCCCTCCGGATTTGAACACGATCCCATCCGAGGATTGGGACTGGCGTGATCAGTGGGATCCTGTCGCGCTGCCCGGAGGCGGGGCCAATGCCCGGCTGAGGCTCACCGCCCATACACGCACGCGCTACCGGGCGGACGACCTCACCGCTCTCCTTCCCCTCAGCACCGTATCGCGGCGCGGCCTCCCCGGCGAGACCCTCAAGCTCGCGCTGACCCCCGCGCTCGTCACCTCCCTGTACGGAAACCGCGTCGACGACGCGATGCTCCTCGAGGCCGGCTATGTCCACAGCCAGGGCGACCACAACTGGTGGGTCCCGTCCGGCCGCGTCTTCTACCACCCGGCCGCCAACTCCTCGGCGGCCACCGAGCTCGTCGCGGCGAAAGCGGCTTTCTTCCAACCGTGCCGTTTCCGGGATCCGTTTGGGTCGCAGACCCGGATCACCTACGACGGTCACAAGCTTCTGCTCCTCGGCTCGAAGGACCCGCTCGGCAACGAGGTCACCGCAGGCGAGCGCGTCCCTGGCCGTGCTGTCGAGCCCCGCCTCGACTACCGCGTGCTTCAGCCCAGGCTCGTCACCGATCCCAACCGCAACCGGATCGAGGTCGCCTTCGACGCGCTGGGCATGGTCGTAGGCACCGCAGTGATGGGCAAGGCAGGTGAGATCGTCGGTGACTTGATCGACGCTACGTTCGAGCCGGACCTCGACGATCCCGCCATCGCGGGTCACATGGCCACCCCGCTCAGAAACGAGCTCCAGCTTCTCGGCAAGGCGGGTACCCGAATCGTCTACGACGTCGACGCGTACTGGCGCACCCGACAGCAACCGTTTCCCGCCCCCGTCGCCGTCTCAACGCTCGCGCGGGAAACGCACCACCACGATGCGGCCGCGCTGGGAGTGAACAGCCGGGTGCAGGTCAGCTTCGCCTACTCGGACGGTTACGGCCGAGAGATCCAGAAGAAGATGCGCGCAGAAGCCGGGCCGCTCAACCCGGGCGGGCCGACCGTCAACCCACGCTGGATCCGATCGGGCTGGGTCATCTACACGAACAAAGGCAAGCCGTTCCGTAAGTACGAGCCGGCCTACGGTGACACGCACCAATTCGAGTTCGGGGCGATCAGCGGGGTCAGCTCGATCCTGTTCTATGACCCGCTCGAGCGGGTCGTGGCGACGCTTCATCCGAACAGCACGTGGGAGAAGGTCCAGTTCGGCCCGTGGAGCCAGGCCTCCTGGGACACCAACGACACAACGGGCTCGTCAGCCGACGCCATGGCCGATCCCGACATCGGCCCCTACCTGCGGCGGCTCTACCCTGGCGGAACGGGATTCACGAGCTGGTGGGACGCGCGACGAATCGGACAGCTCGGAACTGAGGAACAGGGTGCCGCCGGAAAGGCGCTCGTCCACGCGGGCACACCCACCAGCACGCACCAAGACGTCCTCGGGCGCACGTTCCTCACCGTCGCGCACAACCGCTTCGACCGCAACGGCACGACCGTCGATGAGACGTACCCGAGCCGGACGCGGCTCGACCTAGAAGGCCGTCCCCGCGTGATCCACGACGCAAAGCCGCATCCGGGCCCCCCGGGCCGTTACCGCATCGTGATGCGCTACGACTACGACCTGCTCGGGACGCGCGCGCGTCAGCGGAGCATGGAGGCGGGCGAGCGCAGGATCCTCAGGGACGTCGCGGGAAAGTCAACGTATGGGTGGGATAGCCGCAACCACCGGTTCCAGACTGCGTATGACGGCCTGCGGAGGCCGACGGATTCCTTCTTGCGGGCGGGCGGCGGCGCCGAGAAGCTCGTCGGCCGCACGGTCTACGGCGAGGCCCGCGCGCATCCCGAGGACGCAAACCTTCGCGGTAGGGCCGTCGAGGTCTTCGATCAGGCGGGCGTCGCCACTACGGACGCCTATGACTTCAAGGGAAACATCCTCGCGGCAAGACGCCAGCTCGCCGGCACGTACGACGCCACCCTCGACTGGTCGGCCAACGTCGCCCTCGAGGCGGCGACCTACGCGAGCGCAACGCGCTACGACGCCCTGAACCGGACGATCCAGCTCATCGCACCCCACAGCGATGAGGCCGGGACCAAGATCACGGTCACCCAGGACGTCTACAGCGTTGCCGGCCGCCTCGAGCAGGTGGACGTCTGGCTGGATCGTCCTGCCGTCCCCCAAGGGCTCCTCGATCGCGGGACGGCGGCGCTCCACCCGGTGACCAACATCGACTACGACGCCAAGGGGCAACGCATCCGCCTCGATCGCGGCATGCGCGACGGCACCACGGTCACCACCACCTACACCTACGACCGCGAGACGTTCCGGCTCACGCGCCTCTCCACCCGCCGTGCCGGCGACCCAACAGCATCCGTCCTCCAGGACCTCACCTACACCTACGACCCCGCCGGGAACATCACGCACATCCGCGACGATGCCCAGCAGACAATCTTCTTCAAGAACACTCGCGTCACGCCGCACGGTGATTACACCTATGACGCCACATATCGCCTGATCGCCGCGACCGGCCGCGAGCACCTCGGCCAGACCCGCGCACCCATCCGGGAGTCGTACAACGACGCGGGCCGCACCGCCCTTCCGCACCCCGCCGACCGGGACGCCCTCGGCCGATACCTCGAGGAGTACACGTACGACCAGATCGGCAACTTCCTCGAGAAGCGCCACCGGACCACCGATCCCGCCAACTCCGGATGGACCAGGAAGTACTTCTACGAGGAGGTGAGCTCGCTCGAGACAGACGAAGTCAGCAACCGCCTCACCCGGACGACGATCGGCGGCACGCCCGAGCGATACAGCAGCGCCGGAGACGGCTACGACGCCCACGGCAACATGCTCCGGATGCCGCACGTGGCGGCGATGAAGTGGGACTACCGGGACCAGCTGCAGATGACCCGGCGTCAGGTCGTCAACGCCACCGACGCCGACGGCAAGCTGCACGACGGCGAGCGCACCTGGTACGTCTACGACTCGACCGGGCAGCGCGTCCGGAAGGTCACCAAGTCAGCAGGCGGTCAGGTCAAGGACGAACGGATCTACCTCGGCAACTTCGAGCTCTACCGGCGCAACGGCGCCAAACCGCTCGTTCGGGAGTCGCTCCACATGTTCGACGACAAGCAGCGGATCGCACTGGTCGAGACCCGGACCCAAGGCAACGAGCCGGGCGTGCCGGAGACGCTGGTGCGCCACCAGTTCGGCAATCACCTCGGCTCCGCCATCCTCGAGCTCGACGACCTCGCGAAGATCATCTCGTACGAGGAGTACTCACCGTTCGGCGCCACCGTTTACCAGGCGGTAAGCAGCGGCACCGAGAGCCCGAAGCGGTATCGCTACGCCGGGAACGAGCGCGACGACAATACCGGCTTCTACTACGTCGGTGCTCGCTACCTGGCGCCGTTCATAAGTAGATGGATAGCGTGCGACCCGACCGGGTTGGCGGACGGAGCAAATCTGTATTGCTACGTTGGGGACAACCCAGTGCGGTTTCGTGATGCGACCGGACTCCAGAAGGAGGGCGAGCTCACGTTCACGCATGACAATACCTCCGTCACGTTTGGGCCGGCGGGCGCAGGCCGGACTGCGCCGATGCTCTCTCACGTCGACGAGGTCGTGGCGGTGAGAGGTAATCTTGCCGGCGGAGTCGCAGGGTCGCCGTCGGACATCAAGAACAAGCAGTTCGAGGTCTCCCTATCGAACACGATCACGAAGAACAATCGTGTATCCAATGCGCCGTATAACCCGAGACCGCGGGTGTCGGCCGCAAAGGATCCGGTGGAGGCGGGAAAGCGACTCGTCGCCGGCAGGTTTGACGAGGTCGAGGAAATGCACGCGTTGGGCGCCGACGCGACGGCGCGCACGCCGACTGGGCAGAAGACGAACAGGATCTTGCGGGAGAACATGAGGAACTCCGAACCCATTCGTAACGCCCTCAAACCAGTAGGCGTGGATCCGGATAACTTTTCGCCCGTAAACCCAGAAGGCGTCGAGCAGTTCCCGACGGGCAAGTCGGTGAATATTACGCCCAAGGACGCAGACTTGGATCCAGCCACTGGCAAAGTTGTCCAAGGACCGAACACGACTGCGGCCAAGGCGCGAAGTACAGAGATCCTCGCCAGCCGGGCGTCGTCCGGGGCAGCGCGGTCCGTCGCATCGGAGACGACAGTAACTTCTTCTGGCTCTATGATTTCTAGGCCGCTCGCGCGCGCCGGTAGCTTCGAAGTCATGAAGCGTGCACTTTCCGGTGCTGCCGAAAGTCTGACGGAATCGCTGAACGGTACCCTCGCCGGGGTCGGCGCACTCGGCACCGTCTTGCAGTATTGGGAGTTCAGAGATTTCATGCAGAGCATGGCCGACAAGGGATGGGGCTCGTTCGGCGGGAACTTGTTTAGCACCCAAGAGAGCGTGTCAGAGGCGTTGCAGAGCCTGGCCCCCGGCACAAAAGTAGAAGTCGTGGAGAGTAACGGGCGCACTACGACCGTAACGGCTGGATATCCGTCTTACGGCATCAATTATCTGTAATGGGTGTGTACGGACCGTCTAGACCCGCATTACCACGCCCGGCTATACAGCCCGAAACGGTAAGGAGATCCCGGTGACAGATATCGAACGTGCCACGGTCAAAAGGGTCTTCCGAGTGGCCGGAAAGGTGACTGGCGGCACAGCGGTGCTGGTCAGCGCCTTTGACCGTGATCTCCGACAGCACGAGCACCTCGGGGACGGCGGGATCGAGCCCGACGGTAGCTACGAGATCACCTACACCGCGGAGCAGTTTGCCCGCGCGGAGAAGGGCTCCGCCGATCTCGAGGTCCGCGTCTACGACGAGAACGACGACGAGCTGGCGCGATCCGAAACCCGATTCAACGCCAGCGCCGACGAGACGATCGACGTCATCGTCCCGCCCCCGTCGGTGGGCGACGGCTCGGAATACGAACGGTACGTGGCAGATCTCACCCCGCGCCTCGGGCGTCTGCCATTCGGGGAACTTACGGAGAGCGCCAAGCATCACGATCTGAGCTTCCTGAGTGGCGCCACCGGCATCCCGAAGGAGAGGATCGGCTGGCTTCGCGACGCCCATCGGCTGGAACGCGCGGACCTACCGGCCGAGGTCGTCTATGCGTGGCTTCGAAGCGGCTTGCGTGGCGATCTCTGGTCGACCCCGCCGGCACAGCTCGTCAGCACGCTGCGGTCGGCGATCGACGAGGGAATCGTCCCCCGTAGGCTGGATAAGGACTTCGGCGAGCTGGCGAAGCGAATCCGTGAGAAAGCGCTGCAGCACCATGTCCGCCCGGCGCCGAAGGGGCAGCCGGCGAGCGTGGGAGATGTTCTGCGCACCATGCCATGCCGGCTGACAGCGGCAAAGCAGAGACGGGCGGTCGAGACGGTTCTCGAAGTACCGGTTGACGACCCGGAGTTCGGTAAGCGGCTGACCGCGGCCAAGCTGTCGGAGGAAGAGGCGCGCCGCGTCGAGCAGACGGTGCGCTTGGCGCAGTTGACGGGGTTCAATTACCCGGCATTGATCGCGCTGCAGCCGGCGGTCGCCGAGGATGATGATGCGTCGCTGCGCGGGCTCGCGACGATCGCACCAGAGGACTGGCTCGATGTGGCGTACACCTACGGCGCGCCGGCGGGCAGCGCGCTCGCTCCGTACGAGTACGCGGTCGGCCTGCAGGCGCGGGTGGAGGAGTTGTATCCGGCGGCGACGCTCGGCGAACGGCTCCAGCGCGGGTCACTCAAATTCGATCATCCGGGCATCGACGACGCCCGTGACTTTCTCGTACGCAACCCGGCGTTCGACATCATTGGGGCCGACCTCGATCCGTTGCTCGACGGCGGCGACGCGGGCAAATCGATCACGCCGGCCGGCGTGGCGGCCCTGCGAACGCTGCGCGGACTGAAGCGTCTGGGCACGTCGTGGAGCGAAACCGCCGCGTTGTACGGCAGTGGCTATGGCGGGGTGGGCGACATCGCCGATGCGGTTCCGGAAGTGTTCGCGCTCCGCATAGCTGACGACATCCCATCTGATCGGGCGGACAAGATCCACACGTCCGCCGGCCTCGCCCGGGATGCCGCCATCGCGATCATGGTCGCGTCCTCGCCACACTTCGCGCCCGTGAACAGTCCCGGGCCCGCGGACGGCGCGATCGACCCGTCGACGCTCGGTGACGGCGCCACCCTCAGGAAGCTCTTCGGCGATCTCGACGACTGCGGCTGCCAGGAGTGCCGGTCACTGACGGGCCCGTTGTCCTACTTCGTCGAGCTCGTCGACGCCGCGAGGGGAAACACCGCAATATGGCTCCAGCTCATGCGCCGCCGTCCGGACCTGGTCGACCTCGAGTTGTCGTGCCCCAACGCCGAGCAGGAAATGACCTATATCGACCGGGTTCTCGAGACGCTCGAGAACGCGGTGGCGCTGCCGCTGCCCGTGTCGCTTCCGAAGGGACAGACCGCAGCCGCCGTGCTCGGCGCGACGCCGCTTGACGACAGCATCTACCAGGTGCTCGAGATGACGTGCCTGTCGATCGCGGACCGGAGCGCGTTGAAGGCGGTCAAGGAAACCATCCCGCTGCCAGCTGAGGCGGCCGCCTGGATCGTCCGCGACGGCGGCAAGCGATGGACGCTTCATCAGGTCGCGGAATCGCTGACGCTGACGAAGCCGGGGGCCCCGCCGACCGTCCTCGCGCTCACCGGCGCCCGACCGTCCGCGATCGCGGCCGAGCTGGACAGTGGGCAGATCTCCGCCGAGCTGGAGTCGGCCTTCCACGAAGCTCTGGTGACGGGCCGCCTGTCGCTGTTCGCCCCGGGCGTCGTGACCGTCGAGCCCGGCCTGCGGTGGCGGCTGGATTACCGGGTCGGGGTGCGCATCGAGATCGACATCCTCGGAGCGAACGGCATGCTTCGCATCGAGGCCGAAGACGGAACCGTAATCGCCGCCGGGCTCAGACCTTCCAATCTGCTCGTCGACATGGCGGACAGGCTCGACCGAAACGCCGTCGACGGGCCCATCGTGCCGATCATCGGCCCGCTGCTCCCGGTCACGGTCACCACCGAGGACCCGGGCCGGCGGTGGACGGTCACGAGCGGTCCCAGGAGCGCCGATCTCGCGTTCCAGCCCGAGGCGCTGACGCTCGTCTCGCTCTGCTACCAGTCATCCGCCTCCACGGCGGCGGACGTGATCGCGCTTCCGGAGTACCGCAACCCGCTCGCGTACGACAACGCGCATGTCGGCGGGGCGACATTTCCGTGGACGCTCCCGTTCGACCTGCCGCTGACCGAGGTTCGGGCCTACCTGGACCGGGCGCGCACGTCTCGGCTCGAACTGATGGAGACCGTCGACCCGGAGGGCCGGCTGACGTCCGAGCCGGTCGCCCGCGAGCTGATCGGGCTGTCAGGGTCCGCCGCCGGCCTGATTCGCGCCAACCCCGGCAGCGCCGCCGAGCGCTGGCAGCAGTGGGGGCTGGAAGTGACCGGTGGGCGGACGACGGTTCGGGACACGTCGATCGACAAGGACGTAACGGACACCCCATTCAACGTCCTCGCGCGCGCATCGATCCTCGTGCAGCAGTCTGGTCTCAGGTGGCCCGACCTGCTCGCCATCGTCGACACCGACTTCGTTCGCTCGGCGGGCAGTCTGCCCGTCACCCCGCCAGATGAATGCCGGCTCAGCCGTGTGCGGGTGCCGGTGAAGGCCGGGCATCTGGATCGGATCCATCGCTTCACGAGGATCTGGCGCGCGCTGGGCTGGCGCATCGACGAGGTCGATGTCGCCATCCGCACGCTCTCCTTGCACCTCGTCCGTCTCGCGGCGGTCGAGCGGCTCCGCCGCCGGCTCGAGCTCCCCGTAGACGAGCTCCTCAGCTGGTGGGGCCGACTCGGTGGTCGCACGTATCGCTCCTACGACGATGACGGCAGCGTCGACGTCCAGCCGGTGTTCGAGCGCGTCTTCCAGAATCCCGCGCTGGGCAGCGACGCGGAGCGTCCGCTCCGGCTCAGCGCGGATCGCCAGAAGCTGATGGTCACGGGCGCGGGTCCAGCGCCCACCGTGTCTGCGTACCTGACTCCGATCGCGGCCGCTCTCGGGGTCGCGGAAACCGACCTCCTCGCGCTGGTCGGGCTGCCCGACGGGGAGGTTCCGGACACGCTCAATCTGGCGACTCTCTCGAGGCTGCACGCGGTCGCCGGTCTGGCGCAGGCGCTCGATCTCTCGCTTGAGGATTACCGGCGGGCGCGCCGCCTCACAGGGCTCAACCCGCTGGCTTCGCCGGCGGAGGCCGTGCGCTTCGTCGAGGCGGTCGACTTCGTGCATGCGAGCGGTTTCACCCTCGAGGAGCTCGCGTTTCTGCTGCGCGATGAGGTCGCCGAAGGCTCGCCGCTTCCGCTTGACGATCAACGCGTGCAGGACATCCTCACGCGGCTCGCCGAGCTACCTCAGGATCCGCCGCCACCGGGCGGGGGCCCGGCGCCGGCCGCCCCGGGCTCCGCCCGGGCGGACCGAGTCGTGGCGCTGCTCGCGAGCGAGCTGACGACGGACGCGAGCCTTTTGAGCGCTCTCATCCGCGGCCAGGAACAGGGGCCGATGCTGGTCTACCCGGGCACCACGCAACCGGCCATTGAGGCCTTCCTGGAAATCGCGCCCCCCGCCACAGGCCAGCCGATCCAGGCCCCGAAGGCCGAGACCGTGCTGCGACGGCTGCAAAAGAGCGCGCTGATCTGGGAGAGGCTGAAGATCACGACCGTCGACCTTCACTGGATGACGCCTCCGATGCGGGTGCTGGATCCGAACGATCTGCCTGATCAGCAACTGGGTCCCGGCCAGACCACGCCCGGGTTCGATGCTTGGCGGGGCCTGGCGGCGCTCTGCATCTTCAGGGCACTGCATCACCACGCCGACGAACTGCTCGCCGGGTACGTCGAGAAGATCGCGGACAACCCACCCGACCTCGCCGGAGCCCGCGCTCTCCTCGGGCAGGCATTGCATGTCGATGGGCCGGACGTCGACGGCGCGTTCCAGGACCTTGGCCTCGGTCTCGTCGTTGCGGACGCCGACCGGTACGCCGATCCGGGCAAGCTGCAGGAGGCGCTCGCCGCGTTGGTTCTCGCCAAGCGGCTCACGATCCCGTGGCAGCAGCTCGAGCTGCTCGCCTCAGCGGACCCCGATGCCGACGCGGCAACCGCGGCGCGCCGCCTGGTGACCACGAAGTTTGGAGCCGGGCAGTGGCGGGAACTCGTCAAGCCGACCGCGGATCGGCTACGCGAGCGCCAGCGCGACGCCCTCGTCGACTACCTCGTCGCCCGAAACCGCCTGCGCGATGCCGACGACCTCTACGACTACTTCCTCATCGACCCACAGCGAGCCCCCTGCTTCATGACCTCGCGGATCGTCGAGGGAACCGGCGCCATGCAACAGCTGTGGGAGCGATCGTCCCTCGGCCTCGAGCCCGGGATCGTCCTCACCCCCACCGAACGCGACCGGCTCCCCTCCCTCCTCGACCGCCGCATCCGGGATGTGCAACTCAACATCTTCTTGCGGCCGTGGACTTGGCTCTACTCCGAGCTGCGCGACGACAAGACACAGCCGTTCCGCAACTTCGAGGCGGCGTTCAGCCAGGGCGAGCCGACTCGTGAGATTGCGCACGACGCGGTCCTTGGCTACCTCGAGGATCTCATCGAACTGGACCAGATGAAGATCCTCGCCCTCCACGAGCACGTTCCCCCGCTGGAAAGCGGCGACCCCCCGACGCTCTACGTGATCGGACGGACCGCGGACAAACCGTTTCAGTACTACCTGCAGTCCTGCGCGAGCTTCGGGACGCCCGAGAACATGCGCTGGACAGGCTGGGAACGCCTCGACCTCGACATCCCCGGTGACCACGTCATCCCATTCATGTTCGCGGGCAACCTGCACATCGCATGGCCGGCCATCACCAAGACCGGCGGAGCCGGTGGCGATCAAGAAGATCCGCCGCTCGAGATCCACCTGGCCTGGAGCCGCCGAACCCGAGACGGGTGGACGAAGCGAAAGGTGAGCAGGGACCCGATCCCGAACCCACCACAGCTTCTCCCCGGCCGAAGCGAGACCGATGGCCTTGCCTTCCGGGTGTTTCGGCAACCACCGACGGTCGCGGATTGGCCCGATCCGGCCACTTGGAATCTCCCCAGCCTGCGCAGCCTCACCGTGGAAGATGTAGCGATCCGGTGCTTCGCGGGTGTCCCAGCGCAGTTGCCACCAGTTCCGAGCGATGCCACCACGCTACGTTTGGCACAGTACTACAGCTCCCCGGATGTCACGGCGAAGACCAGGCGGTCTCAAGCGATCGAAGCAATTCAGGCCGGTGGAGTCACGATTTCCTGAAGCAGTAGCTCCGCGAACACTTCGCTTGGCTTCCTGAATCCGAGTATAGCACGGGGCCGGTCATTAAGGGAATCAGCGACGGACCA
>WNGL01009446.1_pt1 | contig 13627 bp, 17 predicted proteins | sample 5400591 | NCBI WGS metagenome assembly WNGL01 (sample SAMN13153377, study PRJNA577476) | soil metagenome | isolation source: 80 cm soil or saprolite under Garry oak tree replicate 1 | place: USA:California | collected 2016-06-15
TAAAAGGAGGTTTGTATGAAGCGTTCAATCCTGGCAGCACTCGTCCTGTCATGCACGCTGGCATTCGCGTTGGGCGTTCTGGCGCAACAGGCAGCCCCCAAGGAGCACAGCATGACCGGCTGTTTGAAGGCAGGCGACGCACCCGACAGCTATATGCTGACCGATGTAGATAAAGTAGAGACGGTCGGCATCGTTTCCTCGACGGCCAACCTGAAACCCCACGTAGGTCACAAGATCGAGGTTACCGGCATGGCCGTTCCCGCAAAAGAAGCCGAGGCCGAGAAGGGTGTGCCCAAGGCGAAACACTATATGAAGTTGACGGCCATCAAGATGGTCTCAACAACCTGTCCGTAATGGTTGTGGGAAAAAACTAAGCCTCTAGGCCCGGCATTCCAAAAGTATCGGTTCAAGGCTTATTGCGGGTGCCATTTTTCTTGTACCTCGCTGCTCCTGCCAGATCAGTGGCCGCGAGCGATGCGGGTGGCGGGAGGCTCGATGACTCTGCGTCATCGATTGGCGGGTAAGTGTCTTCGCCAGACGCAAGTGTAAACTGATGCGCACATTCGAAGTGATTTTCTTAATGATCACTCCGCGCACGATGCCCGCCTCAGAATTCCATTGAACGTGGTCACCGCGTTTAAATGTTTTTGGCATCGTCACGCCTGCGCCGTTTCGGGCGCCGAAGGCGCGTGGCAGAGCAGGGAATGCAAAGTGACCAGCGTGAGCCCGCCGGAGATGACCGGCTGCTGCACGAGCAGCTTCGCTACGAGCGGCATGGTCTGAAGCACTTCGGGCGAAACAAAAAGCCCGCCCAAACCCACTAGAACAGCAAGGCCCGCGGCGGCAAACTGCCGGTCGTCCCACTCTACCTTCGAGAGCATCTGCACCCCGTGCATGAAGACCACGCCAAACAGCAGCGTAGCAGCGGCCGAGACCACTGCCTGCGGCACCAGCACCAGCAACATGTCGAATTTGATGAAGCCGCCCAGTGCGATGAGGATCACGCCGGCCGCGAGTGTCGCAAAGCGCGAGCCTACGCGCGTCGTCCGAAGCATGCCCATATTGTCGGGGTAAACGATGGTGCTGAACCCGCCGACAATCCCCGCAAGCACGGACCCGATCGCCACGGCAAAGATACCCTGCGACATGCGTTCCGCGGAGAGCCTCTCATTTCCCCACTGCCCCACCATCTCGTACATCGCCATCGAGCCCATGCCTGCCGGAATCAAAACCAACAAGAACACGATGACCAACTCGGGCTGCACCGAAAATCCGAACGGGAACCATTGCGGCGCCACCAGCAGGGGCGCGTTGGCGACCAAACTGAACGAGATCGGCCGCAGAATCGCGTAGCAGGCGGTGCCGGCCGCGAGACCAATCAAAATCGCACCCCGTCGCAGATACCTTCCGCCCCATACGGTGATGCCCACCAGCACCGCCACAGCAATCAACCCGCCGAGAATATTCACCAGCGGAAAACCCGGGCTGGAAGGTACGCCGATCCAGTTGGGCAATGCGACGTCTGCCACCTGAATAATCGTAAGCATTACAATGATTCCGGATATGATCGGCGCGCGCAAAAAACGTGCGAACAAACCGATGAAGCTCAATCGGCGGATGGGCACGCTCAAGAAACACCAGATCAACGAAGCCACAAAAAACGATCCGTAGGCGGCGCCGAGCCCGCCGCTTTGCATATGGCCAACTGCAAGCAGCGCGGCAAAGTTACCGGCATACGTCCCCTGCACCACCGGAAGCCGAAGCAACCACACGGATTGCAAAACGGTGATAAAGCCGCAAACCACAAAGCTCATGCCATAGAGGTAGGCAATGCGCTCCGCCGGCAAGTTGAACGATCGGCCCAGCAGGCTCGGAAACACAAACATCCCCGTCATGCCGAAGACGTGCTGCAGCCCCAGCATCAGCAACTGTCCCAAGGGCAGCCGGTCATTGATACCGACGTCGAAGGCCGCTCGGCTGGTCATTTCATTCGTCGACATATTTCTGACAGAAGCTGCTAGGCCTCCAGGCTCCGCGCCTCGACGCCCTCTGTGAAAATTAAGCCATCTTCGATTCTTGAGAAAAGGGGATTCTTGAAAAAAGGTGGCGGCCCCGGGGAGGGTCGAACTCCCAACCTCCTGCTTCGTAGGCAGGCGCTCTATCCAGTTGAGCTACGGGACCGGCAGTTTTTTCGACTATAACACCATATTTCTCGAAACACGAAAGGCCGGCCGGAGCTTACAGCAAGCTCCGGCCGGCCTGCCCCACAAAGTCGCGAGCGAGGGATGTGCAGTTCGGTTAGCTTTTTTAGGTAGGACGCCGGCTTGTTTTTCAGGCGCTGACGGGCGATGCGATCCGGGCGGGCTCCATGAAGCTGCGGCCACGCCGTTCCGGCCCCAAGGCCACGGCAATAGCCAAAACCACAATGGTAAAGATCTCGAATCCGGCCAGGGCCCAGCTGTAGCCCAGGCGCTTGCTTAGACCATATTCGGCCACCGGGGTGCGCGCGGAAAGTTCGCTCAGGTGCGCGGGGATAATTCCCCAAGCGCCCTGCACGCCTACTTGCATCAGAAAGGCGCCGGCCGCCAGCGCTCTCAGTGATCCGCCGAAGGCCCACAGCGGAATGACGGCCAGGGAAAGAAGCAGCGCGCCGATCAGGCTGAGCCGGCGTCCTACTGTGTTCGAGAGTTGGCCAAAAATGATTCCGCCGAGCATCGCGCCGATATTTCCCAGGATCACGATGTAGGAAACGATGGCCACGCCGGTGTGATGCTGCGATTGCAGGAAGTCCGGATAAAGGTCTTGCGTGCCGTGTGAGAGGAACATCATGAAGGTCATCAGCAAGAGGAGATAGAGGCAGAGCTTCCATTGCTGGCCGACAGCTCGCAAGACGGCGCTTGTGGAGGGCGCACGATGATGCCGCCAAGCCTCCGACTCCGGCACTTTGGCGCTAATGTAAAATGCGAGCAAAGCGGGCACGCCGCCGAGCCAAAACATAGGTCTCCAGCCCCAAGCGGGAAAGGCGAAGCGGTAGGCCAGCGCGGCGAGCAGATATCCCACCGCGTAGCCATTTTGCAAAATACCGCTCAGCATGCCGCGCCAGCGGCTGGAGGTCGCCTCCATCACCAGCGATGTGCCCACGCCCCATTCGCCGCCCATGCCGATGCCGTAAAGAATGCGCAGGAACAGGAAGACCGCGTAGTTCGGCGCAAAGCCGCAGAGGAGCTCGATGACCGAAAAGAAGACGATGTTGGCGATCAGCGGAATGCGGCGTCCGTAGCGGTCCGTCAGCAGGCCAAAAATAAAGGCGCCCACAGGACGCATGAGCAGCGTCCAGGAGAGCGTCGCTACGATGGCTGCTTTCGAGACGTGAAACTGCGCGGCGAGGGAATCAAACAGGAAAACCACAACAAAAAAATCGAAAGCGTCCAGCGTCCAGCCGAGAAATCCAGCGGCCACGGAGTGGAACTGACCACTACGGCCGGCGCTCTGTGCGGCAGGCATGGGGATTTGCCGCCCCAGTGTGTGCCGACGCCCGACCAGGTGTCAACTCATTCCCGGCGAACTCGGTCACCCGCCCCGCGGCAGCGCGGAGCGAGGCTAAAAAGCCGCGGAAAAAAGGAAGCCCCGGATCGGTAGGGGGAACCGAGCCCGGGGCCGTGGGGGATGTGCTGGGCCGGAAGAAAATCGCCTGATCGTTCAGACCATCATCATTCTAGAAACTGCTTGCGCCGCCGGTCTCTGCCACCAATCGGCAGAGCCGGTAGAGTTCCGCATAAGTGAAGACAAGTTCCGCGCCGCCATTTTCAACGTCCCGATGGCCTATTCCCGCTTGCACAGAAAGCCGGCGCAATTTTTGCGTGCTCAGGCCCAGCAGAGCGGCCGCGCGGCTTTCATTTACCTTGCCTTGTGTTCGCGGACGCGATTCCATCGCTTGTGCCTGCATGGCGCCTCGTCCTTAATTGACCAGAATTCGTGTCCAGCGATCCTGCTCCACCGCCAGGATCATGCTCTTGTAAATATCGATGTCCCAGGCTTGCTCGACGCGGAAGCGGATGAAATCGTCGCTCTCATCGACGATCATCCCGCGCAGCGGCACGCGTACATCCGCTGCCGCTAACTGCAGAATCACGGGCTGGCCGATCCAAACTGCGTATGCGCTTTGCATGTGCCCCCCTTCGCAGTTCCTGGAAGCTCGTAAACGCAGCTGACATTCTCGGTAGCAGGGGCGTCACGGCCAATGGTACGGGGGCGTCATCCTAATGAGACAAAGGTACTGTTGGTTGATCCGGCACACGTTTTCCTGTTGTTCCACTGCGCCGGTACTTTGGGTGGATTGTCCCGATACTCCGGCGCAACGCATCATGCACGCATGCGGACGCGATCCATGCCGAGGAAGCCTAGGGCGAAAAGGTCGCTCCGCGGATGCCCAAAATGCTGCCCGGCATCCGGGATGCACAAATGATCTCCGCAGCGCGCCTTCTCTCCGTTATTGCCATGCTCAACCTCTGCTGGCTGGAATGTGCGCAAAATCCAGCCGTTTTCTGCTACCGTATTGGCTGGGACCTGCTGGCCCCTCTCTGTCAGTCGCGGCGCGGCGGGAACCTGCCGCCGTCATGCTCGAGCTAATCCGCAACCTTCTGCATAACCTATACAACGTACAGGGACTTATCCAGTGGGGAGGAACCCTGCTGGTTTGCGCCATAGTTTTCGCGGAAACCGGGCTATTTGTGGGCTTTTTCCTGCCAGGCGATTCGCTCTTGGTTACGGCAGGGGTGTTTAGCGCGGCCGGAGCGCTGAAAATCGGCTCTCTCTCCCTGCTGGTCACCCTCTGTGCGATTGCCGGCGATCAGCTTGGCTATTGGATCGGGCGGCGCGCAGGGCAGGCACTTTATCGCCGCCCGGATTCCGCCTTTTTCAAGCGCCGCCATTTGGAGCGCGCTCACGACTTTTACGAGAAATACGGGGGGAAAACAGTGATCCTTGCGCGCTTCATGCCCATCGTGCGCACATTCTGTCCTCTCGTGGCCGGAGCCGCGCAGATGCGTTATATCCGTTACCTATCGTTTGATATCTTAGGCGGGTGTTGCTGGGGTGCCGGCCTAGTATTGGGAGGTTATTTTCTGGGCTCGGTGGTTCCGAACATCAGCCAGCGCATCCACTGGGTCATCGCGGTGGTGGTGATCCTGTCCTTTCTCCCCGCCATGATTGGCGCCATCCGTTCGCGCTCGCGCCGAATCTCTAAACCGGACGCTGTTCCGCTTGGCCCATCGACACAGGGATAGGCTCGAACTCGCGAAGGGATCGGCCGCTCCGGTAGCCGAGCGCATCCCTTCAGTTCCAAAGGCCGTGATCTTCGATATCGGCCGCGTGATCGTGCGCTTGGACGCCAAGCGCGCATTTACGCCTATCGCCGCCGCCATGCATAGTGGCATCACTCAATCAGCTAAGCGCCTTTCCGCGGAAGATGCTTGGGAACTCATTCGCGCCGACCAGCGCTGGCGGGACTGGCAGGAAGGTCGCATCTCTCCACCCGAATGGCATCAGCATCTCATGAGCCGCCTGAAGCTCTCGTTGAGCTATGCGGAATTCCGGGATGCGTGGAGTCGGGTCCTCGATCCAGAACTGATCCTTGGCGAGAGTCTCTTCGACCAGCTCGGCGCCCGTTGTCAGCTCGCACTCCTTTCCAATACCGATCCAATTCACGTCGAATGCCTAGAGCAGCGCTTCACTTTCGGGCGTCACTTTCCTGTCCGCATCTATTCGTGCAGGGTAGGAACGAGCAAGCCCTCCCCCGGAATTTACCGAGCGGCCCTAGAATCGTTGGGTGTTGCGGCGCAAGAATCCCTGTATGTCGATGATATCCAAGAATTTGTGGATGCAGCACGGCAGGTAGGCCTAGACGCCATTCGCTTTCAAACGCGCGAATTATTGGAAGCCGAACTCCGGCGGAGGCATCTGTTCTGAAGTACAGGCGGCCTGACCTGGCCATAGGGGTAAACCCTTAATCTTCAACGCCTCGGGTTGACGAAGACAAAGTGAAAACTACGAAATTGCGTAAAGATTTCTGGTATTAGTACTCGCTCGGCCTCGCCCGCGATCTGGGCTTCTTAATCACAAGCCCCCCATTTGTTTGAGTCTAGCTGGGCCATAGACCGCTCCTAAACTTGGCGCTCTACGTGCTTGAGTGAGTCTGGGCATAGCCCAGGGCGAGGACAGTCTAACGGGGAGAAAGGCTAATGATCGATAATTCTGATCAGGTTGTAGAGGGAAATCACGGGATACAAGGGTGGGTAACCGCGGCGATCGTGATTCTGGCGATCATCTCGATCGCGGGGCTGGGATTGGCCTGGCACAACTCCACGGAGTTGCAGCAGGCACAACAGGCCTTTAGCGGGCAGATGAAGACGGCCGCGGATAACAGCAGCCAGCAAGTGGCCGCGCTGGAACAGAAGCTGACACAAGCAAACGCTACGAGCAACGGCTTGCAAAGCGATCTCGGAGTCGTGGAGAAGAGACTGCGGGTAACTCAGAGTGATCTGAAGAAAGCCCGCGATGAAGAGGCCAAGATTAAAGAGGAAGACGCGCAAAAGCTGGCCCAGATGGACACAGACGTAAAGAGTCAGCTCGCCACCAAGGCTAGTGCGGATGACCTGAACGCCGTAAATGGCAGCGTCAATAACGTCAAGACGGATCTCGAGGGCACCAAGAGCGACCTGAAGATGGCGCGCAGCGAGTTGGGCACTTTGATCGCTCGCAATCACGAGGAAATCGACGTGCTCCGCCGCATGGGTGAGCGAGACTACGTTGAGTTCACCCTCTCGGGCAAAAACAAGCCGCAGAAGGTCGGAAGCATCACCGTCGAACTGCGCTCGGTGGATACAAAGAAGAACAAGTTTACGGTCGCCTTGACTGTGGACGATACTCGCACCGAGAAGAGAGATCGCACGGTGGACGAGCCGGTGGTTTTCTATCCGCGCGGCTCGCATCAAGCCGACGAATTTGTGGTGAATTCCGTGGCCAAGGACAAGATCAGCGGCTATATCAGCATGCCGAAGAACCCGCAGGCAACGACTGCAGCTGCATCCGGCGGCTAAAGTCTCCATCTCAAGGTAACGCACAAAAAATGGCGGCGAGATGAAAGCTCGCCGCCATTTTTCTTTTCGGATGACTCCTGGGCGGCCGCGCTAAACTTCCTCACTGCATGCTAGCGCCCCGCGTAATCATCTTCACGCCAGCCAACCTGCTCGGTTCCGGGGCTGGCCTCGCGAAGCCTGCCTCAGAGGCACTGATGGAGATCGAGAGGCGTAATATCCCGCTGGTGCTCTCTACGAATGGCACGCGTGCACAGCTCGAACCCCTTCGGCGAAAGCTCGGGCATGCTCATCCTTTCGTTACCGAAGGGGGCGGCGGGCTTTTCCTCCCCGATGGATACTTTGCCCTGCGCCTAGAAGGCGCCAAGCGGGTGGGGCGCTATTTGTGCGTTCCCTTCGGCCGCTCCTCCCAGGAAGCCGCCGCGGCGGTGGAAGATATTGCCAGCCAGACAGGGGCGGAGGTCGTTCGCTATTCAGAAATGAGCAGGCGCGAAATTGCCCGCAATGGCGGAATGACCGAACGCGATGCCGAAGCATCCCGCCAAAGGGAATTCAGCGAACGGTTCTTCTTCGCGGGAAATGCAGATTTAGCAGCTCCGGCATTTGAAAAGACGGCCGGGGAGCACCATTGGCAAATTCGGCGTTACGAGCCGTTTGGGGAGCTTTGCTCCGGCAACGACGAAGGTAAGGCTCTCCGCTATCTAATGCGACTGTACCGGGAAGCGCTCCGGTCGCGGGTGCGATCCGTGGCGATCGGCAAGTCCGCCGAAGACTTGTGTTTGCTAGCGGCCAGCGATCAAGCCTTCATCTTGCCCTTAAGCTCCGGCCGCTTCGATGAGAATCTAGCCTCAAAAGTGCCGAATTCCGCCAGAATCGATGTCCCTGGCACGTCAGGCTGGAATCAAACAGTTCTGAGCGTTCTGAGCCGCGAGTGAACGGCATGCGGATTTTTAGACCCACTGATGGGACAAAGAGCGATTTTTTTGCGCTCCCAGACGAACTTGCTCGCCGCAGGCTGCACCTAAGCACCACATACTATGGTGCTTGCAGTGGCAGCGGGATTGTTCTGCCCTGGAAGAGAAATTGCCTCTCCTAGCATAGGGCAGACGTGTGAAATTTCTTCGTCGCTTACGGGTCCCGGCATCGGAATCCCAGCTCGCGATAACACTTGCAGTTTCATTGGTCATGATGGCTGCAATGCTGGTCTGCTTGCTCTGGCAAGCCAACGTCATAGCTTTCCAACAGGAGCTCATCCGTTCGCTTTGGAGTTGGAAAAACGGCGGCTAAGTCTCTCCGCAGTGGCTGCACTGGAAATCAAGCCTGAAAGTCATTGGCCAAAAACGGCAACGGGAGCCTGGCGGCTCCCGTTGCTTTACTTTTTTTTGAGCGCGGCAGACTTGATAAGGCTGCCGGCTTAAAGCACCGCAGCAGCGGTGCCGTTTAAGCTTGCTTGTGTTCTAAAGCCGGTGGATTCATTCTCCCTCCCGCTCTAGAGCCTAACCCCCTTTTAACGCCGTTTGCGAGCAAGCGCAAGAAAAAGATTAAGGGCAAATTGACTGTCGGTTTGCCCGAGGCCTATTTAACGAAGACTCCTTCGCGCAATTGATCGCGGCTTACGAAGGTCTTGGAGGTGCGAAACTTCTCGAAAAGCTCTTGTATCTCGCGATTCTGAAAGACATGCCGTGGTTGAACCAAGGCGGGCACCGGAACCACTTCCAGGGTGTGCGCATCCAGAACGCGGTAGCGCTGAAACTTTTCCGGCGGGCGGGTATGGAAAATAGCCAGGACCGCTCCGCCGTCGCGGGTGAGGGAGGTGATGCGGGACAAGAATCGCTGAGCGGCCTCCCGATCCATGTAGTCCAGCACATCCCACAGCAGGATGGCATCGAAGCTATCTACGGGATAGCGAAGGTTGGACGCGAGGAAGCGATCCGCCCGAGCTGCCGGCGACATATCGGGTGGCGGGGTGCCAACGGGGAGCGACAGGACACGCTGTGAATCCTGCTCCAGGAATGCTCCCCAAGCGGCGAACAAATCTTCCGTGTAGACCTTGAAGTTACGTTCTATGAAGAACGTAACGGTAGCCTGGGAAACTGCGCCCAGATCAAGAAGATTCCCTCTGCCAATGTCATCGATCTGCCAAAGGAATTCCTTTAGCCCGTTGGAGAATCGGCCTGAACTCGGTTCACCTGTACTTCCAGGCACGACCTTGGGAGCGTGTAAGGGAACAGGCGGAACGCGAAGGCTGCGGCCGTAGGCCGGACGCACAGTCGGCGTATTTGTGCTCTCCAGGGAATTTACGGGTCGAAGCTTGTTGATGAAGCTCATACGTGCACCCGAGAGATCCCTTCTGCCACTGGAACCTGAACCTTTTTGTCTGGCGCCGGGCGAGGCCGCTCTTCTTTCTCGAGGTTCACCCGCAAACCGTGTACTTCTGCCCCTTCTTCAATCGAGATCAGCGGGGTGCTAATCGGGCCAATCACTCTGCCCGTGGCGGCGATTCGAACTCGATTGTGTGCCCTGATGTTTCCCTTGACTTCTCCGCGCACGACGACTTCCTGTGCCTCGATCTCCGCCGTAACGCGGCTCTCGGGCCCGATGGTCAGTTTGCCCCCATGGAGGCGAATTTTGCCGTGTACCTCGCCGTCGATGAAGAGATCTTCCCGGCCGGTAATCTCGCCTTCGACGGTAAGCAAGCGTGTCAGGCGGCCCGGGGTAGAAGAGCTGAGTAGCGACGCCGCTGCGGGCGTATTCTGATCCAGCGGAGAAGTTTGCGGCACCTCGGTCATCGGTGTTGATTTCGTCTGTGCAGGCAGAGAAGGAGCTTGGGGCTGATCCTGCTTTCGCCACATAAGCGCCTCCTTGCAGGCGGTCAAATACTAGTTAAGCCGCGGAATTTACTTCTTGGCTGGGGACGACGACTATAGTACAGGATTTTACCGATGTAAACGAAAAAGCGCCTGTTATTCGGGTTTCTAGGTGACCTGGCAGTCAATAAGCCCCGGGAGATAGCCCATCCGTGCAGCCCCCGACGAAGACGATTCCGGCTGTGGGTGACGCAGTTCCCAGACGGCCACGAGATAACCAACAGTTTCGAGGAAAAATGCCTTCCTGCCTTGTCGCGATTCCCACCAAGTCGCAGGTTCGAATTCGGAGTCGGGAGCGCCGGCCACCTCTAAGCTGACGCCGGCTGGCAACACTCTGCGAAAGATATACCGGGCGCGGCGCGTGTGATAATTCGACGTCACCAAAAGGATTCGGCGCCAGCCCTTTTCAGCTATCAGAACTCGCAGGCCCTCGGCTTCCTCACGGGTATCATCGGCCCGATGGGAGAAGCGCACGATTGCCGTTGCGGGCACGCCACGGGACTGCAAATCTCGCGCCATAAAATCCGCGACCGAGGCATAGGGCCGGAGCATGCGGCCGCTGGCTACGACTTGGGGAGCCCATCCAGTGTGAAAGAGCGCCGCCGCCTCCGCCGACCGATCAGCGGTAAAGTTGTCATCCCCAAGGACGACAATGACGTCGGCAGGTTCAATGCGGTCCTGCACAATCCAAAATCCGGCGGCGGCCCGCAACAAGGGATACCGCGCAACATAGACCATACCTGCAAGTCCGCAGAGCACCAGGAGGCCCAGCAGGCGGAAGATGATGCCGCCCTGCTGGCCGCTCATCATGCTTTTAAATCAGGGGCGTTTGGATCCAGCTGACGAAGCCGCTCGGCAGCTTGCTCGGGCAGGAGCGCGTTGAAGTACACTTCTTTGATGCTATAGGATTTGCTGCTCTGCTCGACGATGGGAAGTATTTCAATATGCCAATGGAAATCGTCGGCCAATGTGCCCCAATACGAGGCAAGCTCCCCCTTCGGATGAATCGTATTGGGCGCCGTATGGACCACCAAGTGATAGGATCCCGAAACCTGCGTCAGGCGACGCAGTGTGCGGCCGAGTAGCGCGGCCAGATGCCTCATGTTCGCGCCAGGCTTGGGTTGTTCAAATAGATGGCTGTGTTTGCGCCAGATCAGCCAGACTTCAAACGGCACGCGCGAAGCGTAAGGGCAAAAAGCGATGTAATCGCCCTGCGAATCGACGATGCGCCGGCCCTGCCTTTGCTCCTGACGCAGAATGTCGCAGAAAACACATCGCTCTTTTTCTGCGAACCAGGCCATGGCGGAGCGAAGCTCGTAGAGAACGCGGCGGGGCACAAACGTGGTCGCGGTCACCTGGGAATGCGGGTGCTCCCATTCCCCGCCCGATAATTTGCCCTTGTTTTCGAATACCGTGACGTATTTGAAGCGCAAATCCCGCTTCAAATCGGTCAGGCGCAGCGCGTAAGCCTCTAACACGCGCTCGATCTGTTCGTCGCTCATGCGCGCCAAAGTCAGCTGATGATCGGGCGATTCTATGATGATTTCGTGGGCACCCAGCGGCCGCATCCGATCGTAAATTCCGTCGGGCATCCGACCGGGCTCGCCTTCAATGCGATAAAGCGGCTGAAAGTGAGGGATCACACGGACTTGCGCCGACCCGTTCGCGGGCAATTCCAACAAAGGCTTTATGCCGTCCGCATGATTGGGGCAGAGAGGGCAAGCATCCTGAGCGAGAGAGTCCTCACGATATCCCACACGCACCCAACTGCGAGTGATCGGGTCCTTACGAAGTTCCATACGGGAATTGCAGGCCGCGTGAAATGCCGCCGCGCATATTATTTATAACGCCGGGGCCACAGAGGCGCAAGGATGCAGCCGGCAGTGCGCGCAGCGAAGGCAAGGACGTCAGCGGACATATCTCGCCGGCGTAGGTCCCTCCTCCAGGCGATGGCGGTCCCAAATCGCCCCTTCGCGGGTATAGGTGGCCATCTCAAAATCCTGCGTCAGTTCCAGACAATCGGTGGGACAAGCATCCTCGCAAAGGCCGCAAAACATGCAGCGGGAGGTGTCGTAGGTAAACGTGGTAAGCACTTTGCGGCGCGTGGCATCGTCGCGTTGCCAGCCAACTACAATCAGGTTTTCCGGGCAGGCCAGCGCACAAAGATTGCACGCGATGCACAGCGTTTCGCCGGTTTCTGGACTGTTATTGAGCCGCGGCGCACCGCGATAGCGCTCGGCAACCATCGGCCTCTCCAACGGATACTGCTCGGTATAGATGTACTTTGGATTTTGCGAGCGGAACGTCAGCAGCAAGCCCTTCCAGAAGTCCACCATAAACATGCGGCGAAGTATTTCCATCATAAGTTGTTTAGTCTGTGGCCCCGGTATGGCTTTGTCAAGGCGAGCGGCCCTAAAGGCTACAGTGGGCCGCTGTTTCTTGCAACTCCCCGACGGCGCGCCCAAGCGGCTGTCAGCGTTCAAGCTCCATTTGCCCATTCCCGATGTTAAAATCACGCGATGGCCACTGCCGAACAGCGCCCTCATCTGAACATCCGGCCCGCGCGTGACGATGATGCGCCGGCTCTTCGCGAAATCTTCAACGATGCCGTCGAAGACGGGTTCGCCACCTTCGACCGCGCCTTGCGTTCGATCGAAGACCAGAAGCATCTGATTGCCATGGCAGAGCAGGATTCGCAGCATCCCTTGTTCGTCGCCGAAGTGCGCAATTGGGTTTGCGGCCTCGTTTCCATCGAGCCCTATGAGGAAAGGCTCCTTCGGGGAGAGATAGGCGAAGTAACCGTATTTGTGCGACGTTCCTTTCGGAGCTATGGCATCGGGCGTCAGTTGATGCGCCTGGCGCAGACCGAGGGCGCCAGACTCGGGTACCGCAAGCTTATCGGCCACGTCCTCTCGGATAACCAAGAAAGCTTGCGACTATGCAAATCTACGGGATGGCGTGTGGTTGGCGTGCACGAAAAACACGCCCGCCACGGCGATCGTCTCCAGGACGTCACGGTGGTCGAATATCTTCTCCCGGCTGTTCCCAGAGCCGAGTGATTTTGTCGGCTTCCGATGGATGACCTCGCATACATGCAGTTGGCGCTCGCTGAAGCGCGAGCTGCGGCGGAAAAAGGAGAGGTGCCCGTCGGATGTGTCATCGTGCTGCGGGATCGCCTCCTGGCGCGGGCGGGAAACCGCACGATTTCCGCTTGCGACCCAAGCGCGCATGCAGAGATCATCGCCTTGCGGGCGGCGGCCAAAGGCCTCGGAAATTATCGCCTGAATGGCGCCGCTCTTTACGTCACGGTCGAGCCGTGCGCGATGTGTGCCGGCGCGATGATTCAGGCGCGAATCGCTCGCCTCATTTACGGTTGCAACGATGCCAAAGGCGGCGCCGTACATTCCTGCTTTGAAATTTTCAACCATCCCGCGCTGAATCATCGAGTCGAAGTGCTCGGCGGCGTGCTGGCCGAAGAATGCGCGCTAGCCATGCAGACGTTTTTTGCGGCGCGAAGATAGCCGCGGCTTCGGATTGCTCAGAAACTGAGCCTCCGCTAAACTTCCTCTCGGGAGAGGTGTCCGAGCGGTTGAAGGAGCCCGCCTCGAAAGCGGGTAGCCTGGCAAAACCGGGCTCGTGGGTTCGAATCCCACCCTCTCCGCCATA